>Ga0335078_10004532_pt1 | contig 20563 bp, 10 predicted proteins | sample Lox_Sample_32_FD_206711 | JGI IMG/M metagenome (GOLD analysis project Ga0335078, IMG submission 206711) | Soil microbial communities from Loxahatchee National Wildlife Refuge, Florida, United States - Lox_Sample_3.2 | ecosystem: Environmental > Terrestrial > Soil > Wetlands | place: USA... | reverse complement strand
AACACCGCAGAATAGATATTGGTCTGAATCTTGAACTCCTGAACCGCGTCAGGAGGCGGCATCAATCCGAACCCGCCGGTGTCGTAGGCGCGCGATTCCATGCCATCCACCAGCAGCGTGTTGCTCGAGTCGCGGCCGCCGGCGGAGACGTAAGTGTCCTCGCTGAAGGGAGAGCCGCCCGCGAGATACGACGCGTACCCAAACGAACTCGCGGAAACCGTGCCCGGAACTAGCGTGGCGAGACTGGTCAGACGCCGCAGGTTCAGCGGCAAATCACTGACCTGCGTCTCGCCGATCACCGTGCCGACACTTGCCGTGCTGGTCTCGACCAGGGGTGCGGCGCCCCTCACTTCCACCTGCGTGGTGACTTGTCCGATTTCAAGCACTACATCGAGGCGCGCTTGCTGGGTAACCAACAGCGTAATTCCGGAAGTCACCTTGGTGTTAAATCCGGCCCGACCCACGCTCAGGGTATAAGTGCCGGGAACCAGCGCCGGAAACGAGTAGGTCCCGGCTTCGCCCGTAGTCGCCGTATTCGCAACACCTGTTTCGGCGTTCTTCACTGTCACGCTTGCGTCCGGGATAGCGGCCCCGCTCGAATCGGTGACGTTTCCGTACAAAGTGGCGGTGACGACCTGGCCGGAAGCTGGCGGCGCCACGAGGAATTGCGACACACCCAAAAGCAGGAACACAAACGCCGCGCGTTGCATTAATAATAAGATCGCCTTGCGAGACATCGTACACCTCCTGATCCTTGTAGCCAGGCTTGGCTGTGTCAAAAGCCACGTGACCCGCGTGCCCGCCTGGCGACCTCAAATTCGACCTCGGAATTTACTACCTTGTATCATATGCTGTCAAGTATAATTGTCGAGGCCCCGCGGTCTCGGGATAGGGACTTGCCCTGCTCTCGTCGGGGCCAGCGGAAATGCGGGGACGGCAAGCCGTCCCCCAACGGGGGAACCGCCCCCCATGCGGACGGCCAGGAGTTCCAAATGGAAGCAGTACGGGCTCTCAAAGCGAACTGGTTTTGGTATTCGGTGCTCTGCGTCTTTTTCTGGGGTGGTTGGATCATCACTTCGAAACTTGGGACGAACACCGGAATAACCGATCGCGGCATGCAATTCATTTTTCCGTTTGGAGCGCTGCCTATTGTGCTGGCCTTGCTTTTGATCAAGCGTCTTCGGTTTGAAAAAAGCGGCAAAGGTATATTCTACGGCCTCTCGAACGGAGTTCTGTCGGCTGTGGGCGGGCTCGCCCTGTTCGCGGCCTTGAGCCCTGGACGTCACTGGAACACCTCCGTTATTACTGCGGTCACCTCGCTCTACCCGCTCGTCACCGTAATTCTGGCAGTGACGGTTCTGCGGGAGAGGCTGACCTGGAAACAGGTGATCGGCTTGGGATTTGCCGTGGTCGCCATCCTGATTTTTTCTTTCTAAGGATATCTCGATGCATCTTCCTCCCTGGTTCTGGATTGCTACCGTGCCGCTCCTTTCCTGGGGCGTCGTGGGCCTCCTTCAAAAGCTCTCGACCAACCATCTATCGGCAGAATGGTCGGTCGTGTGGTGGTGCGTGGGCATGTTTCTCCTCGAACCCTGGCTATATTCAGGGCCGGCAATGCTGAAGTTTCCGGTTCGCGGTCTTATATGGGCCCTATTGAGTGGAGCCTTCAACGCACTCGGGGCCTGGGCGCTCTTTGCCGCGCTGAAATCCGGGGGCAAGGCGTCGGTGGTGTCGCCGTTTACATCGCTCTACCCTGTTGTAGTTGTGTTTTTGGCTCCGCTTGTGCTGCGAGAGAGCATCACTGCGCTGCAAGCCGTAGGAGTAGCGAGCGCCTTGATGGCGGTGACTCTGCTCTCGACATAAAGGTGGACCTTTCTGCAAGGCGCACACATCGGCACCGCAGCGAGCAAGCACTCAGGAATGAGGTAGTCGCATTAGCAGGTCTCATCAATCTCCCAGGAGTACGCACATGCCTTATCCATTGATCGGAAGAAATCTACTTTCCCGCGGCCGTTGTATTGGGCGCAGGTGGTCTAATCGGGTATTTATCTTAAGCCTGTTCATCTTTTTGTCGGCCCTGGCCAGCGGCGCTTTGGCCCGTGGCCAGACGCAAGCGGAGACCGCGCCGGGCAGTGCCCGGAAATCCGTTACCACCACCGAGTCACGCGGACTTTGGACGCATCTTAGTATTCCCGATGGCAGTCCTAACCTTGCGCTGCGAAGCGCCGGAGCGTGGGCTACTGCTTCGAGCACGGGCGATAACTTCGACCCCAATGGCGCCCTTGACGGCGTCTGGACCGCGCGCGGTTGGGGAAAAGGGCACGGTTGGCAGAACGCCAAACGCCACGAGTATCCTTGTTGGCTCGAGATTCATCTGCCCCATGAGGCGGAAATCGACACAGTCGTTGTGCAAACCTTTCCGGAGGTCTCGCAAGGCGTGAACTGGGCTGGAATTCGCAACGCCGACTTCCAGGTGAAATACGAAGGGAAGTGGGCGAACCTCGGTTCCTGGGGCACCGTACGTGGCAACATAAAAGGGACTATCGTCCACCGGATCGCTCCGGTGCGCACCGATGACGTACGCATCATGGTGTTTGGAGTGAACACCGGCCAGCAGGAAGACGTCTTCTACGACGATGATGACTTTGCTCGAATCCTGCAGGTAGGTCTGTACAGAGTCCAGACGCCCTATCCTTTCGTGGACGAAGAAATCAGCGTACCGGTGGAGTGTGGTCCGCAAGGCGCGGTGGCAATCTATCGGGACGACCTGCCGGTAAAGCCTCTGAATCCATCCTCGCCCGAGGCGCTCGCCGCGCTTTTTCGCAAGGCCGGGTATGGCGTCACATTCCTGGATTCGAAAGCCGTCTGTGTGCCGGAGATTTTCAACCACAAGAACTTTGACGTTTTCGTCCAGCCTTACGGGGCCCCCTTTCCCGTGGAGAGTGCCCTCTATCAATTCCTGTCGGACGGCGGCCACCTGATCACGCTGGGCGGCCCTCCGTTCCGCGAGTCGTTGATGTTTGATATGGGGGGGAAACTGGTCGATGCCGGCTACGATGCCGGAATTACCACCAGCATGGCGCGGCAATCCGACTACAAACTGCCGTTCCGCGAGCAACTGGGCATGTTCTACACAGGTTTCGAGCGCCTGGAAAACGTGGCGTACGTCACTCCTGCACCGGACCAGAGGGTCTCGACCTCGTCCTTCAAGCTGAACGCGCGTCTCGAAGGAGCCGTGGCGGCGGCGTATGTCGGCGAGAAGATTTCCATTGACGAAGGCGAACGCTTGACTCGCGAAGGCACCTTTGCGGCCTATGCGAACGCTGCGCGCCGGGGGATGTCGAACTTCGCCTCGATGGTCAACGATGCACCCGGCGGGGTCAGCTTTAATGAAACGGATGGCTACATCTTCAACTGGCCGCGCGCGCGATGGATTCCCCTGCTCAACGCCTACGATCGCGTCGGCCGGTTGCGTGGTTCGGTGCTGAGCCTGCTGGTGAACTATCGCGGCCCGTACCGGGGTTCGGGGTGGATCTACAGCGGTGTCGAGAATGCGGACCTCTTTACGGCGGAACACCCGGAATTCGGCCAGACTTTAATCGACGCGCTCGAGTACCTCCGGTCAGGCTCGGGTCTGCACGATGTCCTGCCGGAGATGGATTGCTATTACCAAGGCGAAGCCGCAAAGGTCGCGGCCAGCGTTGAGAACTACTCGTCCCGCACACGCCACATGAGTGTGAATTTTGAATTCATACCCGAAGGCGCAAAAACCGCAGCCTTCGAAAAGCGCATCGAACTGGAAGTCCCGCCGAAGGGCAATTCCCGCCCCTCGGCCACCTGGCAGCCGCAGCACTTTGCGTCCAACTACTACCGGGTCCGTGCCACGCTGTTCGAAGGCGGCCGGAAGCTCGACACCCAGGAGGGCGCCTTTGTGGTCTGGGATCCCAAAGTCATTGCCCAAGGTCCCACAGTGGAGTTCCACGACAACTATTTTCATCGCAATGGCCGCCGGCAATTGCTGATCGGCAGCCGCACCAACGGCATCGAGCCCAAGGGCCAGGTGGATGAAGACGTTCTTTCCTGGGAACGGCAATATTCCGAAATGTTCGATTACGGCATCCGCGTTTTCTCGCCGGTTTACTTCAGCATCTACATTTCCGGCCTGGCCTGGGGCTCCCCGCAGACGCCCCTGATCCCGGCCGAGCTTCAGCGACAGATGGACGCCCAAGTCCTGCTCGCCCAGAAACATCACTTGATTATTGCCCCATGCGTCTTCTTCTTTGCCAAGAACGCGGCGATGCAGCGGATGGAATTGAGCCGCCGTTTGTGCGAGGAGCTCGGCAAACGCTACGCCTCGGTGCCGGGAATGATGTTCTATATTTTCGACGACGGCACGCCCAAGACCCCGCTCCAACACTTCCAGAAGTGGTCCCAGGCGTGCCTCGAGGGATTCTGGAGCTCCGGCCGTAAGTATGTCGTGCTGGCGGAAACGGAAGGCCTGGCCATGGAGCGGTACGGAAGCCAGGCGCTCACCATGCCCGCGAACGGCAACTACTCTCCCGGGCATCCCGCGCTTTACCGCGCCATGGACATGCGTGCCGCGGGAAAGAGCTTTCACCTGTCTGAGTTTGGTGTGAACTCGCCCGGCGCTAAACCCAGCGATATTGACCTGCACACTTACCCCGGATTGAATGTCTCGGGCGACGTCGCGGGCGACTATAGCGTTTATCTTTCCCAGCCCCACTTGAACTTCGGGCTCGGCGGGTCCTACGTTTTGGACTGGGTGTGGAAAGACACCGCGCATCTGATCTTTCCCTGGGGGATCACGCGTCCCAATGACTACCTTCCCACCCGGCCTCTCCTTGCCTATCGCAGTGAGAGCTATTTCCTGAGACATTTCCAGCCGGAATTCCATTTCCCCAAAACGCTGGTGGTACTCCCCAAGGAGCGGATTGAACGGGACGAGGACGCTTACGCTCCCGGCCTGCTGGGCGTGCTGAACGAGCTTTTCGATCGCGGCGTGCAGTATGCAGCGATCGACGATACGGATCTTGACCGCATCCCCGCAGGTCCGCACAAATTGATCTACATTGACCCGGAATATGCGGCGACGGAGGCTCTCGCGAAGCTCGAAGCACGAGCCACGGCGGGTGACGACATCTTCGTTACGGGCGATCTCAGCCAGGCGGTCGCGTCCGGGGAAGCACGCCGCACCGAACTCTTCCCACGCCTTACCGGGCTGCGCTGGCTGGGTGACTTCGAGTCCGGCCGTGAAATCCCCGTCGCTCCTGTGACTGGCTCGGAAGTTATGAACCCTTACATCGGCCGTCCGCGCAGTTGGTTCGAAGCGGGCGATGCGCGCGCGCTGGCGCGGGACCCTCAAGGCCATGCCGTCGTCGCCTTGCGAGATCTGGGTTCCGGGCACGTGCTCTTCACTTCCGACACGAGTCTCGACGGCACGCGGCGCGCGCTGGATGCCTTTTTGAAGATCTGTTCGGTACCTGTAACAGATATGCTGCCGAAAGCGCCAAATCGCGACATTTTCGAAGTCGACCGGGTGGGAGGCGGGAAGATTTACACCCTGGTGGCGACTCACCCTGACGCCGGCGCGTACACTGTGAACGGTCCGTGGCTCGATCGCCCCGAAAGCTTCGTGGTAAACACCGGAAGCAAACGGATCAACCTCCCGCTTGGCGCTTATGGAGTATCGCTGGCTGCGACGCGGGGCGACGGCTCCGTGGATGCTGTCGAGGGCCAGGGCCAGTTTAGAGCGGACGGTGTTACTCTCCTCGATGCCGAGCCCCACGTGATGGCCGTATCGCTTGACGACGCAGAGCTGAGCAAGTCCCACGCTGTCGCTCTGTTCGTGCTCGGTGAGGGCAAAATCTCGCTTGCCGCTCCGGAGGATGTGGATGTCATTGAAGCCGGTGAGGCCGCCAATGGTCAATTCCATGTGCTGGAGGAAATCAAGCCAACGCGCGAGCAGGGCCGCTTGACGTTTCACGTGGACGATGTCCAGGCATACGGCGTGCTTCTGATTACCTCGAAAGCGGAGCGCGAGCGCGCCTTGCGATTGATGGGCACGATGCTGGAATAGGTCGCGGCGGCCGAACTTCCGCGCCGCAGGCGCCGGCCGCCCTCTGCGAAATGTAATCTCGTCGATACTATCGCAGGCCCGGAGGGCCGAAAGATTGTGGCCTACGGCGAAAGAAGCTGTGAAAAAATCGTCGTGTCATTCTGAGCGAAGCGAAGAATCCGCTTTGATCTTCTTGGAAACAAACAACTGCAGATTCTTCGCTTCGCTCAGAATGACACGACTTGGTGATTTGTTCACACGTTCAGAGCCGTGGGATGGCGGTGATGGTTAAAGATCAAGCCCGCGTCGGCGGGCGACGGACTCTCTGCGCCTCGAGCAATATTTCTGCCGCCCCTACGGGGCTCGCTCATAACGGCTTTATCCCATGGCTTTCGCCATGGGCCACACTCTGTCGCCGCTGCGCGGCTCTCGCAGCCTTGGCGTTCTTAGGTTAACGACTATGGGGCTCAACCCCTCCGGGCTTTTCCTGCGAGGGAGGTTCCACAACGAGGCCAAGGCCGCGGGCGGGATCTCCGTGGCTGCCGCTGGCGTTAACCAGAGTTTCCTCTTCGACGCGCTTCTCGGCCTGGACCTTTTGCGCCCGCTCCAACTCGCGGCGGGAGTCATCCATCCGGTTCAACTTGGCGTAAGTTCGACCGAGCAGATAATGCGGCTCGGCGCGCGTCGGGTCAAGCCGGATGGCTTCCTCGTATTGTGGCACTGCTTCGTTGTACCGCCCAAGCTTGTCCAGGGCTTTTGCCAAATCCACTCGCGGCCGGTAATCCCGGGGCCAGTCGCGCACCAGTTGTTGCAGGATGGGCAGGGCCAGGACAGGCTTCAAATCAGCGAGATAGGAGTCCGCCAGATAATATTTCGCTTGCCCAAAGCTGGGATCGAGCCGCAGCGTCTCACGCAGTTCGCCGATCGCTTCGCTATACTGGTGAAGTTTCCAGCACATGAAGCCCAGCGAAAACCGCACCGTCGCATCGGCGGGCAATTGCTTCTTGGCCTCCTGGAATTCCTCGATGGCTTTCTGGTAGGAACCCAGGCCGTCGTATGCCTGTCCGCGTAGTATGCGCGTCCAAGGCGAGCCGGGGTCGAGTTCCTCCAAACGCTCGAACCCGTTGAGAGCATTCTGAAATTGCTTGGTCTCGATGTAGGCTCGGACCAGCAGATAATGCGAACCGACGTCGCGGGGCTGGAGGGCCATGGCCGCTTCAAGTGGAGGGATGGCCTGGGCGTATTTGTCCTGCCCAATCAGTGTCACCCCTAACAGTTCCTGCGCCTGGAAACTGGAAGGATTAAGATTCACCGCCCTCTCGAGAGCGGCAGTGGCGGATTTGTAATCCTGCATTTTGACGAGCGCAATTCCCAAATTCAGGTTGGTTCCGAATTCCCGCGGTTCTATTCTCAACGCCCGGTCGTAATAGGAAATCCCTTCCTTGAAATTGCCCTGCCTCACGCACAGAGCCCCCAACGCATTCAGCGCCGGTACGGAGTGTGGGTCAATCTCCAAGATCTTCTTGTATTCCCCTGCGGCCGCATCCCAGCGGCCTTGAGCTTCGAAGTTCTCGGCCTTTGCGGCCAAGTCCATGATGCTTGCCTGCGGTGAAGCTTGCGCCGGGATAGGAGGCACAGCCAAAAGCAAAACACTCATCAGAGCGGCCACAGAGGTCACAGATATAGGACCCCCAGGAACAGTTCGCGCCGTCCGGACCGTTGGCAGTTGCTCGCCGGGCGTGCTAGGATGACCGGGAAGATCGTGGGGTGAGCTCGTGGATGCCACTGGGCCATTCTGAGGCAGAGGATATCTTCGGTTCAAGTCTGAAAATGACACGGCGGGACTCGATCACGGCGCTTGCACTTTTGATCGGGCTCCTCGCTTCTGCGAATATTGCCCTTCCTGCTGACGCGGATGCCCCCCGCTCAATAATCCTTATCTCCATTGACACCCTGCGCGCTGATCACTTGAGTTGCTACGGGTACCATCGGTTCGAGACGCCTCACTTTGATGCACTAACGAAAGGCGGTACATTATTCTCCGCAGTTGCTTCTCAGGTTCCCCTAACCTTTCCTTCCCATGTGTCTCTTTTTACCTCTACCTATCCATTCTTCAACGGTGTCGAAGACAACGGTGAGGCGCTCCGCCCGAATGCAATAACGCTGGCGACGATATTGAAGTCACACGGGTACCGCACCGCAGCAGTTGTGGGCGGGTTCGTGATGGACAGCCGGTTCGGCTTGAATCAGGGTTTCGACATGTACGACAGCACCTTTGATCTTCATCACCAAGAGGAGTCCGACTCAGGAGATATTAAGCGTCTGGGTTCCGACGTGGTGGCGGCGGCGAGCAAGTGGCTGGACGCACACTCGAGCGGCGATTTCTTCCTCTTCCTGCATCTTTATGACCTTCACACCCCCTACAATCTTCCGGCGCGCTACCGGGCGCGCTTCGGCATGGGTTACGACGCCGAGCTTCGTTATGTGGATGAGCAGGTTGGCGATTTTTGTGAATCCCTGCGCCGGCGCCATCTCTTCGACAAGAGCCTCATCGCTCTCATCTCCGACCACGGCGAGGGCCTGGGAGAGCATGGGGAGAAAACACATGGCTACTTCATCTATCAGAGCACGCTTTGGGTGCCGCTGATCGTGCACTGGCCGTCGGGAAGACTGTTTCCCGCGAAGGTTGACGAACCTGTCCGCCTGATGGACGTGGCGCCGACCATACTTCAGTCCGCGGGCATTTCCCAGCCACCGGAGTTTCAGGGACGCAGTTTGATGGACCTCTTGCGCCCGGGCGGGTCGAGAACGGCGCGCGACGTTTACAGCGAGAGCCTATACGCGCACCGGCACTTCGGATGCAGCTCATTGCGGGCGTTGCGCATGGGCCAGTACAAGTACATCGACTCCCCGAAACCCGAACTTTATGATCTCGCAGATGATCCGGGCGAGCGGCGGAATCTTTACTCACAGCAGCGCCAGATCGCGCTGGCGGCTCAGCAGAAACTAGCATTCCTGCACTCACGACTTGGAAAGCGGCATCCGGCCGGGCAAAAGGCACTTGATCCTGACACTGTCGCCCGCCTGAATTCTCTGGGGTACGTGGCGGGTGGAACTGAAGAGCCGCCCAACGCCGGAGCTGATCCCAAGGATCGGATCGGAGAGTTTGAGGACTACGGCCGCGCGCTCGTTCTCGCCGGCGAGGGACGGATTGATGAATCGAACGCTCTGCTCCGGCGGCTTCTCATCGGCCACCCGGAGCTCCTCGACGTGCGAATGAGCCTGGGCTTGAACGATCAGCGCATGCGGCGCCATGATGACGCGGCAGGTGAGTTCCAGCAGGTGCTTCAAGGAGATCCGCTGAACGTGAAAGCGCACTTCAATCTGGGACTCAGTCTTTTCGAGTCGGGGAAACTGCACGAAGCCGCGCGAGAATTTCAGGCGGCTCTCGCCCTCGCGCCCTACTACACACGGGCGGAGGATCAGCTGGGAAGTGTCGAGCTTCAAAAGGCCGATTATGCTCGTGCGCGGGAGCATTTCGAGCACGTCCTGACGATCGATGCCCGCGACTATGTGGCGCAATATAATCTGGGCGCCTTGGCTGCGCTTCAGGGACAATGGGAAGCGGGCGAACGGCACCTTCGCGCGGCGCTCGACTTGGATCCCCTCAGTCCCGACGCTCACAACACGCTGGGAAGCCTGTACCTGCGCAAGGGCGATTTGGATCAGGCGGTCGCCGAGTTCAGGGAAGCGCTTCGCCTCCGGCCAAACTCGGCCTCTATCTGCTACAACTTGGGGCTGGCGTTTCACAAGCAAAACAAAGACGATGAGGCCGCCAGGGAATACCACCGCGCGCTGGCGATCGACCCGGGATTTCGTCCCGCACGCGACGCACTGAGCGGCTTAGCCATTCCGCCGAAATGACCATCGCCCCAAATATTGCGTTCGGAAGATCCCTGCTCTGCGGCGCTACTCGTTCAGTTTAGACCTGTCGACGAATGTGCGCGGAACCGTGCTCCCCAGAGGGCACGCCGTAGCCACGATGAATGGCATCGTAGTGGCGAGTTTACCCCGCCAAATGGCAGCGTAAAGCCGCCTCTGCTTATTCACCACCTTACGAGAAGATCTTTGTCCGGCATGCGACAATTGACGGGATTCCGTCAATCTGGCGGTCCGGCAATGCCTTTCATTCCAACAATTTCTGCTTGGAACTGGACTTGCACCTAAGCACCCAAGGCATTTGGACAATGCCAGGACAAGTCAGCAAGCGGGGAGGTAGTGTCCTGATTCAGCGTAGCACTGGCCTTTAGACCAGCATCTGCCGACCCTGCGCCTGGCTCACGGCAGGCTCTAAAGGCCGGCGCTGCTCCGGAGCCGGGCTGGGCGGGGGCGTTGTGAGGTTCCGAAAAGACAGCCAATTACCAGGGTGGAGGAGGTATCGTGAAACAAATTCTCTTGCTGGTTGCGCTTGCCTCGGTCGCAGGAGTTGTTGCCGTCACGTTGTCCGCCTATCGAGTCAGCGCTCAACAGGCGAATCCGGTCTTCGTAACCCAAATCCCCCGAGGATACCGCGACTGGAGGTTCGTCTCCGAGGCCCACGAAGAGGGCAACCTTCACAGCATAGGCGCCGTTTTGGGCAACGATATAGCAATCAAGGCCTATCGCGCACGGACGCTTCCCTTTCCCGACGGCACGATCATTGTCGCTTTGCACTACCAGCACGTCCCGTCGGCGGAAAACAACAAAATCTTCGGTCAGGCCCAGTCTTTCGTCCCCGGGGCGCCCACGAATATTCAGTTTATGGTCAAGGACTCAACAAAGTACGCCGCGACGGGCGGCTGGGGGTTCGGTTTCTTCATTGATGGCAAGCCTGTCGACGAGGCGAAGATGAAATCCTGCTTTCCCTGCCACGCGCAAGAAAAAGCTCGCGACCTTGTCTTCACCCGTTACGCGCCTTGATACCGGGGGCAGTGGTGGCGGGCTCGAATAGGAGCGAGCGGGCTTCGGGGGCCAGGCCAGTAGCAGTATGTGCTTTCGAACAACGTCCGAATATTCACAGGAGGACTTATGGCAACGACAAGGGTTGCAGCATCGCCTATGAAGGTGGCGCAAATTCCCAAGGGGGGTGCCGATTTCCAAATTGTCGAACGCGAGATTCCCAAGCCGGGTGCAGGACACGTGCGCATCAAGGTGCAGGCCTGTGGCGTCTGCCACAGCGACGTGTTCACGAAAGAAGGGCAGTGGCCCGGCATTCAGTACCCCCGCGTTCCGGGACACGAAGTGGCAGGCATCATCGACGAAGTGGGCGACGGTGTTTCCGAGTGGAAGAAGGGCCAGCGGGCCGGTGTCGGCTGGCACGGCGGCCACGATGGAACGTGTCTCGCGTGCCGGCGCGGCGATTTTGGCAATTGCCGGAATCTGAAAATTCCGGGCATCAGTTATGACGGCGGATACCAGGAATACATGCTGGCGCCCGTCGAGGCACTGACGGCCATGCCGGAAAGTCTGGGGGACGTGGAAGCGGCACCGCTGCTTTGCGCCGGAATTACGACTTACAACGCACTGCGGCACAGCGGTGCGCTCCCTGGCGATCTGGTGGCGGTGCTGGGTATCGGCGGTCTGGGCCACCTCGGGATTCAATTCGCGGACAAGTTCGGATATAGGGTCGCGGCGATCGGGCGTGGATCCGAAAATGCACCACTCGCCAAGAAACTCGGAGCCAGCGTGTATATAGACAGCAAGGCGGCGAACGCTGCAGGAGAACTGCAAAAACTGGGCGGGGCACAGGTCATCCTGGCGACGGCCCCAAGCTCGAAAGCGATGTCCGAGCTGGTCGACGGTCTGGGGCCGAACGGCAAGCTTATTGTAGTGGGCGTGGCTTTTGATCCCATAGAAGTCACGCCGGTACAGCTGATTACTGGAAATCGAAGCATTCAAGGCTGGGCTGCGGGGACGCCGGCGGATGCCGAGGATACGCTGCGTTTTGCCGAACTAACCGGCGTGCGACCCATGATTGAAACCTATCCGCTCGGGAAAGCGGCCGACGCCTACGCACGCATGATGAGCGGCGGAGCACAGTTCCGCGTCGTTCTGAGGATGTGAGTTCGCCAGGAGGCCTGCCGCGCAGCCACGAGTGACGGTGTTCGCACGCTTTCACGGTATGCCAGCTATTCCGGCCGCTTCGAGAACGTCCACCTGCCTCGACGATGGGCTCCAGGGCACTCCTCGAGCAAACTAGGGATGGACAGGCTCGCGGGAGCGGGAGAACCCCGGCTGGATGTCGGCAGACTGGTCTTGGCTCGGAGTCTCGGAAGCAGCGAGTTCTCGCGCCATGGCATCGCGCTGCGCCGATTTTGCCCCAGCCATTTGCTGAAATGTGGCCATCTCCGACTCGGACTCGGCCCGGCGGTCCAGTTTCCGATACGCGTTGGCCAGCAGGTAATGCACCGTGTCCTCTTCCGGGGCAATCTTCACGACGCGCTGGAATTGCTCTACTGCCTTCTCGGTCTCGCCGGTCCGCAGCAGCGCTCGACCATAAGCGAGCACTGCCTGGGGAAAGTCCGGATTCAAGCTCACTGACTGCCGCAAATACCGCTCCGCTTCCTGCGGGTTTGTATGAAGGGCGATTTCCCCCAGTCTCCACAGCGCCAGAGAGTCGTCAGGGTTTACCTGGAGTTCCGCCTTGAATTCCTGGGCGGCTTCTGCATACCGGCTCGCACGTGCGTATGCGATGCCCAGACCGTAGTGAACGCCTACCGCCGCCGGCTTGAAGCTCAGCGCCTCCTTGAAGAAGCCGATGGCCGCCGCGTCATTATTATGTTGATCGGCATCTTGTGCTTCCAGCAGGGAGAGTTGGTACGATTGCGGGGCGAGCGCCCTGAGCCTGTCCATTGCCTCGGCCAAGAGCTTAAGGTGCGCCAGACCAAAATTATATAGGACCTCGGGATCCTTGGGCCGCGATTGGCTAAGCTTTTCGAACGTGCCCGCGGCGTCCCCATAGTTCCCCAACTGCATCTGTGCCTTTCCCAGGAATAGAAGGGCGTTCGTGTCGTTGGGATCCAGCCGGTGGGCCGCTTGAAAGGCGGCCACAGCCTTCTGCGGTTGATCAAGCTCGTAGTGGGCGAGCCCCAGAACCACGTAGGCGCCCACTAAGCGCGGATTGAGCCTGAGCGCCTCCTCGAGGACAGGGATGGCGTCCCCGTATTTCTTCTGAGAGAAATAGACGATTCCCAGATTGTGAAAGGCGTTGACCATGCCGGGGTCGCGGCGGATGACCTCCAGATATGCCTGGGCAGCTTGTTCAAGGTCGCCCCGCGCCTTTGCTTCCTGGGCCGTCTGGAAAAGCTGCTGGACAGACGCCTGCGCCTGGGCCCGGAGATTGCGCGCAAGCCCGGACGCCACTACAAGTGCCATGCTCAGAACCATCGGCCAGCCGGGCGCCATTACCCTGGGGCGCCGGCTACGTTTCGCACCCATCGCCATGTTCACTCCTTACCGCAGATTATACCAACGCCGGCCGGAGCGAGGCATTGATGGGTATGACGATCCCACAAGAAAGCGGGGCGAGAGGAATAGTTTCCTCTCGCCCCGCTTTCGGAAAAAGTCTGCCGACGCTCACCAGTAGAATTTCAAAGCGAACTGCAAGGAGCGCGGATCCGTCTGAATATTAGTGATGCGTCCGAAACTGCACCCCGATTGGTGGACCCTGTCGGTGGTTCCGTCAGGCCCGGGTGGCAGGCAGAAGCCGGTATCCGGCAGAGCGAGGTTCTGATGGTTGAGAGCGTTATATGCGTCCCAGCGGAACTCGAGGTATTTCGTCTCCGTGAAGCGGAACTGTTTTGCCAGCGACGTATCGACGTTCCAGAAGCCCGGGGCACGGAAATTGGCGAGCCTGGGCCCCATGGTGCCGAACTGCCAGGCGCGAGGGTCGGTGGGATCGTAGTTGGCCCAGAATGACTCGTCACTTCCATAGGGAGGAGTAAACGCCGTTGGATTGATCCAATCGGCGATCTTTTCCGCTTTGCTGCGGTTCTGGCCGAACCCAGGATTACCGACCAGGTCGCATCGGCCAGTGATCTGGTCGCCCGGGCAGGAGATGGCGAGCGGGACGCCGTTCTCCGCATTGAAATTACCAGTCAGGAGCCAGCCTCCCAGAACCTTGTCGACAACGCCTTTATGATTGAGGAATTTCCTTCCCGCACCGAACGGCAACTCGTAAGTACCCGCGACGTTGAGGATCTGCGGGATGTCGTCCGAAGCGATGGCGCGGTCTTCCTTCCAGTTATCCGGATCCTGGTAAGTGGCGGAGTACCCAGCATAGCCCCCCACCTGCCCGGTCCGGCCGCCCAGGCCCCCGGCCCTCGCAAAGTGGACTGCATCGACGGCCGACCAGCCTACCTGCGAGGTCATGGCATTGTTGATCTTCTTCGAAACGGTATACGCGGCGGTGAATTGAAGGCCCTGAGACAACCGCTTCTGTATTTTGACGTTCATTCCATTGTAATCGGTCATTCCGTCCATCGACGAGACATTGACAAGCCCGCCGCCCGTATTGCCATAGAAGGGGTAGGGCTTTAGCAGTTGTCCCAGGGTCATTTCCGATGTTCCGTACACTGCCGCAAGCTCTGAGGCGGTCTGGCCCGAGTACACCTGGATAATAGGCACCAGCGCGTTCAGACCTGTCTTGTATTTCAGCACGTCCTCCGTATGCACGTAATTAAAGTTGTGGAACGGCTCTCCCATCAGGTGAGTGCCGTGATTGCCTACGTAGCCTACGCTGATCATGAAGTTGCCCGGCAACTCGCGCTCGATTTGGAAGCTCCACATTTGCACCCTGGGATCCTTGTGCACGGGGCTCATGAACTGCAAGTAGCCGACTCCGAGCAAGGGATCGCGGTTTTTGGCCGGGAATCCGGAGCTTCTTGGCGGCGTGGTGATAGCGGCCTTATTCGCCGTGGTATCGCTCAGCGGGAAGGAAACACACTGGCCGGAGAAAGGGGCGCATTGGTCAGGAAACCAGCTCCCATTCCAGTCGTATTCCGGTGACCAGCCGGGGAAGTTTGAAGGGCTCTGCCCCGGCGCGATCACACCCTGAAAGGCGTTGCTGTAAAAGATATCGTACCCACCCCGTATCACCGTCTTGTGGTTGGCGAAGGGAGTCCAGGCAAAGTTGAGCCGTGGACCGAGATCGGACTTGTTCGCGGGGAAGATGTCATGATTCGTTGGAAACTGCGGACTGCCTTCGTAAATCAACTCGCCTGGCAGGCCCGTTACCGAGTTCGGACAGCCCAAGCAGAAATTGGACATGGGGTGCTGGTTGACTTTGAACATGCCAAAGATATCGTAGCGAAGGCCAATGTTCAGGGTGAAGCTCGGTGTCACACGATAGTCATCCTGGAAGTAAAAGCCCCAATAGCGGTCGCGCAAGCGGGGCGAGAACATCAAGCCGCCGTCGCCGTCGCGACCGGAACTCCCCACTGCTCCGAGCATGAACTGCTCTAAACCCGACCCCCCTCCCAGCCCGCTGATCGGGTCCACGGCGTTGTCACCATTGAAGCTAAAGTTAGTGCCGTAGCCGCTTTCATACCAGCTATGTTCGAGACGGTAAATAAACCCGGTTTTCAAGGTGTGTTTGCCGAGGATTTTGGTAAGGTTGTCGAGAAAGGTGTAGGCTTCCGCGCCGTTTATCATGTTGACCCAATTTACAGGTCCAAAGTTCATACTGCCGCCGTTCGGCGAGCTAATCCCGATGTTCGGCATAGGAAAATACGGGTCCTCGGGAATTTGTGTGGGCGCCAATTCCTGCACCACCTGCGTTTGGTCGGTAATGCTGTTCGGATATGGATGCTGCGGGTGTGTGGTCATTGCCTGGCGGCTGAAACTGACGCGAAAGTCATTGATCAAAGTCGGGCTGAGACTGTAGGTATTGCCCACGGCGATGATCTGATTTATCAGATTCAAGTCGTAGCTGCCGCCCCACCCGGTGCCTGACCACGGAAACGTCGGCCCCGTCCAGGGGACGCGATAATTGGCGTACTTGGTGGGGTTGTACAGCCATTCGCCGAAAAGTTTGCTCTTGTCACTCCACTGATGGTCGATCTTAATTGACAAATTATTGGGGTCCTGGCTGCTTCCCACCGTGCCAAGATAGTTACTACAAATCTGGGCACCGTCCGGCGCCGTGCATTCCGGATGCAGAGGGCTTATGTAGTTGGGCGCGGGGAAGGAGTTCATGTAGAACATGGCAATGGGATCGAGCCGGTTGGAAGGCAGCTTAGTCGCGAAGTTGCACGTCGCAACCCCCGGGTTGGCGTCGATCACTGAGGCCGTGCACCCGTTCGCAAACCCGGCAACAGGCGTGCCGAACGCGGTTCTGTCAAACAGCCCCTGAGCGTCCGGTCCGACAGTGCTAAACGGGTCCCAGAGACCATACAGTGCCGTGTTGGGGTCCTCGCTGAAATCGCCCGTTCGCATCAGGTTCGAGGGTACGGTATAGGTTTGTGTACCCAGCAGATGAAGGATTGTCGTGTCCCAGGAAAAGAAGAAGAAGGTCTTGTCCTTGCCGTTATAAATGTGGGGAATCCTAACCGGACCGCCAAGCGTGCCGCCAAAGTCGTTAAAGCGGAGCTGACGGCTCTTAATGACATGGCCTTGGGTGTCAATCGAGGTAAACGGGTTGCGCGCGTTGGTGGCGTCGTTTCGCGCGTACTCATAAATGTCACCGTGCAGGTTGTTTGTCCCGGACTTCAGCACTACGTTGAAGGCTGCGCCGCCCGTGCGTCCATACTCAGCGGCGAAAGCTTCGCCGATGACTTGAAACTCCGAAACAGAGTCCGGCGACGGGTCAACCGCCATATTCTCAAGCAAGCCGGAGAGGTTCAAATTGCCATCAAGATACCAGGAATTGGCGCCGCCCTGCCCGCCGTTGACGGAAAGGTCGGACCCCAGACCGTGGGTCGGATCCGGAAAGGTCCCGTATGAACTGTTAAAACCAAAGTTGCTTCCGGGCGGGCCGGCCGTGGAATTGACCCCCGGGAAGAGGAAGACAAGCTGCTGCAGGTCGCGGCCTTGCAGCGGAATTTCGTCGACCGTGCTTGAGCCGATCGTGGTGGAGAAATTGGAGGCGGAGGTTTCGACCAGCGAGGGAGCTGCGGTGACCTCGACTTGCTGCAAGACAGCTCCGATCTTGAGGGTGGCATCCTGCCGGATGACCTGGCCGGCGGAAATCTCGATATCAACGAGGTCTAAAGGCGAAAAACCGGCAGCCACGAAGTGGGCGCGATACTTTCCAGGTATGAGCGCCTCCACGCGGTAATAACCGGCGCTATTTGTCTTCACGGTCTGCGTTTCGTTTCGCTCGACCGACGTGACAGTCACATCCACGCCGGGCACTACCGCGCCTTGCGCGTCGGCCACGACGCCTTCCAGCACGCCGCGATTCAACTGTGCCCAAAGCACCGGTCCAGCAGACAGGGCTAGGACGCACGCCACGAGAACAGTCGCCGTTTTGCGGGAAACCATGTTTGCCTCCTCATACCTGGAGTCGGCCTTGGCAGCAATTACGCGCTCTGCAGTCTGCGAAAGCTTTCATAAGACCCGTGTCGTAGTTCTTGGAAGTTGCAGGCGAGTTCACCTCCGCATTCGTCCCTTTCGCAATTCAACAGCACCCTGGCGAAAAAGCCTACTCCGACGTATCGGTTCTGGCCCAAAGGTAAGGCGAATATGCCAGATTATCGAAGCGCAGAGCCGGCAGGTTCTCGGATTCCAGCGAAACTGCCGAAGCGCGGTTGACCCAGCCGGTCCTGAGGCGTTGTAATTGGCCCGACTTCAGCGTGAAAGCGACCTCGCGCATCTCGGGCGCCCGCAGCGTGAGCTTCTGCTCTCGGGGAAGAGGATTGTACACATCGAGGCGCACCAGCACGCGCGGGTAGTAGAAGCGGAAGCTCGCCTCCTTCGCATCCGTCGCGGCGGTACCCAGCGAAAACGTGCTCATGCGTCCGTCTGGCGGGCAGACCTTCCACTGGCCGTCGCCCCAATCGATGACCCCGGCCGGATACTGTCCGCGCAACTCGACATCAGCCCCCACATGGGGATTATCAAAATCCACGATCAGCGGCACGAAGCCGGTGCCGTGGCCCTGGATGTCCACGTCCCGGGAAGAATCGTGACGAATGCGAAGCACCCTTGTGGAATCGTCGAAGGTGTAGCCTTCCCGTTCAAGATCGCTGCGGCGGGCCAGATCGCGGCCTCCCGCCGACACCGCCTCAGGTTCGAAATCCAGGCGCAAGACGTCGACCGAGGCCGGATCGAACGTCGAATAAGTTACTGAGCCCGATCCGTACGCAATCCTGGTGACGACCGAATGCGAACCGAGGAGGTGCGACTCATCCCCGGGAGCCCATTCGGGAACGGCCCAGAAAGCGTCCATCAAGCGCCGCGGGCCGTCTGCGAACTCGTCGGTGAACCACCATTGACTCCCCCACGGGCTGTGAGCCTCAGCAGGCATGCCCTGGAAATACGTTACCCAGTTGTAGGAGCGAAAGGCTTCTTCTTTGTAAGCTGCATCACCTGTTTTCGCGTAGTAGAGAGCCTCGACAGCGGCCAGGCGGGAGGTATGGCTGTCACAGCACTGGTTGGGCAAGTTGCAGCAGAAATTCTTGCCGTCGCCTTGCTCCGTGGTTACCGTCGCACCGTGAACTATGTACTTGGGCCACTTGGGAGTGGTTTTGACCCATTCGATCAGCCGGCGGGCGTGGTCGCGCCATTCCGGATCTTTGTCGGGATTCAGAAGAACATAACGCGCATACTCCAACGGAATGACCTGGTTCATGTTCCCCATGCTGGGTGTGACATCCTCAAAGTACCCAACCCAGACGTTGTTTTTCATCGGATATTTGTGCAGCCACTCCCAGGCGGCCTGCCGGACCTGCTGGTAGTGGACCACATCACCCTGCTCGAGCCGGATCAACTCGTCGAAAAGCATGATAGGCTCGACAACGTTCGCAGAGTAGGGGCCCATCCCCGGACCTTCGACTTTTCCGTCGCGAGCATAACAACGCACCGGCCAAGGTGAGTTCTGGGCGTCGCCGTCCTTGTAGTTCCGGGCGAGTACGTCTGCGCAACGGATAGCTGCTCGAAGGTATTTCGTATTGCCGGTCATCTCGTAGAACCGGAGGTACGCATAGCCATCCTCGCCGACGATTGGCGGTTCGAGGAAATCCTCCCCGTGATGGCTCCATCCGGTGTAACGCCGGGCACCCGGGTTGGCAGACGTATAGGGTACGCCGCCCCAGACGTAATTCTCGGGCGTCAGACCGTTTTCGAGCTCGTAATCGATAAAGTCCCGGAGGAATGTGACGGTGTTTGGATCGCCGGTATAGGGATACAGCCGCTCGATAAAGCCCTCCAGCATGGCGCGGAGGTAAGCCGTCGAGTTTGCCCAGTGCCAGTCCGGCTGCATCTCGAATGTGGTGCGGTCAAAATCGAAGCAGCAGAAAAAATAGTGATAGCGATGGCGGTTGTAGAGGTCCCAGAGAATGCTCCATTGCGTCAGGAAGTGGGAGCTGTAGGAGTAGCCAATGTTATCCGGCATCGGCCAAGGCAGCAGCTTTCCCTGGGCATCGAGCTGAACAGGCCTTCCCGCGACGGCCGAGGCATCTACTCTTGAGGTCACTTGGAAGGGTTGCTGTGCCATCTCCACGGAGGTGACAACAAGCAGGGTAGCGGCGAACGCGGCTGTCAGGCCCACTCTCATCGCCGCTGCAGACGTCAGCCTGCGTCGGCGTGCAGGTGAAAGCGCCTCTTGTCCCGGGTGGAGCGGCATTGACCGGCTCCGGACTACGCTAAGTTTGTACCCAGACTCGTTGCGGTTCCCGTCCTCACGCAACAGCGCTGAAGTGCGGGCTGCCAAAGCAAACATTACTTCAGTGATTAGCTCAGCCCCGACGTAAGTCTTGAACTTCAGTCGTCCCGACCACCCCTATGAGGGGCAGTCTAGTCTGGCGCTGAGAGCCTGTCAAGCCCAAACTCGGCGCGCGGCAGATTCGTCATTGCGGCCGCCAGGTGCGTCCAATCGGCGCGTAAGATGACTATCAATAAGCAAGAATTTGTATGTGCAAAACAGGCTTGTGCGTGCCAAAATCTCTTGAATCATGCTACCAGTCGATCCAGGTGGTTCAGGATTTCGTGTGCCACAGGGAACTGTGCTGCTTGCGCTCGGCGCAATAGCGCTGGTCGTTTATGCCCCTTCGAAGGCGCGCCAGCCGGACATAGCGCAAACCAGCACTCGTTGGCGGACCACGAGCTTCAAAGCTTCGCCGCGTGAACAGGCACAGCCCCCGAAAAGCTCATTTTCTCTTCTCTTTCGCACCGAGAATACAGCCGCTGAGCAGGCGCCTGCCGACAACACGGCCAAGGCCGCTCCGCAGTTGCTGGCCGATCAAATTAGCGAGGCTCTGTCGAAAGGAGACGACGCCGTGGTTCGGAAGT
>Ga0335078_10004531_pt1 | contig 20563 bp, 19 predicted proteins | sample Lox_Sample_32_FD_206711 | JGI IMG/M metagenome (GOLD analysis project Ga0335078, IMG submission 206711) | Soil microbial communities from Loxahatchee National Wildlife Refuge, Florida, United States - Lox_Sample_3.2 | ecosystem: Environmental > Terrestrial > Soil > Wetlands | place: USA... | reverse complement strand
GCTGGACGCCGGCCGACGGCCCCACGCGGTCGGCGGTAGCCGGCATCAGCTGCATCAGGCCGCGCGCGTCGCTCACCGACCGCGCCTGCGGATTGAACAGGCTCTCCTGGCGGACCAGCGCCAGCACCAGGTAGGGATCGAGCGCGTCGCCGCTGGCGGCCTGCGCGATCGTGTCCCAGTAGGCGCGCGGGTAACGCACCCGCTCGGTCGCCGAAGAATCGAGGCTGCCGTTCTTCTCGAGCCGCACCGCGACTTCGATCGCCGTGTACCAGTCGCCCGTGCGCTGCAGCTCGGCAAGCACGAAATCGCGCACGCGCGGATCGCTCGCAGCCTGCGTGGCGAGCGCGCGCAACTCCGGCGGCTCGAGATAGACCATCTCCGGATAGGTCATGCCGAGCCGCTTCAGCGTCGCGACGCGATCCAGATGAAACGCGGCAAGAGTGCCGGGCGCGGCGGACGGCACGGCGGCGTCGGCCGCAAGCGTGTCAGCAGCCGTTCTCTGGGCGACAGGCGCGCCGATTCGCCGCGCCGCGAGTTCCGGGTAGTAGTTGCTGGCCGTGCTTTGGGCGAGGCCCTGGTAAATCGTGTTGGCCGCGGCGACCTGACCGGAGCGCTCCATCGAGCGCGCGTGCCAGTAAGAAAGCCCGTCGCGCTCGGAGGCGGAGGTGGCCAGCGGCTTCATCGAAGCGAACTCGCGCGCGGCGGCGTCGAACTGGCCCATCATGTAGAGCGCAAAGGGCGCACGGAAGCGGCCGTCGGCGGCCTCGTCGCTATGCGGATAGCTTCGCACCAGGCGCAGGTACGCGGCGCGCGCGGCGTTCCAGTTCGCGTCGTCTTCGAAGGCGCGTCCAACATCGAACGTCGCGGCGGGCGCGAACGCGCTTGACGGAAACGCCTCGATCAGCCGAGTGAACGTCGCCCTTGCGGCTTGCGTATCGCCCGTGCGCCATTGCAGATGGCCCAGCCGGTAGAGCGCGTCGGGTGCTTTGTCGCCGTGCGGCGCGTACTTGAGATAGGCGTTGAGCGCGAGCATCTCGCGCTCCGAATTCACTCGCGAAGCGCGCGCCCTCAGCCACAGCATCTCGGCATGCACGCTCGGCGGCGGCTCCAGCGCCAGCGCCTCGTCGCACTGCGCAAGCGCCATCGAGGATTGTCCTTCACGCAGGAGCAACGCAGCTTCGCGGCCATGGTAGCCGAGCGAATGGGTATCGATAGCATCCGGATGAGCCGACGCGATTGAATAGGCGAGCGTGCGCGCTTGAGTGTCCTCGGCGCCCTGCGGATATTTCTCGCGCAGCACCTGCAGCAGGCGGAACGCGCCCCCGGCGTCGCCGAGGCCAAGCGCGGCGCGCGCCCCAATAAGCATCGCGCGCGAATCGATATCCGCTGCCGGATTACGCGCGGCGAGCGCAGCGGCCGCGGCCTGCGCGTCGCCGAGCCGTCCCAGCTTGAATTCAATCTCCGCGTACTGGAGCGACGCCTGGTCGGCGAACACGCTTTGCGGATAGCTCAGGCTCAGGCGGCGGAAGGTCGCCGCGGCGCTTTGCTGGTCGCCGCTGTCGCGCTGGGCGGAACCGAGATAGAAGAGCGCGTAGTCGGCGAGCGCCGGGTACTTTTCCGCGGCGAGCGTCATCCGCTCGATCGTCTTCATCAGGTCGCGGGCAACATAAGCCTGGTAGCCCTCGACGAAAGCCTGCTCGGGATTGATCGGAACGACGGTGAGGATGCCGAACTGGGCGAGGATGCAACGCGCGTCGGCGCGAATCGAGGGGGCGACGAGAGTTCCCGCGGGTCCTAGCGCCCGTGCCGGCGTAGCCAGCAGCGCGCCCAACCCCACCGCCGACAACAAACCCAACAACCCACTACTTGGCTTCACAAACATCAACATAAGATAACGTGACGTTCGCTGGAACTCAATCGGGGGGTCACGCCGCCTGGAGCGATCGCGGCAAAATCCGCTGCCATGATTTGCCGCGGTTTATTCCGGGCCCGGCTATCGAAGGTCGGATAGGAATTCCAAAAGCGCCGCGTTTACCTCGCCCGGCTTCTCCTGCTGCGTCCAGTGACCTGACCCTTTGATATTGACCCGCTTGAGATTAGGCACCCATCGTTCCATGCCGAGCGTCTGCTCCGGCCAGAGCACGAAGTCGAGTTCGGCGGTGATCATCAGCGCCGGCTGATCGACGCGCTCGGGCAGGTTGGCGGACTCCTCCCAGTTGCGGTCGATATTGCGATACCAGTTGAGGCCTCCGCGAAACCCGGTTTTCTCGAACGCCTTGACGTAAACGTCGAGGTCGGTCTCGGTCATGTATTTGCCGAGCGGTCCGTCGGGCAGGCGATCGAGCAATCCGCCGCCGGCGGGACCAAACACGCCCGGCGGCGGCCGCATCGCAACCGGCGGCAGCGGCATCGGGTCGCGATACAGACCGCGAAGGGTGCGGCGCACGTCGCGTTCGAGTTCGGCCTCGGCGACACCGGGCTGCTGGAAGTGCAGCACATAATGGAAATTGCCGGCGGCGGCCTGTCGCGCCATCTCCGTAGGCTTGGTCGGCGCCTGCTGCGGACTGGTGACCCAAATCACCCTGGGATGCTCGGGACTTCCCGGCGCCGACGGGAGCCATCGCGGCATGAACGGCGTATTGAGGTTGACCACGCGCGCGATTCGCGCCGGCGCGCGCATCGCGCTCTGCCAACTGACGAAGCCGCCCCAGTCATGGCCGACGATCACGCACTTTTCGACGTCGAGCGCGTCGAGCATCCCGACAATGTCCCTTACCAGCTCGCGCACCTGGTAAGCCTCGACCGGTTGCGGACAATCGGTATCGCCATAGCCCCGCTGGTCGGGCGCGATCGCGCGAAAGCCGGCGTCGGCGAGCCCGCGAAGCTGATGGCGCCAGGAGTACCAGAGCTCCGGAAAGCCGTGGCAGAACACAACGGGGAAGCCCTTGCCTGCCTCGACAACGTGCATCCGGATGCCGTTGGTGTCGACGAATTTGTGGACGAGTTCGCTCATCGATCCTGTCCTCGCGATGATTCTGCGACGGTCCTGCGATGGTCGTACGATATTCTTGCGATAAGCTTGCGCCAGTCCAGTTCAACGTCAGTGTAACCACACGAGCAGCGTTCGACCAACACCGCCCGTGGGCGGGTCACCCGCAGACGGCTCACCTGCACACGGCTCACCTGTAAACGGCTCGGAAGACGGGCCGCGCTTGCACGGCGCGCCGCGCTCCTGCAAACCTCTGACTATACGGATTTCCGCCGACGTACTTACTCCAAGCGATGGCTCCTCCCGGATTGAACACCAGACTGATTCTCGCCTCGACCTCGCCGCGGCGGCGTGATTTGCTCGCGGCGGCCGGCGTGGAGTTCGAGCTTGCAGAAAGCGGCGTCGCGGAGGAGCGCCGCCCGGACGAGCCTGCGGCAAAGTTCGCGCTCCGGATGGCCGAGGAGAAGGCGCTCGCGGTCTCGTGGCGGGCGGCCGATGCGCTGGTGCTGGGCGCCGACACGGTAGTCGATTGCGGAGGCGAAATCCTGGGCAAGCCGCGCGACTACGCCGACGCGCATCGCATGCTGCGCTCGCTCTCGGGCGTCATTCACGTCGTGGTTACGGCATTCGCGCTCGCGCGCGGCGGGCGCATCGCCGAGAGCCGCGCGATCTCGAGCCGGGTGCGCTTCCGCGAGCTCGGGGACGAGGAAATCCACGCGTACATCCGCACCGGCGAGCCGATGGACAAGGCAGGCGCCTACGGCATCCAGGCCGAGGGCGCGGGCCTGGTGGTCGAGGTCGAAGGCGAGCGCGACAACGTGATGGGCCTGCCGGTGGCGGAAGTGCTGGCGGCGCTGCGGCGCAATTTGGCTCTGCGATAGGCGCGCCGGGAGCTTGGCGCCAGCACAATGCTGTCCCATAGCGAGATTGCGACGCGGATTGCGGCGGTGCGCGAGCGGATAGCGCGCGCGGCCGGCCGCGCCGGGCGCGACCCGGAGGCGGTCAGGCTCGTGCTGGCCACCAAGACGCAGCCGCCCGAGGCGCTGCGCGCGGCTTACGCAGCTGGCGCGCGCGAATTCGGCGAGAACTACGTGCAGGAGGCCGCCGCCAAACAGGACTTGCTCGCGGAGCTGGACGGTCTGCGATGGCATCTCATCGGCCATCTGCAGACCAACAAGGCGCGCGAGGCTGCAAATCGCTTCGCCCTCATCCATGGCCTGGATACCGCACGCCTTGCCCGCGCCCTTGCCCGCGCGCGTCCCGCGGCCCGCGTCCCCGTGCTGATCGAAGTCAACCTCGGAGGCGAAGCGTCCAAAAGCGGTGTCGCGCCGGACGCAGCCGAACGCCTCGTCGAAGACGCGCGCGCAACGGTCGAAATCCTCGGCCTGATGACAATTCCGCCGCCCGCGCCCGACGCGGAGCGCTCGCGCGAGCATTTCGCCGCGCTGCGCGCGATGCGCGATCGGCTTGCGGCGGCGACCGGCCTTGCGCTAAGCGAGCTTTCCATGGGAATGACCGACGATTTCGAGGTTGCGATCGAAGAGGGCGCGACGATCGTGCGGGTGGGCCGCGCGATCTTCGGCGAACGCATGCGATGAAAGCGAAGAGAAAGCTGGGGTTTATCGGCGCGGGCAACATGGCCGAAGCGCTCGCCCGCGGCCTCATCGAAACCAAGATCTTCAAAGCCTCGGAATTGATCGCCTCCGATGTTGACGCGGCGCGCCGGCGCAAATTCAAGAGCGCGCTCAAGATCGAGGTCACCACCGACAACCTCGAAGTGCTCGGCGCCGCGCGCGCAGTGCTCTTCGCCGTCAAGCCGCAGACCATCGATGCCGTGCTGATGGAGCTCGCACGCGGGGGCGGCGACGGGTCGTCGCGCAAGGGCGGCCTCGCGGACAAACTCTTCGTTTCGATCGCGGCCGGGGTCACGCTCAACCGGCTGGAGAGCGCGCTCGGCGGAGGCGCGCGCGTCATTCGGGTCATGCCGAACGCGCCCGCGATGGTTGGCCAAGGGATGGCGGCGCTGGTGCGCGGACGCCATGCGACCCGCGCCGACGAAGCCTTCGCGCTCAGGATTTTCCGCGCCGTCGGCGACGCAGTGGCGCTTAAGGACGAGGCAATGCTCGACGCGGTCACCGCGCTCTCGGGCAGCGGCCCGGCGTACGTCTATCTCTTCGCCAAATCGCTTGCCGACGCTGCCGTTGCACAGGGCCTGCCGGCGGAACTGGCGCTCAGGATGGCGCTCAAGACGATTCGCGGCGCGGAGGAGAATATGCGCCGCTCTCCGATGAAGGCCGAGGAGCTGATTCGTATCGTCGCTTCGCCGGGCGGCACAACCGAAGCCGCGCTGAAACAATTAGGCGCGGACGGCTTTTCTGATATCGTGGCGCATGCGATACAGGCCGCTGCCGAGCGTTCGCGCGAACTCGGACGCGTCAGCTAGCCCCCTCCGGAGAGTCATCGACCATGCCCAACATCCTGGTAAACACGATCGTGTTTGCGGCCACGACGTTGTCCTCGATGCTGCACATCTACATCTGGATCGTCATCATCGCGGCGCTGCTCAGTTGGGTCCAGCCCGACCCGTACAACCCCATCGTACGTACGCTCTACGCGATGACCGAGCCGGTTTTCGACTGGGTGCGCGAGCATCTGCCGGTCTATTTGGGCGGGCTTGATCTCTCGCCCATCGTCGTCATCATCGCTGCCGAGTTTATCGAGCAGGTGTTGATCAGAGCCGTGATTCAGGCTGTGACGCCCTCGATGGCGATGTACGGCTCGTAGGATGGCCTTGCAGCCCCGCACGTCGGGCGCGCCGCGCCCGAATGTAAGCGGATTTCCCGCATGGCTGACGTCCGGCGCCGGCTCTGTAACGTTGAGGGTAATTGTTCGCCCGGGCGCCTCGCGCCGCGGTATATTACGAATTGACCGGCGCGGCCCGGTGATCGGCGTCGCATCCGCCCCCGAGCGTGGCAGGGCTAACGCCGAGCTGGTGGAAGCGGTAGCCCGGATGGCCGGGGTCGCGCGCTCGGCGGTGGAAGTGGTCTCCGGCGCTGCGGGGCGCCATAAATCGCTCCGAATAAGGTCTTCAGACCCTGCCGGAACCGCCGCGAAACTGACCGCGATGACCGCGGGAGTATGAGTGCGCAAATCTGAGGATGACGCGAATGCCCGGCGAATCGCTATCGCGAGGCAGATTGACACCGTTGCCGGGCGTGATTACCTAAGGGTTGGGTTCGCCCAGACCGGATTCGTTTTACAGATATGCCAATTTACGAGTACCAATGCCCCAAATGCGGAACGTTCGAAACGACGCAGCGGATCACCGACCCTCCCCTTAAGCGATGTCCGACCTGCAAGAGCAAGGTCGAGCGAATGATCTCGGCGACGTCTTTCGTGCTCAAGGGTTCCGGATGGTACGCGACCGACTATGCGCGATCGGGCAGCTCCAAACCAGCCGACGTATCGGGCAACAAGTCTGCCGAGTCCGGGAGCAACGGCGCTAACGGCTCCTCGACGAACTCGGAATCATCAAGCTCATCGGAGAAAAGCTCGAGCGCGGCGTCCTCCGAAAAGAGCGCGAAAGCCAAAGCTTCCGACTGATTTCTCAACGATCCGTTCAATTTTCCGTTTTCTCCGTTGAACGGAAGTTGCACTCCTGCAACGCCGACTGAGGCCGTATGTATAAAAACTCGGCCCTTTGATTCATTTGTTAGCTGGTACGCGTCATGCTTCTCCTAGGTCGCGTTCGCAACCATTGTCAACTTGGCGGTCCCTGGTGGAAGAAGAAAAAGACCCGCCCCAAACTCGTGCCTCAATTCGATTGTGGCTTGCGGTCCTTTTGACCGTCGTAGCCTTATGGTTCATTGACTCGCTGCTAAAGCCGAATTCGCGGCAGCGAGACTTCAACCGCAAATAAAACCCGCCGCACAAATAGCGCATCGCGCGAGTAGCGCATCCGGCGGCTTTTCTGTTTGAATCGGGCCGATGCGCGCGCTCCTGTTCGATCCTCAGCCGATCGTTCGCCGCGACCACCCCGACCCCGCGCCGGCGGTGGGCGAAAGCATCGTCCGGGTGCGCCTTGCGGGCATTTGCGGCACCGACCTCGAACTGGCGCGCGGGTACATGTCGTTCCGCGGCGTGCCGGGCCACGAGTTCGTCGGCGAGGTCGTGGATACCCGCAGCCACTCGCTTATGGGCAAACGCGTGGTGGGCGAGATTAACGCCGGATGTGGGCGATGCGCGCGCTGCCGCGAAGACCTTGCGCGCCACTGTCCCGATCGCACCGTGCTGGGAATCCTGGGCCGCGACGGTGCGTTCGCCGAGTACCTGCGGCTGCCGGACGAAAACCTTGTCGCCCTGCCCGATTCGATCGGCGACGAAGCAGGCGTCTTCGTCGAGCCGATCGCCGCCATCTATGAAATCTTCGGGCAGACAGGCCTCGGCCCCGGCACTAAAATCGCCGTGCTCGGCGACGGCCGGCTCGGCGCACTCGCTGCGATAGTGCTTCGTGCCGAAGGATCTGCAGCCGTGCTCGGCGGTCATCATCGCGACAAACTCGACCGTCTGGCCGGGCTCGGGCTTGAAGTACAACTTGAAGACCATCTCCGACCGGGCTTCGATGTGGTGATCGATTGCACCGGCCGAAGCGCCGGACTCAATCGCGCGCTCACTCTCGTGCGCCCATGCGGAACCGTGATTCTCAAAAGCACCGCTGCCGCCGGCACCGCTCTCAAGCTGGCTCAGGCAGTGGTCAACGAGATTACGATTCAGGGTTCGCGATGCGGAAGGTTTGCGCCGGCCATCGCGGCGCTCGCCGCAGGAAAAATCGACCCGCGACCGCTTATATCCGCCATCTTTCCGCTCGACCAAGCGCCAGCCGCCCTCGATGCTGCCGGACGCCCGCCAAACTTCAAGGTGTTGCTTAAACCCTGATGGCCTCGACCGTCATCGTCGGAATCGACACCGGCGGCACGTTCACCGACCTGGTCGCCATCGTGGGCGGACGCCTGACCGTGCATAAAGTGCTTTCAACACCAGAGGATCCCGCGCGCGCGGTCGTCGCTGGACTTAAAGCGATAGTTGAAGACGGGCTGGAGGGATCGGGCCGCGGCCAGGTTCCCGATCTGCTCACTTACAGCTCGACCGTGGCGACCAACGCTCTGCTCGAGGGCAAGGGCGGGCGCGTCCTGCTCGTAACCAACGCCGGTTTCGAGGACGTGGTCGAGATAGGCCGCCAGAATCGCGTCGACCTTTATTCCCTCGCGCCCGAACGCCCCGAACCCCTGGTCGGGCGCGCGATGCGGCTCGGCGTGGCTGAGCGGACCCACTTCGACGGCAAGGTGGCTCTCGGTCTGACCGCGGCTGAGCTCAAGCGCACGCGCCGCGCCGCCGCGCTGCGAGAGGCCGACTCGATCGCGATCTGCCTGCTCCACTCCTACGCCAACCCGGCAAGCGAGCGGCAGTTGGCGCGCGCGCTAACCCCGCTGGGCCTCCCGCTCTCGATCTCCCATCGCATCCTTGCCGAATACCGAGAGTTCGAGCGGCTCTCGACCACGGTGGTCAACGCGTACGTGGGGCCGCGGATGTCGTCGCATCTCGGCCGCCTCGAGCGCGATTTGCGCGGCGCGCGTCTGCGCGTGATGCAATCAAACGGCAGCGCGATCGGCGCCCGGCTCGCCCGCGAAGAACCGGTCCGCACGATCCTTTCCGGCCCCGCCGCCGGTGTGATCGGCGCCGCCGCGCTGGTCGGCGCAACCGGCGTCGATCGTTTCATCACTTTCGACATGGGCGGCACGTCCACCGACGTCGCGCTCTTCGACGGCCGCGCCGCCATCCGCACGCTCAGCTTTCCCGGCGGCTACGCCGTCCGCACGCCCGTCATCGACATCCATACCGTGGGCGCGGGCGGCGGCTCGATCGCAGTGGTGGACGCGGGCGGCTCGCTCAAGGTCGGGCCGGAAAGCGCCGGCGCCGATCCGGGCCCGGCCTGCTACGGACGCGGCACCGCGCCCACGGTGACTGACGCCAACCTGGTCGCGGGGCGGCTCGTACCTGAGGATTTTCTGGGCGGCGCGATGCGTCTTTATCCGGCGCGTGCAGCAAAAGCGATCGCCGCGCTCGGCCGTGCGATGCGCACCAACGCGGTTGACGCGGCAAGCGGAGTTATTCGCGTGGTCAACGCCAACATGGAGCGGGCACTCCGCGTAATCACGGTCGAGCGCGGCTTCGACCCGCGCGACTTCGCGTTGATGGCGTTCGGCGGCGCGGGTCCGATGCACGCCTGCGAACTTGCGCGCGACCTCGGGATCCGTCATATCGTGCTGCCGCGCAATCCCGGGCTGCTTTGCGCGTGGGGCGCGCTGCAGGCGCCGCTCGGGCGCGAATACTCGCTGACCGTTCGCGAGACGGCGCCCGCGTTTCGCCGCCTCACCGCACGCGCGGCCCCGATGCTCGCGCGCGCGCGGCGCGAACTCGCCGCCGAAGGAGCGCGCCGCGGGCAGATCCGCGCTGAGCTTTTTGCCGACGTGCGCTACCGCGGCCAATCCTATGAAATCGAGGTGCCGCTCACCCCGCGCTTCGGCGCCGACTTCCACGCGGCCCATCGCCGCACCTTCGGCTACGCCGCGCCCGAAGCCGCGGTCGAGGTCGTCAACTTGCGGCTGCGCGCGACGGCGCCGGGTGCCCTCGCCACGCCCGAGCGTCTGGCGCGCGGGCATCGGGCGCCTGCTCCGATGCGCCGAATCAAGGTCGTAATCGGAGATCGCGCGGCGGGCCGGCGCGCTCGCATGGCAGAAGTGCCGGTTTACGCGCGCGACGCGATCGCCGCTGGCGCCACGATTCGCGGACCTGCGATCGTGGTCGAACTCAGCGCCACCGCCTACGTCGCGCCCGAGTTCACGCTGCGCGCCGACGGCTTCGGCAACCTGCACCTGGAGGCCTGAGCAAACGTGGGAATGACGCGCGCGATGAAGCTCGATGCGGTAGCGCTGGCGGTGATGAACAACCGCCTCGCCGCGATCGCCGAGGAGATGGGCGTCGTGCTGGGGCAGACCGGCTTCTCCCCCAATATCAAGGAGCGCCACGATTTCTCGTGCGCGCTGTTCGATGGCAGCGGCGAATTGGTCGCGCAGGCCGCCCATATTCCGGTTCATCTCGGCTCGACGCCGCTTTCCGTGCGCGCCGCGATCGAAAGGCTCGAGCTTGGCCCGAGCGACGTCGCCGCAGTGAACGACCCGTTCGCCGGCGGAACCCATCTGCCCGACCTCACCCTGGTCGCGCCGATTTTTCTCGCCGGCGAGCGCCGCCCGTTCGCCTTCGCCGCCAACCGCGCTCATCACGCGGATATCGGCGGGATGGCGCCCGGGTCGATGGCGCTCTCGACCGAAATCTACCAGGAGGGCTTTCGTCTGCCGCCGGTCCACCTGGTGCGCGCGGGCAAACCGGCGCGCGACGTGATGGAGCTGTTTTTTGCCAACACCCGCGTGCGCGACGAGCGCGAGGGCGACCTTCGTGCTCAAATCGCCGCGCTCAATGTCGGCGCGGAGCGCCTGCGCGCCCTGGTGGCGGCAAGCGGCCGGAGGCAGGTGGCTGCGGCGATGGCGGCGCTTAAGGGCTATGCAGACCGCCTGATGCGCGCGACGCTGCGCCGCGTGCGCCCCGGCGTTTACCGCGCTGTCGATTATCTCGACGACGACGGAGTCGGCACCGGACCGATCGAAATCCGCGTTGCGATCCGGATCGGCGGCGGACGCGCGACGGTCGATTTCACCGGCTCCGCGCCGCAGGTGCGCGGCTCGGTCAACGCCAACTATGCGATCACGCTGTCGGCGACTTTCTACGTAATGAAATGTCTCGCCGCCGAGGCCGTGCCGGCCAACGAAGGACTGATGCGGCCGATCCGGGTGATCGCACCGCCCGGCTCGATCGTCAACGCGCTGCCGCCGGCGGCGGTCGCGGGCGGGAACGTCGAAACCTCGCAGCGCATCGTCGACGTGCTGCTGAGAGCGCTCGCCGCCGCCGCGCCCGATCGCATCCCGGCGGCAAGTTCAGGCTCGATGTCGAACATGACGCTCGGCGGCTACGACTCGATTCGCGCCCGCCATTTCTCGTACTACGAAACGATCGCCGGCGGTGCCGGCGCGGCCCCCGGCCATCCCGGCGCAGCCGGCCTCCATACGCACATGACCAACACGCTCAACACGCCGATCGAGGCGCTGGAAGCGTACTACCCGATGCGCATCACCGAATATCGTGTGCGCCGCGGTTCCGGCGGCCGCGGCGCCGCCCCGGGCGGCGACGGCCTCGTGCGCGAGATGGAATGCCTGGTGCCCGCCACGCTGGGCCTGCTCACCGACCGGCGCATCACTCAGCCGTGGGGGCTTGCCGGCGGCGGCCCCGGCAAGGCCGGAGCGAATTATCTGGTGCGCGACGGGCGGCGGACCAGGCTGCCCGGCAAAGCCAACGAGCGGCTTAAGGCCGGCGATCGAGTGCGCATCGAAACGCCGGGCGGGGGCGGATGGGGCCGCGCGCCGCGCGGTCCTGTCCGTCCCCGGTGACGCGCTGACGCGTGGCCCCGCTGACGCCGGGGCATCCGCTGCAGACGGGACAAGGCCCTCGCCGTCGCCCCGTCCGGGGCGCTTCGCTGTCCGATGGCGTCGCCCCGCGCCGCGTCTGACGCAGGGCGGCGGGGGCGGCGCGCTCGCGCGCGCCGCCCGCCGCCGTTACTCTTGAGATGCGCCTGTCGATTCGGCCCGGATGGAGAGGCGCAGCGCGGTAAGCCGATGGGAGAATCGCAATTCTGGATTGGCGTGCACGGCATTGTCGCCGACCGCGGGCAGCTCATCGTGCTGCGGCGCGCGGCGCGGATGCCGTATCGGCCGGGCCACTGGGACCTTCCCGGCGGCCACCTCGCGCTCGGCGAGAGCGTCGAGGAGTGCCTCATGCGCGAAGTCGGCGAGGAAACAGGCCTAGCGATCGAAATCGAGCGCTTCGTCGGATTTTACAAGGATCCGCCGGAGCCGTACGTGCAGGCGCTCTTCGCCTGTTGCCCGGCCGACGCGCGCCGCGAACTCGTGCTGAGACCCCGCGAGCACATCGAAGGCCGCTGGGTCACGGTAGGCGAACTCGCGCAGATGAGCGACATCATCCCCTACCTGGCGGGAATGCTGCGGGGAGGGATGCTGGATTATCTAAAGTAGAGCTCCGGGGAGCCTGCCGAAGTGGAAGGCCGCGGAGCGTCGGGCTATAAACCGAGAAGTTTCTCGCACGCTTCCTCGAAATTCTCTCTGCTGAGCGGTTTGGCGTGCTCGCGCTGCAGCACGCCGTTCTCGTCCACGGTGGTGATCTTCCAGTTCTGCACGAAGGTTCCGGCGCCGTCCCAGAGCAGCGCGTAGGTGATCGACCCATTGGATAGATCGGCGCGGAACGGGATGCCGAAGACCGGCCCGACGGGCTTCAGCGTGACCTCAACGCCCCGCGCGACGATCGTGAGGTAGGGAAAGAACACTCCCTTGAGCGCCGGGTTTTCCATCTTCATCGTGGCCGGACGGAGCGTCGCCAGGCGTTCCTTTTCGTACTCGCCGAGGAACTCGTTGGCCACCAGATGGCACAGCGCGCGCATCGCTTCCGCCATCTGATGCACAACGCTCTGCGAGCGATCGTGCGCTTCCTGGCGCTCGCGGGCCTCGCGCTCCTGGCGGGTCTCGCTTATCAGTTTGTCGCGAAGACTCATCAAATCCCTCGTCGAATTGCCAAACGTTATTATGACTCCACCAGCGACACCTGAAAAGACGGCGCCCGCCGCGTTCAGCGCCCTGTCCGCGGGCGCTTGCGCATGCGCAGGCGGCCCCACCAGTAGCCGAAGAAATTCGCACATTCGAGCTCATGGCAAATCGCGCCTTCGCGATCGCCGCGCGCCCCCGCCATCGCCATCCGGACCGCATTGCGCGCGAGCTTGTCCAGATGATTGTGAGTTCTCCCCCCCGCCAGCGCCGTGCCCACGCCGAACGCGAAAGCTTTGCGCCGCAGGTACCTGCGATTCATCCGCGCCGCCGGCACCAGGTGAAAAACCCGCGCTTCGGCGACGAACCCCATCGCGCCGCCGCCCCCGATAATCCGCGCGAACAGTTCCGTATCCTCGCCCGAGATCGGATTGCCGCCGACCACGCCCAGGTCTTCGCGGAAGCGGCCGAAACGGGCAAAAGTCTCGCGGCGAAAGCCGGTGTTGGCGCTGAAGTAGTTGCGCAACACCTCCGCGGCCGCGGGCGGCGCCGCGGCGATCGCGTCCCGATCGTGCACCGCGAAGCGCACGTAGAGCGACGGCCCGAGCCATCCCGGCGGCGCGGCTTCCCATCGCGGCAGCACCAACCCGCAGGCCGCGTCGAGTCCGCGCCGTTCGATCGCGCCCATCATCGCCGCCGCCCAGTCGGCTTCGGCCACGGCATCGTCGTCGATGAACAGGATTAGATCGCCAGCCGCCTCGTCCACCGCGCGGTTGCGCGCGAAGCTCGAGCCGGGACGCGACTCGAACACGCGGCGCATCGCGAACGGGGCGCGCGCCACCGCCTCTTCGACCACGGCCGGCGTGCGGTCGATCGAATTGTTGTCGATCACGATGCATTCCGTCTCGACGCCCGCGGGCAGACGTTGCGCGGTGAGGCTCGCCAGCGTTTCGCCGAGCGTGGCCGCGCGATTGTGAGTCGGCACCGCGAGCGTGAGGCGAATAGTCAATTGCGTGAGGCGCCTGATGGGCCGCCGGGCGTCGCGCGTGCCGGCCCCGGCGGCGGCAAGGAAGCCGCCGGCGCCGGGCGGCCCGGAGCGGGCGACGGCGCAGAGGATGGTGCGCCGGCCGGCTGCGGTGGCGGAGTGAGGTTTTCGATCGCAAGGCTAGGCAATGGCGCCTTCGATTGCGTGAAAACCATCGAACCTACCGCGAGGCTCGGTTCGGCTTGCTGCTGGATCTGCGCCGGCGCGGACAGCTCGAAGCCGAAATCGCGGGTTTCACCGGGCACCAACGGCAGCACGGGGCGAACGAAGCCGACAAATTCGATCGGTGTGACGATGACGCTGTGGCTCTCCTGGTAGAGGAGCTTTTGCTGCGCGCCCCGTCCCGCATAGTAGCTCACGGTCAGCCGCACCTCGTCCACGCCGCGATCGCCGGCGTTGGTGATGCGGCCGAAGATCGCCGGCACGCGCGCTTCCGACATTTTGACCACGACGTCGCTCAGCACGAGCTTGGGAAAGTAGGCGCGGGCCGCGGGCAGCTCGGCCTGGACATCCTGGATGGTCTTGAGCCTGCGCTTCAGGAAGAACTCGATCCCGCGGCTGCCGCTGAATCGATGCTGTTCGAGCTGCGCGATCAACGCCTGATAGGCCGCCGCCGCCCGAGGATAATCAAGCGTGTGGTAGATGGTTACGGCCTCGCGAATGCCGTCGCGAAGCTGATCGCGCCGGGCGAAATCGGCCAGTACGCGCCACTCATGCTGCCGCTTGACCAGCACCAGCGCGTCCTCGAACCTGAGCTTGGGATAAGCGCCGTTTTGCAGAGTCTTGTCGGCGGCGGCGTTGAGCGAATCCTGCGGCCCGGCCTTGGCGTCGATCGTTCGCTCCCACAGCGTAAGATCGGGCATCGTGACTTTCACCGGCACGATCGCAAGCTCGCCGCTCACCTGCGGCTCGCCGACTTCATAGCGCGTGCTGAACAGAATCGCGCGGAACCAGATCGGATCGACGTCGGGCGCGACGGGAATCTCGGTCAGGAACTGTTTGAGCGGACGCGCGGCGCGATCTTCATCGATGAGTGTCGCGTAGCAGGCGGGGTAGTTGAACTGCTGCAGGTCGGCGAGATAGCGCGTCGCGAGCCTTTGCGGCGACTGGCCGCATCCGCTTAGCAGCGCTGCTGCGCTGACCAATGCGAGCGCGAGCAGCCGACTCGATCGGTCGCGAAAGCCGGCGCAAACCGTCTCTGCTGCCGTCGCGAGTTTCCAGCGACGCAGCCGGGCCTCGACTGTCCGGCGCCCGCTCCGCCTCAATCTAGCGCTCGACCGGCAGATGCGCGTCATCCCAATCGAGCATCCCGCCCTTCATGCTGCAAACCTTCTCGAAGCCGAGGCCGGTCAGGATCGCCGCGGCGGTGACGCTGCGCACGCCGGCGCGGCAGATCACCACGATGTCCTTGTCCTTGAACGGTGCGAGCTCTTTCTCGGCGCGCTCGGGCAGCTCGCGTAGCGGGATTAGCTGCGCGCCCGAGATATGGCCGAGTTCACCCCGGTACTCTCCGGGCTCGCGTACATCGAGCAGCAACGGAGCGGCGGCGCTGCCGAGACGCCCGGCGATCTCGGCCGGCGAAAGCTGGCGCACCGAGTTCAGCTGGGCGAGCGTCGGAAAGTGGATCGCCGCGGCCTCGATCTCGGTCTGATTGGGCTGCAGCGCCTCCTGGATTCCCTCGGGCAGCGGCAGTCCGAGATTGTTCATGAGGTCGACGTAAGCGTCGCGGGAACGTCCGGCCACACGCGGATTGGACGCCTTCTCTTCGCCGATCGTGGAACGGATATGGCCGCGATAATCATGGGCGGGATAGACGAGGGTCGCGTCCGGCAGCGTGAAGAGCCTTTGCGTGATCGAATCGTATTCCTGGCCCGCGTCACCGCCGGCGAAATCGGCCCGCCCGGTGCCGTGAATCAGCAGGCAATCGCCGGTCAAGACGCGGTCCTCGGCAAAGAGGCTTATCGAGTCGGGCGTATGACCGGGCGTGTAGAGCACCTTCATCTCGAAGTCGCCGACGATCAGGCGCTGGCCATCCTCGAGATGCATCGTAACGTGCGGTGCCGGGGCCCGCCGATGCATCGCGACGGGCGCGCCGGTCAGCTCGGAGAGTTCGTGCGCGCCGCTGCGATGGTCGGCATGGGTGTGGGTGTCGATGATGAGATCGAGCTTCAGCCGATGGTACGCCAGAACGGCGAGGTAGCGCTCGACCTTGTCCTTGAGCGGATCGACGATCACGGCGCGCTCCATGCTCTCCGAAGCAAGCAGGTAGGTCTTGCACTTCGCGTTGTTCAGTTCGCGAAAATCCATGTCCCCTCCAAACCGGCGCGCGACGCCGTCGTGCGCACAATCAGGCCGCCGCGGCGCCGACACCCCTCGGCCCCCTGGTTCGGTCGCTCTCGACTATAGCGCCGCACGCGCACGGGTGTGAACCATCATCGGGCAGAAGCACGTTTCGGCTTGACCGGCGGCGAGGGCCGCCCGATGATGCGGGCGGTGGAACTCCGTCTCGCCGTGCCGCTCGGGATCTTCGCTTTCACCTACCTGGTGTTCGCGATCGGCAACTTTCCCGGACTCCAGCTTGACCGGACCGGCGCCGCCCTTGCGGGGGCGCTGTTGATGGTGGCGACGGGGTCGCTCAGCGAATCCAGGGCGCTCGCGGCGATCGACTTCCACACCCTCCTGCTGCTGCTCGGGATGATGATCATCGTGGCCAACCTGCGCATCTCGGGCGCCTTCGCGCTGGTCGCGCGCTGGCTCCTGGAGCGCGCACATGCGGGATACGCGCTGCTCGCGATGACCGTGCTCGCCTCGGGCGTGCTGGCCGCGTTTTTCATCAACGACGTGGTCTGCCTGGCGCTGGCGGGACCGCTGATCGAAGTCGCCCGCATCCTGGAGATCGACGCCGCGCCGCTCCTGCTCGCGCTCGCGACCGGCAGCAACATCGGCAGCGTAGCGACCATCACCGGCAACCCGCAAAACATGATCGTCGCGGGCTTCGCCGGCATCGGCTATTCGGCCTTCGCGGTCAGGATGGCGCCGCTCGCCCTGGCGAGCCTTGTGGTCGACTACGGCGTCATCGCCTGGCTCTATCATGGGCGTCTCAGCCGGATCCGGCGGCGCGACGATCTGCATCTGCCGGCGCCCCCGCCAGAGCGCCGATGGCATCTGATCAAATCGTCGATCGTCGCCGCCGTGGTGCTGCTGCTGTTCGCCATGGGGTATCCGACGCACCTGGTGGCGCTCGGCGGCGGCGCCGCGCTCCTGTTTACCCGGCACACGGAGCCGCGCTCCATCTATGAGCAGATCGACTGGACGCTGCTGGTGATGTTCGCGGGACTGTTCATCGTGGTCAAAGGCGCCGAAACCACCCATCTGCTGAAGCATCTGGTGCAGGCCGCGGGACCCGAGCACCTTGAAAACGTCGGCGTGCTCTCGCTCGCCGCGGCGGCACTCTCCAACGTGGTCAGCAATGTTCCTGCCGTGCTGCTGTTCAAGCCGATCTATCCGCAGATCAGCCAAGGGATGACTACCGGGCTGGTGCTTGCGAGCGCGAGCACGCTCGCCGGAAACCTCACCCTGCTCGGCTCGATGGCGAATTTGATCGTGATCGAGCAGGCGCGCCGCGACGGTATCGAGATTAGCTTCGTCGAGTATCTGAAGGTCGGCTTGCCGGTAACCGCGATCACGCTCGCGATCGATATCGCCTGGCTGCGGTTTCTCGGTTAGCTCCGGTCAACTCTGTCGGGTAGCTGCGGCTAGACCTGCGCCCGCGGAAACCTGAAGCGGATGACCTCCGCCTTGCGCACCGCATCGGCCACCATCGTCTCGACCGCGAGCGCGCTCTCGGCCGCGCGCACCTCGTCGAGGTTGGCGTGGGTCTCGGGATGGGGCGGAACGAACAGCGAGCAGCAATCCTGGTCGGGTTGAACCGAGGTTTCGAAAGTGCCGAGCACGCGCGCCTGCTCGACGATTTCGTTCTTGTCCATTCCGACCAGCGGACGCAGCATCGGCAGCCCGGCGGCCTCCTCGATGACGGTCATGTTCTCGAGCGTCTGCGAGGCGACCTGGCCGAGGCTCTCGCCGGTGACCAGCGCGCGCGCGCCGGCGCGGCGGGCGATCGCGGCGGCGATCCGCACCATGAAGCGGCGGTAGAGTACGACCCGCAGCGGACGCAGTGCGCGTGCGACGATCTCGCGCTGGATGTCGGCGAACGGGATCAGCATCAGGGTCGAGCGCGACTGGTAGCGCGTGAGATGCTCGGCGAGCTCAGCCGCCTTCTCGCGGCTCGCAGCCGAGACCAGCGGATGACTGTGGAAGTGGACGAAATCGAGCCTGAGCCCCCGGCGCATCAGGCGATAGGCAGCGACCGGCGAGTCGATTCCGCCGGAAAGCAGCGCCAACCCGTGTCCGGTGATACCCACGGGCAAGCCGCCTGCGCCCGGCCGCTTGCCGTCGGCGACGTAGGCAGCGTCGGGGAGGATCTCGACCGTGATAACGATCTCGGGATTCTCAAGATCCACTTTAAGTTCCGTTTCGTCCTTGACCACGGCGCCGACCACCTGGTCGATTTCCATCGAATTGAGCGCGAAGCGCTTGTCGGAGCGCGTCGCGCGCACGCGAAAGCTCGCGGCGCCCGGATGCGCCCGCGCGATCGCGATCGCCTCGCGCTTGATCGCCTCGATATCGCGCGCAACCGCGCGGCTCAGCGAAAAATTCTGGATACCGAAGAGCAGCGCCGCGCGCCGGGCGGCGACTTCATCGCCGATCGCGTCAGGCAGCTCGACGATCAGCCGCGGGCCTTCGCTGCGCATCGCGCCGAGCTCGAAGTCGGAAAAAATCGCCCGCACGTTGCGCTTCAACTGATCGACGAAACGCCACTGGTTGCGTCCCTTGAGCGCGATTTCGTGATATCTTCCAATCAGGTAACGCATCGTGACCGCTTATACCGGCGAGACTGCCTGGCACGCATTATCTGCCTTGCGCGCCAGCAGTGATACATGAAGGCGCGCGAACCGATCAATCGGCGCGAACCAACCAGGCAGCGCATCGCGCGCCTGCGCCGGGGCCTCGAGCCGGCCGGCCCGCTCGCGCGCCATCGCACCAGCGCAGGCCGCGGCGCCGCCGTGCTGATGCCCATCTTCGAGCTTGACGACGAGCTGCACGTGGTCTACATCCGGCGCTCAGATCACGTGGAGAGCCATCGCGGCCAGGTGGCGTTTCCCGGCGGCCGGGTCGATCCGACCGACGAAAGCCTGCTGCACACGGCGCTCCGCGAGGCGCAGGAGGAGGTCGGGATCGATCCTGCGAGCGTCGAAGTTCTGGGCGCTATCGAGGGCTCGATCGCGCGCACCAGCGAAATTCACGTAACGCCGTTCGTCGGCGTCATCCCGGCCGCAACGGGTCTGCGCGCCGATCCCAGGGAAGTCGCGGCAATCTTTTTCGTCCCGATGAGCGCGCTTGAGGACTCGAGCCATCGCGGCACCTATCGCTTCCGCCGCCAGAGCGGAGAGGTCAGCGAGCATCCGGCGATCTTCTACAACGACCAGGTCATCTGGGGCCTCACGCTGCGCTTCACCGAGGAGGTCCTGGGGCGGATGAATGACGCCCCCTCGCGTTAGTCTCGCGTCATCAGTTCGAAATACGACACTTCGATGAGATCGCCCGTGCCGACCCCGAGCGCGTCGAGCAGTTCGTCGACGGCCGCACGCGCTGAGACCGCGCCCGCGCCTTCCTGCGACCGGTCGTCGAGCACCGCCTCGATCTCGCCGAAGCTGCCCAGCGTCGCGACGCGATCGAGGTGGAGGCGAACGTTACGCCGGGTGAGAAGCTCGCGATACTTGCGCACTTCGGCAAGCACGCCGAGGGCCCGCGCGAGCATCTCACGCGTGCCCTCGGTGCAGGCGACTGGCGCGATCTCGTAGCGGCTGAGCATCAGCCCGCTTTCCGCTTCGCGCTCGTAGTGAATCAGCCAGGCCTCGGGCGGCTGTTCCCGCAGCTTGAGCTTGCCGCGCGCGACTTTGAAAAATGTATCGCGCTGGGTAAAACTCTGGCGCGCCGAGTAGCCGAGCCCACGCGCCGCGGCCCGCGCCGCGTCGAGATCGCTTAGGCGGAATTTGGCCTCCAGGTTGCGCATCGCGCGAGCCCCCTCGCCTCGTTCCTGTTGAAAGGATCGCGGCCGTGCAACAATATCAAGCGCGCCCCACGATGTCCGAGCAGGAGTGACAGCGATGGTCAAGAAAACCCTCTGCCAGCGCCTCGATTGCGATCAGCCGGGAAAGCCGCGCGCGATGCCCGGTCTTGCAAGTGGTAAGAAGCTCGAGCTGATCCTGTGCGATGAAGACTATGCCGACGCGCTCGCCAGGGAAGAGCCTCCGCACTGGCTCAGCGAACTCCTGACCCACATCGGGCTGGTCGGCTGAACGGACCGGAGCGGATGACACATACCGATATCGAACGCGAAGATGCGAGCCTCCGCGCCGCCGGCTTCGACCCCGCCGCGCCGCCCGCCGAGGCGATCGTGCGCCTGCGCGAACTGCGCGGCGCGTCCGGCGTGAACGCGAACGCGATCGCGCGCGCGCTCGGCGCAATTGCGAGCGCGGATGCCGCGGCGATGCTGGCCGCGATGGAAACCGGGGCAAGCGGGGCGCTGCGCCGCGAGATCCGCCGCGCGCTGTTCCGGCTGCGCCAGCGCGGGATCACGGCGGCCGCGGCCGCCGCGCCAGCCTCGGGGCAACCGGCGGCTTCGCCGCCGGTTGCCCCGAGGCTGAGCGCGCGGTTCTCGCCCATCGATCCCGACGGCGCGCGCAT
>Ga0335078_10004530_pt1 | contig 20564 bp, 17 predicted proteins | sample Lox_Sample_32_FD_206711 | JGI IMG/M metagenome (GOLD analysis project Ga0335078, IMG submission 206711) | Soil microbial communities from Loxahatchee National Wildlife Refuge, Florida, United States - Lox_Sample_3.2 | ecosystem: Environmental > Terrestrial > Soil > Wetlands | place: USA... | reverse complement strand
ATTTTCTGACTGCACTCGATCAGGCTGGTCTTCCCGGCACTTACTGGGCCGCCGGAGAGAGATGGGGTGACTACCCGCTTTCCGTTCAGCCTCTCGATAATTTCACGACGGACACCGAGCAGTTGCCGACTCTGCTGAATCATCTCCAGCCGAACCTGCTGCGCACGACGTCGGCTGCTGCGTCGTACGGATACACCGTGGCACCCGGTGAGCTCGTTGCCGGATACGGTCATGCGCTGGCGGCCGGCCCACAAATCGCAATGGCGCCGTGGCCCTCGCAGATCGGCGATACCCAGGTGCAGGTGACCGATGCGAACGGGACAACATCCTTCGCCGGCCTCCTTTACGTGTCCGACAGCCAAATCAACTATCAGCTTCCCGCCGGAATGGCCACTGGCCTGGCTCAGGTGAGCGTTCTGGATAATGGCGCGCCGGTCTCCAGCGGAATTCTCGAAGTGCAACCGGTCTCTCCGTCGATTTTCACGATGAATGACGACGGCTATGGCGTGCCAGCGGCGTTCGTTCAGCCGGTGCCGACCGGTGGCGGTGAACCGGCGCCGGTTCTCGTGGCCACCTACAACACTTCGACAGGTCAATGGGTCGCCGCGCCGATTGTCTTCAATGGACAAAATCTCGAGCTGATGCTCCTGGGAACCGGATTTGACGCGGAAACCAGCAATACCCAGGTTCAGGTGCAGATCGGCACGACCATCGTCCAGCCAACCTCCGTCGGACCGGGCGGCGGTTATCCTGGCGAGGACGAAATCGTCGTTCCGCTGCCGAGCTCGCTGGCCGGATCCGGACAGGTCAACGTTCAGGCCCAGTTCAAAACTCTCGTCAACGGAACGGTCACGTACACTTACACCAACCCGGTGACCATCACGTTCCAGTAGAGACACGTGAACAGGGGACGGACTAACTACCTTCCGACAGCGTCTCGGGCCGTCTACAGGAAGTCCGTCCCCGTTTGCCGCGCCGGCGCGACAAACCGCTCGCATGGCCATGCCAGAATTAAGGAAATGGCCATTGAACAGACCTTTGCAATCATCAAGCCCGACGCCGTCGCTTCCGGTCACACCGGAGACATTCTCAAGAGAATCGAACAGGAAGGCTTCCGCCTGCGCGGACTGAAGCTGCTGCGCCTTTCGCTCCAGCAAGCCGAAGGCTTCTACGAAGTGCATCGCGAAAAGCCGTTCTTTGGAGGCCTGGTGAACTTCATGAGTGAGGGGCCTGTTGTGGTCATGGTGCTGCAACGGGAGAACGCCATTCAGCACTGGCGCACCACCATGGGAGCGACGAATCCGGAAAAGGCGGCCGAGGGCACGCTGCGCAAACACTACGCCAGGAACATCGAACGCAACGCGGTGCACGGTTCGGATGCGCCGGAAACCGCCGCCACCGAAATCGCCTACTTCTTCAGCGCGGCCGAGTTGCTGTAATCCACCGACCCGGGAGACGCGCCATCAGCCGCGTCACAGACCCTGACCCTGATACATCATGCTACGCTGCGGATACCGTCATGCGCATCGGAATTGACGCCTCGCCGCTGTTGCTGCGCAGCGCGGGCGTCAAGACATGGACATGGCACTGGCTGGAGCATCTCCGCAAAGCTGCTGCTGGCGCGGACGTAATCGAATCCTTTCCCTCCGTGGATCGCCGCGCGCGCCTGGTGCACGAAGGCTCGGTTCTCCCACCGCTGGCCACATGGCCTCGTCTCGCCCTGCTCTACGGCATGAATTATTCTGGTCTTTTGCTGGACGGTTTTGCGGGGCGCTTCGACGTTTGTCACCTGTCGAACCAGATCCGGCGCAGGCCCAGCAAAGCGCGCATCACCGCGACCATTCACGACATGACCTGCTGGCTGATGCCCGAGCTGCACACCGAAGCGAACGTGCGCGCCGACCATGAATTCAGCGAACGCGTGCTCCGGCACGCGGATGGAATCATCGCCGTTTCCGAAAACACCTGCCGCGACGCGATCCGTCTGCTCGATCTCGCGCCCGAAAAAATCGAGGTGATCTACTCCGGCGTTGCCGACGCCTTCTTCGAAGCGAAGCCGCACATGAGGGAGCGCCGGTACGTGCTTTTCGTCGGCACCATTGAGCCGCGAAAGAATCTCGACACTCTGCTGGACGCATGGGCGCGTCTGAAACCATCGCTGCGCGAGGAATTCGAGCTGCTGGTGGCCGGGCCGCCCGGCTGGGGCGTGGAGAGGACCATGGCCCGGCTGCATTCCGCCCAGGACGGCGTGCGTTACCTCGGCTACGTCAGCGAGAGGGATCTGCCGTCGCTGACCGCCGGCGCCACGGTCTTTGTGTACCCGTCGCTGTACGAGGGTTTCGGGTTCCCGGTGGCTCAGGCGATGGCGGCGCGAGTTCCCGCCATCACCTCCAATCTGTCATCGCTGCCCGAGATCGCCGCCCCGGGCGCCGTTCTCATCGATCCGCGCAGCGTGGACGAACTGCACCGCGGACTCGAACTGCTGCTGACCTCGCCCTCCCTGCGAGCGAAGCTGGCTCGTGACGGTTTCACCCAGGCGCAGAAATTCCGCTGGGAAACCTGCGCCGGCCGAAGCCTGGAATTCTTCCACCGCCTCGGCTGAATCAGCGTCCGGTGCTCAGCGCGCCGGCGCGCCGCCAGTGATTTTCGAAAAGGCCGCGCATGGCCTCGCCGAGGGCGGCGTGCTCGAAGATGACCGAGGTCCATGTGGGCTTAGTGATCACCGGATCGAGCAGCGCAATCATGCCCTGCTCGCCGTCGAACACCGCGAGTTTCATGGGCAGTGAATCGATCTGCCGGACCTCGACGCCCACCGCCGCGTATTCGGCCAGGCGATGGCGGTGCTCGTCGTCCAGCGTTCCCCCCTCGATCAGCAGGCGGCACTGCACGCCCCGATCGCGCGCCTGCCGGACGAGCTGTTCGTCCAGCGGATCAACCGCATAGGGCGGACGCGAGAACTCGACGTACTCGCTCTTCACGTCGCCCAGCATGCGCCGGTACTGCATGGCGATTTGTCCCGGCTCGCCGACGATCTTGAGAAAATCCAGCGTGCCCCGGCCGCCCTGCCCTTCCGAATAGGCTGCGGTGAGATCGTCGATCAGTCCCGTACCCATGCGGCTCTGCTCAGTGAACTCCTGCTGAAGTGTTTGCGCGCGCCGGGCAAGATAGCTGGGAATGGCCAGGTTCGGCTCGACAGCGGAAAACAGTTTCGTCTTCTCCTGCACCACCTGCGCGAATCCCTTTTCCACGAGGCTGTCGAGGACTTCGTAGATCTTCTGACGCGGGACGTGCGCGCGCGCCGCCAGTTCCAGCGCCTTGAACCTCGGATGCCCGATCAACACCAGGTATGATCGCGCTTCATAGGCATTCAGGCCGAGCTGCTGGAGCCTCCGCCAGAACCTCTGAAAATCCATCTCCGGCAGGTCTTGATTCATCGTGACGCATGGATCATATCAAATGAGCGGGCGAAGCGTGGGCGGCGCCGAGTCCCCATCCAACGATTCCTTCGCCAGGTACCCGAAGCAGACCGTGGTAAGGAACATGGTCAGCACTTCGCTGTCGCCGAGGTTGTATTCAACGCAGCCCACCACCAGCAGACCGATGATCGCCGCCACCGCGGCGTGAAGCACGAAACGCGCATCGCCGGTCGGCCGCCGGCGCCACAAGGTCTTCGCAAAATCCCACAGGGCCTGCCCAATGAACCACATCATGGCCAGCATGGTGGGGATACCGCGCTCGGCGGCGTAGTGGATGTAGATGTTGTGCAGGTGGCCATAATAGCCGGGGGGAAGCGGGCGGGCAATGTCACCGGGCACATACTTGTCAAGTTGCGGCCCAACCTGCTCCAGGCCGACGCCAAACCAGGGATGCGCGCGAATCATCTCCAGTCCGGTGCGCCACACCACTACTCGGAAGCGGTTTGAATCCCGTTCGCCGTGCGGCTGAAACAGCGATACAGCTCTTTCGCGAAGTGGCCCCACGGCCATCGCCGCAAGAACCGCCACGGGCACCAGCGCAACGAGCCAGCGCCGTCGAAACCAGAGCAGATAGATGCCGCCGGCCATCGTGCCGAGCCAGATCCCTCGCGTAAAACCCAGCGCCATGGAGACCAGCAGAATTCCGCCGCAGATCCAGCCGGCCGCGCGCAGCCGCCTGCCAACCGGCGCAAAGAAAAGCAATGCCGCCAGCCAAAGCAACACAACCATCTCCTCGCCGCCAAACGTCATCCAGTGCCCCATGAATCCGGTGATCCGCGCATCCACGTAGGACAGGTAGAAACTCCGGTGCGCCACCGCCGCCGCCTCGTACTTCCTGGCGAACTGAACAAAGCTGTAAAGGGCGGAGCCCGTCGCCAGCGCGGTCCACGCGGCCACCGCCCAGCGCACCTCGCGCAGATGACGAAAGACGCTGCACGCCAACAGGAGAATGAACCACACGTAAAACTTGCGTATCTGCGGCAGACCGCGGCGCAGGTCGCCGGAAACCAGCCACGAGACGACCGTGCCGGTCATGAACAACGTCATCGGCAGCCACACCGGCGGCAGGCGCAGCCTGGTGCGCGACAGCAGAAGCAGCACAATCGCCGCACCCATCAGAATCTGGCACGCGGCGATGGAAACAACGACGGAGACGCACGCGGCAAACGTGACCCAGAATGCGGCGCGCTCGAGTTCGGGACGTCCAGCACCCATGTGAAAGAAACGAGTATGACACCCGCGCTAAGCTGTCGTGTAGTGGATATCTACCTTCTTCGTCACGGTATCGCCGAAGAGGGTCCCCCGGCCCGGGATTCCGAGCGCGCGCTCACCGGCGAGGGACGGCGCAAACTTCGTGCGGTGCTGGAAACCGCCTGCAATAACGCGGCGGTGTCGCCGGCTCTCATCATTACCAGCCCTTACCGGCGCGCCGTGCAAACCGCCGAACTCGCCGCGGAGGTTTTCGAATATCAGGGCGACATGCTGCGCACAAAAGCTCTGCTGCCCGGCGCCAGCCCGCAGGGCGTCTGGGAGGAGCTTCGGCTGCACAAGGACGTCGATTCGATTCTTCTGGCCGGGCACGACCCCCTCATCAGCTCGCTCACGGGATACCTGCTGGGTTGCCCGGCGCTTCAGGTGGATTTCAAGAAAGCCACCCTGGTGCGCGTCTATGTCGATCGCTTCGGGCCGGAGCCCCGCGGGGAATTGAAATGGATGCTGACGGCGAAACTTTGCCGTGAAGGACGCTAAGGGACGCTCACCGGTCGGCCGGATGCACCGCCACGAGCTGGGTATCCGCCGGGCCGCCATCCTGGATTGTCGTGTGGATCAGCGCTTCGAATCGCGACCGTCCGGTCTTTTCGACAAGGCTGCGAATCGTGCCCTCGTGGCAAACGAAATCGACGGCGGCCTGAGTGCCCACGGATGTCGCGCCCGCAAGAACCAGAATCCAGCGATTCGCGCTCGTGCCCGGTCCGAGGGCGATGACCCCATAGTCTCGGGTGGGCGAGCGCCCCGGCCTCCAGCGCTCGGCCTCCCCGGGCAACGGGAAGAGGTTGAGGATCTCCATCTCGCCTGTGCCGGGACCATTCGTGATCGCCTGAAAGCGAAAACCGCGAAGCCCGGCGTTGTCGGGAGGTGGCCCGACGAAGATCAGGTCCTGTGTCTCGCGGTCGGCGGGCGTGAGCATGCCAATCGGCCGTACCGGAATGGCGCGCTGAAACAGCGCGAAGACAGTGTCCAGTTCGTGAACCGCCAGCGTTGCGCCCACTCCCTCGGAAAATGCCACCAGCGGCCGTGAGGGGCCGGAAAGAGGCCCGGACCAGAAGCTGCGCAGCGCATCGCCAGGATCCGCCGCCACAGTGTCGTCGTGGCCGCGCGGAACCAGGAACAGAAAGAACGCAAGGATCAGGGCCACTCCGGTCATGGCCGCGAAAGCGAGCACCCAGCCCGCTTGCCATCGCCGGCGAGGTGCCGGATCGTCCGCCGTTCCGCCGGCTCCGCTCTTTGACGGACCCGTGGACTCGATCTGCCGGACCTGAAAGCTGAGATGATACGTGCCCTTGGGAATTTCCACCACGACGGGATCAGTCGCGCCGCTGGTACGGTAGTACTCACTCAACTTCGAGCGCAGCCGGCCGGTCTGCACGCGCACGGTGGAATCGAGGCGCGGGTCGAACTCCGCCGCGCGGCCGAACACCTGCGTCGCGATCTGATACTCGCGAATCGGTGCGTCGGGGTGATCCAGCGCCTGCTGGGCCAGGTAACGAAGCAGCTTGCACAGCGATTCCGAATTGCACAACGCCTGGCTGGAGGCGATGCGTTCGATCTGGTTCAGGCTCTCCTCGCGCGGTAACAACTACTTGACCGCAGAGTAACAAGGACCGCAAATCTTTGCAAGCTTGGCAGTTATGGAGTAACCGCGATCACTCGTAGGCGGGCACCGCAGCGGGGAAAGTGAGGATCGAAAAGTACGAAAGAAACCGCCCCAGCATGCTGTCGCGCTCTGACACGCTGACCCAGCGGATGGCGGCCTGCTCTCCAGGCTCCGAGAAGAATCCGACGCCGCCGATTCCCAGACGATAATCCGTCCACGAGCTGATCAGTTGCCCATTGACGGAAGTGAGGAACCGCGAGCCCTTGACACTGACGTGCACGCGGTAATCGGTTCCGCGGTCGAGCGTCAGCGGCAAAGGCAGTTGCAGGCGCTCGGTTTCGCGGCCGTTGAGCACGACGAAACGGACCAGATCGGCGTTAGGGAGCGGCCCCGGCCGTACGATCAGCAGCTTCGCGCCGTAGTAGTTTCGCACATCGGGGGCGCGAAAAGCCCAGCCCATTCCCTTATGTTCGATTTGCCCCATGAACTCCAGTTCGTAATTGGAAAGGTGCGTGGACGGCTGCCAAAGCCGAAGCTTGCCGGGAAGGACATAATCGCCAGCCCGCGTCCACGTACTGGCACTCTCTCCGCCGCCGCTCCAGTGCGTCAGGCCGGAAACGAAGTTCTCGTGCAAAGTGATGGGCGTGCCCGATCCGAACCTGCTGCTGAGGCTGGACCCGAAATCGGTCTTCGGCTTGACTCGCAGATTGTAGTCGGGAACCGACGTCGAGGGCCGCGCCGGAGCGGTTCCGCTGCCAGGCAGACTCAACAGCGCCACCACCAGCAGTCCCGCCGCCGTAATCCCGAGGGCTGTAATGACATGGCCGGGCTGGGAACGGCGCGATTCCTCCGGTTTCTTCGGCTGGTGGAGCTCACGTGTCCAGGCCTGAGCGCCGTAGACATCCTCCAGATCCCGCAGCGCGCGAGCCGACCGGGCGGAGTGCCGCTTCTGGTGGTCGCCGCAACAGAATCTGCTGCCGGCCACCCGCCGCCATGCGCCGATCGTGTTCCCGCAGTATGCGCATCTCATGCGAAATGACCAGTTGCCTGAGTGTACCCGGCTATTGCCCTTCGGGTTGCGGTACCAGGCTTCAAAACGTACTGCCCTCAGTGCTCACCCCATCTAAATCCAGGGCGGAGTACGTAACCGGCCTCCTATATTTCCAGCCCGACCGAGCGCATCAGCTCCAAAGCGTTGCTCCGGCGGACTACTCCCTCGTGCAACCGGTAGTCGAACACCAGGTTGCCGTCAGCCAGTACATCGGCAAAATGGACGTTTTTCACCAGTGGGGACAGCGCCTCGGAAATTGCTGTAAGCGACAGATCGTGGGTGGTGGCGAGGCCAATCGCGCCCCGCTGGACCAGCCCGCGGAGGACCGCCTCGGCGCCGATTCTGCGGTCGTGGGAGTTGGTGCCGCTCAGCAGCTCGTCGATGAGGAATAGCAGCCCGCGATCGGCACGGGCCATTTCCATCATGGCTCGGAGGCGGGTGATCTCGGCGAGGAAGCGCGAGCGGCCGTCGGCGAGCGAATCGACGACGCGAATGGACGCGGCTACCGAAAGGGACGAAAGAACCAGCCGGTGCGCGCGCACCGGGGCGCCGGCCATGGCAAGCACGGCGTTCAGGCCCACCGCGCGCAGCAGCGTGCTCTTGCCGGACATGTTCGAACCACTGACGATTAGCAGACGGGCATCGGCGCCGAGCGCGACATCGTTACGAACCGCGATTCGCTCAGGCATCAGCGGGTGAGCGACGCCCTCGGCGATGAAGAGGGCTTCTTCCGCGCCGATTTCAGGGAGCGGATCGGCCGGGTGATCCCACCAGTAGCCAGCCAGCGCGGAAAGAACTTCGAGTTCGGCGATGCTCGCCATCCAGGCGCGAAGCCTTCGGCCATGGGCCCGCCGCCAGTCCTCGATGCGCACGGCCAGTTGCTCGCGCCAGAGGAGCACAACGGCAATGGGAGCGAAGAACTGGTTGTGCGACCACTCGAGTCGCGCCACATACTTTTCCAAAGCCGCGATATGACTGGAAGCGGGCGCGTTGACGGCTTCCAGTCCGGCGCGAAGGCGCTGCAGGCAGGGCAGGTCGAACCGCTCGCGCTCGAAGCGCTGGAGCACTTCGGCAAGCAGATCGAGAGCGCGCGCCGGACCTTCCGCCGCTTCCGCGGCCCGGTTTACCTTTTCGCGGAGCGACAACATCAGACCCAGCTCCACCAGCAGCGCCGCCAGAAACACCCACAAACGCACGACTCCGGCGAGATTCAGAATAAGCAACAGCGGAGTGGCAATGGCGAGCGCCGGCGCGACATAGCGGAGCAGATGCGGGAAAGCCTGAGGTTCCGATTCGCCCCAGGCAACCAGTTCGGCCGGGTGCACGTCGCGGCGAACCAGATCTCCCAGCAGGAACAGATCCTCGCGAAGCTGCAAGTGAGAGCGCAGCTCGGCGACAGCCTGCTGGCGCTGCTCCACTACATCCTTCACGACCGGGGCTTCCGCGGGCGATCCGAGCAGCCAGCGGGCGAGCATCTCTTCGGCCTGTATCGTACGGACGGTGCACAGCAGCTCGTACAACGATCCTTTTCCGAAAATGTCGAGATCCTCTGCGTACACGTGATCGGCAACGCGAAAGCGATCGCCCGTCTCGCCCTGCCCCTGCCAGCGGTCCTCCAGCCTGGCCAGACCTCGTTCGTGGAAAAGCACCGCGCGGCGCGCGTTGTTGAGACGGACGAACACGAACTGGTGCCACATTACGAGCGCCAGAAACAGCAGCGCCGGCGGAATCAGCCACCACGGGGAAATCGTCAGCCGGCCGATGGAAAGCCACGCCACGATGACCCCGGCAATGCCCGTGGCCAGCCGCGCAGTTCCGATCCTCTTGAAAAGCCGCTCCTCGCGATCGCGTGACTTGCGCCGGTCTTCGAGCCTGCGGCTATACTCGGCATGCGGGTCCACTAGCCGACAGCCTAGCAAAATGGACGACGAACCGATTCGCATTCCCATCGCCGATGTTTTCGATCTCCACACCGTGCCGCCGCGAGACGTCGAGGAGGTAGTGGAGGAATATCTTCGGGAAGCTCACCGGCTTGGCCTGAAAGCGCTGCGCATTATTCACGGACGCGGCATTGGCGTGCAGCGTGACATGGTGCGGGCGATTCTGGCGCGCACCGGTTTCGTGGAGAGCTTCGGCGACGCGCCCGCGGAGGCCGGCGGATGGGGCGCGACCATTGTTACTCTTCGCTCGTCGTCCCCCGATAATGAGATCAAATGAGCAGCGCGTTCGATGATCTCGTCGAAACCCGCGATCCGAAGCTGTACGACATCCGCAGCCGCGCCGCTAGCCCGCAGGGTGTCCTCCCGCTCACCGCGGAGATGCTGCGCCAGCGGCCGTCCGGCGATCTGTTCGGCCTGACTCAGGACGCCGGCATGGGCTGGGATCCCGCGAAGCTGGGCGGCGAGGAGTTTCTGATCCTCAGCACGCACGGCGGATTGCGCGCACCCGATGGGACGCCGGTCGCGCTCGGCTATCACACTGGCCACTGGGAAGTGAACCTGCTGGTGGAGGCCGCAGCCCAGGAACTCAAAGCGGCGGGCGCGGTGCCGTTCGCGGCTTATTGCACCGATCCGTGCGACGGCCGGACGCAGGGCACCACAGGCATGTTCGACAGCCTGCCGTATCGCAACGACGCGGCGATGGTGCTGGGCCGGCTGATTCGCTCGCTGCCCACGCGGCGCGGCGTGATTGGAGTGGCCACCTGCGACAAAGGCTTGCCGGCAATGATGATGGCGCTGGCGGCCGCGCGCGGCCTGCCCTCGGTGCTGATTCCTGGTGGGGTGACGCTGCTGCCCGAGGCTGGCGAGGACGCCGGGCGAGTGCAGTCCATCGGCGCGCGCTTCGCGCATGGGGAGATCAGTCTGGAACAGGCGGCCGAGGCAGGTTGCCGCGCCTGTGCGTCGCCCGGCGGTGGATGTCAGTTCCTGGGCACCGCGGCGACTTCACAGGTGGTCGCCGAAGCGCTCGGCCTGGCGTTGCCGCACTCCGCCCTGGCGCCCTCAGGCCATCCAATTTGGCTGGATATGGCTGGCCGGTCGGCGCGGGCCATTCGTGAGCTTTCGGCCAGGCAAATTCTTTCACGACATATACTTACGCCTGCCGCAATCCGCAATGCGATGTTCGTGCATGCGGCTTTTGGCGGGTCAACCAATCTGCTCCTGCATCTGACCGCCGTGGCGCACGCTGCCGGTCTGCCTCGTCCGTGTGTGGACGACTGGACGGAAGTCAATCGCGCGGTGCCGCGGCTGGTGGACGCCCTGCCCAACGGGCCGAAGAATCATCCGACAATTCAGGTGTTCCTCGCCGGCGGAGTTCCGGAAGTCATGTTGCATCTGCGCCGCCTTGGCCTGCTGGACACAACCGTCCTCACGGCCACGGGCGAGCCGCTGGATCGCGTTCTCGACTGGTGGGAACATTCCGAACGCCGCGCGCGAGTGCGCGAAGTGCTGCGGGACCGCGATGGGGTTCAACCCGACGACGTGATCGCCGACGCCGAGTCTGCTCGCCGCCGCGGCTTCACCTCCACCGTCTGTTTCCCGCGCGGCAATATCGCACCGGATGGCGCAGTCATCAAGTGCACGGCGCTCGATCCCTCGGTTGTGGATGACGACGGCATATACCGCAAGACCGGACCCGCGCGCGTCTTCCTCACCGAGCCGAGCGCCATCGCCGCCATCAAGGATGGGACCATCCAGCGCGGCGACATCCTGGTTCTGATTTGCCGCGGGCCCGCGGGCGCGGGCATGGAAGAGACCTATCAGCTCACCTCCGCGCTGCGCTATCTGGAAAGCGGAAAGCACATCGCCTTGCTCACCGACGCGCGATTCAGCGGCGTCTCCACGGGCGCCTGCATCGGTCATGTATCGCCCGAGGCGCTGGCCGGCGGGCCAATCGGAAAACTCCGCGACGGCGATATCATCGAGATTGTCATCGACCGGGGCCGCCTCGAAGGCTCGGTGAATCTGGTCGGCGCCGATGACCGGACCTTCGAGGCCGAGGAGGGGGCTCGAGTACTCGCACAGCGCGCTCCCCGTCCCGACCTGAAGCCGGACCGGGCACTCCCCGATCACACGCGCTTGTGGGCGGCGCTGCAGGAAATCGGTGGCGGAAGCTGGGGCGGCAGCGTCTATGATGTGGATGAGATTCTGCGGGTGATCGAGGCCGGGCGAAAAACGCTCGGGCTGGAATGATTGCAGTCGATTCGGGGTTCGATCCCATGAGACGCACGTTACGCTGCGCTGGTGTGGTTCTGGCAATGAGCGCCTGGCTCGTGGCGCAGCAGAGAAGCGGTCCGCCGTCGGGTCCGTCGCCGCAATCGGGCACGGGCGCGTCCCCGACGAACCCCGGTCCGTCTGTGCAGACAGGTTCCGGCGGTGACCAGCAGACCACCACAACTCCGGCGCCGACGAACACTCTGTCGCAACCGACCGATTCGGTGGATTTGCAGCAGCCCATTAACCAGGCCACGGCAACATTTCAGGCGAAGATCCTGCCGCAGGGGCTCGACTCGCTGCCCGCGACGCCTTTGATCATTCCCATCTTCGAGGGCAAGGTTCCGTGGAAGTGCCATGTCGATCACATTTTCAGGAACGGCAACGTGGTGTACCGCGTCGAGCCCGGCGACATTCTCGGACCGCCCGATGTGAGCGCGGGGATTCCCGACGACTGCCGCGTGACTGTGCGGCTGCAGGGCTACGCGACGGTGGATGTCACGCTGCACCATCAGGGCGTCATCGCGCTGAAGCGGCTCGGCGCGCGCGAGGGATCGCTGGTGTCGGCTTCGTCGCTGGAAGCGCCCGAACCGGCGCGGAAAGCATACGAGAAGGGCATTGCCGAGATCGATGGGAAGAAGTGGGACAAGGCGCGGGAAGACCTGCAGCGGGCCGTGGCGTTGTGGCCGAAATACGCCGCGGCGTGGACCGATCTGGGCGAGGTGTACCGCGAGCAATCTATGGCCGCCCTGGCGCGCGGCGCTTACGAGCACGCTCTGCAGGCCGATCCGAAATATGCCCGAGGGTACGTGCCGGCGGCGCGTCTGGCGCTGGATGAGGGGCGCATGGAGGACGGGTTGCGACTGAGCGAGCAGGCGATCGCCATCGATCCGGTGGAATTCCCCGAAGCGTGGTTTTACAGCGGCGTGGCGAACTTCAATCTGAAGCACTTCGATGAGGCCGCGCGGGGCGCGCAGCGGGCCATCGAGCTGGACGTCAACCACGCGCTGCTGCCCCGCGCCGAGCATCTGCTGGGATTCATCTTCGCCGCGAAGCATCAGTACCCCGAGGCGCTGGCGCACCTGCGCAATTATCTGCGCATTTCTCCAATGGCCACCGACGTGCCGGAGACCATCAGCCTGATCGCCACGCTGGAGCAGATGAGCGCGGGCCACGGCGGCGAGACGACAAGCAAGAACTGAGGGCGGGGAGTGCGATGTTAGAATCAAAGCGTGCGGCCCGCACCGCACAATGCCAGCCATTCACTTCGGGCCACCCTAGCTCAGTTGGTAGAGCGGCTGATTCGTAATCAGCAGGTCGCCGGTTCAACCCCGGCGGGTGGCTCCATCTCCAGCATTGCCTAAGCCTTACGACGACTTCTTCTTCGGAATCCTGGCTCCTGACCGGCGGGCCTCGCTGAGGGCGATGGCGACGGCCTGTTTGCGGCTTTTGACCTTCTTCCCGCTGCCGGATTTCAGCTTGCCCTGTTTGTGCTCCTTCATCACCTTGTGAACCTTACGCCGGCCCTTTGAGCCGCTCCGCGAGCTGGAATGAGAATGAGAAGCTCTGGTTGCCATAAAATCCAACCTCCTGACGTGAGACGCCTGCGGCGGGCATTTCATGACATCGCCAGCATGCCCACCGTCGCCGCGGTCATCAGCGCGAACGTGAGCCATCCGAGACCGCGCAACAGCGGCGGGCTGGCGCGTTCGCCCATGATCCGCCGATTGCTCGTCAGCAGAACGACCAGCAGGATCAGCGGCGGCGCCAGCGCCCCGTTTACGACGGCCGACCAGAACATCATCCTGACCGCGTCCACTCCCGCGAAATCGATGGCGAGGCCGGCGATCATGGCCACTCCGAGCACCGCATAAAAGCGCCGTGCGCCGCGCGGTTTGTTTGCCAGCGAGCCACGCCAGGCGGAAGCCTCGGCAATGGCATATGCGGATGAGCCGGCCAGCGCCGGCACGCCCAGCATGCCCGTCCCAATCAGACCGATCGTGAACAACCAATAGGCCGCATCCCCCGCGAGCGGCCGAAGAGCTTCGGCGGCCTGCCGGGCGGTATCGATATGCGTCCTGCCGTGGGCGTGAAGCGTCGCCGCCGTCGTCAGGATGATGAAGAACATGATGAAGTTCGAAACGAACATGCCGGTGATCACGTCGATGCGCGCGCGGCGCAGCTCGGCATTGGTGGCGCCTTTGCGCTGCGCGAGATTGCGGCCTTGTGACCGCTCCTCCTCCACCTCCTGCGCCGCCTGCCAAAAGAAAAGATAAGGGGAAATGGTGGTTCCCAGAATTCCGACCAGCACCGAGAGAAAGTCGCGAGACCACGCGAAGCGGGGAATTACGGTCGCCACCAGAGCGCTGCTCCAGTCGACATGCGCAAAGAACGCCGTGATGACATAAGCCAGCAGCACAAGCGTGATCCACTTGAAGACGCTGGCGATCCGCCGGTACGAAGACCAGAAAAGAAAGCTGACGATCAGTGCCGTGAAAAGAATGGTCCAGATCCTGGCGTCCAAGCGCGTCACCATAGCGGCCGCCTCGCTCATGCCGCCGAGATCGGCGCCGATGTTGAAAACGTTCGCAACAATCAGCAACAGGCAGGCGCCCCAAAGCACCCATCGCGGATAGTTCAGCCGTATCACCGAGCCGAGCCCGCGTCCCGTGACCATGGCGAGACGGCTGCACATCAACTGCACGCCAATCATCAGCGGGAACGAAAGGAGCGCGGTCCAGAGCGTTGCATACCCAAAGGCGGATCCGGCGATGGCGTACGTGGCGATGCCGGACGGATCGTCATCGGCGCAACCGGTGATCAATCCAGGCCCGAGGTCCCGAAAGAACAGGTCAAGGCGGCCGAGCGCCGAAACGCTCTGCGGGCGGCCTGCTTCGCCGCGCGCTGCCGGCGATGAAGTCCGGCCGGTTCTTTTATCCTTTTTCCGCGGCGGCTTGCCGGTTGACGCAGTGCGCATGGCTGGTGTCCGGGAGCCGGTATCCGCCGCGGTAGCCGCCGATAATTCCGAGCAGGTCCGCGACGGAGCCGGTATTGACGATGGCAGAGCCCGGTTTCATCTGTTTGACCGCGGCCTGCCAGGGGTGGGACGCGGGAAGGGGGGTTTTTATATCGGCGAGCTTACAAAATCGGCCGCTCGGGCGCCGGGCGCTCAGCCTCGCCGCGCTGCCTCGATGGCGGCGATATCGATCTTTCTCATGGTCATCATCGCCTCGAAGGCGCGCTTTGCCTCACCGCCGCCAGCGGCAAGCGCATCAGTCAGGGCGCGCGGTGTGATCTGCCAGGAGAGGCCCCAGCGGTCCATGCACCAACCGCACTGGCTTTCCGTGCCGCCATTGCCCATGATCGCGTTCCAGTAACGGTCCGTCTCTTCCTGACTGTCCGTCGCGATCTGGAATGAAAAGGCCTCGCTGTGTTTGAACGCCGGGCCGCCGTTGAGCCCGAGACAGGGAATGCCCACGACGGTGAACTCCACCGTCAGCACATCGCCCTTCTTACCGTCAGGATAATCGGCGGGCGCCTCGTGAACAGCAGTTACTTTGCTGTCCGGAAAGGTCGCGGCGTAAAAGCTGGCCGCCTCGTGAGCATCCTTATCGAACCAGAGGCAGATCGTGTTTTTTGGCTTCATGCCGGTGTTCTCCTTGCGCTCGGCCATCGCGAACGCCGCGGTGTTTCCGTCTCCGCTTATCTTACTTTGAACCGGCGCTTCGACGGCGGCTCGCTCACTGGCCCGGGCAGGTTGTTGAGACTGCCGGCCCGAGAACGTTCGGCGGGAACAGCGGGTCCGCCTGAGCCGTGGCGTTCACGTCCACGAGCGGGATATTCGCCTTGTACTTCTGGCTGAGAACGGCGATGAACGCATTGGCTAGAATCGCGTAGCCGGTGTTCGTCGGATGCACGGCATCGAGCGAGAAGAGCCCGCCGCACGGGAACGGCGCAGTGGTGAGGTGGTAATTCGCCGCGGTGTAGCCGTTCTTCGTTAAGTTGTTCAGGATTCCGTAGACATCCACCACGCTGGCCCCGAACCGCTTCGCCTCCGCCGCGATTGTGGCGTTATAGGCGAGCACCGCATTGTGCGCCGCCGCAATCTGTGCCGCGCTGCGAGTAGCGTAAGTGGTGCAGATGTTGAAGGTGGTGAGGCTGGGATTGGTGATATCCGGCACCACGAAATCGGCGCCGGGAGACACCCCGCACTGCGCTTCGAAAGCGGCCGCGGGAATCAGAAACGGTATCGCCGTCACATCGGGGATGTTGCCGATCACCACCGCCGCGCGATGGCCCAGCACCAGCGTGGCCATGATGGCATCGAATTCCGCTCCGAATACGGCGGCATTCGTCGGTGGAGTGCCGAACGTCAACGTCTGCAGCGCATCGTTGTTACCCGCGTCGATGACGATCGTGCTCGGATGGAGCGCGGCCGCGCAGACCACCTCGCTCACTACTTCATGCGGGTTCTCAAAGGGCAGTGGAATCGGTCCGCAGCCGCGAATCCCACCCGCCGGCGTTCCCAGAATCGAATCCGCGAGAGCATCAATGGGATTCTCCATGGGACTGCCGGGAAACGGGTGGGCGAGCATGTCCGCCAGCGTGAAGCCGGGCACCGCGAGGACCGTCGTCTGCTGAGCGGGATTTTCGCGAGCGCCGATTCCAGCCTCGCGGACAATTGTCCCGCCGCTGAACGCCAATGCGGGCGGAATGCCCGGGTAGCTGATGAGAGGAAGCGTGATGCTCGCGCCGGCTTGTCTGGCGATCATCGCGGCGAGCCCATGGCTCTGCCCGCCGGGAGGCATTCCCGGAACGCTGGCGCTGTCGAAGAGAGAGAAGTTCTGAAATCCGGCGGTGATTGAATCGCCCACGAATACGATTCTGTTGAGTTGGGCCCGCTCATCCGCGAGCGCGCTCGCCGGCAGACCGGCGGCAGTCACCAGGAAAAAACTGACCAGAAGTCGGATCGTTCTCGATTGCAAGATTACCCCCAAAGCTGTGTGTTTCTCGATCACTTCGATCCGCGACGCATCAGGCCTCGCCAGACCGCCCCGTATGACGCGCCGGTAGCGGATTTTGTGTCATGCCGGCGACGGTTGCTTTCGGTTTGGTGCCCCAGCGCCGGCAGCGCGCCGCGCAACTAAATCGATGGTCCGGGATTATGGGCCGCTCGCGTGGCATCGACGCTCGGGCGCCCCCTGAGAACGAGCTCCGCTGAAGCATGACGTTGGCATGAAGCCCCGAAACCTGCCCCACCTGGCGGCGGCATTTCGCGCACCCCGTCACCGCAAACCCTATCAAAAGGGTGAACTTGCGCATTGGCAGGCGAAATGCCCCTTTCATCGTAAAAGGAGGCGCTATGCTCTTTTCGAAGATCCTGGTGCCTGTCGACTTCTCCCGGCGGTCGCTGGGAATGGCCCACTACGCGTGCAAGCTCGGGGCGCGCTACAAGGCCGAAGTCACCCTCCTCAACGTCATCGAAACCCCCTGCTACGGCGTCCCCGGTGCCGGGCTGGAACTTCCTGCGTTCGCACCCGTGCTGCCGGAATGGCGATATCAGCACGAGCTCCGCCTGGAGGAGTTCGCCCGCACCGCGTGCCCGGATTCGCTGGTCAGCCCCATGGTGGTGGAAGGAAATCCGGCGGAGAAGATTGTGGAGACCGCGCACGAGATCGGCGCCGATCTCCTCACCATGCCCACGCATGGCTATGGCGCTTTCCGGCGGCTGCTGATTGGGTCGGTCACGTCCAAAGTGCTTCACGATATCCAATGCCCGGTTCTGACCGGCGTGCATCTGGAGTGCGCGCCGCCGATGGACAAGATCCATTTCCATCGCGTGCTGTGCGCCGTGGATCTGAAGCGGGATTGCCGGCGCGTGCTGAAATGGGCCGCTGCCTTCGCCGCGGATTTCGACGCGCATCTCACCGTGTTGCACGTGGTGCCGATGCCTTTCGTACCCAGCGACACGGCCTTCGACGCCACCTGGTTCACCGAGCTGGAACAGATGGCCACGAAGCAGTTGTCCGACTTGTGCGGCGAGCTGGAGGTGACCGCTGAAGCGCGTACCGCCACGGGGTCGCCCATCACCGCCGCCGCGGCCGTGGCGCGAGAGGACAAAGCCGACGTGGTGGTGATCGGGCGCAGCACCGACGAGCATCTCGGCGGGCGCCTGCGCGCCAACGCCTACGGGATCATTCGCCAATCGCCCTGTCCGGTGATCAGCGTCTGAAGCCTGCATCCCCTGCCGCCCGCACAAATTGAAACCTGGCCGCTGTGAGATCCATCGAATGGCGATGACCAGCGCGGCGGCCTGCGTGCAACGCCGCACGGAGGCTCAAACATGGACGGACTGCTTCAGGACATTCGCTACGGCTGTCGGACGCTGGCGAGAAATCCCGGCTTTGTCGTTGTCGCCGTGCTGACGCTCGCGCTGGCGATCGGCGCTAACACGGCCATCTTCAACATGCTCGATTCGGTGCTGCTTCGCGCCCTCCCGGCGCCGCACTCCGAAGAGCTCGCGTTAATCACCAATCCCGATGCGCACGGTCATGGCTTCGGAAGCCAGGCTGGAGAACGCACCCTGCTGGCCTTCTGGGAGTTTCAGTATCTGCGCGATCACAACGAAGTCTTCTCCGGCATGTTCGCGGCCGACAGCAGTCTGGCAAAAGCGGACGTCATCGCCGCGGAAAACACCGGCCAGCAGCAGACCGCCAACGTGCGCCTGGTGAGTGGCGAATACTTCACCACCATGGGTGTGGCGACCATCATGGGCCGCGCGTTCGGTCCCGAGACCGACAGGGCCCGCGGCGCTTCGCCTGTCGCCGTGGTCAGCTATTCGTTCGGCGCGCGGCTCCGACCGGCGGCAGTTGGGTCGAAGATTCTGATTCACGGGAGGCCTTTTGAAGTGATTGGCGTCGCGCCCCCCGGCTTTTTCGGCGAGACCGTCGGCGAGGCGCCGGACATCTGGATTCCGCTGTCGATGCAGGACACGCTCTATCCGGGCGCCGATCTGCTCTCCCCCACGCCCGGGTTCCTCGATCAGCATTTGTGGCTGCAGGTAATGGCGCGCCGCAAACCCGGCATCACACTTCGCAAGGCGCAGGCGGAGGTAAACGTGGTGTTCCGCCGAATGATGGAGTCTTTTGCCGGCCCGAACCTGACAGCGCACGAGAGGCGGTCGCTGCTCGATCAACACATTCTGGTCCGGCCCGGAGCGCTGGGGGCATCCACGCTGCGGGAATCGTTCGGACAGCCGCTGAAGGTGCTCATGGTGCTGGTTGGTTTGATGCTTCTCATCGCCTGCGCCAACGTCGCGAATCTGCTGCTGGTGCGGGGCGCTTCGCGCGAGAAGGAGTTCGCTTTGCGCCTGGCCATCGGCGCGGGGCGCGGCCGATCCGTGCGCCAGCTTCTGACGGAGTGCTTCCTGCTGGCCGTACCGGGCGCCGCTGCCGGTTTCCTGCTGGCGCTATTGGCGGACGCCGTTCTGCTGAAGATGGTATCGGGCGTGGCCGGTCCGCCGGGCACGGTTCAGCTCGACATACATCCGGATGCGCGGATGCTGCTGTTCACGATGCTGGTGGCGGTGTTCACCACGTTCCTGTTCGGACTGGCCCCCGCGCTGCGCATTACCCGACTCGACTTGTCGGAGGCCTTGCGATCCACGCCGGGTTCGGCAACCGGCTGGGCGCTTCCGCACCGTTTCTCCGCCGGCAGGTTGCTGGTTGTCGCTCAGGTTGCGGCCTCTCTGGTTCTGGTGGTGGCTACGGGTCTGTTCGTTCATAGCCTGGTGAACCTGGGCGCGGTGAAAACCAGCTTCCGGCATGAGAACCTGCTGTCGTTTCGCGTTGATCCGGAGGCCGCGGGATGGAAAGGCGCCGCCGGCCTTCGCCTGCACGAACAGCTATTGCAGAGAATCGCCTCCGTTCCCGGCGTCCGCGCTGTAACGCTCTCGGGTAACGGACTGTTTGAACAGGACGACTCGGGCGATCCGGTCTCCGTCGATGGGTACGCGCCATCGCAGAGCGAGCCAGTCGGCACGCGCATGGATCACGTGGGGCCAGACTATTTCTCCACGGTTGGTATCCCCATTCTGATGGGGCGCGGCATCGGTCCCCAGGACACGGCCACATCCAGCCGCGTGGCGGTAATCAACCAGGCTTTCGCCCGCCGCTATTTTCGAAACACCAATCCGCTGGGCAGGCACGTACGCGACGTTTACTATCCAGGAAAACCCGAGGATATGACGATTGTGGGCGTGGCGGCCGACGCCAAATACAACAGCCTGCGGGAAGAGACGCCGACGCGGCTTTACGCGCCGTTCTGGCATCCGTTGTGGGAACATTCGGCGGCCTTCTACGAAGTTCGCACCGTTCCCGGCGCGTCCGGGGCGGCAGCCGGCGTGCGCGTTGCGGTGAAGCAGATTGCGCCACAGTTGCCACCCGTCGAGATTCATGAAGTTTCGGTGCTGGTGGAGGACTCGCTGGGGACCGATCGCCTGATCGCGCGTCTTTCCAGCGCATTTGGACTGCTCGCCGTGCTGCTCTCCAGCATTGGTCTGTACGGCGTCACGGCGTGGACGTTCGCCCGCCGCACGCGCGAAATCGGGATTCGCATGGCTCTGGGCGCCCGGCGCGAGAATGTCTTTCGTCTGGTGCTGCGGGACGCTTTGACGCTGGTGCTGATCGGGATCGCCATTGGCATTCCACTGGCGCTCGCGGGAACCCGGCTGATTCAGAGCATGCTCTTTGGCCTCGGCAAGGCGGATCCTGTGGTCATGGTGACGGCGTCCGTCCTGCTAATGGGCGTGGCGGCGCTGGTCGGCCTGCTTCCGGCGCGGCGCGCGTCGCGCGTGGACCCGACGGTTGCTCTGCGCCAGGAGTGAGGCAGGCTATGCGCGGGCCGAGCACCTGCTCCGGTCTGCTGTAGATTGGTTGCTTGCAGCCACTGCG
>Ga0335078_10004529_pt1 | contig 20566 bp, 9 predicted proteins | sample Lox_Sample_32_FD_206711 | JGI IMG/M metagenome (GOLD analysis project Ga0335078, IMG submission 206711) | Soil microbial communities from Loxahatchee National Wildlife Refuge, Florida, United States - Lox_Sample_3.2 | ecosystem: Environmental > Terrestrial > Soil > Wetlands | place: USA: Florida... | reverse complement strand
AAAGTATAGTGCAGCTCAGCGACAGCGTTTTCTCCGAGTTGGTGTGCGCGAATACTTTCGGCTGCTGGACAGGCCGCTTTCAACCATGGGCGACTGCGGCGCCTTCACTTACGTGAGGGAACCCAGACCGCCCTATTCACCCGCCGAAGTCGCGGATTTCTATGCAGACTGCGGGTTTGATTACGGGTTGTCGGTGGACCATGTGATTCTTGGCTATCGCGCCGATCTTGACGACCAACTAGAGGGAGTGGATTTGGTTCCCGAGGCATGGCGTGCTCGGCAGGAAATCACTCTGGAACTAGCCGAGCAATTCCTCGATTACTGCGCGCGGATGCAATACGCATTTACCCCGATTGGTGTCGCTCAGGGTTGGAGTCCTGCGTCGTATGCGCGCGCAGTAGACGCGCTCCAACGATTGGGATACCACTATATTGCCTTCGGAGGCTTCGTTCCGCTGAAGACAAACGACATCCTCGCTTGCCTCAAAGCGGCGAGCGCCGTCAGGAACGAATCGACTGAGTTTCATCTGTTGGGTATTACCCGTTGTGAAAACGTAGAGGCATTCAGCACCTTTGGTGTTATGAGTTTTGACAGTACGTCTCCGTTACGAAAAGCATTCAAAGACGACAAGAATAACTACTATACGTCGAAAGGGACCTACACGGCGCTGCGCATTCCTCAGATTGATGCCAATCCTGAACTGCTGCGGCGAATTACTGCGGGGGAGATAAAACAGGAGATCGCGCGGGGACTCGAACAGCGGTGTTTGCAGACATTGATGAGGTTCGATCGTGGCGAGGCAACATTAGAAGAGGGTCTTGCGTGCCTGCGCGAGTATGAGCGGGTGTTCAGCGGCGACACGGACCACACCGAGGTGTATCGCAGGGTTCTGGAGGATAGACCTTGGAAGGAGTGTGGTTGCGAGATCTGTCGCCGAATCGGCATTCACGTGATCATCTTTCGGGGCGCCGAGAGGAACCGCCGCCGAGGCTTTCATAATCTGTACGTGTTCAATCAACAACTCCGCAAGCATTTGGAGCAAGTCGGATGTGCGTGATGCGCTAAGCGGTTAGGAGCTTAAAAGAGATGAAAGAAACAGCAGAAATGAGACTCCCCGCCCTTGAGATCACACAGGGGCCCAAAAGGATGTTCTACAGCTTCGCAGTTGATGGAAAGCTGTTGCCGAGGTTCACTACAGTCTCCCGAATCCATCGAAATGGTGACAACTTGCTGGCGGGCTATCAACGGCCCGAGGTGCTTTCGCACATTGCGGAGATCCGCAACTACCTAGAGTCGAACGATCCACTCCTTCCGAACGCGATTGTGATCGCATTTGACGATCGAGTGAAGTTCGTCCCTAGCGGTGAGACTGCATCCTCTTTTAGTCGATGGGGAATATTGGTTGTGCCGCTCGATAGTGAAGACCCCGAAGAAAAGAAACCGGGGCTGATTGTGGATGGCCAGCAACGAACGGCGGCCATCCGCGACGCTCGAATAGAGAGTTTTCCGATCTGTGCCACGGCGTTCATAGCGAACGATGAACGGGAGCAGCGGGAGCAGTTTATCCTTGTAAACTCCACGAAGCCGTTGCCCAAAGGCCTCATCTACGAATTGCTGCCCACCACGGAGATGAAACTGCCGCCGCTGCTCCAGCGTCGACGCTTTCCCGCACAGCTCCTCGCCCGATTGAACGCGGACTCAGATTCACCTCTCCGCGGCAAGATCCGCACCCCCACGACGCCGTCGGGCGTCGTTCAGGACAATAGCGTCCTCAAAATGCTGGAAAACAGTTTGAGTGACGGGGTTCTGTACCGTTACCGTGATCCAGTCACAGAGGCAAATGACGCGGAAGCGATGCTTCAGGTTCTCAATGCGTTCTGGAGTGCGGCTGCGGCGGTATTTCCGAACGCTTGGGGGTTGCCGCCTGTCCGTTCCCGCCTTATGCACGGCGCGGGCATCATCAGCATGGGCTTTTTGATGGACGCCATCGCGGATCGCCACCGAGCGGTCGGAATGCCAACCGAGGCAGATTTTAGAAACGATCTTGAGCCGCTAAAGGAGGCTTGCCGTTGGACCGAGGGCTACTGGGATTTCGGGCCAGGTGCCCAACGGAAGTGGAACGAAGTGCAGAACACGCCAAAAGACATACAAATGCTGGCCAACTATCTGATGGTCCAGTATAAAGCTCGGGTCTGGAACCGCCAGTCTACATCTCTCCACTCTGCCTAACGCGCCCCCAAAGATCTTCACAAGGTACATCTGCGGGCGCGATCGCTCGTCAGTCGTCGGCCATTCCGGGCGCGTTTGACTCCACAAACGACGGTTGCAAAGGGCCACTTTGCAGCGCGTTGCTGTGAAGAGCGCTTTTGTAATGGAGGCCCCGAGCGCTCATGCCATGTGATAATCTCAAGTGCTTGATGTTGCAGCGTCAGATTTGGAAGGATACGTGTGGAGGGCTGCCTTGTTTTTCACGACTCGTTTGGCCTTGCCAGAGTACTTTCCGTCGTTCCCACCCCGACCCTGCTGATATTTGACGACGGTTCGATTCGGCGCCTCGACCCAACCGAGGGCGTCGAAAGCATCCGTAGAGTGCAGATCGAACCGGGTTCCGTCTGCGTCGGACCAACTGGCCAATGTGTAGTCGTTCGATGCCTGGAAGTCGTCGATGGCAGCCCGTTCCAGTACGAGGTCGTTAGCGGACCGCAAGCGTCCTCGCTGTACCTTTCGGAACGGGAGTTAATCCCGTTGAGAACTGACGCTCCGGACCCGGTGCAGACTCTCTTGAACGGGCAGATTCAAAGCTATAACGTCTTTCGGGCTAGAGAAGACTTTCGAGCAACGCACCTGCGTAATGTGCAGTACCTAGGGAGATTTCGGTCTCTCCTTTCTAGCCGGATCGACCTGTTGCCGCACCAGATTTCCGTTGCCAGCACCGTCCTCAATGATCCGCGAAAGCGCTACATCCTCGCGGATGAGGTTGGCCTCGGCAAGACAATAGAGGCCGGCATAATCATCCATGAGCTTCTCGCCTCCAACTCGAATGCTCGCGTGTTGATCATCTGTCCAGGCTCCTTGGCGCAGCAATGGCTGTGTGAGATGTACAGCAAGTTCGCCGGTCGGATTTTCACTATGCTCGACCTACGGCGTAACGAGCAAATCCAATGGGATAAGACGCGCATGGCGATCGTCTCCACCACGCGTGTCGCACTTGATCTCAGACCACTACTTGAACAGATCGAATGGGATCTGGTCGTGGTCGACGAGGCCCATCACCTTCTGGGCGCTCCTTATCTGTATGACTTCGTAAAGAATCTCTCGCGCCAAAACGGATGGCTATTGCTCCTCAGCGCGCTGCCAGCGCAACGACGCGAAGACGAATTTCTGAGGTTGCTTTGCCTATTAGAACCAACTCGCTATGGTGATGTAACAGAAGAGGCAGTTGGCGAGTTTCGCCGCCTATTCTCGGTCCAGACTAGTGTCGGTCGTGTTTTGCGCCAATTACGGCTTCGCCTCGACCAGTTAGCGGCAAACCAAGGCACTCTCGAACAGTTGAGCGAACAACTGGGGCGCATTGGCTCCAATGAAGTTTTCGCGATGGATCGCGGTATCACCAACCTTGTACTCCGTGCTCAACAAGAACCCAGCCGCGCAGCAGAATTCGCTGAGATGCTGCAACGTCGAATTGCAGAACGGTATCGCATTAACCGCCGAATTCTGCGGAATCGCCGAAAAGAACTTTTACAGACGGGCGAACTAAAGGTCGTGGAGCGTAAGGTTGAATTTCACCCTTATGAGGCTTCCTTTCGAGAACTACAAGCGACGGCAATCTCTGAGCGATTGCTGAAAGAACTTTGGGAGCACGGCGCTCCGGAGAGCATCAGGATAGGCCTCTCTCAGATGTTGCTACAGGGGCTGTCATCGGTTGTGGCATCCCTTGAGTTCATCAAAAGACTAGATTGGCCGTCCGAGGTGTTCGATACGGCGGACGTTGAACGGTATCTCAGCGTCGGCTACTTGGCGGGCTATGACGAGTCTGCTCGCTACCAGTGGACCTTGTTGTCGATCGGTCGCCGGTACCTCGATGTCAAGTTGCTGGGTGAGTACGTTGTCGCGTTAAAGAATTGGAATGACGCTGAAACGCAACCGCCAAGGCTGCGCAAGCTACGAGAACTGTTGATGATGTTGCGGCAATCAGGAAGCCGCAAGGTCCTGATCTTTGCAGGTTTCTTGGGCCTTGCGAGCCAGGTTTCTAATTATCTTCGCGAACACTTCGGGCCCGCCTCCATCGCGACGTTCACCTTTGATATGGATCGAGAAGCAAAGGAAAGAGCAGCGCTTGAGTTCGAACGGGATTCGAAGTTGTGGATCATGGTCTCGGATGAAAGCGGCGGCGAAGGCCGGAACTTCCAGTTTGCTGACGCATTGGTTCATGTCGATCATCCCTGGCAGGCGAGTCGCATTGAGCAGCGCATCGGACGACTGGATCGGCTGGGACGTGCCCAAATCCGGCCTGACGTCACGTCGCACCTTGTGTATCGCGCTGGTTCCACAGAGGAGGGTCTCATCCGCTGCTTCGCCGAAGGTTTGCAAGTGTACACGCGATCAATAAGCGGACTTGAGTTTGCATTGCGCGATTTAGAGTCGTTGCTGACCCGCACTGGCGTTCTGGAGGGGATCGACGGGTTGCTTGAGGTGATCCCCGAAGTGGCACGCCGTGCAAAAGATGAGCAGACCCGCGACGAGGCCGAAGCCGTGTTCGACGCCGCATCGAACGACGAAGCAGCGGCTGCCAAGTTCCAAGCCGCATTGCACCACGAGGAGTCTGAGGGACAACTAGAACGCGCCTTTATTCAATATTTCCGCATGCTCTCTTCACACGGTTCGGCTGTCCCCCAGCCCGAGGCAGGCTTTCCGACTGGGTTCTGGCACCTTCGACCGGAGAATGTGAAGGCAGGCGTTTTAGGCGACACCACAGATTTGCAGAGCGTAATCGGAACATTTCAGCGGAAGTTGGCGCAGCGTAGGCTGGATCTGGCGTACTTCCAAGTTGGGAATGGGGTTTACGACGACCTCGTTAGCTCGCTTGATAAAAGCTTGGCCGGCAAGACCTATGCTCTTCAAGGGCTGGCACCAGATACCGATCCTTGGGTCGGCATGGAATTCGTGTTCAACATTGCTCCTGGTGGTTCAATTGAACAGCAGAACGGGCTGATAACCGCACGTCACCTGGTGGCAAGTCATCCTGTCCGGGTATTTGTACGGCTCGATGGTTGCGTTGAAAACGATCCGATGCGTCTCCAGAAGATCCGATATGTTTTTACCCCGGCCAACAAAAACAAGCTTTGGATGAATTTGAGCGGCGCCAAGGCGGAAGTACTTCAGTCGGTGCTTCCGGCGGATGGAGGTACGACGCTTCGTCGCCTTCAAGCGATAGCCGCGGAGAAAGCCAGGGTGGTGTTCGAAGAAAGAATAGGGCAGGCACTGCGAAAGCAGGCCGCCGCACTTGAACGATTGACGGAAGAAGCCCGACGGGCTTCCGAATCGGATTCTCCCCAGACTGTTTCGCTCTTGGAGGCCCTCTCGCGGTCGGTCAAGAATTGGACAATCACCACAGATTCCGTAGGATTCCTCGCCATCAACGAGGAGTTGGTTCCGTTGTCATGAAATCCTCCGAATCCATCCTTCGAGACGCTCTACGCAGCAATTGGCGTGTGGGAAGCGAAATCCCTCGTAAGCCCGCAGATTTCATTGGACCGGAATACGCATCGTGGCGTTTGTTGCGTGCGTGGGACTCGGCAAAACGGTTCGGACCAGATCAAATAGTCCTCCTCCGTCAAGCCTGCCGGTGGGGTGCATCTGGCCTTCCGTTTCGTCACGACCTCACGGATGTGCATTGGCTAAACTGCGCAGGTGTCTTCGGAGGCACAACAACTTCCGCTGCGCCATTTGCTCCTGGCTGGCTTCGAATACCGGAGAACGTGGCCGCAGTGGGGATCGACGAAGCTCCCCGCGACCGAAGAGCAGACGAAGCCGTTCCAGCCGAGTCATACCTACGGCCATTTGGTTATTCTTCCTGGAAATCAGAGGGACTTAAGGAAGCAGCGTGGTCTGCGTTGATGGCACCAGAGGGTTCAACGACAGTCATCGCGTTGCCCACGGGCTCCGGGAAGAGTCTGTGTTTTCAATTGCTCGCCAGATTTGGCACGGGTCTAACGCTGGTGATCGTTCCGACGGTGGCGCTCGCGATCGACCTTTGCCGCAATGCCGTGACACTTGCTCCCGGCCTAAATGCACGATACTACGCTTCCGGCGATGTCGCGAGCGATCGGCAGCAAATTATTGAGGGGCTGAGGGCGCGGAGTATTCGCCTGCTCTTTACTTCACCTGAAGCGTGCGTATCAGGTGGGCTGAGATATGTCTTGGAGGAACTGGCGGACAGCGGCATCCTGGAACACCTTGTGATTGACGAAGCTCACATGGTTGCCACATGGGGGATTTACTTTCGCGTGGATTTTCAGATGCTCTCTTTGCTCCGGCATCAATGGCTTGAGCGTACTCAGGGTAGGTTGCGCACGTACCTCCTTTCGGCTACTTTCACTGATGCCTGCCGAGAAGGCCTGCACACATTGTTTGGGGATCACCCACCGACATTATGGCGCGATGTCTCCAGTCAACGCCTGCGTCCAGAATTGACATATTACGTGCCTGGTTACCTCACGCCGACGGACCGCGCTGCTGCTGTAGTTGAATGCCTGTGGCGGTTGCCACGGCCGGCTATTCTATACACAACGGAAGTTAGCGACGCACTCTATTGGTTTAGTCAGGCGCAAGGACAGGGCTTCTGCCGAGTAGGTTGCTTTACAGGCGAGACAGATGCTTCGCAACGACGGCGTCTGCTTGACGCTTGGCGACAGGATGACCTGGACCTCATGGTCGCCACGTCAGCCTTTGGCCTGGGTGTGGATAAACAAGATGTGCGCACGGTGATCCATGCCTGTTTACCAGAAAACCTGGACCGGTACTATCAGGAAACTGGCCGGGCGGGACGGGACGGGAACTCTGCCATTTGCATCTTATTGCCTACGCTCCGGGATGCTAAAGTTGCTCAGATGCTCGGGCCGAAGCAGCTCGGTCGACGAATTCAGAGTCGCTGGGAGGCATTGTGGAGCCGCGCGGAAATTCTCGATAACGAACAACTTCGCGTTCGACTTCCGCTCAACTCTAGAGGACTGCATCTGAAGGGAACCCGGACCTGGCTGGAGAACATTCGTTGGAACAAACGCCTTTTGCTTCAATTGTTGCGCTCCGGTCGTCTTGAGTTGCTCGGCCTTGAATACCGGAATGGTGATGAGAGTGAGGAGGACTCCGAATGGGCCAATGTTGGGGGCTTAATAAAGGATCAAAGAGATCGCGAAAGTAAGCAAGCGTGGGATGGGCTCTTGCAGATGAAGGCGGTGGTCGCATCCGGAGAGGTTTGCTCACGACTGCGCAAGCTGTACGGATCGGAGACGCGATATACGTGCGGCGGGTGTGTTGCGTGCAATTTTCGCCGACGACCCTGTCCACCGCTTGTGGCGCCTCGCCCGACTCTTACTTCGCCGATCATCATCGTCGTGGAAGGGTGCCCCGAACTCGGCGTCCCGTCGCAACGTGCTGAATTCATTCTCTTGATGCGGCGAACCCTCCAAGACCTACATATTGCGCGCTTCGCTGCACCGCAGGAGATGATTCATCTTTTGTTGGAGGCTGCTGACGACGCTTTTCGCGTGACGACACTGATCCCATATCGCGTGGACGCCATCGAAAAAGACCGCTCTCCATGCCTGCAGCCTAGTGACGTCTTAATCGTCGTGCACCCTCGTGATCTGTGCGAATACGCATTCCATTTTGCGGTCGGTGAGAAGATCATTCATTGGATTCCCCGCACGGCACGCCCTCGCGCCGACGGCAGATCAGCCCATGACTTGCCTGGTGCTATACCTTACCTGTCTCCGACTGAATGGTTAACCGTCAAGAGCTAGGAGCATGTTTACCGATTCATACGTCACCCCCCGTCGTTTGGAAGTCTTGATTAGCGTTCTGCGCGAGTACTCGCGCCGCGATTGGAAACGCGAAACACTATACCATACGCTTCAACCTGAAGGACTTTCTGGTGGTGTTTCGAATCGCGATCCAGCGAGAGCGACCATCGCTGCAGCATCGGAGTTAGGGCTTGTTGAAGAAAAGGCTGGAGTGATCGAGTTAGCGCCGCGGGCCGAGGCGAAGCGACCCGTTCGGCATACCGTCCTCGACGCTCTTGATCGCGAAGTTCTCGCGAAGACCGACGTCGAGCCTTGGTTTGGTCTTTTCTATGCCTTTCAACTTGGCCTCGGCGCCGAAGGTGCCAAGCCGTGTACGGCGGACAATTGGGCGAAGCGATTTCTAGCGGAAGCCCTCCACAGCGTGCCCTACCCCAACCCATTTAACGGCACCAAACACTCTGGATTGATGCGTTGGTTCCCGTATGCCGGCCTTGGTTGGATCGATGGTCGGCGAACGTTTCAGGCCAACCCGTATGAGCGCCTGCGTCGAGCACTACCGCACGTTTTCGGTACAAGCAAGCGCTTGAATGGAGACGATTTTATGGTGGGGTTGGCAAACGCATGTCCCGAACTCGATGGTGGCAATCTGTTCCGCCAAGTGAACGGCAGTTGGGATGTGCGTGGGAAAGTCTGTACCCTTGGATTAAGTCACGCGCTTGTCGACTTACACCTGGCCGGCCACCTACGCCTGGTCGGTACCGTAGATAGTCGAGGTTGGAGCGTACAACTCGCCAACCCACCGCGAACCGATTTTGCTGGCCGTATTGATTTCGTGGAACTTCCCGGAGGTGACAATTGAATCGGGAAGCCAATGTACGCATTTGCTGGACCCCCGAAGGAGTTAGCAACTCACTCTTCAATGTCGCCAATTTGCTTCGATCGCAGGCCGATTATTTCCTCGCAACCCACACACCAATCCAGTCAATTCGAGATGACGCCACTAATCGCACGTATTCGGAAGAGGCGCTCTTTCGGAGTATCTTCGAGCCTAGCCGGAATGAAGTCATGGCAATCATCCACGGCGAGCCGGGCAGTGGCAAATCGCACCTTATTCGATGGCTAAAGCTGCGAGCGGAGCGGGCCGAAGCGGAAGGAGAGCTTTCAGATATCCGCAGCGTACTCGTTCAACGGGTTTCTGGCAGCCTCAAGGAGGCACTTGAGCAGATGCTTGAACAACTGGGAGATGACTTCTCTCAGTATCTTGAGCCAGTTAAATTTGCGCTGAGTACGATTTCGGATGCGACTGCACGCAGAACCCTTGCGGCTCATTTGTACCTAGAATTGGGAACAAAGCGCAAGGACCGGAAACTGCCGGACTTGCCGTATGACTTGAAAGACTTACCGGATCTGTTTAACGCACCTGGCACGAGGGAGTGGCTTATCCGCGATGGTGGTGTGATCGACCGCAACGTCCAGCGACTGAATCAGCCCAGCGAAGCGAGTGAACGTGAGAAATTGCCGGAGTTTTCCGAGTCGGAATTCAACATTCCGGACAGACATCTCGGCGATCGTTTGAACCCTCAATCGGTCGAATTGCTTGGTTACGACCTCGCTGAGCGACAGGACCTTAGAGAGAAAGCAGCGAGCTATTGCAATGAATCCCTAGCTCCGGCTTTGCGCTCGATGACCGGCTTGTCAGGCGGAGTCCTGCAGTCGGTCCTGGCCAGCGTGCGCCGAATCCTTCATGACCGAAAGCAACAGTTGGCGGTCTTTATCGAAGACGTCTCTGTGATGTTCGCCATTGGTATGGAGGTGGTAAACGCTTTTGAGCCGCAAAGTCGAGAGGGGCAATGTCGAATGATCAGCGTTCTTGGCATGGTGGATACCGGAATGACCAGTTTCGCAAATCTGCCGGAAAACCAGAAGCAACGGGCTACCCACTCGGTACGCGTGGGCGGGGATGTTCTTCGAGAGTGGCGTCAGGATGGCCAAATGCTGGCTGGTTTCGCGGCGCGTTACTTGAACGTGACTCGTATGCGGCGCGATGAGGTGGCTGAGTTGGCCAGGTTGAGGCGGACGGGAGACGACGTCTGCCGGAGCGCCTGCGACAAGTGCGAGATCCGTGAACATTGTCATAACACTTGGGGCTACGTTGATTTCGACTCAACCAGGATCGGATTGTTTCCATTCACTCCGTCTGCCCCGGAGCTATTACTGAATCAATTGCGAGACCCGAATCTTCACACGCCCCGTGGGTTGGTGATGCATGTTCTGAGGCCGGTTTTGGCTGTGCCGGAGTGCCTACCTTTGAACTTCCCGCCCGGTCAAGCCCTGGCTTTGATGCCCTACGAACCGCCCTGGTGGCCGGGTTTTGTGGAGCGGTACTGTGCTAACTGGGGAGTGGCAGAACGCGCACGACTTCGGCTTTTGGCTCGCGCCTGGGTCGAGTGCGAGTCGTCGGAGGACGCAGCATCACAACTGCATCGATTCCTGGGCCCCCTGAACTTTCCGCCCTTTACGTCTCCGGCACAACGCGGGCTTCGAGTTCCCCCCAGCGGAACGAAATTGGGCAAGACGGAAGACGCCAAACGAGAAGCTGAACCTCTGACTGTCTCACCCAAGCTGCAAAAACGTCTGAATGAGATTAGCGAATGGGAAACTGGTGGTCGCGCCGTTCCGGATGCGGACCTGAGAGGCCTTTTCTTCAATCTCATCCGAAACGGAATTGAGTGGGAGCTAGATTCCGAAATTCCGCCTGCGATCTGGCGTCAAATCGACAACAGAGGTGTGATTGAGTTCGAATCGCAGCAGACTCGTGCAGTGACCGTTAGCCTTCGACTGCGTTTCCCACGGAGCACAGAAACTGGATCGGTTCTCCGAGCGCTGGCTTGGTTCGATGAAGCCGGACAGGCATGGGATTTCCCGGACTGCGAATTACACAAACGCAACGTAGCTCGCTGGCTTCGATCGCACACAAGCTTTATCCGTAGCCAACTTCTTCCGAAAGACATACAACCAGATGTGCTACTACAAGCAGCTATCCACGCGTTAGCGGTACATGATGTCTTGCTCCAGAGGAAGAAGTTGCCGGATGGTCCTGGCGACCTTCTCGAACGCCTGGTCACCAGAGATACAACGCAAGTTGTCTGCTTCAGCAACGAGGGGACATCGCTTGGAAATGCCTTGAAAGCGATCCGGTCGAGCCTGATCGACTTCGTGTGTAATGAGCTTGATGCGCCTCAGGGTACTGGAGCCTGTGTTTATATAGATCCAAGAGCCATTCTGAATTATGCCCGCAATACGGACAAGTACAGCCTGGATCAAGTACCCGAGGAGGCATCGCGCGATAGTCGGTACCAGGCTATTGCTGACCCACTGCGGCGACTACCCAACTTCGATCAGGTCATAGAGTCCGAAAGGCAAGGTCTCGAAAGTACGCTGGGCGCAATCGCGACGGATATTGACTGTTCACCCCAGGAAAGCCCCGGGAGGTTGAAGGAAGCCGTAGGCACCTACTGCCAAGATCTCGCCGACCTACGGAAAACGATGCAAGCTACGAACTTTCTGGTTCCTGGCCCAGAGTTCTTGCAAGAATACTCTGCTGGCACCTACTCCCAGGGCCGGGACGCCCTCGCAAACGCTGTTCAGCGAGCACGAGAGTTGCTTATCTCGCCAACCGACACCGAAGTTCTGCTGTTTGATGCATCGCGCTTATTAGAGGTACGCCGAAAATTACGGCTCGCCGCAACCTTCATTGATGCGGTGCAAGAACATTACAACCAAGTCGTGGCCGACTTAACCAAAGAGGGGGACCCCGTTGAGTTGAACAAAAAGCTAATCGGCCATTTGCAGAAAATTGCCGGACAGGAAAACGACGATGACAGTACAGGAATTACGGACCAAGATTGAAGCCTTATCTGCGCTTAGGAAGCAGGCGGAGTTGGTTGGCCACTTGGCGGTTCACGAAACTAGGGTCGCTGAGACAAGTGCGAGGGCACGGTCCGTAGACCAGCAGTACCAAGCCAGTTTGCGGGTTTTCGAGAAGGTGGGCGCCACATCGGAGGTTGCAGGCCTATCAACTGTTCTGGAGTCCCGTCAGAACGCTTCTCGTTTAGCTCTTAAAGTGGCAAAACGTCAGAGCCAGGATGTCGCGAAAATCAGGACCGAATCCACTGAAAGGGACTTAACTAACTTGCACGATGCCATAAGGGCCGCTGAAACTCGTCTACGTGCGAAGTGGAAGACGTACATTGATGAGTTCTTGAACAGTTATCAGCAGTTGGCCGGTGCTTTGAAGCAGGCCCACCTTGTTGGTGCCGAGAATATCGACCGAGCACTAACTAGCCTGCGGGAGGTTTCCGGACAGCCTCCCGGAGATGACGGACAAGCTGATCGGCTTGCGGCCGAAATCCTTAAGGTCCGCAAAGGGATCGAGGCATTGGGAGTGGACAATGTGATTGGCGCGTTCCTAGTGGCAGCAGCGAGCGGCAGCGCGGATGCACGACAACTCGATCTTCCCCAGGTGCGGACCTTCGTCGATGGTGCGGGGCTGTGGCAGTTGTTACGAGTTCGCCTGATATGAGCGATCGCTCACTTAAAGATTTTGCGGCGGAGTTTCTCAGTTTTCTCGAGCGTTCAGAGGAACGGTTGCTCTCTTGGGGTTTTTACGAGACCTCATTTGCTGCAAGTGAGATTATCCAGCTATTTCGAACTGAAGGGCCTCAGGGTTTGCAGGAGGAGGCATCGCAGTTAGAGCAGCGCGGCCGGCCACTGGAACTGATCATAGATGACTTAGCCACCGACGGACTGCTGTATCGACTAGCGAATGGTAGCTATCGGACGAGGTTTGGCGAGACGGTGCGTTTGTTAGCGCGATTGCGGCAGTGGTTTCCATGGAACAAATCGTGGCGGGACGCTCGGACTCTGGTAGCGGACATTCGGATTCATCTTGGTGCCCGCCGATTTCCATTGCGGGACCAGGCGGTCTCAGATTGTTGGCAGGATCTCGAAGCGGAATGCAATCCGTTGCGACGCATACTGATTCGCGATGCCTTTCAGGCTCTTAGTTTACAAGGGGATACCGAACTGCGGTTCGCTGCTTTTCAGAGGCATGCTTTCGCGCACATCTACGGGCAGTACGCAAAGGACGGAGCCACCGGTTCGGCGGTAAGTGCTGGAACCGGAACCGGCAAGACGAAGGCATTCTATATCCCGGCGTATTTGCGTATCTTGGAGGAGATCGTACAGCGAGGGCCAGATTTTACAAAGGTCATCGCTATCTATCCTCGCAACGTTTTACTTGCTGACCAGTTGCGTGAAGCACTCTCGGAAGCCGGCAAACTCGACGCAGTCGCACAGAAGCACAATCTACATCGAGGCATTACCTTTGGAGCGTTGCTTGGCGACACTCCTCGCGATGGGGACTTTGATAATGCCCGATTATCCGATGCATGGAAAAGACAGGCAAATGGCTGGATCGTCCCCTTCCTAAAGCACCCACGACGCGTCAATGGAGACCTCGTGTGGAGGGATATTGACCGCAAGGCAGGCCGCACTCGTCTGTACGCAGCCGGCGCGGCGGACGAATTGGTCGTCCAGGACGGCATTCTGCGGTTGACACGAGAGCAACTACAGGCCAATCCGCCCGATGTTCTGTTCCTTTCTGCGGAGATGCTGAATCGGGAGATGGGTAACCCCGAATGGTCTAGGACGTTTGGCATTCGTCAGGGAAGCCGAGCGCCGCGTTTGTTGCTTCTCGACGAGGTTCATGCATATGCTGCGGTGCACGGGGCGCAGATCGCATGGTTGATACGTAGATGGCGGCATTGGACGGGGTCTCGACGACTTCACGCGGTTGGCCTCTCCGCGACATTGCGACACGCTGCACGCCACCTTGCCGATATAGCAGCGTTGAGTGAGGCTGATGTTCGGGAATTTCGACCGTTGGACAACGAACTGACCCATGAAGGCATCGAGTACAACCTGGCACTGAAGGGGGATGCTTTCTCAGGTGCATCACTGCTCGCAACCTCGATTCAGACGGGAATGCTTTTGACGCGCGTTCTCGCGCCGAAGAGCGCGCCTGCTGCGGGAGAGTTCGACCTACACGGGAATGCATTGTACGGAAGCAAGGTTTTCGGTTTCACAGATAATTTAGACACGCTCAACCGCTGGCTCTACGACATGCGTGATGCTGAGCGAAAGCATCTAGCAGCACTTCGGATTGAGCCGGCAGGTCTGCCTGCTCAGGCAGTAAACGAAATGGATGCCGGAGGTCAGATCTGGCGAATGCCGGCCCGCTTGGGTCATAACCTCCGGCAATCGTTGAAGGTGACAGGCTGTAGTTCTCAGCGACCAGGCGTCAACGCCGACTCGGACCTTGTCATCGCCACCAGTAGTCTGGAGGTCGGGTTCGACGATCCTGAAGTTGGGGCGATCCTGCATCACAAGCGCCCGATCTCACTGTCCTCGTTTGTCCAGCGAAAGGGAAGGGCGGGGCGACGGCGAGGTATGCGACCGTGGACCGTCCTCGTGCTTTCCGACTTTGGTGCTGATCGATACACTTTTAACAACGCCGAGCGCTTTTTCGAACCAGGCATAGATCAGATCTTCCTTCCAATAGAGAATCCTTTTGTTTTGCGTTTGCAGGCCACTTACTTTTTGTTGGACTGGCTCGGGTTGAAGGTCGGGCACGGAGGACCCTTTCAATACCTTCGTCCACGGGCGGTCGGAGTGCAGCAATCGTCGCGAGACGCGGCACTGGAGATCTTGCATGGCCTTGTCCAACATGGGAGTGCCTGGAATCAGTTCTGGAATGACTTCTCGCGGCTATTTGGAGAGGCACGAACGGCTGCTGGCGGCTCACGATTAACAGAAGCCCAGTTGAACGATATCCTCTGGAATGAACCGCGGCCTCTGATGACGAGCGTATTACCAACGCTCATACGAAAACTCGAAAGAGAGTGGAAGGTATATACCGAAGACGGAACTGAGGAAATTGAAGATCTGGTACCTACACGACCGCTGCCAGGATTCATCCCAAATGCGACTTTCGGGCAATTGGATCTGGCTGAGATTGACCTTCGCTTCCCTGATGCCGGCGATAAAGAAACGGAGTCCCTGCCTTTGCGACAAGGGATAGCGGAGACATGCCCTGGACGCGTTTCCAAGCGGTATTCCATCGGTGACCGCGAGTCGGCCTATTGGTTGAAGGGATCAGCTCTCCTACTCAATGGGAAGGACTACGAAACCGAGATCGAGCTACACCGAATCTATCCGGAGACCCTGGCCGTTGATACTGTTGACGGCTATTTCGTTTACCAACCGCTTGCAGTTGAACTAGTCTCGCGGCCGACAAACGTCCTGGATAGTAGTAACGCCATTTGGGATTGGCAGGTTCACTGCCGTACGAGGGGCGAGGCTCACGAACTGCCAATCCCGCATGCCGGTGTTTGGGCTGAAGCAATCCTTCGGTGCGATGCCTTCCTTCACCGCGACGGCGCCGCAGTTGAAATCACACGCTTCGCCCCGGAGGCGAGTTTCAGCATCCGCATCCAAAAGTCGGACGCCAGAAGAGGTGTCCTGCGTTTCGCCGCCCAAGAGGCCGGCGAAGTATCACGGCAAGCGATCGGTTATCGGCACAGCGTTGATGCAATTCGAATCACAATACCAACAAAGCATCTGCAAGCGCTCCCGATGCTGACGGATGCCGATGTCGACAACCTACGGACCGACTATTTTCGGTATCTCGTAACTTCCTCCACATCCCTAAACCGGCTATTCGATGATCTGACTCTTCAGAACTTAGCTGCCAGCAGTTTGGCTATGCTTACGGCCACCGCCATCGGCCAACACTGCACCTTGAAGGAGGCGCAATCGAAGTTACTCGATCGGCCTACGGCCGCCCGAAGGGTATTCGAAACGATTATTGCTGCACAGCCTGACGATTCGGATGACGAGGCGCGTAATCTCCCTAATCTCGTGCGCCAGGCATGGATGAATCAAGAGGCGCTCAAGAAGATGCAGGGTTACGAAGAAGTTCTTTGGTCTGAACCCGATGGGCACTTCATCGAATGGGCGAAGCAACGTTACGTTGCTGCGCTAGCTCGCGCCTTTCGTATCGCAGCAGTTAGTTGCGTGCCAGACGTAGTCGAGGATGATCTCCAAGTCGATATTGTATTGGCTGACGATAAAGAACTGTTGGAAGTTTACCTTTCTGAAACATCCAGCGGCGGTCTCGGACAGATAGAGAAGGTTGTCGCGACGTGGCTGTCTCGCCCAGAATTGATCCCCTTCGGTGCTCAGTATGCGCTAATGTACTGTCCCCGCCATCGAACGGTAAGTGCCCTTCGTGAAACACTCGCACGTTTGGTCCGGTCAGAGGTGGGCGACCCGCTTCGAGATGCGTTCACCGCAGTCCGCGCGGCGACCGATTTCCTTACTCTCCGCGCGGGCTCAGAGAATCTTAAGCGGGCGCTCAAGGATGCCGGCATGGACTCATCCCGATCGGTTTTTGTGCCGATCGTGGCACGGCTTCTGGCTCCTGGTAGTTCGGATCATACGGACGTACTCGCCGCTAAACTGAACGATCTGCTCAGGACCGAAAGCGCGCGTTTACGCGTTCAGATAGACGCTAGGGTGCTTGCGTATTCATGCGTCCATGACCCCACTTTACGAGCCGAGTTGACTTCTACGCTGCAGTCGATCGGCGGTGGATTGGTGCCAGATGATGGGCAGTTGTTTCGGGCTGCCGAGCAGTCCATCTGGGAGGACTGCGTCCACTCTTGTAGGGAATGCCTAGACGACCGCGCGCGTTCGGGCCCTGAGGTTGGTCCATCACGAAGCCTCGCGTTGAGGTGGTTTCCAATCTCTCCGCCAATCCTGGAGTTTGATTCAGCGAGCAACCCTGATGATTGGTGGCGAACGGTTCGAGATGAACTGCAGCGATCTCGGCGCATCGTTGTGGCAGCAGGAGCCACTTCGATAGCTGCCCTTATGAAACGAGTGCAGTACTGTCTCGCTCAAGAGGTTGAACTCGACTACCTCCTAGTCCCGATCTCTGTTGCTGGAATCTCGCGCTCCGGTAGCAGTTGGCACGTCACGCTCGAACTGCTCGGAGTTCTCCATGATTGAGGTTCCAGTTTCGGCAAGTCGGGACCTCTGGTCGCACGGAAGCAGTCAATCGCTGCGTGATCTGTTGGCTTCAGCGCTTACAACGCTACTTCTGATGCCAAATGCAGGTCGAGCAGTCTATTTTTCAAGTCCGTGGATGTCCGACTTCGTGCTGCTTGATAATCACTTCCGTCAATTTGGCGACCTTTTCCCAGAGCGTGACTCGCAGTCAGAAATTCGGTTTTCTGAGTATCTCTCCGAATTAGGCCGCACACAGGAAATTAGGTTAATCACCGTCCGGAATCCGACGTCCGAAGTGTTCTTGAGGTCGCCGTTGCTTGAGAGTCCCGGAATCAGCGTACGCTTTGCAACGGACGAGCACCACGAGAAAGGAATATTGGCCCCTTCTTTCTATATTGAGGGATCAATGAACATCACATACAGCGGTGTGAACATCCGTGGCGAAAAGGTGACCTATCACGCCGACACGAGCGCCGCGTCGAAACAGAAAATCCTGCGCGCGTACCTCGAATTTGATCGCTATTGGGACGTGCTAAGGGGAAGTGGCAATGGTAAGTGACGCTGTTGCCGGGCTACTTCTCCAAGTTGGGAGAAGTTGGCCGGCGGATTGGCAACTGCCGGGTCTCGGCGAAGTGCCTGCTGGCCATCCCCTCAGCGGCGAGATTGGGGAGTTGCGCGAAGAGCGTTGGGGGTCTTTACCATACTTCAGCCATTCGCGCATCCATTGGATAACAATGGCACCCAGTTCGTATGGCTTGCGGACGGCTATATCAACACTTCGATCTTGGATTTTGCCGTCATATGGTTGGGAACATCCGGGAGGGTCAATTTTGCCGCCGGCAAATGCAGATCCCTCGCTGGCTGGATTGCTTCAACAAATCTCTCCCGGAGGCTATTTTCGGTGGCTAAGCCCAACCCCCCGATGCCCTCAAGTCATCAAGAAATTGGGCGAGATGCGCGCTTTGGAGCAACATCGCCCTCCATATGCGGATGTGCGTCAGTCGACGTTGTTCGAGTTACGCCACGAATTCCATTTGGCGCTCGTGACCGGCGATCGGGACAGCGCTCAACAGGTGATTTCGCAAATTGACAAGCGTCAACTCGACACCGCAGTTAACACGCAGTTCATGCGAATCCGGATGCATGACCAGTTCCGGGAGTTCGCTTCGATCGTTGATTTTGAGCGCCTTGATGACCTACTCCAGATGCGTATGCCCGGCGTTATCCGGAACGCGGTGGTCAGGGCGTTTTATTGGCATTTCATCAGTCCGACTGACAGTAAAGAGCAAGCGGAACAGGTTTACGACACAGCGGTTCATCCCCGCTTAGCCGGGTTGCTTTGTTCCTGCCGTAAGGAAGACGGTCCTGAAGTTGAAGCGCTTCTGCGGTATCAGGCTCGTTATGCGGCAACACCCACTGTCGAACTTGCGCTTAGCGAACAATTCGCCGATGCTATGCGCCGAAGCGATTGGCGGGCAATGCAACGCGTCGGTACCGCAATCCTGCTCTCTGCAAAGCAAGACATTAGCATTGACCGTCAGCAACTCCGGGATCTGCTCGCTAAGAGCCTGGAACATTACGCAAGTGACGAGGTTAGGCAAGTACTGGTGGCCACCGCAGTCCCGGAGGTCATCTTACCGTTTGAGAACTGGCCGCAGTTTGTGTTGGGGCTTCGACAAGAACGGTGGCAGCAATGTCAGATGTTTCTGGATTTGCCGGACCGACCACAGTTGAAGTCCTCGGACGTGCAACAAACGGAGGGATTTGCCCTTGCGGTGACGGAGTTGTTCACCGAAGAACATTCGTCAATAGCGCAGGCTTTTGTGTATCGCGCGTTGTCCGTTATAGCGGAGGATGTAATTGCTGATCCAGAGTTCCCGGTATCGGGCCTACTACTGGCTTATGAGGTTTTGTTTCAGGTCTGGGCAGCCCAGTTTCGCGGTTCTCAGAAGATTCAACATCGGGCGGTATTGCTTTCCCTTGGACAAGCGCTGCTGGAGGAAGACGCGAAGCACGAGGGGTTGATTCATGACGCGATACGGGGCTGGTGGCAGGCTCGGCGAACTGCAACCATGTTGCCTTTCCTGGGCGATGGGCTGGAACTCCTTGCCAGCAGTTGCTCGCTAAGTTCCGAAGTCCAGGCGCTTTGGTATGATGCCGCGGAAGTAATTCTGGCCTCACATCTGCCGAGAGGAGAGGTGGAAAGTTGGCGGGCCATCGCACGGCGTTCGGGACTCGATCAGAAGGATGTTGATGCGTATTTGCCACTTCCAGAATTGGGTACCGAGGAAGCAGAAGACCCACTCCAAGGAAGCGGTCTAAGGCGAATAGCAATTGTGTCGTTGCACGAACGGCAAGCGCGGACCGCAGGCGAGATCATTCGCAAAAGAACCGGCGCGGAGGTCGTGATAGATGATGAGCTCACCCCAGGGGAACAAACGGAGCTGGCAAAACGATCCGACCTCATCCTCTTCGTGTGGGCGGCTGCAAAGCATGCGGTTTTTCGCGCCTTTGATTCTGTTCGTGAGAAGGTCGTGTACATACAAGGATCCGGGGCTGCCAGCATTCTGCGTGCGCTAGAGCGTTGGGCGGTCGAGCGCCGCCCCTGATCCTCCTGAGGATCGCAGATGCCGTAATTCTAGTAGATGAACGAACGGTCATCGCTCGTGGGCAGCGGGACCGGCCAGCCAAACAAGCAGATGTGGTCGTAAGCCCAGAGCTTGATCGCTGTCAGCCCGAGACGATTAACGTTCACGAATTCGCGCATCCACGGCCACGTGGCATAGTAGAGGCCCATAAGGTAGCGGCAGTGCGTTTGGTCCCAAGAGAGTTCCGTCCAGGGATATTGCGCGCACCGGGACGCCTGGTCGAGGTTGTGGTTGATTCCTGGATACTGGTAGCCCTCGATCAGGAATGTGTCGAACCCGGAGTCGGTGCGAGCGGTCCATTGCGATGGCAGGTTGATGTATCGCAGCAGCTTGCATTTGTCCGGGTCATTGACGTCCATAGGCCACAGCAACTCGAATATGGCAGATGGAACCTGCGAGAGCACGTAGCTCTGGATCGCGGCGACGTAGTTGTAAAGGCGCGCCCGCAGGAAATTCGCGTCCGCGTAGCTGTTGATCGAGGGATCGTCGTTCGGAGTGTGGAACGTCGCCAGCGCGCGGCCGAGTGATGACTGCGCCGCAGCCTGTGTATCTGCATCGTAGAACGCCATCCCCGATGCGTTCGCCTGGAACCACCACAGTATCTCGCCAAACTGGATCTTAGGCGTCAACCCTGCCGCGTGCGTTTGGCAAGAGTACCTGGCCCATTTCGGCGGTTTATTTTGGCCCACCCCTAAGTTGTTGATTCTGAGGCAAGGCGGTTTGGGCCTTTCCTTTATATAGGAAGAGGAATCGAAGCGGTGGAAA
>Ga0335078_10004528_pt1 | contig 20566 bp, 18 predicted proteins | sample Lox_Sample_32_FD_206711 | JGI IMG/M metagenome (GOLD analysis project Ga0335078, IMG submission 206711) | Soil microbial communities from Loxahatchee National Wildlife Refuge, Florida, United States - Lox_Sample_3.2 | ecosystem: Environmental > Terrestrial > Soil > Wetlands | place: USA... | reverse complement strand
ACAGGGGCACCGAACCGCCCTCTGGTGCCCCACGAGGCGGTGAACAGGGGCACCAAACCGCCCTCCGCTGCCCTTCCGGCAAGGTGCCCGGTACCGTCAGGCGCCCGATTCACGTTAATTGCCCGGCTCGCGCCCGCCCGAGCCCTACCCGGACCCGGAGCCAGAGCCCGACCCGGAGCCAGCCCCGGACCCGGAGCCAGAGCCAGCCCCGGACCCTGAGCCCGACCCGGAGCCAGAGCCAGTCCCGGAGCCAGAGCCAGTCCCGGAGCCCGGTTCCGCTCCCTCGGCCTCGGGGCCCGGCCTGGCCTCGCCTTCCAGGCTGACCGACATCTGCTGCCGGGCGCCGGCGTCCCGCCGCCGGCCGTCGTTCATCCGGTGGATGCCGTACACCGGCGGCGGCTGCAGCCGGGCGAACTGGGTGATCGCGGTGCCGAGGATCGTCGCCTCCACCACGTGGTCCTTGCCGAACGGCACGATCGGGCACGACCGCTCGGAGATCCGCGTCTCCATCTCCCGGACGACGACGCCCTCCGCCCCCAGCCGGAGCAGATCAAGATCCAGCTCGTTGCGGGCGTCCCTGCGCATCTGGGCTAGCAGCTCGCTGTAGCCGGTGACCTCGACGTTGCCCGCCATGAACCGGGTCTGGCCCTTGGCCAGCCAGTCGTCGTGGCGGTAGCCGACCGCCACGCCCATGGCCAGCCCGACCGGGATCCAGCCGTGGCCGACGAGCTTGGTGAAGTCCTGCCCGCTCAGGTCGGAGGCGAACGGCGCGCTGCGCAGCCGCACGCCTGGCGCCGTCACCGCGGTGCCGAACGCGCGGAACTCCATGCTTCCCTCCGCGAACGATCCCACCGTCAGCGAGACGCCGATGACGCCCAGCCCGCCCAGTGCCGCGCACTCGGCGATCATCCGGCTGATCGCCGCGCGCCGTGCCTGATAGAGCGCGGCCACCAGCGGCCGGGCCGAGCCGATCGCGGCGGCACCGGCAGGCGCCTGCACATGCCGGACCAGGCCCATCGCCGACTGCCCGGTGGTGGTGCCCTCGCGCCGGTACACCTGGACGCCGTAGGGACACTCCTCGCCGCCGGTGTATCCGACATTCCACACAGCCGCGCCCAGCACCTGCCCTACCGGGTGGAACCCGACCTTCGAGATCGCGGCGAACTCGGGTACGCCGAGGGAGGAACCCCAGCTCCGGTGGCCGGCCATGTCGGCCAGCCGGGCCCTCGCTGCGGCCGGGATAGCCGCGCCGCCGGGGCCGGCCTGGTCAGAGGTCACTGCCGGGGATCCGTCAGGCGTCGAGGCTGAGCACCATGGTCGGGGTCTGGATCACGTGATCGTCGCGCAGCGGCCGGACCGCCGTGCCTATCGCGAAGAACTCGGTGGTGTGCGATCCCCAGGTGTGGCTGTGCTGCCGCAGCTGCACGCCCACAATGCCCTCGGCCGCCAGCTCCTCCGCCTCGGCCTGCATCCGGGTCATCGCCAGCTCGCGCGCGTCGTAGAGCGCCTGGGTGAACTGCTCGAGCTCGACGTTGCGCCCGATGTTGCCCATCTTGCTGCCCAGCCGCTGGTGCGCGATGTGGTACACGCACGAGCCCATCACCATGCCGAGCGGCGCGTACCCGGCCCGGATCAGCGTCCAGAAGTCCTGCCCGGACAGGTCGGAGGTGAACGGCAGGTTCTTGTTGTTCTTCCAGTTCGTGACCCCGCCGCCGCCCGCGCCGGGCTCGGCGACCACGGCGGTGCCGACGGCGATGAACTCGGCGATGTCCGCGCCGAACTCCTTCATCTCGACGTCCAGCCGCACGCCGACGACGCCGTCCGCGCCGAGCGCGCTGGCCTCGGCCTCCATCCGCGTCATCGCGAGCTCACGCGCGTGATACATCGCCTGCGACAGCACGTCCAGCTCCTGGCTCTGGCCCCAGCGCCCGAACTGCAGCCCCACGTGGTAGATCGAGCTGCCGAGCACGAGGCCCACCGGCCGGAACCCGACCTCCCGCACGAGCAGGAACTCGTTCACCGACAGATCAGAGGTGAAGATCGAGCCGGGCTGGCCCGGCCGCAGCTCGGCGAGCCTGCGCATCGCGTCCTGCGGTACTCCGAGCACCTGCATGTCGGTGCCCTGCTGCTCGCTCATGCCTGCTCCTTAGCCGTTCCTGACATTTATGACCGCCCCCGCTCAGGGCCCGAGGCGGACCCGCGCCGCCTGCCGCCGCTGCGGGTCCAGGGACATGATCGCCAGCGGCGGCTCGGTCTCGCGCGCACGCCGCTTGCCGAAGTGCGCGATCGCGGTGCCGATGATCGTCGCCTCCACCACATGGTCGCGGCGGCCCTCCTGAACCGGGCACTCGTGCTCGCCGACCCGCATCTCCATCTCCTGCAGCACGACGCCGTCCGCGCCGTGCCTGGTCACATCCTGCTCCAGCTGATGACGCGCGTCATGACGGGTGGCGTTCACCAGGTCGGTGTAACCCTCGACCTCGACGTTGCCCGAGCCCCAGCGGGTCTGGTTCACCGTCATCCAGTCGTCGTGCCGGGCGCCGATCGCGATGCCGAGGACGAGCCCGGCAGGCACCCAGCCGGCCAGGATCAGCTTCGCGAAATCCTGCCCGGACAGGTCGGAGGTGAACGGCTCGCGCAGCGTGACGCCGCCCGGCGCGCGCACCGCGGTGCCGATTGCCTTGAATTCCAGGCCGCCGGCCGGGAACGCGCCGATAGTGAGCCGGACGCCCACGACCCCGTGTCCGCCCAGCTCCCCGCACTCGGTCGTCATCCGGCCGATAGCGTCCCTGCGCGCCTGGTACATCGTGCGCACCAGCGGCGCGTACGACCCGAGCGACCCGGCGCCCGAGGTCGAGGTGACACCGCGGTAGGGACCGCCGAAACTGGTCAGCCGGCCCATTCCGTAGGCCATGCCGTAGGACGGGCAGGCGTAGCCGCCGGTGTAGCCGATGTTGTAGACGGCGGCGCCGAGCACCTGTCCCGCCGGCTCGAACCCGGCGCTCCTGATCGCGGCGAACTCGTCAGCGGTCAGCGCCGAGCCCCAGGTCCCGCTGCTGCGGATCTCGTTCATCCGCGCCCGGGCCGCAGGCGGGAGGCCGTCACCAGGTCCCACGGTCACTTTGCGCCCCCTTGCGCGCTTGCCACCCGCACTCACCCTACAAGACCGCAGGCCAACGCCCGCACCCCCCGATACAGGAACGTCGGCTGCTACCGGGCTACCAGTCGTCGTCCCCCCTGGCCTCCCACTCTTTGTTCCGGCGCTCGACGGTCTCCCGCCAGTTCTCGGCCGCCGCCCTGGTCGGGTACGGGCCCATCCGGTCCTTGCCGGCGCAGCCGGGCCCCTGCTCGACCTCGTTGTGCTTGAGACAGAACCACCAGCTCTTGTCATCGGACATGGCCACTAGACTTCCAGATCATGACGGCTACGCTCCAGCCCGGCCGGGTTTCTCCCCAGCGCGGCGTCCCCGCGCACATCGCGCGCCCCGAGTACGTGGGCAGGCGCGCGCCGCGCGGCGGCGAGCGCGACATCAAGGACGCCGACACGATCGCGCGGATGCGGGTCGCCGGCCGCCTCGCGGCTCAGGCCCTGGAAGAGGTCGGCAGGCACGTCGAGCCCGGCGTGACCACCGACGAGCTGGACCGGGTCGGGCACGAGTTCCTCTGCGATCACGGTGCCTACCCGAGCACGCTCGGCTACCGCGGCTTCCCCAAGTCGCTGTGCACCTCGCTGAACGAGGTGATCTGCCACGGCATCCCCGACGACACGGTGATCGCCGACGGCGACATCGTCAATGTCGACATCACCGCCTATATCGGCGGCGTCCATGGCGACACGAACGCTACGTTCCTGGCCGGGGACGTGGCCGAGGAGTCGCGGCTGCTCGTGGAGCGGACGCGGGAGGCCATGATGCGGGGTATCCGCGCGGTCGCCCCCGGCCGCCCGCTCAACGCGATCGGCCGGGTGATCGAGTCATACGCCCGCCGGTTCGGCTACGGCGTCGTGCGCGACTTCACCGGGCACGGGATCGGCCGGACCTTCCACTCGGGCCTCGTGGTGCCGCACTTCGACGACCCCGCGGTACGCGAGGTCATGGAACCCGGCATGACCTTCACGATCGAGCCGATGCTGACGCTCGGGACCGTCGAGTACGACATCTGGCCTGACGGCTGGACGGTGCTGACGGCAGACCGCAGGCGCACCGCGCAGTTCGAGCACACGCTGCTTGTCACCGGCGACGGTTACGAGATCCTTACCCGGCCGTAGCGATCCGCAGCGCCGGCCGCTAGGCCGCCGACGTCGCGGCCTGCGGCTGCACGGATCCAGGCTGCGCGGGGCCGGGATGCACAGGCCTCGGCTGGCCAGGCTCCGGCTGGCCAGGGTCGGACCGTGCAGGCTCCGGCTGGGCAGGCCCGGCCTCGCAGGCCAGGCTGCGGCCCGGCAGCCAGGACAGCCACGACGGCAGGTACCACGCGCGCTCGCCGAGCAGCGCGAGGAACGCCGGGAGCACGACGCCGCGCACGATCGTCGCGTCGATCAGCACGGCCGCGGCGAGGCCGACGCCGAGCATCTTCACGTCGATCATGGACAGCGTCGCGAAGATAGAGAAGACCGCCACCATGATCACGGCGGCGCTGGTCACCACCCCTGCCGAGCGCCCGATCCCGGTCACTATCGCGTCCCGCGCCGTCGCCCCGCCGCTCCAGACCTCGCGAATGCGGCTGAGGATGAACACGTGATAGTCCATGCTCAGGCCGAAGAGCATGACGAAGGTGAACAGCGGCACCCAGGGCACCAGCGCGCCGAACGAGGTGAAGCCGAGCAGCGACTGCAGATGCCCGTCCTGGAAGATGAGCGTCACCAGCCCGTAAGCCCCGCCTACCGACAGCAGGTTCAGCCCGATCGACACCAGCGGGATAGTGATGCTGCGGAACGCGGCCATCAGCAGCACGAACGCAAGCAGCGCGACCACGGCGAAGACGATCGGGGTGCGGCTGTCCAGCGTGGAGGAAAAGTCATAGCCGGCCGCCGTATCGCCGGTCACCGCGAAGCTCGTGCCGGGCACCCGGCCGATGGTCGCGGGCAGCAGCCGGTCCTGCAGCGTCAGCAGCGCGGCGTCGGACGCCCGGTTCGAGCCGTTGCCCGCGAGCGGGACCTGCACCACCAGCGCGCGGCCGCCCGCCACCTCGGTCGCGCTCACGGGCCCGCGGATGGGTCCGGACGCGCTCACGTGCGACCGGAGGGCCGATAGCTCGCTGAGCAGCGCCTGGCTGGTCAGGTTCGGCCCCGTCACCACCACATCCGCGGGGGCCGGCTTGCCGGGGAACTCGTGCTGGATGTCGGACAGGACGCGCACCACGCCGAGGTTGCTCGGCAGGTCAATCGCGGGGCTGCCGATGCGCATACCGAGTGCGGGCGCGCCGAGCGCCAGCATCGCCGCGACCGCGATCCCGCCGAACACCAGCGGCCGCCGGACGACCCTGCGGGCCAGGCCTGCCCAGAGGCGCGACGGCTTCGGCTGCGTCCGCCGCCGGCCAAGATGCGGCAGCCTGCCCCGGTCGGCCCACGGGCCGAGCCAGGACAGCAGCGCGGGCAGGAACGTCAGCGAGCCGATCACGGTCACGCCGACCACCATCATCGTGCCGACCGCGATGCCGGTGAATACGTCGATGCTGGTGAGGAACAGCCCGGCCAGCGACACCATGACGGTCAGCCCGGATACCAGGATCGCCTTGCCCGAGGTGGCCGCCGCGACCCGGACCACCGCCGCGTCGTCGCGGCCCGCGGCCCGTTCCTCCCGCTCCCGGCGCAGGTAGAACAGCGAGTAGTCCACCCCGACGGCCATCCCGATCACGAGCACAAGCTCCGATGTGCCGGTCCCGACGGGCAGCCACTGGGACGCGATGCTGAGCAGCGACACCGACGTCACGACCGCGGTCGCCGCCAGCAGGACCGGTATGCCGGCCGCGATCAGGGCACCGAAGACGGCGATCAGCAGGATCAGCGTCAGCGGTATCGAGGTCCACTCCGACTGCCGGAAGTCGTGACTGAGCAGGGAGCTCGCGACCCGGTCCGTGCTGGCCGAGCCAGCCTCCCTGACCAGCAGGTTCGGGTGCGCTGCCTGGATCTTGCGGACCGCGGCGAGGTCGAGCAGCACGGTGGACTCGGCGCTGTCGTGCGGTCCGGCGACCCGGAACGTGACCAGCTCGGCCAGGCCGTGCTCGGCCCGCAGGCTCGCGCCCTGCCGACCGAACGGCACCCGGATGTCGGCAGCGGCCTGCGGCAGCGCCTCGAGCGCGGCCGCGACGTCGCGCGCGGCCCCGCGCACCTCCCTTGCCGCCGCGCCCTCCAGCCGCCGCTCCCCCGACCTTGCCTGGATGAGCACGCTCTCGGTGGGCGGCGTCACGACGCCGAGCTGGGTGAGTACCTGCTCGCCCTGGCCGGCCTGGCCGGGGTCGTACTGCTGTACGGCCGGGCCGGAGACGAACTGGCCGCCGATGAACGCGGCTGCCATGACGGCGAGCCAGGCGGCCACCGCGGTCTTGCGGTACCTTGCGCTCCAGCACGCGATCCGCTCGACGGCAGGCCGGCGGGTGCCGCGGTGCCTGGCGGCGCCCAGCTGGGCGGTGCTTGTGCGGGCAGTGCTTTTGCGGGCAGTGCGAGGGCGCGCGGCAGCACGAGGGAGCAGGCCCATGGCTCGCTCTCTGGCTCGGGGGCGGGCGGCGGTCTAGCCGGCCGTGCCGATTGCCAGGGGCGCCGAGCCGGGCTCTTGTTAACGGCAACTGTAGCCGGACGCCGACGGTGAGTCAGCCAACCGGCGGTAATCCGGCGTGCCAGCACCTAGCACGCCGGACTACCGCAGCACAGCGCCTCGCTAGACCCTGCCGAGCACCTCGCCCGGCCTGGCGGCCGCGGCCTGGCCGCCTTGCGCCGCTGGCGGCACTTCCCGGCCCGGCAGCCAGCCCAGCCAGCGAGGCACCTGCCAACTCCGCTCGCCCAGCAGCGCCAGCGCCGCCGGGACGAGGATGCCGCGGACAACGGTGGCGTCCAGGAGGACGGCGACCGCCAGCCCGATGCCCAGCATCTTCAGGGCGACGATCGACAGCGTGGCCAGGATCGAGAAGACCGCCACCATGATCACTGCGGCGCTGGTCACCACCCCGGCGCTGCTGGCGATGCCGCCGACCACGGCATTCCTGGTGCTCGTCCCGCCCGCTCGCAGTTCCCTGACCCGGCTGAGGATGAAGACGTGATAGTCCATGCTGAGCCCGAACAGGAATACGAACAGGAACAGCGGGATCCACGGCACGATCGCGCCGTAGCTGGTGAAGCCCAGCAGCGACTGCAGGTGACCGTCCTGGAAGATGAGCGTCACCAGCCCGTAGGCCGCTCCCACCGACAGCAGGTTGAGCCCGACCGAGACGAGCGGGATCGCGAGCGACCGGAACGCGACAAGCAGCAGCACGAACGCGAGCACCGCCACCACCGCGAGCACCAGCGGCGTGCGCGAGTGCAGGTCCGCGATGTCGTCGTAATTGTTCGCCGTGTTCCCGGTAACCGCGTAGCTGAGACCGTGCACCCTGCCCAGGGTCGCCGGCAGCACGTGGTCGCGCAGGTCGAGCAGGGCCCGGTCGGAGAGCGAGTTCTCGCCGTTGCCCGCCAGCGGCACGTTGACGACGAGGGCACGGCCGTTCCCGATCGCGCCGACGGTGACCGGCGGCCGGACGGCGCCGTGCCCGGAGGCAGACCGCTCGAGGGCGGTCAGCGCGCCGCGCGCCGCCGGGCTGCCGAGGGCCCGGCCCGTGACGACGACCTGGGCCGGTGACGGCGACTGCGGGAACGCCTGCTGGATCCGGTCCGCGGTCCTGACGATCGGCAGGCTGGCCGGGAAGCCGCCGTCGGGCGGGTTGCCCAGCCGCATTCCCGCCGCGGGCGCGGCCAGCGCCAGCATGCCGGCCACCCCGAGCACACCCCACACGGCGGGCCGGCGCACCACCTGCCGGACCAGGCCGGCCCACAGCCTCGACGGCCTCGAGGCGGTGCGGCGGCGACCCAGGAAGGGGATGCGGCCGCGGTCGGCCCAGGTACCCAGCATCGACAGCAGCGCCGGCAGGAACGTGAGCGAGCCCGCCACCGCCGCGCCGACGACCGCGATCGAGCCCAGGCCGATGCCGGTGAATACCGAGTAGCCCGTCAGGAACAGTCCAGCGAGCGCGATCATCACCGTCACGCCGGATACCACGATGGCCCGGCCCGAGGTCGTGGCTGCGATCCGGAGCGCCTCGCGGGTGCTGCGGCCTCTGGCTCGCTCCTCGCGCTCCCGGCGCAGGTAGAACAGCGAGTAGTCAATCCCTACCGCCATCCCGATGATCAGGACAACCTCGGAGGTGCTCTGCCCGACCGGCAGCCACTTGCCGATCACCGAGGTCAGCGAGATGGCGCTGATCACCGCCGTGCCGGCCAGCAGCAGTGGGATGCCCGCCGCGATCAGCGCTCCGAACACGACGAGCAGCAGGACCAGAGTGACAGGCAGCGACGTGAACTCCGCCTGCCGGAAGTCACGGCCGATCAGCGAGCCAGCCACCCGGTCCTCGCTCGCGTCGCCTGCCTCCGCGATCAGCAGGTCCGGGTGCCGAGACTGCGCCGCGGACACCGCGCGCAGCGCGGGCAGCACCGCCTGGTCCTCGTCTGACCCTCTGACGTTGAAGGTGATCACCGCCGAGCGGCCGTCGGCCGAGATAAACGCGCTGCCGCCGCGGTTCAGCGGCGAGCGTATGTCGCTGGCCGTGCTGTGCGGCAGCGCCTGCAGCGTGCGCACCAGCTCGGCGACCGCCTGATGCAACTGCGGGTTGTGCCGGAAGCCCGGCTCGCCGGCCCTGGCCTGGACCAGCACTGCCTCGGCGGGCGGCGGGCCGCCGACGTTCAGCTTGCTGAGCACGCGCTCGGCCACGCCGGACTGGCCGGGATCATAGGACTGGACCTGGCTGGTACCCGCATGCCCGCCGATCATGAACACGACCGCGACCAGCACGAGCCAGCCGATGACCGCGGTCTTGCGATGGCGGGCACTCCAGCCGGCAATCCGCTCCACTGCCGGGCGGCGCGGCCGCCGTCCCGGCTGGCCCGCGTGCCCGTGCGGCGGCGGCGGAGCGGGCGCTCCGGATTCGGGCAATACTGATCTGTGCGACTGGCGCATGGTGTCTCTCCTGGATTTCGTGCTGCTTGTCGTGAAGTGGCCCTCGCCCGTGAGCTGGCACTCGCGGGCGAGGGCCCTGGTCATCCGCCGGTCGGCGTGAGCGGTCCGAGCGGGCCGGGGCTCGTCAGTACGCTGCGCGCCTCCCCGAGCGGGTCAGCCGGCGCCCGCAGCAGGGCGCGGGCCACCTGGCCGTGCATCCTTGCCGTGGCCACCAGCACGTAGTTGAACAGCAGGAGCAGGACCAGAAGGACGGCGGCGACCACCAGCGCGGCTGGCAGCGAGTCCACGTAGACGCCGTGCGCGCCCAGGCCGCGCGGCCCGTGCGGGAAGTGGCCGAGCATCAGGCCTGGCGCGTTCTGTCCGTCGCAGCTGCCGATGCACGCCCCGCGGACGCGGCTGTACCAGGCCGGGAACGTGACCCCGGCCAGCAGGCTGGCCCAGACCGCGAAGACGGCCGCGTCCAGCGCGAGCAGCGCCGGCCACAGCCCGACCAGGTATGCCAGCTCGCGCCAGGTGGCACTGGCCCGCCACATGACCTTCGCGCGCTGCCAGAGGCCGGCCTCCTCCGGCGCGGGATAGCTGACGGGCACCGGCTCGCTGAGCACCTGCCTGAGCCGAAGCCGCTCGAAGCTCGCACACCCGCGTATCACCCAGCCCGCACCGATCAGCAGCGGCACCGCCACGATCGTGAAGGCCGCGATCACGGCGACGACGCCGGCCGTGAGCGCGACGCTGAACAGCACGCCGCTGACGACCAGGTAAGTGAGCAGGAACCCGGCCGACCGCCACAGGCTGGCCGACAGCAGCAGGCGCAGGGGGCTGACGCCGAGCCTGAGGCGATCGGCACTGGGCGCGACCGGCCCGGTAGCGGCACTCATCCCACGTCCCGCATGAGCTTCTCGACGGCCTCAACCTTGAGCGTCAGCCGGGCGATCTCGGTTCTCAATTCCTGCTGGTTCGCCACTGCCTGCTCGGCAAGCTTGCGGTACTCGGCCATGGCCACCGCGTCCGCCCGGTGTGCCTGCAGCCGGAAGTAGGACCAGACGATCACCGCGATCGAGCCGAGTATCACCAGCGGTATGCCGATGCTGATGAAGATCGCTGTGTAGTTCGTCGCAGTATGGCTCGAAGTCGCAGCTGCGGCCTGCCCAGCTGCCAGTAGGCCGGTCATTCGTCGCCCTCTTTCATCTCGGGGTCAAGCTGGTCGCCGGCCGCGTCAGCCGCGCGGACCGCCTCGGTGATCGCCTCCGCCGTGAGGCGCACATCGAACGGGTTCAGCTCGAAGTACTTCATCGCCTTCCCGTCCTCGGACAGTTCCAGCTGGCCCACGATCAGGCCCGCCTTCTCCAGCCGGTCCAGGTGCATGTACAGGAGCGGCCGGGATATCCCGAGCCTGCGGGCCAGCTCGCTCACGTGCACCCGGCCGCCGGACAGCTCGGCCACGATCCGCAGCCGCAGCGGGTTGGCCACCGCCGTCAGCACGGACATCAGCTCCGCCTCGGTAGTCAGAGTTAGCTCCACGGTCCGAATGTTTCACCTGTCAGCCAGAACTTACATATGACTCCTGCGCCTGTCAATCTCGTGCAGTCCCCGCCGTCCGCGCGGCTCCATACTCGCCGGACGCCGCGGCCGGGCACATCAGGGAGCGCCCTGGCTCGACCCTGAGTTCCCGGCCGGGCTGCTATGGTCCCCGGATGGGTGAGGTGCTGCTGATCAGGCACGGCGAAACCGAGTGGAGCCGGGCGGGTCGGCACACGGGACGAACCGACGTGCCGCTCACGGCGGCCGGCGCGGCCGCCGCCAGGGTCATCGCGCCCGCGGTGGCCAGCAGGCAGGTGGTCGCGGCCTTCACCAGCCCGGCCCGCCGGGCTAGCCGCACCGCGGAACTGATCGGCCTTTCTTCCGCACTCGCCGACCCCGACCTGCAGGAATGGGACTACGGCGGATATGAGGGCCGCACGACCGAGGAAATAAGACAGGACCGGCCCGGCTGGTACCTGTGGCAGGACGGAGTCGTGCCGGGCGACGAGGCCCACCCGGGCGAGACCGTGCAGGACGTGGGCGCGCGGGCGGACGCGGTACTGCGCCGGATCGGCCCCCTGCTGTCCGGGGGTGACGTCGCGCTCGTCGCGCACGGTCACTTCCTGCGCGTGCTCGCCGCCAGATGGCTCGGCCTCGAGCCTGCGGCGGGCCGGTACTTCCGCCTCGATACCGGGACCCTCAGCACTCTCGGCGCGGAGCACGGCCGCCCGGTCCTCACGTCCTGGAACGTCCCGCACGCCGGCTTCCGCTAGCGCCGCCGGCTACGCTGCGGCGCGCATCATCCTGCGGGCCGCCACCGCGCCCGGCACGATCACCGGGAACCTCGTCGTGGACTCGAACGCGGCCCGCAGCGCCGCGCTGACCGCCGCATCCGTAAGCGGCGGGCTCGGAACGCCGTACAGCCGCCTGGCCCAGCCGGGCAGGCTGGCGAACGCGAGCGTGTTCAGGGCCGGCACGACCAGCCGCAGCGGCAGCAGGGCGGCGGGCAGCCTCGGCGTGAAGGACAGCCGGAGCGCTCGCCTGGCCTCCGGGCAGGCGGACAGCAGCGGGCGCATGCCGGTCAGGTAATCCGCCAGCTCGGCCATGCTGCCGGGCACCCCGGCCGGATCCAGCCCCACCAGCGCGGCGCTGCGGCGCTGCTCGGCCACGAACATGTCGAGTTGCGCCGCGCTCAGCCGGATGCCGCTGCGGCGCGCGATCTCCGCCTCGGACGAGACCTCCGCGCAGTGCACCCAGAGCAGCAACTCGGGCTCGGCAAGGCTGAACTCGCCGTCCTCGTCTGTGCCCCGCAGCGACGCGTGCAGCTGCCGCAGCCGCCGTCCGGCCCGTTCCACCTCCGGCAGCGGCCCGTATGTGCGCACCCGGACGTACTCGATCGTCCTGGTGAACCTGCCCCAGGCAGCGCGGGACTGGGTGAACGCGCTGTTCTGCCACGTCCCCCGCATCACCCGCGGGTGCAGTGCCTGCAGGTATAGTGCTCGCACGCCGGCTACCCACATGACGGGCTCGCTCATGATCCGCCATGTCACCGAGCTCGGTCCGAACAGGCCGTGGTCCCGCCCGCCGCTTTCCTCCGGCATCGAGCGCCTCCCCTCAGCGCCCCGGCCGCGGCCCGCGGTCGCCGCTACTCCGGCCGGGTCTCGTCCTGCAGCCAGTCCAGGTAGCCGGACGACCCCGCCACGATCGGCGTGGCGATGATCTCCGGCTCGTCGTAGCTGTGCCGCTCGGCAAGCAGCGCGGCCAGGTCGTCGAACCTGTCCGCGGGCAGCTTCAGCATCAGCAGCCATTCCTCGGCCCGCTCGATGCTGTCCTCCCACCAGTACATGCTGGCGATGGGCCCGGCCACCTGCGCACACGCGGCCAGCCGCGCCTCGACGGCCGCCTGCGCCAGCGCGACGGCCTCGGCGCGGGAGTCGGTAGTGGTCTGCACCTGCAGGAACTCGTGCTCCGGGCTTGCCGAGTACCGGCTCGCTGTCCGCCGCTGCACTGGCATGGGCCGATCGTACGCCCGACATGATCCGCCCGTCCGGCCCGGCCCGGCCGGGTGCCCGCTGCAGCGCCGTGCGGGTAGCCTGTCTGGATCATCGGCCGGGCCTCGGGCCTCCGATCTAACCGGAGTAAGACATGCCCGGCCTCAGCCTGATAGTGAACCCGGCGGCCGGCGGCGGCCGGGTCCGGCAGATCCTGCCGCACGCGACGGCCGCGCTGGCCGCCTCCGGTGCGCAGTTCCGCCTCACCGAGTCGGCCAGCCTGGCGCACGCGACCGAGCTCGCGGCGCAGGCCGCCGGCGAGGACCGGGTGATCGTCGCGGTCGGCGGCGACGGAACGGCCGGCGCGCTGGCCGGCGCGGCTGCCAGGGTCGGCGGCCGCCTCGGCATCATCCCGGCCGGGCGGGGCAACGACCTGGCCGGGGTGCTCGGGATTCCGGCCGAGCCCGCAGCTGCCGCGGCGCTGCTCGTTTCCGGCAGCACCCGGCAGATAGATCTGATCGGCGTCAGCGTGCCGGGCGGGCCGGAGACGATCGTGGCCGGCAGCGTCTACCTGGGCATCCCGTCGGTCGCCGGCGAGATCGCCAACAGCACCCGCTGGCTGCGCGGATCCGCCGTGTACACGCTGGCCGCTCTTCGCGCGGTCGCCCGCTGGCACCCCGCGACGTTCGGCCTGTACGGCTCGGCGGGGCACCGCGCCTTCGCCGGCTACGCCGTGGTGGTGGCGAACTCTCCCTACTTCGGCGCTGGCATGAAGGTGGCGCCGTCGGCACTCCTCGACGACGGGCACCTCGACCTCGTGCTGATGCGGCACGGCCCGAAGCTCACGTTCATCCGCGCGCTCGCGAGGATCAAGGATGGCTCCCACACTGCGCTAGCGCAGGTCAGCCTCGAGCGCGACACCGAGGTCACGCTTTCCGTCGACCGTGCGATGCCGGTGGCCGCCGACGGCGAGACGATCTCGTTCGCGGCGCCGCTGCCCGCCGGCACGCCGGTCCGCATCCGGGCACTGCCGGCCGCGCTGACCGTGATCGCACCGCCGGTGCCTAGCGCGTGAGCCCGGCCCCGGCCGCTGGTCAGCTCGCCAGCACCCGCCGGTCCGCGTCCTCCCCCACCAGCGCGCGGGAGAGCCGGTCCAGCATCTGCGCGAGATCGGCATGCTGCTCGGGTGACCAGCCGTCGAGCAGCCGTTCCAGGCTCTCCCGCCGGGCCTCGAATACCCGGCCGGCGGCGGCCTCGCCCGCGGGCGTCAGGACCAGCACGCCGTCCTCGCGCCTGATCACGAAGCCGCACTCGACGAGCTTGTCCACGTAGGGCCGGCCGTACTCGACCGACACGCCGGCCTCCGCGGCCAGGTCGGTGCCCTTGATCTGCCCGTGCTTGGCCAGGTAGGCGAGCACCCAGCAGCTCCCGCCCGGGACGCCGAGGCCCGCCACCGCCGCGATGCGCTCGTAACCTTTCTTGCGCATGTCGCCGTCGGCGAGCCGGAGCAGCGCGCGCTCGATCTCCCCGATCGAGGATCGCTCCGCGGAGACCGCGCCCAGGCCCTCGGCCAGGTCCGCGGCGCCAGCGGTCTTGCGCAGCGGCACCTCCCTGAGGAACCAGGAGAGCAGGAACGCCACCGCGGCGACCGGCGTCGCGAACAGGAAAATGCGGTCGATCGACTCGGAGTAGGCGTGCAGCACCGCCGCATGCGCCGCGGGCGGCAGCGACCTGAGCAGCTGCGGGTTGGACTGCGCAGCGGCGATGCTGAAGCCCGGCGGCAGCGGCCTGCCCGCCAGGGACGCGACCAGCTCGGTCGCCAGCCGGTTCGAGAAGATCGAGCCGCAGATCGCGACGCCGAAGGCACCGCCGATCGAGCGGAAGAATGTCGCGCCCGAGGTCGCCGCCCCCAGATCGGCGTAGTCCGCCGAGTTCTGCACCGCGATGACAAGTACCTGCAGGATCAGGCCGAGGCTGAGGCCGAGGATGAAGAAGTACGTGTTGAGCAGCAGCGACGAGGTGTGCTCGGTCAGCCCGGACAGCAGGAACAGGGCGACCGTGAGCAGCGCGGTGCCGATGACCGGGAAGATCTTGTACTTGCCGATGCGCGAGATCAGCTGGCCGCTGCCGATGGAGGTGAGCAGCATCCCGAGCACCATCGGGAGCAGGTAGACACCGGAGATCGTCGGTGAGACTCCGCGCACCACCTGCAAGAACAGCGGCAGGAAGGCCAGCGCGCCGAACATCGCGAAGCCCGCGGCGAAGCCGATCCCGGCCGTCACCGAGAACACTGGATTGCGAAACAGCCGCGGCGGCAGCACCGGCTCGGCAGCCCGGCGCGCGGACAGATACCAGCAGACGGCGAGCACGACCGCCAGGACGCCGAGGCCGACGATGACCGGCGAGCCCCAGGCGTACTCGGTGCCGCCCCACGAGGTCAGCAGCACGACGCAGGTGGCACTCCCCGCCAGCAGCAGCGAGCCGAGGTAGTCGATCTTGTGCTTGTCCCGGTTCGCGCTCGCGGGCAGCACGACCGCGATCACCGCGAGCGCGACGAGGCCGACCGGCAGGTTGATGTAGAAGACCCACCGCCAGCTCAGGTTGTCGACGAAGAACCCGCCGATCAGCGGCCCCGCGACGCTCGCGACCCCGAACACCGCGCCGAACGCGCCCTGGTACTTGCCGCGCTCCCTGGCCGGCACGACGTCACCGATGATCGCCTGGGCGAGCACCATCAGGCCGCCGCCGCCGAGGCCCTGCAGGGCACGGAACGCGATCAGCTCGATCATGCTGTGCGCCTGGCCGCACAGGGCCGAGCCGATCAGGAAGATGACGATCGACGCCTGGAACAGCGTCTTGCGGCCGAACTGGTCGCCGAGCTTTCCCCACAGCGGCGTAGACGCCGTGGTCGCCAGGATGTAGGCGGTCACGACCCAGGACAGGTGGCTCAGCCCGCCGAGATCACCCACGATCGTCGGCAGGGCCGTCGAGACGATCGTCTGATCGAGCGCCGCCAGCAGGATCGCGAGCATCAGAGCCGTGTAGATCAGCGCCAGCCCGCCACGCGGCTGGACCGCGGCCGCGTCCTCCGTGGTGTCCGCCATGGGGGGTTCGTACCCGTACCGCCGCTGCACAAGCCCAGGTCCGGCCGGCGCCGTGCGCGGGCCGGACCCCGCCCCTAAGGCACAAGCCCAGGTCCGGCCGGCGCCGTGCGCGGGCCGGACCCCGCCCCTAAGGCACAAGCCCAGGTCCGGCCGGCGCCGTGCGCGGGCCGGACCTGGCCCATCTACCGCCGGGCCCTGCGGATCTCAGCCTCCGCGCCGGCCCGGCTGTCCGTCAGCTCCTAGTAGCCGTATCCGCCACCCCCGGAACTGCTGCTGGAGCTCGACGGAGCCGCTGCGGGCTTCGCGCCGGACGGCGTCATCGCCCACCACAGCCCGCCCGACAGGTTCTGCGCGTTGCCGCTTGTCATGCCGGCCGAGGTGTCGGCCGCGTAGGTGTACAGCGGGTGCCCGTCGTAGGTGGCCTGCGTCTTGCCGTCAGACCTGGTGATCGTGCCGAAGCCCTTGGGCAGCGAGGTGCCCGGCGCCGCCTTCACCGTGCCGAATACCGGCGGCCAGTACGTCATGCACGAGCCGTTGCAGTTCGACTTCGTCGGCGTGTCGATCGCGAACCAGTACAGCGTGTGGCCCTGCGAGTTCACCAGCACCGTGCCGATCCCCGTGCTGCGGGTGGAGACGGTCGTACCCGACCCGGCCGTCGCCGGCGCCGAGGAGTTCGCCTGCGGGGTGGCACTCGCCCCGCTGGCAGCACCAGTGCTGCCCGGCGACGAGCTGCCGCAGGCCGTGATTACCGCGGCCGCACCGGCCAGCACCGGCGCTGCTACCGCCCACCAGCGATTACGCATTGTCACATCTCCGATCGTCTGCCTGAGTCCTTCCTAATCCCTGACTACGTAGCGCAGCGCCAGCGCGTTCAATCCGACTTGCCTGCCATCCGCTGGCACAGCCACGAAAGCGACATCGGGTACCGGTAGTCGATAGCCGCGTGTGTAGCGTCAAATAGCTCGAACCTGATCACCTCGTCCGCTACGCCGATGTCGCGCAGCTGCGCCCTGAACGCCTCCGCGCCGAGGTCCAGGAAGAAGTCGTCCCTGGTGCCGGCGTCGATCCAGATCGAGTGCACCGACAGCAGGGCATCCGCGTAGCGCCCCGCCATCCGGACCGGGTCCCAGTCCAGCCACCGCTGCCAGGCGTGCTCGTTTATCACCCCGGTGCGGGCGTCGAAGGGCAGGTCGACGGTCCCGTCGGCGTTGGCGGAGAACGCGGCCGCGACCCCGATGAAGCCCACCAGCAGCATGTCCTCGGGCTTGGTGAAGGAGACCCGCGAGCTGAAGTCGGCCCACCAGCGCCAGATGTCCCCGTCGTGGCCGCGCAGCGCGCGCACGACGGAGCCGAACTCGCGCAGGTAGCAGTACTCGTACAGGGAGTCGCCTGCATGGGTGGCCAGGGCGCCGAACAGGTCGGGGCGCAGCATCGGGGTGATCATGGCGCCGAACCCGCCGCTGGACTTGCCGGTGATGGCCCGCTGATTCCTGTCCTGGATCGTGCGATACCGGGCGTCTACCCACGGCACTACCTCGTCGCACAGATACGAGTGGTACCGGCCGGTGCCCGGCGAGTCCACGAACTGACTGCCTCCGTAGGCCGTCCACGCGTCGACGTAGACCACGATCGCGGGCGGCGCCTGCCCGGACGCGAACACGGCGTCAGCCGTCTCCGGGAACGGCTGCCGGAACGCGGTCCGGTTCCGCCAGCCCGTCACCTGCCCGGTATAGCCCTGTATGACATAAACCGACGGATAGCGCCGGTCTGGCTCGTCGGCATAGCCGGGCGGCACGTATACCAGCAGCGGCCGCTGGTGCGGATCGCCGAGCGGGTTGCCGCGCAGCAGTTCGCTGTCGATGACGTGCTCGTTCAGCACGCCGGCAAGCTCGGCTGACCAGGGCAGCATGTTCTCTCCTCGAACGGCGATGGTCTGCGGGTGACGGCACCATCACACCACCGGGCTGCCCTGCCCGCGCGCTCAGGGCAGGTCCGGGTTGGCCACCCTGGCCAGGAACAGCGGCTCGCCCGTCCGCGTGTCCGTGATCAGCATCAGGTAGGGCCGGTCGAAGGTGATCACGGGCCCGGACCTGACGGCGGTCGGCAGCATCGTCACGCCAGTGGCGGCGCTGGCGACCGTGCCCGCGGCGTCCACCCGCAGCGTCGCCGCGTGCACCACGTCACCGATGCCGTCGGTAGCCGGGCTGAGTCCGGCGAAGTCACCCGCCGGCGCGAACGCCAGTCCCATGCCCAGGCTCGTGAGCAGCGGCTTGAGATGCTCCTTGGCATCCAGGCTCACCCGCGGCAGCGCAACCTGCGCGCTCGCCGCAGCGCCGGCCGCCGCCGCGAGGGAGTGCTCCAGGCTGGCGACCAGGCTCGCCGCGATCGCGGTGCAGCGGGGCTGGCCCGCGGGCGGCAGCAGCGCGGTCATCGCGAGCCGTCCGCCGCGGTAAGGCAGCGAGACAGCGGTCCAGCCGCTCGCTGTCGCCGAGGGGAAGGCCCCGCCGTTGAGGAAGTGCGCGGTGACGGGCTGTCCGGACGCGGTGACGAACGTGCCGCTGGTGTCCTGCGCCGGATCGAAGGGGCTGGCCCAGCGCGCGCTCAGGTACAGGGCGTCGGTGAGCACGAAGACCGTGCCCTGCAGGTCCCCGGCGGTCAGCAGGTTCCGGATGTGGCCCCTGGTCGCGGCGGCGACGACGGCGTCAATCTGCGCGGCTGCCTTGCCCGGCTGCCGCATCAGCGGCACCTGCCCGAGGCCCGCGCCGTAATCGGTCGCGACCGCGTCGAGATAGCTGCGCAGCGGCGGCGTGCTCGGATCGGCCCAGACCTCGTCGCTGTCGGCGACCGTGACCCCGCGTGAGTCCAGCGCCCGCAGCGCTCTCGACCTGGCCTGCAGGCCCGCGGCGAGCGACGCCGCGGTCGGCGGCGGCAGGTGCAGCACCGACGCCATCGCCCTGGCCGTCGGGCCGCGCGCGCCCAGATAGGCCATCCCGAGCCCGCTGGCCAGGCTCGCCGGGGACAGCACCACGTTCTGGCCGGGCTCGGCCGCGCAGGCGGCGGCGAGCAGGCTGAGACCGAACTGCAGGTCCGCGGTCGCGTACGGGCGCGGGCTCACGGCGGGCTCGGTGCGCGCGCTCCCCCGGACGAACGTCGCGGCCGGCGGCGGCGGCGCGGCGGCGGAGCCGCACCCCGCTGCGAGCAAGGCCGCCGCGACTCCGGCGGCGACCGGGCGAATGAGCGTCACACCGGTTGGACGCGGGCGTCGTTAACCCGGTTTCATCCGCGCGCAACTAATCTGACCGTACAGGACGGCCCCGGCTGGCATACCGTCTTAGTGATGAGCGCCGCACCCGCACCGGAGCCGCGCCCGCCGGCCGCGGCGGCGGCGGCGTCCGGCCCCGACCTGGCCGAGCAGCGCCTTACCCGGGCCATCCGCGACCTGCGGCCGGCCGCGGGCGGGCCGGCCGGGGTGGCGGACCGCGGACCGGCCCACCTCGGGCAGCCGGTGCGACCGAGCAGCGGCCTGACCGTCGCGCGCTGCCTCAACCTGCTCGATGCCCAGCTGGCCAGCCGGCACCTCGACCTCGCGGCGCGATGGCTGCGGGCGCGCGGCGCCGGCTACTACACGATCGGATCGTCAGGGCACGAGGGCAACGCAGGCGTGGCCGCGGCGCTCCGGCTCACCGATCCTGCGCTGCTGCACTACCGCTCCGGTGCCTTCTACCAGGTGCGCGCCGCGCAGGCCAGCCCGCCGCGTAGCGGCATCGCCGACGTGCTCCTGGGCCTGGTCGCGGCGTCGGCCGAGCCGATCGCGGGTGGCAGGCACAAGGTGTTCGGCCATCCGGAGCTGCACATCATCCCGCAGACGTCCACGATCGCCTCGCACCTGCCGCGCGCCACCGGGCTCGCGTTCGCCGTCGGCCGGGCGGCCAAGCTCGGCGTGGGGACGCCGTGGCCGCAGGACTGCATCGTGGTATGCAGTTTCGGGGATGCCTCGGTGAACCACTCCACCGCCGCCGGCGCGATCAACGCGGCAGGCTACACCGCGTTCCAGGGTCTGCCGCTCCCGCTGCTGCTGGTCTGCGAGGACAACGGCCTGGGCATCAGCGTCCGCACGCCGCCGGGCTGGATCGAGGCGGCGCAGGCGAGCCGGCCGAGGGTGAAGTACTTCGCGGCCGACGGCTGCGACCTGGCCGACGTCTACGACACGGCGCGGGCCGCCGCAGGGTACGTGCGCGACCGGCGCGCCCCCGCGTTCCTGCACCTGCGCACCGTCCGGCTCGGCGGGCACGCCGGCACCGACGTCGAGTCGGCTTACCGCAGCCCCGCGGAGATCGCCGCGGATGCCGACCTCGATCCGCTGCTGGGCACCGCCAGGCTCCTTGTCGAGTCCGGCGCGATGGCGCCCGCGGACGTCCTGGACCGGTACGAGGCCATCAAGGCGCGAGTGCTGACGCTCGCCGGTGACCTGGCCGGCGCGCCGCGGCTGTCGGCGGCAACCGAGATCATGGCGCCGATCGCGCCGCGCCGCCCGGCGACGGTTGCCGCGAACCTGGCTGCCCGCGGCCGGCAGACCGCCGACTGGCCGCGGCATCGCGTGTTCGGCGCGCAGCTGCCCGAGGACGACGAGCCGCTCACGCTCGCGCAGGCCATCAACCGCACGCTGGCAGACGAGCTCGCCGTCCGGCCCGGGATGATCGTGTTCGGCGAGGACGTCGGGCGCAAGGGCGGCGTCTACGGCGTCACCAGGGGC
>Ga0335078_10004526_pt1 | contig 20583 bp, 10 predicted proteins | sample Lox_Sample_32_FD_206711 | JGI IMG/M metagenome (GOLD analysis project Ga0335078, IMG submission 206711) | Soil microbial communities from Loxahatchee National Wildlife Refuge, Florida, United States - Lox_Sample_3.2 | ecosystem: Environmental > Terrestrial > Soil > Wetlands | place: USA... | reverse complement strand
TTTATCTGGACGGCCAAAGCTTCCGACATCCTCGAAAAGGTGAAGCGGTCACGGGCAGCGCTTCATAAGTTGCAATCTGTGTGACGCACTACACTAGCTGGTCTTCAAACTTGACCGACGTAACGGCACGGCCCTTACCGTCCGCAGATCTCACCGTTCGCAGCCGCAGTATCACCCCTTTGCGCTCAAACCGTGCAGTGTAACTTCTACCGCATCAGTGGCAATTCTGATGAGAACATTGAGGGAGCACGTTCATTCATCTCCCTCGATGTAAGTGACGATACAGACATTTAAGTGGACCGCAGGGGCGTGTGGCGAATGACGTGCACAACCCTAGGCCTGTGACGCTTGCGGTTTTTAAGGAGTCCTTAATGCTTCACTCAACGGCCACTCCCGAAATTGATGTCGAACACCAGGGAGAGCAACCGCAAGGCGTGGACGGCGTCTACCTCGCCGAACTGGCAGACGGCGCCGTGCTCGAAGTCAAGACAAGGCACCACAGCTACACCCTTTTGAAGAGCGCCCCCGGGCAGGCGCGCATCTCGGGTCACCCCAGGCTTTGCCCGGAGCCTGTCACCGTGGAAATTGACGGGTCGGCCGGTCACGGTATGGACCTGATGCCTGGATTCATTGGCCTCGGGCTACACCTCATCTTCGAGCATCCCACCTATCACACAGTGACCACCTCCCGAATTCTCGAGATTCACAAAATCGGATAAGATTTCCCCGCCGAGCCGGTTAGTTCACACTGCCTCGGTTTCCGCGGTATCGCTACAGTCTCCTTGACTTTGTCCGCCCATCGATATACGAAGTGGTAGAAGTGAAATGTCAGTATGTTCATCACTACGCCGTTCCCTTCTCCAACGCCGATCATTTGCCAAAGCCGGCCTGAGACACCACAGCCGCGGAGCGGAACATGCCATCGATCCTCCGAATACTAACTGGCCGTCAACGGTCACACCAAGCTGCTGTGGGTCTTTGCATACAGGGGGAAGAGCGACCGGCGACGACCGCAGGAGTTGGTCATGTGTCGTGCTTCCAGCCTCGCGATCGATCACCTCCACCAGGGCGCGCGTCGCCCCCCAGGCACGCAACGGACACAGGGGGGGCGATTGGCACTCCTGGCGGGTTGGCCGAGTTCGCGCCTGGCTTACCACATCCAGGCGCTACTTGCAAACGTACAGGGAGCAGGCGCCTGTCAGCACCCCCTCATTTGATCGTGAGGGTGATCGTCTTCTGTACTTTATTGACGACAGGTGTCGAGGAGTCATCAACCTCTACCAAGATCGAATGCGATCCGGCTAGGTCCGCAACGCTGCTCCCGCTCACCTTTCCGTCAGGGCTCAGAAGCAGACCCAATGTCGGGAAGGTGTTGTTGACATCTGAGAATGTATACGCCTGAGTCCCTCCACTTCCAACAACGGACGATTCGTAGGCTTCCCCATGAGTTGCCTCGGGGAGGCTGACTGTGGTGATCTGCAGGGACGCATTCGGAACGTGCGTGATGCCTGCGGGCGTTGCGAAAGGGGCAGTAGAAACAGGTGGATCCACCGCCAGCGGCATAAGCTGGATCGGAAGCAGGCTGTCAGTAGCCAGAAGGGTTGCCACAGCGAGTTTTCCATCCGGCCTGAATGTGATCGCCTGTGGTTCATTGTCGGTGCCTTGCGGTATGACGGCAGGCCCGACCATGAACTGTGTGGTGCCGACCGAGACCGTCTGGATCAGAACCAGATCATTACCCCCGGTTCCGCCACAGGGCACGAACACAGACTGCCCGTCGACAGTCACACCAGGCTGCTGCGGGTCTTTGCAAACAGGGGGAAGAGCGACCGGAGACGACGCCAGGAGCTGGTCCTGCGTTATGCTTCCAGCCTCAGTATCGATCGCCTCCACCTGGCCACCGCCCGCGGTGAGTTTCTCAGTCACAAAAGCGTACAGGCCATCCGGGCTCACGGTAATGAACGCAGGAGTGGTGTCCGTGGCCAAACCGATGCAATTGTCGCCATTGCCAGAACCTGTTGCAGGCGGTACCTGGGTTAGAAACGTAGCGCTGGTAGGCTCTGCGTCGATGATACAAACCTCGTGGGTGTCTTGCCGCAGTACGTAGAGCCGGGTTTCGCGCGTGGTTTTGTTCAACACAGCCGTCGGCGTGATAGCAAGGGCTACGGGATTCGAGGACGTACCAGACAGTGTGAAATCAGTCGTGGTCTTCAACTTCCCGAACCCCGTGGTGTGCGACGGGTCACCGTCAATCACCTGAACATCATCGCTCGTGCCGTTGGCCACGTATGCGTACACGCTGTCGAGATCGTAACCTGGGGTCCCCGGCGCTGTTTGCGGTCCGACCGACACGCCCAGGGTGTCATTGGTTCCGGCGTCGAGACCCGTTGCTTTGGCGACCGGCACGTTAGTTTGACTATCGACAACATACACTTGATGCCGGCTGGGATCTGCGACAAAGAAGTCCGTTGCATTGGGCGAAGTAGCAAGCTGATTCGACGTGGAGTTGTTAGGGAGAATAATCGCCGTTCCCATAGTGAGTCCGGTCGTCGAAGTGTCCACGGGCAACACGCCATTGTCGATAGTAGACGAGCCGACGAAGGCCATGGACGGGAAAACATCGACGGAGGCGGCAAGGGTTGGGCAGGTGCCGGCAGTGTCGCAGGACGGCGTCGCGGTGTTGCCGTCGTCCTGCACGGCAAGGGTCACGGTTTGGGTGGGTCCGACTGTCGTCGGCGTTCCGGCAAAGAAGTCGGTTCCGGGCTGCGGTATCGCGTTCGTGAGTGTCAGATCAACCCCGGGCACGTTATTGGGATTTGCAGTCCATGTGAACATCGCCTTAGCATTGTCGGGGTTGCCAGTCCCGCCGCACAGCATCGTGGTGCCGATCTCGCAACTGAGCAGGACGCTGTAGGCGTCGTTCAGCTCTCCATTAGAGAGTGGCGTGATGCCGCTCTTATTGGGGTTCGCGTTCGCGATTTCGATCTCAGAATCGATGGTCAAAGTACTTGGCATAGGTGGAAACCCTGACGTGCTCCCGGCGCCCATACTGAAGGAGCTGGCCGGAACGGCGTTATTGCCATCATCGTCCACCTCGGGATCAAGAGAGGCGGACCCCGCCGACCCTGTTTTGGACACGGGGTTGGCGATTAGGCTAAAGCCGGACTCAGGGGTCGACTGGCTCGGCGAACAAGTGCTGCTAGGCCCGGAGAAACCCCATCCCTGAAGCTGGGCCGCCATCAGACACCAGAGATAGTTGCCAGACGTGTCCGGCAAGCCACCAGTTGCGCTGTAAGTTGGTGGCGCGCCAATCACTCCGTAGCTGCGGCCAAGCACGCCGTCGAACAAATTCGTGGAGCAGGTAACGCCGCTCTGCTTGCAGGTGACGCTTAGCGCTGGGTTGACCTGAAAGTCGAACGTTTGGGTCTTGCCCGAGGTCGATCCCGTCGACGTGATGCTGGCGGGCACGGCCCCGTTGCCGTTGTCGTCGACTTCCCCGACGAGCATGAATTTGGTCGCCGAACCCGAGATGCCGCCGCTACCGCTCGCACTCCATGTCGCCGGACTCTTCGTCGAGGTCTCCGAGGCCAAGGCGCAGGCGCTGCTGGTGGTGTCGAGGTTGAATCCGCCCGGCACAGGATTGCCGGTCACACTCGGGGTCACACACCACAAGTAGTTATTCGAAGTGTCGGGCAAACCGCCGGTCCCAGTGAAGGTCGTCTGTGCGGGTGCGCCTTTTGCGCCGTAAGTACGGCCCAGAACCCCGTCCAGGATCTGCGTCTTCGTGCAATCTGCCCCCTGTTGAGCGCACGTAATGCTTAGCGCAGCGTTCATCGGCAAGGTAAACTGAGTGCCGATGCCGGAGGTGCTCGACGAGATGCTGTCCGGAACGGCGTTGTTGCCGGCGTCATCGACTTCAGGCGTCAGCATGAACGTGTTTTTAGAACCACTGACCGAATTAGCGGTGTAAAGCGCCGGGCTGACTGATGGCGTCTCGCTGCTCAGTACGCAAGGGGCGGCCATAGTATCCAAATTGAAGCCGCCCGGCGCGGGCTTCCCGGTCACGCACCACAAATAGCGACCTTGAGAGTCCAGCAAGCCACCGCTCGCCGTGAAGGTAGGTGGTTCTCCGATCAAGCCATAACTCCGCCCTACAACCCCGGGCAGCAGCGTGGTGCAGGTCACATTATTCTGTGTGCAGTCGAGGAAGTTCAACGGGGCATTGACCGGGAACGAGAATGGACTGGTCAGCCCTGACGTGCCCGTGCTGATGCTGTCTGGAACAGCGATGTTGCCGTTGTCGTCCACCTCGCCGGTAAGGCTGTAAGTGTCTGCTGGACCGCCGTTTGTGCTTGCTGTCCACTTTGCCGGACTCATCGTTGAGGTTTCTGTCGTCAAGACGCAAGGGCCCGTCGTAGTATCCAGGTTGAACCCGCCCGGCACAGTGGCACCTATCACACACCACAGGTAGTTGCCCGAACTGTCAGGCAAACCACCACTCGCGGTGAAGGTCGGCGCGGCCGACATTTTTGTCATAACGCCATAGCTGCGCTTCACGACCCCCGTCAGAATCGTCGAGCACAACGATCCACTTTGCTTGCAGTTGTTGCTCAGCGCCGGTTCGACCGTGAGCATCGGCGGGCCGGGCGTTTTCCCCGACGTTCCGGACGAGATACTGTCGGGGACTGCGGCATTGCCTGCGTCATCCACTTGCCCCTGCATGTTGAAGCTTCCCGAAGCTCCTGTGACGTACGGGTTAGCCGTCAAGGTGAAGCCAGCCTCAGCTGTCGACTTGGTCAGCGAGCACGCCGAACTGGGCGCGGGAGCAAAGCCGCCCGGAATCGGTCCGGGCAGACACCACAGGTAGGAGCCTAATCCTCCGGTTGCGGAGTAGACGAGCGCACCCTGATCGTTATTGATCACACCGTAGCTTCGGCCTTTGGTAGCGCCGGTCGCCTCGGTCACGGCCGGAAGTAGAGAGGTCGGATTGGCAACCTTGTTCTGGCTGAGTGTGGCAGAAAGAGCAGCATCGATCGTGATGCTCGTGGCCGGAGTCGTGGACGATGCACCTTTGACCGAAAAACTGTCGGGTACGGCGGCATTGCCTGCATCGCCTACCTCGCCTTCAATCCCTGAGAACGTCTGCTGGCCCGAGCCTGTAACCTTGGGGTTCGCCGTGAGGAGGAAGCTGTCCTCCTGCGTCGATTGCCCACTAGCCGGTCCACAGACCGTGCTCGCTCCACCGAATGCGCCTGGAAGATTCCCGATCAGGCACCAAAGATACGTCCCGCTACCCAATCCTCGAATATCCGTGTTGTTGGCTGGTGTCGCGACGACGTAGTTGGGGGCGCCCGCGCCGCTGTTGACAACCCCATAGCTGCGTCCTATGACTCCCGGCAAGAGAGTGGGCGGGTTATTGTTGCATGCTCCGGTCCCGTTTTGGCAGAACTGCGCCAAAAGAGGTTCGCCTATCGTGATACTTACTGCCGCAGTGCTGGACGTCGTGGAATCTTGGAACGAGCCAGGCACGGCGGGGTTGCCCGCATCGCCAAGTTCTGCCACGATGTTGGGGAATGTTCCCGCACCCGTTGCCGGATTCGCTGTGACACTGAAGCCCGGCTCCAATGTGGACCCGGTCGTTCCGCAAGTGCTGCTGGGGGCACCCGAAAAGCCCGGAGGCAACGTCCCCGTGTAGCACCAAAGGTAAGAACTCGAGCCCAATCCTCCGCTGCCGGAATAGGTCACGGCAGCCGCATTGCTGTTGATTACTCCGTAGCTGCGGTTCGCGACCCCAGTCAGCAGGCTCGACGGACATGCGGCTCCATTCTGCTTGCACGACGCAACGAGCGCCCCGCCGATATTGATGCTGGTCACTGGGGTGCTGGCGGTGGTCGTACTGGAGAACGCGTCTGGCACGGCGGCATTGCCGGCGTCGCCCACCTCAGCCACGATATTCGAAAACGTGGTTGCTGTCCCGGACACCTTGGCCGCGGACAGCGTAAAGCTATCCTCCTTGGTCGAAGTGCTCACGCCGCAGGTGCTGCCCGGATATCCGGTAAACCCTCCCGGCAGCGTTCCTGTAGGCAAACACCAGAGGTACGTCCCCGAACCCAAGCCGCCCCCGGTCGCACTCTCGGTAAAGGTCGGGGTACCTCCGATTACCCCGTAGGAGCGACCCAACACACCCTGCAGCAAACTTGATGGATCGGTAGACATACTGTTACCGTTCTGGGTCAGGGCTGCTGCCAATTGAGGATGGACAGTCAAGCTGGTAGCGTTGGTAAGAGTACCCGCCGGAGTTGTGGCGTTACCCTTGTCAGCAAGTTGAACGGTAAAGGGGAAAGCCGTCGGCGCGGTGACCATCGAAGTAATCGTCGGGTTCGCCTGCAGCGTTACCGAATTCGCTACCTTGAGCGACGTGCAAGGGGTATTGAGATTGCTGCCCGTATTGACAAAACCTTTAGGCAATGAGCCCTGGCTCAGGCACCACTGGTAGTACGTGCTCCCTTGCCCGTTGCTGCCCAGCCCGCCGGTAGCAGTATAGGTCGGAGTCCCGGTCAGACCGTAGCTGCGACCCTCGACGCCGTCCAGCAGCGCGGGAGGGTTGTTCGGCAGGCCTGTCTGCGCCAAAGAAAATGAAAGAGCTGAATCTATCGTAAGATTGTGGCTTGGATTCGAGTGCGCGTCCATTGATGTCGTTCCCGATGGTGTCGCTGTGTTGCCTGGGTCACTGACTGTCACGGTAAACTTGAAGGTACCAGGCGAGTCCGTGACGTCGCTGCTGCTGCAAGCGAGTGTGGCGGTAGTTTTCTGGTAGGTCGGAGTCGAAGGAGAACACGAGATTGAAGTCGGCAGACCGCTCTGGACAATTTCCAACCCCTGAGTGCTAAGCAAACCGCCATTTGCCGTAACGGTGAGAGGCGACTTACCGGAAGCGGTCGAGCCATAGGAACGATTCTGAACCGCGTCAGGAACCTGGGCAGTGATGTTGTTGTAGTTATCGTCACTCAGCGAGAATGAGATCGGACTCTGTACGTGGAGGTCAAGCGCATTGGGAACGTTTCCGTAGGGGACCACCTTCTGACCACTCGGTGAAGAGATAGGGTTGTCGCTGGCCGTCACCGTGACGGAATATGTGTTGGCGGCACTCAACCCGCTTGAACTGGTGCTCTGGAGAAGGCATTGAGTGTTCGTCGGGTCCACCGTAGCGGTCAAGCCCGGGTCCGCCGGGGCTTTCGGGGTAACCGAACAGCCGGCGGCCGCAATAGGACCATTTCCTGCCGGAATCACACTTCCGTATGGCGTGACTGCAGGCTGGGCCTTCGCCGACAAATTGGTTTGCTCAGCCTGCACCTTGCCCGAAACGCCATAGGTGCGGTTCTGCACGCCGTCGGCCAATGATGTGGGAGTGAAGGTGAACTCCTTGCGGACGGTCAGGTAGGCCTGTTGGGGCTGGGACTGCGTAAAGTTCGTCCACGTTTGGTCCGGCACGACCGTGGTGATCGCGGTATCCGTGATACTCGCCGTAACAGTGAACGGCGTGCCGCCGGCGCTTTGGGACGCTGTCCCGCTCAGATTGAAACTGGCGCTGTTTCCTGAGAACGTGCAGGTGCTGGCCGTAATGCCGCTGGTGCCTGACACCGTGGCGTTACACGCTGAGATCGGACCATTACCGTTGGGCGACATTTGGCCGGGCTGCGTAGTGGCCGCCGGCATCATGCTCGACAGGTTGGTGGTGACCGTAATCGTGTTGGTGTAAGTCCGGCCCGCAACCCCATCCACAACCTGTTGGTGAAAATCGTTGATTGTGAATTCGGGTCGAACGTTCAGCGTCAGGTTAATGAAAGCAGTATGGCCCAGAGTATCAGTGGCATTTAAAGTCCCCGTCAGGGAGCTAACTTTGGCACTAACAGAACTCGCGCTCAGCACGCAAAGACTACCGCTATGTTGGGCTGCAAAGCCCGCGTTCATGAACGTCGAGGAAAGCACACAGTTACTGAGGATTGTGGACCCGCCCGTCGTCTGTACATCAACTCCCATGTACTTCCGGCCCTGTACCGCATCGGGCAGGCTTGTGGGTGTGAATTGAAGGTTGGCACTCGACTTGGGCAGTGGGGGCAACACCGCCGCTCCGCCGCCACAACCGCTCGTTACAGACAGGGCCCCCAGAAGTCCCAACAGGACTATCCAAGACTCCAGCCTGAGAAGCCCCTTCATTGGGTTGATTCGAATGCATCTCGAAAGGCGGTGGCGATCGCTCATCGTTCCCCCTGGATGACGCCTCGTCTCTGTGTGACGCCAGAGTTTTCTACGGCCTTACTAGAAAATGAACTTAATTCCAAACTGCATGCGACGGCTGCTGGTGTTCATGAACGTCTGGTTGAGAAAACCCCCACGCCCGAAGGTATCGGGTCGTGCGTCGATTGCATTTTCCGGAATGACACCGGTGATTCTCGCCGCGGTTTGCGTTGGAGAAACGGCGAATGCCGCGGCTGACTGCGCCCCCACGGCGAAAGCGTTACCGAGTGCAAAACCGGGGTTCGGGGTGTTAAACAGATCGTATATCTCCCACCGGAACTGCGCCGTCAGCTTTTCTGTAACTTTGAACTGTTTGTAGAGAGCAGTATCAAACTCTACGATGCCTGGCCCGGTTAGGACATTGCGGCCCGCCGGGCTGAAGTTGGTGGAGAAAGGATTGGCTGTCCCGAACCACTGCACGAAATGTGCTTGGCCCGCTTGCTCTTTGGTAATTGAGTTATAAATTGGGCTACCATGCTGGTCAAGCCCGGCGAAACTCACATATTTGTCCTGGGGGAGACCCACACAACTTCCCAATAACGCTACTGAATTCAGGGGCGCGCTTGGGTTCCCGACCAAAGGCCTGTCATTCGAGACGCTTCCGTCGCCGTTTGCGTCGGTGCAAGGGTCCGACGTGAGGACCGGCGTGCTATTGAGGGGAGTGAACGACTGGCCGGACTGGACCGAAGTGATACCACTCAATTGCCAGTTCCCAAACAGAGTCTTGGCCAGTCCCTGCTGGGGCGAGGGAATGTTCCAAATGTAGCTGACGGCAAGCCGATGTCTTCGGTCGAAAGATGAATTTCCTTTCTCCGCGGCCAGGTCCGACGAATCCTGCGGCAGGGGCGTAATCGCCTCGACCGGCTGACTCAGCCTGGGGTCCTGGGTTGGCGTCAACGCGTTACCGTTGAAAAACTGGACTCCGGGCCCGAAGATCTCGCTGGCGTTATCGATCATGTGGCTCCAGGTGTACGCGGCGGTAAGAACGAGCGGTCCGGTGCGCTTGGAGACGCTGGTTTGGAACGCATAGTAGGTTGACCAGCCGTCATTCGTCACTTCGAGGACGTCACCGTGTCTGTTGTCGCTACGGTTCACCAGGCAATTGTCCGGCAGCGCAGCGATAAGCGAGTATGCACAGTTCCTTTCAGAGGAGGGTTGATAGCCAGCGTAAGGATTCAAATCAAGTCGTTGGTAGAGCTTGGCCCCGTTGCTGCCCACGCCGTCCACCTCGAACAGGATCTGGTGTGGTAGCTCGTGCTGGACGCCGAGCGTGAAATTCTGAACATAAGGGTTAACGAGATTGTGGGCAACCGTGTCCCGGGTCGAACATTGCAGCAGCGGAGTGGAAGGATTCGTACCAGGTGTGCCTTGCTGCTGCGCGTAACTGCTGCAGCCATTCACCAGGGTTGTCACGGAACTCAGCGAAAGAGGAGGGCTTGGATAACTACCCGTTGTGCTTGCCACGATGTTGCCGCCTAGCGCGATGGCTCCTCCCGCAGTGAGCGTATAAACGAAGGGTGATACGGGGCCGCTTTGCCAAATCTGTAAGGGAATATTGAGCACCATGGGGCTGTAGGAGACAGCATAACCGCCGCGGATAACGGTGCTGGAGTTCTTCCAGGGAGACCAGGCAAAGCCCAGGCGGGGCGCAAAATTGTTGACATCTGGACTCACGAACGGAACTGCCGCGTTCATGGCGTTGAGTGAGTCAATGGGCTGTCCGTACACCTCGTACCGCACGCCAAGGTTGAGCGTCAGATTAGGCTTCACCCTGATATCATCCTGAACGAAGGCGAAGATGTCTGTCTCTCGCAACGGAAGTGTTGCCGGTCCCTGCTCCACCTTCCCGCCTGGCACAGGCCTGACGTCCGTGAAGCGCTGAGACACAGCCAGGGCCTTGGTACTGGCAGCACCGCCCTCACCTTCGGAGATAAACGAACTCAAGCCTCCGGTGGCGGAGGTAGGAGATCCGAAGAAGTAGTGCCCCAAATCGGAAGGCGTGCTGCTGACATTGGTCTGAGTGTAGACCCAGTCTGCCCCGAACTTAATCGTGTTCCGTCCTACAACCCGGGAGTAATTCTCCTGCGCCTGAAAGATGTTGCTGTTCGACTGCGTGGGACTCGTATCCTGGCCGATCGTGAAAGCGTTGCCGGCTGCCTGAAAGTTGCCGCCGTAGTCCAAGTTCGAGTCTGGCAGGCAGGTCGAATCGGGCGTTGGCGGAATGCAGAACCCCCCAAAGCTGTCGGTAACGGTGGCGGCCGGAACGCCGGGACCAATGGGCGACTGAGTCGGGCCGATGCCCTGTGCAATCCGGCTGAAAGCAAACCGCAACTCGTTGACCGAATTCGCGGTGTAGTGGCGATGGTCCAACAGGAAACTCTGCGTGCGTTGGGACACGAAGTTTCGTTCTTCCGGCAGTGTGCCGAGGTCATCGAAGGCCGCTACTCCGGGCGGCCCAAATGCCGACTCCGGCGCATGGAGATTATCAACCAGATAGCGGCCGTATACGGACTGCGACTCGCTGATCTTGTAGTCCACGCGGCCCGAAATCTGCTGGTCGCGAACGTCGAAGATGTTGCCCGTCGGCTGCAGATACGTGCCAAACTCCGCACACCCTGACGCTGTCGGGTTATTCTGGCAGTCGCTGGCTCCCTGCGATACCGAAGCCCCACCTTTCGTGCACGGGTTCACGATAACAGATGAGCCTGGGTTGGGGTTTATGGCGCATGGTGATCCGGTTGGAGGATTCTGCACCGAGGCATAGCTAAGAAGGTCTACCAGGGCCTTGCTCTGCGACTGTTGCTGCAATACTCCAAGCCCAGCGGGCGTGGGCACCGTGGCGACTACGGGATAAACACTGGACAGATTGTTTCGGGCGCCGTCGTACTGGTAGGAAACAAAAAACCAAGCCCTATCCTTCTTGATGGGACCCCCAACCGTCGCTCCCCCGATGTTCTCGTAGAAGGGCGCCGGACCTTTCAAGAATGCGGCCTGTTCAACGCGATTCGACGCGTTAAACAGATCGTCCTGGCCAAACCAGAACGCGGTGCCATGAATGTCGTTCCCACCGTTTCGTGTGATCACGTTGACCGTAGCGCCCGTGCCGCGTCCGAATTCAGCCTTGGGAGCTGCCGTGATGATGCTGTAGTCGGAGAAGACGTCGGTGTTCGTGAACTGCGTCGCCGCTCCGCCGAACAGAGGCTCGTTGTTGTCCACGCTGTCGATGATGAAATTGTTGTCACGACCACGCGCGCCGTTGGTCGAGAAGGGCACCAGAGTGCTCGCGAAGCTGAATGTCCGAACGCTGAAGACGCCCGGCACCAACAACGCCAGGCTGTTGGGGTCGCGGGTCAGAAGGGGCAATGTTTGGATTTGAGTCTTGCTGAAGATGCTGCTGAGAGTGGCGCTCGTCGGGTCAGTGGGGGGAGCGGTGGAGGTCACGGTTAACAACTCGTTCGGAGGAGGCTTGGAGAGCACAAAATTCTCTACAGTTGCCCGGCCAACGCTGATAATGACGTCTCTATGCGTCGAGTCCCGGAAGAATGTCAAGTGTGCTGAGACTGCATACGTGCCGGCAGGGAGTTCTGTGCGCTGGTAATTCCCGTTGGCATCAGTGCTCGAGGCAAAACTAACTTGATTGTCGACGTTCGTCACCGTGAGGGCCACGCCGCCCAAAGGGTTACCTGCATTGTCGGTCACAAGCCCGGATATCGAGCCGCTGATGCTCTGGGCCGACACTTTGCCGAGTGCCAGCGTCACGTAACCGAAAAAGAGAATTGCCAAACACCTCCACCGTCTGGACACATCCCCCTCCTTCGCCGAAGAACGAGCCTCGGTCTAGAGTGATCAGCACGCGTCGAAGCTTACTGTCTTGTTTCGTGACTACCTATCGGAGGCCGCCCTCCGAGGCGACGGCATCCTACTCGAAAGCTTTTCCGTTTGTCAAGCGTTTTTTTGAGTCTGGTTAAGGGCGGGTCTTGGCGAGTTTCTCAACAGGCCGGTGCGGCTGAGGATGCCTTTCATGAATGCAGCCCAACCCTCTGTGGGCCTTAGTGCCACCACGTGCCCAGCAACAGGTCTACGTCTTTCTCCGAGTTGGCCCAGCGCCTGGCGTCTACCAGGTCCATTCAATCACTACGCCCACGCCTTCGACGCCAACCGGATCGTCATTCTTCCTGTTCTTCTTACTGTCTTTCCAATTGATGTACATGGGACGGCTAAAGCTCCAATTCGTCTGTACCTCCATTCGCACGCTGTCTGCGAAAGAGCTGGACTCGCTCTCGATATTACACCTTCTTATCCTCCCATCCTGGCCAGCCGCACAAAGAAGCCTTACCTCGATCTTCTTTTGAGCAAGGTGTGCTGCCTGTGTGTTGATGTCCTCAGACAGGCTCTTCTTCGATAGGTGCACTCCATCACGGATATACGACGCGGGCATCGTGGCCTGCCACGGCGCGTCCCAGGTCCCCGGATCGTCATTGGACACTGTGACGTTAGGCTGGTGTACGGGAAATTTAGGCAAAGGAGGCGGAGGAGGCGGGTTCTCGAGTCTTGCCTCGGTTGCCGTAGTCTGACCTGACGAGCCCTGTGAGCTTGTCTTGACTGCTGCACCGCCAGCCACCGCGCTCCCCGCCTGGCCCGGATTTGCTTGGCTGCTGGTCGGTGGAGGCTGCTGACCGCTCGGTCGACTTGGCGGCGTGCTCACCTGAGGAGCAGCTTGGGCTGTGGAGGGCGGTGGCGCGGACAACTGATTCGACGGAGACACGGCCGCCTGACCCTGCGTTGAGACACTCGCTGCTGGGTTGTGCTGCGCTTGCGGCGCGGCGGTTGGGGACGGAGACGGTGCCCCGTTCTTGATTAGCCGCATTGCATCGGGGATTCTGCGATCCCGGTAGTCACGCATCTCATCAGCCAAGGGCCCGTTCTCTTTGGCGAGTGAGCGCACCTTCGACAAAAGGCGGGTAAGGCCGTTTAGGCTCTCGTTGGAGACAGCCCTCTGGAATTCCTCGCCGACCTGCCTTTCAACACGCTGCTGCGAGGCTGACAGCTCGGGTTGAGCCGGCGGAGGAGTACTCGGGGTCGGGGCAATCGGTGTTGCAGGCGCGACCGTGTTCGGTGAAGAATTCGGTGGCGTATTCCCAGATGACTCGGCCACATGCTGGCTCTTTGTCTTGGGCGGCTTGGCTGGCCGGGTGAAGACATAGACCACAGCTATGGTGCCAAGCATGAGGAGGCTCGCCGCGACTATCGCAAGAGGCCGCTTCCAAATTGGAACCGCGGCACGCTCCACTTCAATCCGGGGGGCTGGCGCAGGTGTGAGCACTGCGACAGCCGGAGAATCTGTCCTCGCAGGAGTCGGTTGCGCCTCACCTTCAGATGGACCCATCGGGCCAGCCAAATCCGGAAGCGCGAGCGAAGGCGTTTCACCGACACTTTGCCCGGCAACAGCCTGGTCTTCCAGAAAGATCCTGGTGGCAGACGGAGACGGAGCCTCGCCAGCGTCGGCGGCCTGGGGGACCTCGCGAGCTGCGGAGTGGTCCAGATGCTTGGCTTCGGGTTCCCGAAGCAGGCGCGTCGCCTGGTCCTCAAGCTGTGGACCAGCCATGGCGATGTTCGGAGGGGCGGTAAGCTCTGCCTCGGCTGATTTCCGAGTCTCGGCTTTCGCTTGCTCCTTCTGGCGCTGGGTTTCTCTCTCCGCCTGCAGACGGCGCGCTGAGCCTCGGATCGCCAGTACCTCAAGATTGCCCGGGAACTCGTGGAGCGCCTCGTCTGCCTCCTGAACGGCGCGGTCAAGGTCACCGGTATCCAGAAGGCTCTGGATCGTCTGGCAAAGAGCCTGCACTCTCGCGCGTTCATCGGCGCGTGCGCTCGTCCGCACCAACTCCGCCAAGCGCCGGACTTCTTTTCGGTCCGGGAAGGTTCTTTCAAGCTCCCCCACCTCACGCGACGCAGAGGCGTAATCCCGAGCTGCCAGAAAATCGTTAACGCGCGTAATCGCCTGCGCGATTTGCCGCCTGATCCGCTCCTGTTCAAGCCTGGCCGCCTCCTGAACCTGCGCTTGGCGCGCTGCCGAAAGGAGGTTTGACAAGGCCGGGTTGTCCGGGAAGCGCCGCAGAGCCGCGACCGTCTCATGTTCGGCGTCGGCATTACGGCCGGCGTCAAGCAAGGCCTGAATCGCGCGGCAGAGCGCCGCAATCTCCTTCTGCTGCTCGACGGTCTGCTTCAGACCCAGGGCAAAATCGAAAAGACGGCGTGCCTCGGCGCTGTCTGGATACTGCACCTGCAGAATACCCGCGCGCCTGACCGCAGAGTCGTAGTTCTCAACGCGGATCAATGCCTGAATGGCCGCCAGTTCGCGATCCAGTTGCTGTTCGCGTCTGGCCGCCTCCAGTTGCCGCTGAGCCGATTCGCGGAGCTCCGTAAGCCCGGAGGTTTGGTCTGGTTCAGACCGGAGCCGATTGAGACTTTCTTCCGCCTCATCAAACCGCTGTTCCTCAATAAGCTTCCTGATGACCTTAACCTGATCCTCCGCTTCCTTACGTCGCGCTTGCTCCTGGAATTTGTGCCGCCCCGTCGCGAGCAATTCCTGAATTTCGGATTCGCTCGGGAACTCCCTATTAAGTTCTTCCAACTGCTCCAGCGCCTCGGCAAATCTCTCCTGAATGAGAAGATGACGCGGAAAGAGAAGAGCCTGCTGAATCCGCAGCCGTCGCTCGTGCAATCGCGCCTGCCTGATCCGCTCCTGGAAATTCCGAACTTCAGGATGCTCGGCATCGAGCTCGCGAATCTTGGTCAGCTCCGCCTCGGCCACCGTCAGATTGCCTGTATTCAGGGCTGTCTGCAGAGCTGAGATACTGGCGCGGAGGATCTTCTCGCGCTCGATCCTCTTGCGCGCTTCCGCCAGCAGGGTATTCACCTGAGTGTGTCGCGAATCGAGTTTTCTCGCCTCTTCGAGCACGCGCACTGCTTCGGTAGACTGTCCCCGGCCCAGCAGCGCGCCGCCTTCCTCCACCAGCCGCTCGATTTTGGAAACGATTTCCTGCCGCCGCAATTCAGTAATAATCTTGGCCATCAAATCCTTGGCAAGATCATTTCCGCTATCAAGATTCGAAATGGGCCGCAGCTTTTCCCTGGCCCTGGTGTATTCGCCCTGCTGATAAAGAATCTGGGCTTGCCCGACTAACTCGCCGACCATTTGACGCTTGAGCGACTGTTCCAGCGGCTCGAGCTCCCCTATGAAGTCCTCTAGAGACTGGAAGCGATCCTCGGGACGTTGTTCAAGGCAGCGCACGACCGCCCGTTCGAGGGCTGGTGGAATCCCCGGAACAAGCTCGCCCAGCGCTGGAGGCGCGTCGCCTTTGATCTTTTGAATGACGGAAGTAAAAGGCTTGGTGCAACTCAACAACTCATATGCTACTAATCCGACGGAGAAAATGTCGGAGCGGTGATCAACGGGTTCCCCGCTGAGCTGTTCCGGAGACATGTATTCCGGGGTCCCAATGACCTTTCCTCCCTGAGTGCCGCCACTCTGATAAAGGGTTGACGTGCTGGTTGGATCGACGACACGGACAATGCCGAAGTCGAGCACGACTACGCCGCCGTCGGTCTTTACGAATATGTTTGCCGGCTTCACGTCGCGGTGCACGACTTTGTGCTTGTGAGCAAAGTCCAAGCCCCGGCAGCACTGCAGTAAAGAGTCCAGCTTCTGAGCCAATGGCAACGGGTCACGCCGCGTGATTTTCTTTTCGAGCGTCTCACCCTCAAGGAAGGCCATTACGATGAAAGGAATACCCTGCGCGTCTCCGAGATCGTAGATGGTGATAATATTGGCGTGCTGAAGGCTGCCAGCCGCCCGTGCCTCCAGGTAAAACCGCTTCAGCATGTCCGGATCGGAAGCCAGACTTGCCGTCAAGGTCTTCAAAGCCACCACCCGGCCCATGATGGGGTCGCGGGCCTTGTAGACGACACCCATCCCGCCGCGGCCCAACTCCTCAAGGATCTCGTACTTACCGAAACGCATGGTATCAACTGCAGCCATAACTCTTTCAGGGCAACAACTCAATGACGAAGCTAAACGGCTTTCTTGCGCAATTCCGCGAGCACCACTGTAATATTGTCCGGACCTCCGGCTGAATTGGCGCGGACAATGAGTTCCCTGACCCGGTCACCCAGCGGCCCGGCAGACCCAACCACCTCCGCAATCGCGGACGCCTCTACCACTTTGTAGAGACCGTCGCAGCAGATCAGCAGGCAGTCGCCGCCTTCAAGGGGAGTGGTGGTCAATTCAACGTCAAGCCTTTCGGCTGTACCGACAGCCTGGACCAGCATGTCGGCAAACCGACTGTCAGCCTTAAAGTCCTGGTGCATCTGCTGAAGCGAATTACCAACCGTCTGATCGCGAGTCAACTGGCGAAGCTCGCCGTCTCTTAGAAGATAAGCCCGCGAGTCGCCCACGTGCGCCACGACGACTTTCGTAACGGTAATGAGCGCCGCCGTCAGCGTGGTGCCCATACCCTGGTGCTCCGGATTATCGCGCGCCAGTGTCGAAACTTGTTGGTTGGCCGTTTCCACGGCATTGGTCAGCTCTTGCTCCCATTCGACCTCCTGATCGGTTTCGGACAAAGACAGGCAACGAAGGAATTCCGCCGTCAAGGTCTCGATACAGATCTGGCTGGCAACCTGACCCGACTGATGGCCGCCCATTCCGTCCGCAACCGCCAGCAGCAAGCCCGGCGGATCGAGTTGGCAGTCGACCTGTACTTGCTCGGGATGAAGTGTGCGGGCGCCCAGATCGAAGATGAGGAAGCTGTCCTCGTTGTCTTGCCGCTTTCGCCCAATATCAGTGGAGGCGACGACAGCGGCAGGAGGCTGCTCGACCACCAGCATATCGGGCGGCGCTTCGCTCAATTCAGGGGAAGAGTCCACGACTTCATTACCTCTCCGCGCGATCACAAGCGGGCAATAGAGCCGTTTCTGCTCGGCGTAGCATAACAGAAAAATCCGCCGAGACAAGCGTTTTGTCCCCGGCGGGGCCGCATGCGCCCCGAAACCCTGCTCCGATTACGGCCGGAACCGACTCTCTGCTTCAAAGCACCAAGGCACGATTGCACTTGCCTTACCATGGTGCACCGAGGCCCCGTCGCACCCTCATCCCTTTTAATGACGCTAGTATACTGAGTCGCCTTCGATTATACTGGCGCTCCGTATTGGTGAAGGTCGGGGGACGTCGATCCCGCCAGCAATGCGACGTTGCGCAAGGCGCAAGGGCACAGAGGCTAAGATAGCACCGATGGGGGTCTAGCAAAATGGATCAGCATTACAGCACCGAGAATCTGCTGGTGCTCCGCACGCTCACGCGTGCCGTTGCCAATCTTTTGCGGAGCCAGATGCACACCTACCTTTCGGCACTGGCTCCCGTGATGCGACCGGCGGGCTTGCTGGGCCATTACGTTCAGGGTGGCTCGAAAGAGGTCTCCCGCGACGCTGTTAAGATGTTTCAAGAGCTTGAGAACATCTATGGAGGTGCTGCTACCTCCAAGCCTTTCGGCCTGCTCAAGGAGTTGCGAACGCCTTTCGAGGTAAGTGGTTCGGCATTGGAGCTTTCGTCGGTCGAGTACAATTATCAGGCGACCGCCAATGGACATTCCAAGGCCGTCTCGATAACCTCGCCATTCAAGTGGGTGCTCAGCTACTCTGATTTTACTCCGGCGCGGCTCAAGCAACTGCTGCTGGACAAGCGTCGCACGGACAGTGAAACTGCGCGCTTCGTCCTGCACTATAGCCTCCTTCAACTCATGCTCGTAAGACAGCCAGCCCTCACGCAGATCCTCGAAGACCTCAGGTTCAACATCGCTTCCGGCCCGACTCCGGAATTCGGCGATCTCCCTGTCATCAGCATCACATCTCTCGTGCCCACCGTCCGGCCCCCGGATGATGTAATCATCCAGGCTACGGAAATCGCAGGCCGCGACACGTTCGAAGAGCTGATCGACGTTGAAGGCGTGCTGGCCATGCGCGATCCTTTGAAAGACCGGCTCACGGAATTAGTGAAGACCCACGGGGGGGGGTAAGCTAAATTCGTCATGCCGTCTTCTGGCACGGGACCGTTCCCTACGCGAGTGCGTCTCACCCGCACCCATCAGCCAGGCTCCGCACGATCTGCGCCCCCGAGGGGACACAGGCCGCTCAGTAGTGTCCGCTCCCGTACTGCCCGTTGATGAATCCGTGGTTGGCCTTGTAGGCGCTTCCGATCGAGCCTGTGGCTCCGCCATGGGCCTTTGGTGCGCATATTCTGCTCGCGACCGAGTAGCGAGTCAACGTACTTTTCAGCTCGTAGCCCCTGACCAGGGCGCCTACACCCGGATCACCGGTTTTGCTGGCCAGGAGGCGCGCGAAGGCATAGTGCTCGGCATCGCCGAGATCGACGTCGAACGGCGCCGCCGGGTCGTCGGGAACCGTAATCCCATAAGCTTTCAGCAGCGGTTCGTCACCACGTCGGCGTGTTCCCTGAGGTATGCGAACGCCCGAACGTTCCGCTCCGCCGGATCCTGAAACGATTGGACATAGGCGTCGTCGATATACTTCTGCGTCCTGGCAGCGTTATGTGTGGGCAAAGAACGTCTCCTCGATATCGTCAGGTCATTCGCACGCCTTCCGATTATGCCGCCTACCTAGCGGCCTGCGGTCCTGTGAGCCAGATCTAGTTTTGCTGCCACGGCGCGTTCCGCCGCAGCCTCATCATTTTTGCCCAGCCCCGACAGGATAACCGAGAGCACGCGGTGCGGCTCCGGCCATTGCGGGTTCAGCTGACTGGCCAGGTGCAATTCCTGGATGGCCTCCGCAGTCGCGTTTTTGACCAGCAGGGTCTGGGCCAGCAAGAAGTGGGAGTTCGCTTCTGATCTGTCCAGCCGCACGGCCTCTCTCTCTTCGGCAGTAGCCTCGTCCACCTGGCCTGATCGAAGTAACGCCATTCCCAGCGCTCGATGAGCTGTGGGGTAGTTCGGCGCCATCTGCAGGGCGACTTGGTACTCCCTCAGTGCGTCGGCGTTTCTGTTCTGTGTGCTCAGGAACACCGCGCGCAGGATATGGAGATCAGGACCCCCGTTTGCGCCGGGCGCGAGCTTCTGAAATTCCGACTGCGCCTGCATGATCTTGCCTGACTGGATCAGCGCCCAAACAGGCTGGAGCTTCTCGTTTTGGCGCATCTGGGTCAGCGTTAGCCCCCTCACCGGCGCTGAACGTAACAGAAGCAGGTAAGCCAGCAGGGTCGCCGCGACGGAGGCCCCAGCCGTCAACCACGCGGTGCGCGGCCTTTCGGAATGTGGCTTCAGCAGAAGCGCGCAGCCTGCACCGCCGAGCGCCCCTCCCACGTGCGCCGCCAGATTGATGACAGTACTCGAAGCGACTACCAGGTTATACAACGCGCCATAAAATAGATTGTAGATAAGGAACGGAACGATTCCCGGACCGAACGCCTTACCCACGCCTTCAGGCAACAGCTTGGGATCGCGCACCCCCAGGACAAGCATCGCTCCCGCGATCCCGAAGATGGCGCCGGAAGCGCCGGCCTCCACAGCCTGGGGCATCATCAGTAATCCCAGGATCGAACCTGCTATTGCGGAGACGAAGTAGACGATGCTGAACCGGACGGGTCCAAGAATACGCTCCAGGCGCGAGCCCAGGGCCAGAAGCGCCCACATGTTGAACAACAAGTGCGCGAATCCAATGTGGAGAAAAGCCGAGGTCAGAAGCCGCCAGTATTCACCTTGCTCGACGAGCGGCCCGGTCTCTGCGCCGAAGTAGATCAACACGGCGTTGTTGGTCGATCCACCCGCCCACTCCATCAGCGCGAACAAGGCCACGTTGATACCAATCAACGTGAGGGTAACAACCGGGACAAAACCGACAGCGTCGCCGACCAGGCGGAACTTGAAAGGCACGCGCGCGGGCGGCTTGCTCGCGCCAAGCGACAAGGAAATGAGATCGTCGGGCATGACCCCTCCTGCCGAGCCAATTGTCGTCGAAGACTGCTGGAAGACTACCTGGTCGCTCCTGAACGCCAAGACGGGACGGCGTCAGAAGAGTGAAATCTTGTGCCTGAACGAGCACGCTGTCAAGTGGCACTTGGAGTCGAGTTCTTACAATCTGAAGGGGTCGGAGAATTAAGTGACTTGTTTTCAGTAACCTGACGGTTTCGTTTCGTAATTTTCGTCATTCAGCTGTCAATCTACTAGTTATTATATTACATAACAACAGTGGCTTGTTCACCTCCGAAACTGCGCGTCG
>Ga0335078_10004525_pt1 | contig 20586 bp, 15 predicted proteins | sample Lox_Sample_32_FD_206711 | JGI IMG/M metagenome (GOLD analysis project Ga0335078, IMG submission 206711) | Soil microbial communities from Loxahatchee National Wildlife Refuge, Florida, United States - Lox_Sample_3.2 | ecosystem: Environmental > Terrestrial > Soil > Wetlands | place: USA... | reverse complement strand
GTCGCGTCACCAACGTCCGTGGTCAGTACAGCTAGCCAGGCCCGCGAATCCGTGCGCGTTCTGCGCCAGTATTGGCAGCACGACACGTGGCACGGGAGGGACGATGGCCGACAGCCGGTTCGCGATGACGGAGCCCGACGAGCTGCCCGAGGACCTGCGCGAGCGGGTGGGCGAGATCGCGCGCCGGTCGGGGTTCGTCCCGAATATCTTCCGCGCACTCGGGCACCGGCCCGCCGAGCTGCGTGCCTTCCTCGACTACCACGACGCCCTGATGGACCGGCCGGACGGGCTGACCAAGGCGGAGCGCGAGCTCGTGGTCGTGGCTACCTCGGCAGCGAACCACTGCCTCTACTGCATCGTCGCGCACGGCGCCATCCTGCGGATCAGGTCAGGCGACTCGCAGCTGGCCGACCGCGTGGCCGCCAGCCCGTGGCAGGCCCGTCTCGACGACCGTGGCCGGGCTATCACCGATCTCGCGCTCGCGCTCGTGCGGGCGCCTGAGCTCTTCGGCGACGCCGACATCGCGAGGGCACGGTCGGCGGGGCTCACCGACGACGAGATCTGGGACGTCGGCTCGATCACCGCGCTGTTCGCCATGTCAAACCGGCTGGCGCACCTGACCGCGCTGCAGCCGAACGACGAGTTCTACCTCATGGGCCGCATCCGGCGGTGACGCGCCGCGCGGCCGGCTAGCTCACGCCCCGCGGGACCTGGAACAGCGTCACGCCGCCCACGACACGCCGGTGCAGGCCCATGCCCTGGAATGCGGTGAGCAGCGCGGGCTCCGGGCCGGAGTTCTCGAACAGCACGGCACCGATGCCCGAGTCCTGCAGGTAGTCCAGCGCGGCGCTCTCCACGGTCCGGTTCGGTGTGCGCAGCGAGCGGATCGCGGCCGGCAGGTCGCTGCGCGGGGTCATCGCCTGGTTGACGAAGCCACCCGCGATCTTGAAGTAAAAGTCCGTGACCGCCTGGTCGAGCAGGCCCGCGTTGCCCCGTGCGGAGATGACCAGGACCGTCTCGCCGCGGGCGAGATAGCGCCGGTACTGGCCGGTGGTAATGAAGCCCGGCAGCTGCGCCCTGACGCCGGGCCGGGACGGCGCGACGAACGGGATGTTCGCGACGACGGCCGCGACTGCCAGGCCGCCGAGTGCCCACCGCAGCGCCGGGTGCCGGGTCGGGGCGGACAGGAACACCGCCACGATGACAGCGAGCGCTGCGTAGCCGAACACCATGAACCGAACCGGGAACGCGCTGCGGGCGAGCGGCAGCTTCCACGCGAGCGCCCACGGCACCGGGATAGCGTGCAGGGCGCCCGCCGCCAGGTCAGGTCCGACGGCGATCAGGACGGCGAACGAGAACATGATCACCAGGAACCGGGTGGACCGCTCCCGCCAGCTCCGCGCCGCCAGCGCCGCGACGATCAGCAGCAGCGGTACGCCGACATAGCCTGCCTGCGACACCGCGGGCAGGCTGACCGCCGCGTCGTGCAGCCACCGCAGCTGAAAGGTGCGCTCCGGCCTGGGGATGACGAGGCTCTCGAGGTTCAGCGCGTTCGTCCTGGGCACGCTGCGGGCGAAGCCGCCCGGCGCGTGGCCCAGCACATACCCCAGATACGGCCCGCCGACGGCCGCCGCTGCCAGGTAGGCGACTCCCACGTGCCGGGTGAGCCGGGCGACCCGGCCGCGCTGCGCTGGCCGGGCCAGGCAGTACGCAAGCGGCAGGGCCGCCGCCCAGAGCACCGTCAGCCCGGCGAACGTCTCCAGGAACACCAGCATCTGCAGGACCAGGACCGCGGCGAGCAGGCTGATGAACGCCGCTCGCCCGATCGAGCCGTCACGCCACAGCACCACGAGGTACCCGGTGAGCGGGACGAGCATGCTGACCGTGATGTTCAGGTGCCCCGGTACCGTGTGATTCATCTCGCACGCGGAGAACCCGTAGACGGTGCCGCCGGCCAGCGCGGGCCAGAACCGCCCGGTCAGCCGGCGGCACAGCACGAACGCCGCCCAGCCCGCGACGGGCGGCGCGAGCGCGGTCAGCAGGTTGAACGCGACGACCGGGCCGAATGCGGCCGTGACCGGCGCGGCCAGGACCGCCAGCGCGGGCACGGTAGTGAGCCAGGCCAGGTTGAACCCGGCCGGTGCGCCGATCATGGTGGTCCGCATCGGGTCGAGGCCGTGCCCGAGCGCGTACGGCCACCAGCGCAGGCTCCACACGAAGAAGTTCGGGTCCATGCTCGTCTGGTCGAGCTGTGCCGCGCCCGGATGCGCGACCAGGGACGGGACGAAGCGCCCGACCCAGAACGCCGTGAAGATCACCAGCGCGATCAGGCCATGCACGCCGGCCGGCAGGCTCCAGGCCCGGATCGCAGCGGGCGGCGGCCACCACGGCGATCGCCGCCGCTCCAGCGGGAGGACGCCATCCACGGCCGGCGGCGGGCCGGCCGGCCAGGCGGCAGGACGCCGGGCGCCCACCGTCATCGCCGCGACCTTGCCGGGAACGCCGGCCGGCGGCCGCGCGCGGTCGCGCCCGACGGCGCGATAATCGTCATCCCCCGTATGCATCAGCCCGTCCTGGCGCGGTCGTGAAGGCACGGCACCGGCCGCCCCGCGCGGCCCAGGCGTCAGGATAGGAGTCCGTCGGTCAGCGGCGGGCTTCCGGTTGACAAGGATTTGCCCAACGCTGGGTATAGCCAGGGCCGGAACCGGACAGCCGGCCGTGATCGGTCAGAATTTGTCAGCATGGACAGCACCGTGACGGCGTTCCTGGCCGAGCCGGCCGCCGGCCGCGTCTACTCCGGCCGGCGGATCGTCCGCAGCACCGACGTCACGATGACCGGGCGGCTGCGGCTGGACGCGCTGGCCCGCTACCTGCAGACGGTGGCGGAGGAGGACGTGGCCGACTCGGGCCTCGATGCCCCGGTGGTCTGGCTGGTCCGCAGGTGCGTGCTCACGATCGGCGCGCTGCCAGCCATGACCGACCGGATCACGCTGCGGACGTTCTGCTCGGGCACGGGCCCGCGCTGGGCTGAGCGCACGACGACGGTCAGCGGCGACGACGGCGCCCTGCTCCAGGCGACTGCCGTCTGGGCCGCCGTGAGCCGGGAGACCGGCAGGCCGGTGCCGCTGGACGCCGGCTTCATGGCCGTGTACGGCTCGGCCGCGCGAGACCGCGTCGTGTCGGCGCGCCTGGTTCACCCGCGCCCCGCCCGGCCGGCCGGCGGCCGCGCGTGGCCGCTGCGGACATCCGACTTCGACACGGCCGGGCACGTGAACAACGCCGTTACCTGGGCGGCCGTCGAGGATGCGCTCACTGCCAGGGCGGGCTGGCTGCCGCGGACCGCGGAAGTCGAGTACCAGCGCGCCATCCTGCCCGGCTGCGAGCCGCGGCTGATGACCGCTGGCGGCGACGGCTCGCTGTCCATGTGGCTGCTGGACGGCGACCGGCTCCTGTCATCCGCGCGGCTGCTTGGCTAGGCCGCCCGGACCGCGGTGTCTGGCCGGGCAGGTACCCGCCGGGGGAGTCTTCGTTACGAGCGCGCGGACTTGCGCGCGACGGCGCAGTAGATGGCGCGCGAGCCGTCGGTATCGGCGGTCAGCGCGTCCTCGGCGCCCCACAGGCCTACATAGCTGAGGTCCGGCGGCTCGCCCGGCCGGGGCGGCTCCAGTTCGAGGCCGGTGAAGAACCGCCGCACCTGCGCCGCTGGCCGCATGTACACGTTGGCCGAGGACCGCGCGTAGCCATCCCGGCCAGCCTGCAGCTGATCCGGCGGCAACCGGTCCAGGGTGCCGTGGGACAGGGCCAGGTAACTGCCGGGGGCCAGGGCGTCGACAAACGCGGCGACCAGGCCCCAGGGGTCTGCCTCGTCGGGGATGAAGTGCAGTACCGCCGTCATCAGCAGCCCGACGGGCGCGCTGAAGTCGATCATGCTTCGCAGCACCGGGCTCGCCAGCACCGCGTCCGGGTCGCGCATGTCCGCGAGGACCAGCGCGGTGGATCCGTTGGCCGCCAGCAGCCCGCTGGCGTGCGCACTCACGATCGGGTCGTTGTCGACGTACACGACCCTGGCGCCCGGCTCCAGCGCCTGGACGGCCTCGTGCGTGTTGTTCGCGGTGGGGAGGCCGGAGCCGATGTCCAGGAACTGGCGGATGCCGCGGCGCGCCATCCAGGCGGCGGCCCGACCGTGGAAGCCGCGGTTCGCGAGCATCCCGTCGACCATGTCCGGGATGGCCGCCCGGAGCTGCTCCGCGAGGTCACGATCGGCCTGGTAGTTGTGCGTGCCACCGAGAAAGTAGTCGTAGAGCCGCGCCGGGCTCGGCACGGCCGGATCCACGCCGGGCGGCGCCGGCTCGGTCTCGCTCACTGATACCTCCGTCTCAACCCCGCCCCGCTCAGGACGAACATAACCGAACCAGCAGAATTGGCAATCACCGCCACGCACGCCCGCGCCGGCCGGGCACAGCGGCCGGCGCGGGCGGGCCGCGGGCGGCAGGTCACCGATAATCGGGTGCATGAGCGACAGGCTGGACGCGCTGCGGAAGATGCTGCCGGACGGGCGGGTCATTACCGACCCGGACGTGATGGACGGTTACCGGCGCGACCAGACGCCGACCGTGACGCCGGGCGAGCCGCTGTGCGTGGTGCTCGCGGGCGGCACCGCCGACGTGGCCGCGACGCTCGCCTGGGCGCAGCGGCACGGGGTGCCGGTGGTGCCGCGCGGCGCTGGCACCGGCCTGGCCGGCGGCGCGACCGCCACGGACGGCTGCGTGCTGCTGTCCACGGCGCGGATGGCGAGCATCGCCGAGCTGGACCCGGCCAACGAGATAGCAGTGGCGGAGGCAGGCGTGCTGACCTCCGACATCGACCGCGCCGCGGCCGCGCACGGGCTCATGTACGCCCCGGATCCGAGCTCGTTCGAGATCTCGACGATCGGCGGCAACCTGGCCACTAACGCGGGCGGGCTGCGCTGTGTCAAGTACGGCGTCACCCGCGACTCGGTGCTCGGCCTCGAGGTCGTGCTGGCAGGGGGCCGGACCCTGCGCACCGGACGGCGCACCGTCAAGGGAGTGACCGGCTACGACCTGACCGGGCTGTTCGTAGGCTCGGAGGGAACTCTCGGCGTCATCACCGCGGCCACGCTGCGGCTGCGACCGCGGCCCGCGAGCTATCCCGCCACGCTGGCGGCGGGATTCCCCAGCTTCGCCGCCGCCGCGCGCGCGGTGACCGCGATCCTGGCGGCCAGGATCCGGCCGAGCCTGCTCGAGCTGATGGACAGGGTTACGCTGCGGGCCATCGACGAGTGGAAGAGCACCGGCTTCGGCGACGGCGTGCAGGCGCTGCTGATCGCGCAGGACGACAGCGACACCGGCAGCACGGGCGCGGCGCGGATGCGCGAGCTGTGCGTGGCGGAGGGCGCCACGCTGGCGGAGGTGTCCGACTCCGAGGCGGAGTCCCGGCAGCTGCTCGAGCTGCGCCGGATGTCCTATCCCGCGGTCGAGCGGCTCGGCGTTGGGCTGGTCGAGGACGTCTGCGTGCCGCGCACCAGGCTGCCGGACATGGTCGAACGGATTGAGCGGGCGGCAGCCAGGCACGACGTCTTCATCGCCACCGTCGCGCACGCGGGCGACGGCAACCTGCACCCGGTCTTCGTCTTCGACCGCGGCCTGCCGGACGTGCCGGCGCCGGTCTGGGCCGCGGCCGACGAGATCTTCCGCGCCGCGCTGGCGCTGGGCGGGACACTGACCGGCGAGCACGGGGTGGGCGCGATCAAGCGGCGCTGGCTTGCCGACGAGCTGGGCGCCGAGTCGATGGCCGTGCACCAGTCCATCAAGGCCGCGCTCGACCCGGCCGGGATCTTGAATCCGGGCAAGGGGATCTAGAGGCCCGGCCGCTAGCCGACCGGCACCCGTCCGCCGGGTATCAGCGGCATCGAGCGCAGCCGCACGCCGCAGGCGCGGAAGATCGCGTTCGCGATCGCCGGGGCGACGGCGATGATCGGCGTCTCGCCGGCGCCGACCGGCGGCTCGTCCGGCCGGCTGGCGACGAGCACCCGGACGTCGGCGGGCACGTCGGCCAGCCGCGGCACGCGATAGTCCGTCATCGTTCCGTTGCCGATGCGCGTGCCGTCGAAGTCGATCTGCTCGAACAGGGCAGGCCCGAGCCCCATCACGAGCGCGCCCTCGACCTGGTTGACGAGTCCGTCGGGAAACACGACGGGGCCGCAGTCCACGGCGGTCACCAGCGCGGTAACGGTCACCGTGCCGTCGGCGGCGACGTGCACCGTCGCGGCGGTGGCCACGAAGCTGTCCTTCTCGGTGCCGAGCGCGATCCCGGCGGCGGTGCGGCCCGCCGGTCCTGGCGGGCCGGCGGGTGCGGCTGCCTCCCAGCCGGCGCCTGCCTCCCAGCCGGCCGCCGCGGCCGCGGTAGTGAGCACCGCGGCGAGCCGGCCGGAGTCCAGGTGGTCGAGGCGGAACCGCACCGGGTCGGCGCCGAGCGCGTGCGCCAGCTCGTCCATGCACGACTCGCGGGCGAAGTTATTCGCGGTGGCGGCCAGCGCGCGGTAGGAGCCCTGGGCCAGCGGCGGCGTGGCGGGCTGGTAGCCGATCGCCTGGTGCGGCACCCGGTACGGGGTCATGATCCCGGCGGCGCCGGAGTTGAGGTTCTCGAATGACCAGCCGGTGAGCCGCCCGGCCGCGTCCGCGCTGGCGGCGACATCGATGAACGCGGCCGGCCGCAGGTAACCCGTCGTGAATTCGTCCGCGCGCGTCCACTCGACCTTGACCGGAGCGCCTGCAGCCCTGGCCAGCCGCGCTGCCTCGAGGGCGACGGCGGAGCCGTGCTTGCCGCCGAAGCCGCCGCCGAAGTCGGGCACGATCACGTGCACGTCGGACTCGGCGAGGCCGAGCGTCTCGGCCAGCTCGCGCCGGGCGCGGAACGGGGTCGAGGTCGCCGTCCACACCGTCAGCCGGCCGCCGTCCCAGCACGCGAGCGCCGCGCGCGGCTCGAGCGGGACGTGCGCCACGTATGCCGTGGCGTAGGAGGCCTCCAGCCGCACCGGTCCCGCTGCGATGGCCGTGACCGCGTCGCCGCGATCGTGCCGGAACGGCCCGAATCGACCGTCACCGCCAGCCGGCCGGGCCCGGAGCCAGGACTGCAGCTCACCGGGCCGCGGACCGTCGGCTTCCCGCCAGTCCGCCGCGATCGCCGCCAGCGCCCGGCGCGCGGTCCGCCTGCTCGGCGCCACCACGCCGATCAGGTCACCGTCGCGGACGACGGTGACACCCGCGGCTGTGCCGGCCGCGCTGGTGTCGGCGCTGACCAGCCGCGCGCCGCTGCCGGGCGGGTGCAGCACGCAGCCGTGCAGCATGCCGTCCAGGTGCAGGTCCGACGGGAACTTCTTGGCGCCGGTCACGACGTCCACGGCACCGGCCGCACGAGAGTGCTGGCCGGCCGTGCGCCACTGTCGCGCCGGCGTGACCGGCTCGCCCGCGGCGGCTCGCACGACCCTGCGCCCGCCCGCCACCAGTTCGCCGTAGCTCGCGGCCGGCGCCCCGTCCGGGCCCGCGAACACGCCGTCGGCCGCGGTGAGCTGATCGGCGGGCAGGCCGAAGCGGGCCGCCGCGGCCTCGCGCAGCAGCCGGAACGCGGCCGCCGCCGCGATGCGCAGGGGTGGCGCCGCGTGCGGCATCGAGCGGCTGCCGAACGTGCCGAGGTCGAACGGAGATACGTCGGTGTCGGCCATCGTCACGGTCACGGCGCCGGCCGGAACCGCGAGTTCCTCCGCGACCAGCAGCCCGAGCGCGGTCCTGGTGCCCTGACCCGCGTCGACCTTGCCGGTGAACGCCGTGACAGTGCCGTCCGCGCCCACATGCACCCAGGCCTCGTCCGGTGCGCCCCATACGGTCGCGTCGCCGTCGCCCGCGACGACGGTCATCAGGCCCTCCGGCATGGCGCGGGCGAACGACGCCGGCTGCCGGACGGCCAGGTCCCACGGCACGGGAGCGACCGCGGGCCGGACAGCGCCGCCGCCAGCCGCGACGCGCTGCAGCGATCCGGGGTCATCCATCAGCTCGGCGGCGCGGTGCACTGCCCGGCGGATGCGCGGATACGCGCAGCACCGGCAGACGTGCCCGGCCAGTTCCGTCGCGAGCCGGGCGTCGTCCGGGTGCGGGGTCCTGGCCAGCAGTGCCGCCGTCCCGGTCAGCCAGCCGGGTGTGCAGAAGCCGCACTGGAACGCGCCGCACTCCAGCCACGCCTGCTGGACCGGGTGCAGCACGCCGTCCTCGGCCAGGCCCTCCGCGGTGATGATCCGCTGGCCGGCGGCGTCGGCGGCGGTAAGCCGGCACGCGGGTACCGCGCGGCTGCCCAGCAGCACCGTGCAGGCGCCGCAGGCGCCCTCCCCGCAGCCGCCCTTCGGGCCGGTGACTCCCAACTCGTCCCGCAGCAGGTCCAGCAGGCCGATGTCCGCCTCGCCGTCCCAGGAATGCACCGCGCCGTTAACGTTGATCGAGATGGACATCTGCCGGTAACCCCATTCCCGGTGAGCCAGGCCACGCCGCGGTCGGTCGGCACGCGCCCTTCATCATCCCGCGTCCGCGGACCGGTCCGGTCACGGCGGGGTGCCCGAAAGCGGCAGATCATGCCAGAATCAGCCACCAGCCAGCGGGGCTGGTGCCCGACCGCCGCCGGCCCGCGCGGTCGGCGTCCTACGGAGGACCAGCCATGACCGAAACCGTGGCGCAGGCGCCGATGATCCAGGCGCAGCTGCCGCACAAGCCTGCGACCGACGCTCAGGCGATCCGCGAGATTCGCGATCAGGTGCACCACCTGCATGAGCGGGTGCAGGAGATCAAGCAGTGCCCGCAGGAGCACCACCCGAAGCTGGTGCTGTCCGACCACGTTCGCGGCACCAGTGTGCTGGACAAGATTGCCGACGGCGTAAACCGCTTCTGCGGCTCGATGTACGTGTTCCTGTTCATCACGATCGGCATCATCGCCTGGCTGGTCCTCGGCCCCACGGTCGGATTCGACCACATCCCCTGGCCGCTGCTGCTGACGATCCTGAACCTGCCGCAGCTGTCCATCATGGTCTCGCTGCAGGTCAGCGCCAACCGTGCGCAGGCCGCCAGTGACAAGCGGGCCATCGCGGATCACGAGACGCTGATCGCCCTGCACACGATGGCGGGACAGCAGATCGACATCCTGCACAGTCAGGACGCCGTGCTGGCCATCCTGCAGAATTTCGCCAGCCACGACATGCCCGGCAGGCAGGAGCAGATCCAGGCCACCGTCAACCAGATCCTCTCGACCATCAGCGGCGGCACCGGGACCGGAACGGCGCCAGCGCCGTGAGCCTGCTCGTACTTTCCGCGGCGGACGTACGCGCGCTGCTCGGGCACGCCGAGTGCGCGGACGCCATGCGCTCGGCGCTGGTCGCGCTGCAGGCCGGCCGGGCACAGCAGCCGCTGCGCACGGTCCTTCAGCCCGCGGGCGCGGCGGGGCTGGTCGCGCTCATGCCGTCCTACCTGACCGGCGGGACCGACGGCGCGAGCGGGACCGACGGCGCGTACGGGCTGAAGGCCATCTGCGTCACGCCGTCGAATCCCGCCGCGGGCCTGGACGCGCACCAGGGCGTCGTGCTCCTGTCCGACGGCCGGACGGGGGAGCCGCTGGCGCTGCTGAACGCGTCCGCGGTGACCGAGATCAGGACGGCCGCGGTGTCCGTGGTCGCCACCGAGCTGCTGGCCAGGAAGGATGCCGACGTGCTCGCCGTCATCGGCACCGGCGTGCAGGCCCGCTCGCACATCGAGGCGCTCGGCGCGGCCAGGCGGCTCGCCGAGATCAGGGTGGCCGGGCGCGACCGGTCCGGCGCCGAGCGATTCGCGGCGAGCCTCAGCCGCACCGGCGCGCCGGTGCGCGCGTGCGCGAGCGTGCCGGAGGCCGTGGCCGGAGCCGGCCTGGTCGTGACCGCGACGAGCTCCGCCGAGCCGGTGCTGTGCGGCGCGTGGCTGGAGCCAGGCATGCACGTCAACGCCGTCGGCGCGTCGCAGCCGTCCGCGCGCGAGCTGGACGGCGCCGCGATGGCGGCGGGCGTGCTCTTCGCCGACCGGCGCGAGTCCCTGCTGGCGGAATCCGGCGACTATGTGCTCGCCGCGGCCGAGGGCGCGGTGTCGCCCGGCCAGGTCCGGGCCGAGCTCGGCGAGATCCTGACCGGCGCCGCCAGGGGCCGGGTCAGCGATGACGAGATCACGATCTTCGAGTCGCTCGGACTCGCGGTCGAGGACCTCGCCGCCGCCGCGTGCGCCTACGCCAACGCGGTGCGCACCCGCGGCGGAAACTGGGTCGACTTCTGACGGAACCGTCCCGATGCCCCGCACCGTCTGATGGCCAGGCAGCACATCAGTAAGGGGCGGAGGGTCCTGTCATGGCCATCAGCATCACTCCCGGATACCGGGCGGCGGGAATCGGCGTGGCGGCGGCCGCGCTGCTCATCGGGGCGTTCAGCCTCGGCGGCGGCCGGGGCGGGTCATCGGGCGGGTCCGGCTCCGCGCCGGTCGCACTGACCTCGGCCGCGCAGCACGCGGGCCGGATCACGGTGACCGGCAACGGCACCGTGACCGGGGTGCCTGACCAGCTCACCCTTTCGCTGAGCGTCCAGGTGGACAGCTACTCGGTCAGCTCGGCCCTGAGCCGGGCCAGCCGCACCACCCGCGCGGTGACGGCCGCCCTCACCAGGCGCGGGGTAGCCGCCAGGGACATCCAGACCTCGGACCTGACCATCTCCCCGAACTACCAGGGCAACTCCCCGGTCCCGGTCAGTTACGGCGTCAGCGAGTCGCTCACGGTCACTCTGACCGGCCTGGGCAGGGCGGGTGCCCAGATCAACGCCGCGGTCCGGGCGGGCGGCAACGCGGTGAGCGTCAGCGATGTCGCGCTGAACCTGACCGACACCGGGCGGCTGATGGCGGCCGCGCGGGCAAGGGCGGTGGCCGACGCCAGGGCACAGGCCAGCCAGTACGCGGCCGCGCTCGGGGAGCCGCTCGGGGGAGTGCTCAGCGTGACCCCGGTCCAGCAGTCCGTGACCCCGCAGTTCTACCAGAACTCGGCCAGGGCGGCCGGCTCGGTCCCGATCTCACCGGGAACCCAGCAGCTCACGGTCTCGATCACGGTGGTCTACGCGGCCTGAGCGATGCGGCTGGCCTAGCCGGGCCGGCCCGGCTAGGCTACCGCGCATGCGCGCTCAGCTCCTGACCAGCTGGTGGCGCCGCCCGCAGGCGGTGCCTAGGTTCGCGCGCTGAGCAGACCACCAGAGAAGGCGACCGCCCGGTACCCCGGCGGTCGCCTTTCGCGTTCCGCGGGGGCTGCCGGGTCCTACTAGAACCGGCGAGGCCAAGGATGGATCAGACCAGCTACCTGACCGCTGGCGGCGTCAGCGTGCAGATGACCGCGGAGCCGTTCGAGCCGGGGCTGCTCGACGGGCTCACCCGGCAGATCCAGGACCGGCACGGCGGCGTGCTCAGCTCCGGCATGGAGTACCCGGGCCGCTACAGCCGCTGGCACATGGCTTACGTCGACCCGCCGGTCCAGATCGAGGCCCGCGGGCGGCGGGTCACCGCTACCGCGCTCAACCAGCGCGGCGAGGTGCTGTTGCCGGTGATCGCGGCGGCCCTCGCGCGGGCGGGCGTGCCGCAGCCGGCCGCCGACCCGGCCAGGATGGCCGCGGCGGTCGTCCCCGAGGAGCACGGTGTCTTCGCCGAGGAGGAGCGCAGCCGAAGACCCACGGTCTTCACCGCGATCAGGGAGATCATGACCGCGTTCGCCGGCGACGACCCCCACCTCGGCCTGTACGGGGCGTTCGGCTATGACCTGGCGTTCCAGTTCGAGCCGGTCCGGCCGCGGCTGGCCAGAGACCCGGCGGGCCGGGATCTCGTGCTGCACCTGCCCGACCGGCTCTACATCCTGGACCGCAAGCGGGAGACGGCGACCTGCCACAGCTACGAGTTCGAGACGTCCGCCGGCGCTACCTCGGGGCTGCCCAGGGAACTGCCGGGGCGGGCCGGGCCGGTGCCAGGGACACCCGACGTTCCCGCAGATCCGCTGCCGGGCAGCTACGCCCGCGTCGTGGCACTGGCACGGGAGAGGTTCGCCCGCGGTGACCTGTTCGAGGTGGTGCCGAGCCACACGTTCCACGCCCCGTGTCCCGAACCCGCCGCGTTCTACGACCGGCTGCGCGCGCGCAATCCGGCGCCGTACGAGTTCTTCTTCAACCTCGGCGACGGCGAGTACCTGGTCGGCGCGTCCCCGGAGATGTACGTGCGGGTCACCGGGAGCCGGGTGGAGACGTGCCCGATCGCCGGCACGATCGCGCGCGGCGCCGACCCGCTGGCCGACGCGGACGCGATCCGCACGCTGCTCAGCTCCGCGAAGGAGGAGTCGGAGCTGACGATGTGCACGGACGTGGACCGCAACGACAAGTCCAGGATCTGCGAGCCCGGCAGCATCAGGGTGCTGGGCAGGCGGCAGATCGAGATCTACAGCCGGCTGATCCACACCGTGGACCACATCGAGGGCACGCTGCGGCCCGGCTTCGACGCGCTGGACGCGTTCCTCACCCACATGTGGGCGGTCACGGTCACCGGCGCGCCGAAGAACTGGGCGATGCAGTTCATCGAGGACCACGAGGCGCGGCCGCGGCGGTGGTACGGCGGGGCCGTCGGCATGATCGGGTTCGACGGCAACATGAACACCGGCCTGACGCTGCGCACCGCGCACATCACCGGCGGCGTCGCCGCCGTGCGGACCGGCGCGACCCTGCTGTTCGACTCCGACCCGGCCGAGGAAGAGCGCGAAACCGTGCTGAAGGCCAGGGCGCTGCTGGAGACGCTGGCGATGGCCGCGGGCGACGGACGGGACCCGCAGGCAGCCACGGCGCCCGGCGGCCTGGCCGCCGCGGTGACCAGTGCCGGCGCCGGGGCCGGCGCCGGGCTGAGCGTGCTGCTGGTCGACCACCAGGACTCGTTCGTGCACACGCTGGCCGGGTACTTCCGCGAGCAGGGCGCGACAGTGACGACGCTGCGCGCGGGTTTTGACGTCGCGCTGCTGGACGAGTACGCGCCCGACCTGGTCGTGCTGTCACCAGGTCCGGGCAGGCCCGAGGACTTCGAGTGCGACAAGCTGCTGACCGCGCTGGACCAGCGCGGCCTGCCCGCCTTCGGCGTGTGCCTCGGGCTGCAGGCGATGGTCGAGCACGCGGGCGGGTCGCTCGGCCTGCTCGCGACGCCGGTGCACGGCAAGCCGGGCACGGTGCGGGTGCTCGGCGGCGCGCTGCTCGCCGGCCTGCCCGCGGAGTTCACCGCGGCCAGGTATCACTCGCTGCACGCCAGGCCCGAGCAGGTCGCCGGCGGCTTCGAGGTCACCGCGGTGACCGCCGACGGGGTCGTGATGGCGATAGAGGACGCCGCGCGCGGCCGGTGGGGCGTCCAGTTCCACCCCGAGTCGATACTCACCACCGGCGGCGACGCCGGGCACCGGATCATCGGCAACGTGCTCGCGCTGTGCCGCGAGCACGCGTAATCAGCAGGCCCGCGGAGACTTCGGGACCTGCCGGGTCCCGAAGTCTCCGCGAGCAAGCGGTCAGGCCTTCCTGAGCGTGTTCGCGAAGTGGACCAGCCTGGACCGTGACTCGTTGTAGGACGAGGCCACGAAGTAGACGGTCTTGTCCTTCCAGGTGAGCCATAGCTCGATCTTCGCGGCGCTGCACGAGGGAGCGCCGAGGATGTCGCAGAAGCCGTAGAGCCTGGCCTTGATGCCGTGCAGCGTGTAGCTGGCCAGGTACGTGCCCTCGTTGCCGTTGCCGCAGGCACCGCCGGAGTTGTTCTCCGACAGGCCCAGGTTGTGGGAGTTGAAGTTGCCGTAGCTGACGGTCACCACGCGCTTCTTCGTCTCGCCGGTCACCTCGCAGACCGAGACGATGACGTGGCCGACGTTGGGCAGCCCGTAGGTCACGGACGGCTTCATCAGCTTGAAGCCCGCCGCCTTCTGCGCCTCTGCCCACGTCTTGTACGTGCCGATACCGGACGCCGCCAGCGGAGTGGCGATCGCGGGCGCGGCCGCCGCCGCGGATACGGCGATAGCCGCCACCAGCGGAAGGCCGATTCTTGTGATGCGAGTCAGAGCCATTTTTCCCCCATAGTGGATGGCTGATCTGTCGTATTCCAGCCGCACTTTGCCCGGAGGCCCCCGATCCTCCTGGCCGCCCGGAGCGCACAAGGCTGGCTGCGGGGCTTACCGAGCCGATGCTACAGCAAGTAAGTACTCCAATACCGAGAGTGCGCTAATCCGAAGGAGAATGGCGGATAATCCATGCGGGGCCACGCCGTCGGACCATCGCGGCGATATGCACGCTCGCCCGTTATCGGCTGCCGGTGCGCATTCCCGCGGTCTGCCGGGCATGACAGGATCTGACGCATGCCGGATATCAGATTTGTCGTGCCGGGCGGCACGGCGGGCGGCTATCTCGCGTTTCCGCCGGGGCCCGGGCCGTGGCCGGGTGTCGTGGTCATCCACGAGGCCTTCGGCCTCAACGATGACATCTGCGCCAAGGCGAACGAGCTCGCCGGCCGGGGATACCTGGCACTGGCGCCCGACCTGTTCGCCGGACGGCACTGGCTCAAGTGCATTCGCGGCGCGATCCGGCAGCTGCGCGCAGGGCAGGGACCGGCGTTCGCGCTGCTCGACGCCGCCAGGAACGCCCTGGCCGAGCGGCCGGACTGCACGGGCAGGGTGGGCGTCATCGGCTTCTGCATGGGCGGCGGCTTCGCGCTGCTGTGCGCCCCGCGGGACGGCTTCGCCGCATCGGCGGTGAACTACGGCGAGGTGCCCGCGGACGCCGAGCATGTGCTCGCGGGATCGTGCCCGGTCGTCGGCAGCTATGGCGGCCGCGACCACATGGGCACCGCACATCCGGAGCGCCTGCAGCGCGCGCTGGTCGTGCTGGAGGTGCCGCATGACATCAAGGTCTATCCCGGCTCCGGCCATCGGTTCATGACCCAGACCACCGGCCCGAGCGCCGCGCTGGCCAGGCTGGGCCGGATGACGTTCCAGCCGGAGGACGCGCAGGACGCCTGGCAGCGTATCTGCACCTTCTTCGCGACCTACCTGGGCTGAGCCGCCGAGCCGGGCTGGCGCCTACCCGGGCTTGGGCGTGCCGCGCGGCAGCGGGTCGTGGTGGATCTGCCCGGCCGGGATGCTGGCCGCGAGCACCGCGGCGGTCCGGCTGACCATCATCGGCGGCCCGCAGATGTAGGCCTCGCAGTTGCTGAACATGCTGATGCCCTGGGCGTGCACGACATCGGGCAGCAGCCCGGTGAGACCGCCGAAGCCCGGCTCCGCCGAGAGCACCGGCACGACGCGGAGGGCCGGGTACGCGGACTCGAGCAGCTCGAGGTCCGCCAGGTCGTACAGGTCGAACTGCTGCCCGGCGCCGTAGAACAGCGTGATCTTGCGGGCCGGCGTGCCGGGTGCCGCGGCGATCGCCTGCTCGATGATCGCCTTGATCGGAGCCAGGCCGGTCCCGCCGGCGACGCAGAGCAGGTCACGGCCGGAATCGGCCAGCGTCATCTGCCCGTCGGCCGGGCCGAGGATCACCGTGTCGCCGACGGCGGAGTGATGCACGAGCGTGTTGCTGACCAGGCCGCCGGGTACGGCGCGGACGTGCAGCTCTATCAGCCCGCTCGGCCGCGGCGCGGTGGCGGCCGAGTACCGTCGCCATACCCGCGGCCACCTCGTCACCTGCACCCAGACGTACTGCCCCGGCCGGTACGGCAGGGGCTCGGCCGGCGCGAGCCTGAGCACGGCGACGCCCGGCGCGCGCAGGTCGTGGCTGGCGATCTCCGCCGTCCACCAGGGCGGTGCGGTCTTCGCGTCCGCGGCGGCCGCCGCCCGCATCGTCGCGCCGATGTAGCGCAGCGCACGCTGCCAGGCGTCCTCGACGGGAGGTGACCAGCCGTCCGGGTCGAAGTGGCGCGCGGTCTCCAGCAGGGCGGTGAGGTAGCTGTCGTAGTGCCGGTCCGTCACGCCGAACTTCCGGTTCTCCCGGCCGAGCGCTGCCAGCACGTCGTCCGCGCCGGATCCGGCCCGCAGGGCCAGCATGACCTTGGTGAGAGCCGAGAGGAGATGGCGGCGGTGCGCGGTCAGCTCAAGCGGAATCAGGGCGCTGGTCTCGGGGCTGATGGTGGCGAGGCGCTGGAAGTAGTACTCGGCCGCCTCGGTGCCGCGCTCCGTCAGCCGCGCGAGCGAGTCGGCGATCACGCCGACGTCAAAGTCAGCGGCCGGCGCCGGCGATTCGGCGCCGGCCAGCGCGGACGCGGTGCTTTCTGTCTGGGCTATGCGCTCCGGAATTGGATATTCATTATTCTGAGTATTAAGACCGACATAGCACTGGCTTAATGTTGATACTGGCCGGGAAAACCCGGCGACCTGGCTATCTAAATGCAGCCGAGGTCGCTGACCTGCCGGTCCTTCCGAACGAGACTCGGGAACGCCCCCGTCGAGCGCGATTGCCACAGGGCGAGTCTGGCAGCACGACGTGATGCATACAACCTATATCCGCCAAGCCAGCCTAAGGTGTACGCAGGGTTACGGATGCGTGTTCCGCGGGAGCTACGATGACGACTCCTGGCCGCGCGCCATGATTCCGCGCGCACGGCCTTTCCGCGTCCGGCGCGACGCGCACGGCCGGTACCCGAGCGTGCGGCAGCGGAATGGCGGTTACGCACAGTAGCGGGCGGTCGGCCGTGGCCGGCCCGGGCACCGAGGGCGGGCAAGTATGGCGAAGGCCGTGGCGTGGGACATGGACGGCACCCTGCTTGACTCGGCCGTCGTCGTCCCGGCTGCCTTCGCTGCCGCGCTGCGGCGCCTTGGCGGGCCGGTCGTCACTGCCGCGGACGTGGTCGCGGCGTACTCGCTCGGCACGCCCGAGGTGATCATGACGCACCTCGCCGGCCGCAGGCTGACGGCGGCCGACATGGAGGCGTACTACGCCGAGCTCGCGGCCGCCACCGTCCGGCCGTACGCGGGCGTGACCGCGGCGCTCGGCGCGCTGCGGTCGGCCGGCGGCGCGATCGCGGTCTGCACCGGCGCCAGCCAGCGCGCCGCGGCGATGCTGCTGGCGGCGGCCGGGCTGACCGCGGACGTGCTGGTCGGCGGCGACCGGGTGCGCAGGGCCAAGCCCGCGCCCGACGGCCTGCTCCTGGTGGCGGCCGAGCTGGGCATCCGGCCGCGCGACCTCGTCTACGTCGGGGACGCGCCCGGCGATATGAGAGCCGCCCGCGCGGCCGGAAGCCATGCCGCCGCGGCCGCGTGGGGGCACATGTACGATCCGGCCGAGCCCGCCGACTCGGTGCTGGCGCGCCCTGCCGACGCGCTCGCGCTGGTGGGCTAGGGTCGCCGGGCCTCGATCAGGAACCGCACGCTCGTGGCGGTGAACGGCCCCGACGCCTCGATCTGGGCGTGCAACGCGCGCAGCCGGTCATCGAACGCGGCGACGCTGAAGCCCGGCACGATCCAGATCACCTTGCGCAGGAAGTGCACGACGGCGGCGATGTCGAAGAACTCCATCCGGCCGCGGAACTCGCGCAGGTCAGTTATCTCGAGGCCGGCCCGCTCGGCCGCCCGCACGGACCACCTCGGATCCCTGGTCGGACCCTCCGTCGCCGGCAGCGGGCCCAGCATGAACTCGCTCAGCTCGGCGACCGAGCCGTGGCCGACATCCTGCGAGAAATACCGCCCGCCCGGCCTGAGCACCCGGCCGACCTCGTCCCACCGGACCGTGACCGGGTGACGGCTGCTGACCAGGTCGAAGGTCTCGTCTAGGAACGGCAGGTCGTCGTCCTCCGCGGCCATCTGAACTACCCGGCCGCCGAGCGCGGCCAGCCTGCGCCGGGCCACCGCCACATTCGGCGGCCAGCACTCGGTCGCGACGAGCACCGGCGGCGCGGCCGGCACGGACGCGAGCACCTCCCCGCCGCCGGTCTGCAGGTCCAGCGCGGCCCCGCCGGGCTGCCGGGCCAGCGCCGCCATGCGCTCACCCAGCATGCGGGCGTAGCCCCACGGCGGCCGCTCCTCGGTGGCCCGGCCCTCGAACCAGCCGAAGTCCCAGCCCTCCGTCGGCACCGATCCGCCCTCGGCGATGAGCTCCGCATAGCTGCGCACCCGACGCAGTCTCGGGCCGGCGTGCGCCCGTGGCAACTGGGATAAAACAGACAGGCAGGCCCACGCTGGCCCGGACGTCGGGACGGCGGCCGGCTGACGCGGCGACCGCTGGCCGTGCTCATATGATCGACCAGTGACTTCAGCGGCTTATCTGCGCTTTCCGCACGTGCGGGGTGACCTCCTGACTTTCGTCGCCGAGGACGACGTGTGGCTCGCGCCCGCCGTCGGCGGGCGGGCCTGGCGGCTGTCGGCAGACGACGCGATCGCGTCCTGGACGCGCCTGTCCAGGGACGGCAGCCAGGTGGCCTGGGCGGGTCTGCGCGACGGCGCGACCGAGATCTACGCGGCGGACGTCACCGGGGGTGCGAGCCGCCGGCTGACGTACTGGGGTGACTCGCGCACCAAGGTCTGCGGCTGGAACCCGGCGGACGAGGTGCTGGCCGTGACCGCCGCCGGGCAGCCGTTCACCTTCTGGCAGCGTGCGCACGCCGTCAGCGCCGACCCGGCCGCACCCGGCGCGCGCGAGCTGCCGTTCGGAGTACTGTCCGAGGCCGCCGTCGAGCCTGCCGCCGTCGCGCTGCTCACCGGCGGCACCGGCGACCCGGCCTGGCGCAAGCGATATCGCGGCGGCACCGCCGGCCGGCTCTGGCTGCGGGCCGGCCCGGACACCGCGCCGTTCCAGCGGGTCGCCGCCGACGTCGCCGGCCACTTCGCCAGCCCGATGCTGGTGGGGGACAGGCTTGCGTTCCTCTCCGACCACGAGGGCACCGGGAATGTCTACTCGGTCGACCTGACCGGCGCCGACCTGCGGCGGCACACCGATCACGACGGTCCCTACGCGCGCCAGGCCAGCACCGACGGGATCCGGATCGTGTACATGTGCCGGGGCGAGTTGTGGCTGCTCGACAGCCTGGAATCCGGCGGCCCGCGGCCGCTCGAGATCGACCCCGCGGCCGCAGTCGCGGGCCGCGCACCGCGGCTGATCTCGGCCGCCGACCACGTCGGCGGGCTTTCGGTAGACGAGACGGGCCAGGGCAGCGCCGTCGAGGTGCGCGGCACGATTCACTGGCTGACGCATCGCGACGGCCCGGCCCGCGCGCTCGCGGTGCAGCCCGGCGTGCGCAACCGGCTGCCCCGGGTGCTCGGCAAGGACGGGCTCGTGGTGTGGGTGACCGAGGCCGGGGGCGCGCACGCGCTGGAGATCGGCGGCGACGCCGACGGCCTGCCGGTGCCGCGGCGGCAGCTCGCGGCCGGTGCCATCGGCATGGTCTCGCAGCTCGCGGCCGCGCCCGACGGCAGCACGGTCGCCGTGGCGGCGCGGGACGGGAAGCTGCGGCTGGTGGACGTCGCCTCCGGCTCGGTCACGGACCTGGCCAGCTCGGACGATGGCGAGATCAGCGACCTGGCCTGGTCGCCGGACTCGGCCTGGCTGGCGTGGGCGCAGCCCGGCCCGCAGCCGATGAGCCGGATCCGGGTGGCCAGGGTGGCCGACGGCGACACCGCGGACGTGACCGACGGCAGGTTCAGCGACAGCGACCCGGTGTTCACCGAGGACGGGCTGTACCTGGCGTTCCTGTCCAAGCGCAGTTTCGACCCGGTCTACGATGCGCACTTCTTCGACCTGTCGTTCCCGCTCGGTGCCCGCCCGTATTTGCTGCCGCTCGCGGGCGCGACGCCGTCGCCGTTCGCGCCCCGGTCCGGCGGCCGGCGGATCGGGGAGGCGCCGGAGCCGGACGCGAAGGACGCGGGCGAGGAGGGACCGGGGCCCGCGCCCGTGGCCATCGAGTTCGACGGCATCGTCAGCCGGGTGGTGCCGCTGCCGGTCCCGGAGTCACGGTATGCCGCGCTGGCCGCGGTCAAGGGCGGGCTTGCCTGGCTGTGCGAGCCGGTTACCGGGAACCTCGGGCAGGGCGGGGCGCGGCCGGAGGACGACGCGCCGCGGCCCTCGCTCGAGCGGTTCGACATCGTCCGGCAGCGGACGACGACGCTGCGCGACGACGTCGACTGGTTCTCGGTCAGCGGTGACGGCAGCCGGATCGTGGCGAGCGATCATGGCAAGCTGACCGTGATCCCGGCCGACCGCAAGGCGGATCCCGACAACGACGACGACCAGGTGCCGGTGGACGGATCGCGGGCCAGGTTCGTCGCGGATCCGGTGCAGCTATGGCAGCACGCGATCGGCGAGGCTGGCCGGATCATGGCGCACGAGTTCTGGGTGCCGGACATGGCGGGCGTCGACTGGGACGCCATCATCGCGGACTACCTGCCGCTGGCCGGCCGGATGGCGTCCGCGTCCGACTTCGCGGACCTGCTGTGGGAGATCTTCGGCGAGCTCGGCACGTCGCACGCGTACGTCACCGCCGCGGACTCCGGCGG
>Ga0335078_10004524_pt1 | contig 20588 bp, 16 predicted proteins | sample Lox_Sample_32_FD_206711 | JGI IMG/M metagenome (GOLD analysis project Ga0335078, IMG submission 206711) | Soil microbial communities from Loxahatchee National Wildlife Refuge, Florida, United States - Lox_Sample_3.2 | ecosystem: Environmental > Terrestrial > Soil > Wetlands | place: USA... | reverse complement strand
AGGTTCGAGATATCCATGCTGCCGTGGCGGCGATGCCGCTCGAACAACTTCTCGGTTTCGAAGTGCTCGCCGAGCGAAGTCCGCACCACTTCGCCGCTGATGAGCTCCTCGACGAAGTAGCGGGCGGGACGCAGGTCCGGGCGCGGCCGCTCGATTCGATCGCCGGTCCACTTCTTGTCGATCCCCGCGATGCGCCGCCGCAGCAGGGCGAGCTGTTCCTGGATATCCTCCATGTTCGCCTTTTATTTGCCCATCATAGAACCAATCGGCGCGCGGTTCAAGCTACCATAGCGTTGTCGATCGTGAAAAGCGCGCGTCTCTTCTTCCTGATCCTGTTCACGCTGGTGCTGGCGGCGCGCCTTGGCCACCTCGATATCCTGTGGGCGGAAGAAACGCTGCCCCTGGCCGCCGCTTCCGAGATGCTGCGCGGCAAGGTCCTCTACCGCGATCTCTGGTTTGATAAGCCGCCCCTGCTGGCGTGGACTTACCTGGCGTGGGGCGCGCGCGACGGGCTGCCGCTGCGCCTGGCCGGCGCGCTCTACGCACTGCTGGCTTGCTGGATCGCCTGGCGCTTCGGTCGCGACCTCTGGGGCCGGCGCGAAGCATTCTGGGCGGCCACGCTGCTCGCCTTCTACCTGGTGTTCGACATTCCCTCGGCCGTGACTCCGCTGGCCGCCGACCTGCTCATGCTCGCGCCGCATCTGGCCGCGGTCTGGCTGGCATTCCGGGGCCGCGCTCTATGGAGCGGAGTCCTGGCCGGTATCGCCTTCCTGTTGAACGTCAAGGGCGTGTTCGTGCTGGCCGCCTGCGCCGCCTGGAACGTGCGGGCAATTCCGCTCTTGTTGGCGGGATTCGCGATTCCCAACGCGCTCGCGGCGGCGTGGCTCTGGAGCCAGGGATCCCTCACCGCGTATTACCTGCAGGTGTGGAAATGGGGACGCATCTATGCCGCCGGGACATTCGTCGAGAATCCGTTGGGCAACGGCCTGGTGCGAACCGCGCATTGGCTGGGTTTTCACGCCGCGATCGTGATCGCCGCTCTCTGGTTCTGGTTCCGCGATCCCAAGGCTGGCCGCGCGCGCTGGGCCGCGTGGGCCGGCATTTCCTGCGTCGCGGTGGCGGCCGGGGCGCGCTTCTTCCCGCGCTATTACTTCCAGCTCCTGCCGCTGGCGGCGCTGGCCGGCGCGCGCGGATTTACGCTGCTGGGCCGGAAGCGCGCCCTGGCGGCCGCGGCGCTGCTGCTGGTTCCCCTGATCCGGTTCGGCCCGCGTTACGCGGCGCTCGCCCGGGATCTCGCTGCAGGCCGCCCGCATCACTGGGTGGATATCGCCATGGACCAGGATAGCCGCAACGCCGCTCGGCTCGCCCGCCAGTGGAGCGCACCGGGCGACACGCTTTTCGTCTGGGGCTTCCGGCCGGAGCTGTATGTCTACACGGGCCTGCCCGCCGCCACCCCCTATCTCGATTCGCAGCCGCTGACCGGCGTTCCCGCCGATCGCCATCTCACGCAATCGCGCCCGGTGGAAAACGAATCCGTCCGCGCGCATCGCGCCGGGTTGCTGCGAACGCATCCGGCGCTAATCATGGATGGCCTGGGGCCGAGCAACCCGCGTCTCGCTATCGGCGCGTATCCCGACCTGCGTCCGTGGCTCGCGGAATACGAGTTGATGGGAATCACAGAGAAGATCGAGATCTACAAATTAAGATAGACGCGGCGCAAGCTTCCGCGTGCCGCCGTGGGCTTCAGACCACGGTCTGGAGTTTGGACATTTTCACCCCGCCGATCGACGGCGGACGTGGCGCGAGCTTAGCTTGCCGTAGCCGTGGGCTTCAGACCACGGTCGAATTGCGGCGACCTGAAGCTGGGCGCCGGGAGTTGGGACATTGCAACTGCCGCTCCGCGGTGGCGCGAGCTGAAGCTCGCCGTAGCCGTGGGCTTCAGACCACGGTCGAACTGCGGCGAGCTGAAGCTGGGCGCCGGGAGTTGGGACATTGCGACTGCCGCTCCGCGGTGGCGCAAGCGCTTGCCGGGCGGGACTTCAGTCCGCCGCCGGCGAGCTGAAGCGTGCGCCACAACACCGGCTTACTTCCCCGCCCAACACGCCGCCCGCTTCTCCAGAAACGCGGATATGCCTTCCTGCGCGTCGGCCGCCAGCGAATTCATCGACATGACCTCCTTGGCATAGGCGTAGGCTTTGGACTGGTCGAGATCGATTTGCGTGTAGTACGCCTGCTTGCCGAGCGCCACGGTGAGCGTGCTGGCATCCGCGATGCGCGCGGCCAGCTTGCGCGTTTCCGCCTGGAGCCCGGCCGCCGGGACCACGCGATTCACCAGGCCCCAATCCGCCGCGGTAGCCGCGTCGACCATCTCGCCCGTCAGCAACATCTGGAGGGCGCGCTTCCGGCCGACCGCGCGGCTCAACGCCACCATCGGGGTCGTGCAGAACAAGCCGATGCGCACGCCCGGCGTAGCGAAGGCCGCCTGCTCCGACGCGATGGCCAGGTCGCAGGTGGCCACCAACTGGCACCCCGCCGCCGTAGCGACACCTTGCACCTCCGCGATGACCGGCTGCGGAATCGCCTGGATCTTCGTCATCAATTCCGTGCACACGTCGAACAGCCGCCGGTACTCTTGGATGTCGCGTCCCACCATCTCGGATAGATCGTGTCCCGAACAGAAAACCTTTCCCGCGGCCGCCAGGATCACGGCGCGAACCGTCCGGTCGCGCCCGATGGCGTCGAGGCACTCGATCAGCTCCAGCATCAAGCCGAGCGCGAGTGCATTGCGCCGCTCGGGACGGTTCAGCGTCACGACCGCGGCCGGCCCCTCGGTTTGCAGGCAAAGATCCCGATAGCCCATCGCGTCCCCCCTTTTCAGTAAAGCACGCGCGCAGCGGGATGCTGAAACAGGCGCAGCCGCATGCCGCGGCCGGCCCCCGGAGGCCCGTTAAGAAAATCGCTCACTCGCCGGAACGGAGGGCGATCCTGGTGATCAAGGTCATCTGCCCGCTGCGCGCCCGTATCTTTTCCGCAATGCGCCGCGCGGCGCCGGCGGGGGAGTCCGCGGCCTGCGCGGCTGCCTCCGCCTCGGCGATTTCCGCGCACCGCGCGCGCTCAGCTTCCACGGCGTGCTTCACGAATTCCAGACACATGGCCGATTGCCTTTGAATGGTAAAAGCCAGCCTGTCGATCGTTTCGTTGACCGGCTGCTTGAGTGGTTCGGATCTGTTGTCGGCGTTGTCCATCGGGCGACCCTCCTGTGAGTGCGACTCCCGATTCTATCAGGTCCGGAACCCGCAATCCGGCTACAATAGTGTACACATGAGCGAGCTGAGCCGGATCGGCGTAGCCATCGATTCGAAGCTGCTGGAGAAGTTCGACCGGCACATTGCGCAACGCGGCTACCACAACCGTTCGAAGGCGTTCCGCGACATGATCCGCGACGAGCTCGTGCAGAAGATGGCGGAATCGCCCGAAAGCAGCGTGGTGGGCACCGTCACCCTGGTCTACGATCACCATGTACGCATGCTGAACGACAAGCTCATCGACCTGCAGCACGATTTTCACCGGGCCATCCTTTCCACGCTGCATGTGCACCTGGACCACGACCACTGCCTGGAGGTGCTGGTGGTCCGCGGCAAAGCGGGAGCGGTGCAGAAGATCGCCGACGCCCTGATCAGCACCAAGGGAGTCAAGCACGGCCGCCTCGCCATCACCACCTCCGGAGCGGAGATGAAATGATCGTGGGCACGGGAGTGGATCTGGCCGAAGTGCCGCGCATTCGCGCCGCCATCGAACGTTATGGCCGGCGCTTCATCGAGCGTATCTACACCCCGGCGGAAATCGCCTACGTCGAGCGGAAAGCCAACCGCTATGAACGGTTCGCCGCGCGTTTCGCGGCCAAAGAGGCGGGCATGAAGGCCATCGGCACCGGCTGGCGGCGGGGAGTCCGCTGGCGGGATTTCGAAGTCGCCAACCTGCCGTCGGGCAAACCCACCCTGCGGTTCCATGGACAGGCCGCCCGCTTCGCCGAAGCGCTGGGCGTCAAGTCCATCGCCTTATCCCTCACACATACGGCGGAGCTGGGGATGGCGCACGTGATTCTGGAGAGCTAGGCACCGCCCGCAATTGCGCTTCCTCGAGCCGCCTGGTCTCCTGCCAGGTGTAGATCATGCGGTGAATTACGGTCAGGTTCGACAGCACCGCGATCACCCATAGCACCGGCGCCATGCGGTCGCTCAACGCGCCGATGATGATCAGCACCACCCGTTCCGGACGTTCCAGAAATCCGACCTTGCACTTCGGAATCGTATTCTCGGCCCGCGACCGCGTGTAACTCACCATCACCGATCCCGTCATCACGATGGCGGTGAGCACCACGTAAAAGTAGCGGTCGATGGAAGCGTAGTAGACCAACAGGCCCATCAGCAGCGCCAGGTCCGAATAACGGTCCAGAACGGAATCGAAGAAGCCGCCGAAGCGGGTGACGCGGTTGGTTTCGCGCGCCACGCGCCCGTCCACCATGTCGAACAGCCCGGCGCCGATCACCACCGCGCCGGCCCAGCGGAAGCTGCCCGCGGCAAACAGATACGCCGCCACGATGTTGATGACCAGGCCCAGAAACGTGAGTACGTTGGGGTGAATGCGGGAAAGCGCCAGCCACCTCACAATCCGGTCGATAGCCGTTCCAAAAACGATACCGATCGCGCGGGTATACGTCATGGCTCAGTCTGCGGCCTCGTGGATGGTGGTGAGCTTCAGAATTTCCAGCTCCTTGATTCCGCCCGGTATCTGGATTCTGACGGAGTCTCCCACCTCCTTGCCCAGCAGCGCCCGGCCGATGGGGGAGCTCGTCGAGATCTTTCCCGCCGGCGCGTCCGCCTCCTCGGTGGTCACCAGCAGGTAGGTGATCTCCTCTTCCTTTTGCAGATCCATCACCACGACCGTGGAACCCAGGCCCACTTTGTCGTGCGGGATCCGGGAGAAGTCCACCATCGACATCTCGCCCAGCCGCTTTTTCAACTGGTTCAAGCGCGCATTCACGAAGCCCTGGCGATCCTTGGCCGCGTGATACTCCGCGTTCTCGCTCAGGTCGCCGTGCGCCCGCGCCTTCAGGATCTCTCGCGGCAGCTCGTTGTGCAGCTCGTATTCGAGCGCGGCGATCTCATCCTGCAGCTTCTTCTTTACGTCGTTCGCTCCCACAGGACAATTATAGGCCATCACCGTGGCGCCGGACCGTTGACGCGGCTAAGGCCGCGAGTCTCCGGGCGCCACCGGAATGCGCGTTATATATCATACTCGTTTCATGGGTATGTTACTCAGACTCACCGCGGCCGGCGCGCTATTTGCCTGGTTGGCAGCGGGACAGCCGCCCGCCGCCGGCAAGCCCCTCCGCATCTGCATCGCCGGGCTGGTGCACGGGCATGTGGACGGTTTCCTGCGCGCGGCAAGCAAGCGGAAGGACGTGGAGATCGCCGGCGTGTGGGATCCGGACCCCGCCCTGCAAAAGAAATATGCGCAGCTTTTTGGGCTGGCCGAATCCATCTTCTTCACGGATCTCGGCGTCATGCTGGACCGCATCCGGCCGGAAGCGGTCGCCACTTTCACCAGCACTTACGATCATCCGATGGTGGTGGAAGCCTGCGCGGCGCGGCGCATCCCCGTGATGATGGAAAAACCGCTGGCGGTGAACATGAAGCACGCCCGCGCCATCGAGCGCGCGGCCCATCGCGGCGGCATCCACGTGATCGTGAATTACGAGACCACCTGGTACCCGAGTCACGCCGCGATATGGCGCCTGGTCAAAGCACAGCATGCCGCGGGCGAGATTCGCAAGATGGTGGCGATGGATGGCCACCAGGGGCCGCGGGAGATCGGAGTGGGTCCGGAGTTCTTCGCCTGGCTTACGGATCCCGCGAAGAACGGCGCGGGCGCCTTATTCGATTTCGGCTGCTACGGAGCGAACCTGATGACTTGGATGATGGATAACCAGCGCCCGTCAGCCGTCACGGCGCTTACCCAGACGGTCAAGCCGCGAATTTATCCGCAGGTGGACGATCAGGCCACCGTATTGCTCGAGTATCGGAAGGCGCAGGGGATTATCCAGGCGTCCTGGGCATGGCCGTTCAACCGCAAAGATTTCGAGGTGTACGGCGAAAGCGGTTACGCGATCGCCGCCGGCGGCGACTCGTTGCGCGTGCGGCTGCCGGGCAGGCAGGAGGAAGCCGGCGCTCTCGAGGCGCTGCCGGAGGACGAGCGCGATTCGCTATCCTATCTCCGCGCGATCGTGCGCGGGAACCGCCAGCCCGCGGGGCTTTCTTCGCTCGAGAACAACCTGATTGTGACCGAAATCCTGGAAGCGGCCAGGGAATCGGCGCGAACTGGAAAAACGATAGTGTTGGAAGGCCCCCCGACGCGCTAGAATAGAAAAACTGCCGGTTCTTGAACTTCGCGCTGGACGGGCCACGGCGCCCGATAAAAAGGGCATCATGTTAAAACTTCGAGTCGCCGTTGTGTCTCTGGCCCTGCCAACGCTGGGCCTGGCAAGTACGGCGAAGTTTCTGGACTACCGGGACTACTTATTGGCGGGCACGCCCCAGGCTCTCGCTATCGCGGATGTAAACCGCGATGGCATCGCCGACTTAGTGGTGGGCACAGCCGGAGGGATTCAGGTCCTGCTCGGCCGCGGCGATGGGACGTTCCGGCCGCCCCTGACCGTGGGGAACACCTCGGTGCTCGCCCTCGTGGTGGGCGACTTCAATAACGACGGCGTGCCCGACATTGCCGCTACCCTACTCTCCAAAGGCACCCATATCGTTCTGGCGTTGGGCAACGGCGACGGCACGTTCCAATCGCCGGAGCTGCTTCCGATTCCCTGTATCGATTGCTATCTGGCGGCGGCGGATTTCAACGGCGACGGCAAGATGGATCTGGCCGTAGCCAGCACGTCGTTGCTGGCGGTTTTTCCGGGCAACGGCGATGGTACGTTCGGCAAGAGTTGGCCGGCCTACGCCACGCGCTTCACCACGGCGGTCCGAGTGGGCGACGCCAACCGGGACGGCAAGCCGGATCTGGTGGTGACGGATTTCGCCGCCGGGTCCATCGTGGTGCTATTGGGCAATGGCAACGGCACCTTCCAGCGCACCAATTACCCGGTAGACAACTCGCTGTTTCAGTCGGTCTTGGCGGATTTCAACGGGGATGGGCTTCCGGATCTGGCTACGGTCGATCGCGATTCCGGCGTCGTATGGGTGCTGCTGAATCAGGGCGCCGGCGTCTTCGGACCTCCCACTTCGTTCCCCGCCGGGTGCGCCTCGTTTCAGGGTTGCACGCTCCAGGGGTTGGCCGCGGGCGATTTCACCCATCGCGGCAAACTCGATCTGGCCACGCCCGGCGCCATTCTATACGGCAACGGCGATGGCACGTTCCAGCCCCCCGCGCGATTTTCCTCCGGCGCCTTTCCCTGGCAAGTCGCCAGCGAGGACTTCAACGGCGACGGCTATGACGACCTGCTGGTGGCCAACAGCGCGGCCACCAACATTTCCGTGCTCCTGTCTGACGCGCAGTCCCTGCTCCAGCCCTTGCGGGTGACCGCCGGAGATCAGCCGAAAGCCGCCGCCACCGCCGACTTCAACGGAGACGGCCGGCCGGACCTGGCCGTCGCCGCCGAAGCGGATAACCAGGTGAATATCTTGTTGGGTGCGGGCAATGGTGGATTCCTGCGCGGCGCCAGTCTCTCCGTCGAGCAGCCTGGAGCCGTCATCGCGCAGGACCTGAACGGCGACCGCATCGCCGATTTGGCGATCTCCAGCGACTTCGGCACCTGGATCTACCTGGGAAACGGTGACGGCACGTTTCAGGCCGGCGCGCATTATCCCGCGTTCTATGGCGATTGCACGTTCCATGCCGTCCGAACGACCGCCGCGCCGTGTTTTGCGTCGGCGGATTTCAATGGCGACGGCATCCCCGATCTGGTGGGAGCGAATTGGACCGACGGCGTGGTGGCGTTCCTGCTCGGCAATGGCGATGGCACGTTCGCTTCCGGCCCGCAAACGCTGAAAGTGGCGGACGTGCCGTCCGGCATCGCTGTCGGCGACTTCAATCGCGACGGAAGAATCGATGTGGCCGTGAGCGGCTATTTTGGATCGATTTCCGTGTTCCCCGGTAATGGCGACGGCACCTTCGGAGCGCCGGTCGTGCTCAGTATCGGCGGCACGGGAGCGGGCCTGGCGGTGGGCGACGTCAACGGAGACGGCATTCCGGACATCGTAGCCGCCGGAGGCTCCGGCGGGTCCGGCATCTCGTCAGTGGTCTTCGTGCTCACCGGCAACGGCGACCTGACCTTCAACGCGCCCGTGGCGCTGTTGGCCGACCAGGCGCCCAACGGGATCGTGCTCGCGGATTTCAATGGGGACGGGCGCCTCGATATCGCCTCGGCCAATTTCTCTGGCGACGACATCGCGGTCTTCCTCAATGAAGGCAACATGCAGTTCTCGCGCGGAGTGCTTTATGGGGCAGGCAGCTCGCCGGTGGTGCTGTGCGCCGTCGATCTGAACGGAGACGGCAAGCAAGATATTGTGGTGGTGAACCAGAACTCGAGCGACTTGAGCGTGGTGTTGCACGCCGCGCATTAGCGGCGCAAGCTTCAGCTTGCTGCGGCGAACTTCAGTTCGCCGAAACCGTGGGCTGAAGCCCACGGCGTGGCGGCGCGCGGCAGACCACGGCGTGGCAGCGTGCGGAAGAGGGATGCCCACACTCGAGAACCGTGGGCTGAAGCCCACGGCGGCACGCTGAAGCGTGCGCCACGACTTACTGGCGCCTGGTCTTGGACTTCCGGATCTCCTGACATCGCCGCATCCATTCGTCCGCCGTCGCGAGGTCTGTCAGGCACTCGCCGGCGGCATCCTCCAGGTCCGCCTTCACGCGATACAGCAGGTTCAGATACGCCATGGCGTCATCGTATTCCGGATCGATTGCGAGCGCCTTACCGGCGTTATCAATGCCTTCCTGGACGACTCCCAGATACTTCACGCGCAGGACCTGCCGCACCTCCGCGTCCTTCAGCGGACCCGGCTCGTCCGGCTGCATGCCCAGCTTCGACCGCGCCTCCACGACGGGTTGCTGAGTGCGCTGCCAGGCGATCACCGCGAGCGTGTAGAAGGCAGCCTTGTTGTCCGGGTTGACTACCGTAAGCTTCTCGTACCAGACTGTGGCTTCGTCCAGCCTCTTCCGATTCAAGTAAATCAAGGCGATGTCCGCAATAGCTACCTCGTTCTCCGGCTGCTGCTCCAGGACCGCTTCGAACTGCGCCGTGGCTTTGTCGGCAAACTCCCGATTCTCCGCCGTTTCGGCGCCCGGGATGAACTGCTGCATATAGGCGGTGGCCAGATACATCCGCGCATTCACACAGCCGGAATCCAATTGGACGGCGGTTTCAAAGTGCCGCGTGGCCTCGGCATACTCTCCCTGCTTGGAGGCGGCGATGCCCTGGGCCACCTCGGGCGCGGCCTGGCTCGCCGGGCAAGGCGGCAACAGTTGCGCACCGGCCGGCATGCACAAACAGGCCACAAGGAAACAGGTGTAAATAAGGCAAGTGCGCATCGCAGGACCCTGCTGCGATCATGGCAGGCCCGCGCCCGGGGCGCAAGCGGAGATTCCCCGCGGCTCACTTTGCGCCGATGTTATAGAGAATCGAGACGGCCGTCGCGGCCGCCAGCGGCGGTGCGAACCCGTTCGGTTCAAAGTCCACCGTCACCAGGTCCGGAAATCCCGGCACTCTCTGTCCCTGCAAGTTGGCGCCGAACAGCCATCCCGGTCCCACGCCGCCGCCGATTTCTGTTGGGGGGCCGAAGGCGCCATCGCCATTTCCCGCGAACAGATACACGCTGTTCTGGTCCCAATCGGTCACCGCGAGATCGAGTTTGCCGTCGCCGTTGAGATCCGCGGCGATAACCTGGTTCGGCTTCATCGTCGCGGCGGCTTCGACCGGCAACGGTTTGAAAGAGCCGTCCCCGTTGCCTAGTAACACCTCGGCGATCGGGTGATTCAGACCTTCGGCGCCGTTTAGGTCGACGATATCCGGAATCCCGTCCCCATTTACGTCCGCGATCGCCGCCCAAGCCGCGAGACCATCGAAGGTGTAACTGTTCCCGTTCACGAACGTGCCATCTCCGTTCCCGAGGAAGATCACGAGCGGCGCCGGAATCTCGCAGCCCTGGCAAACCTGGAAGGCGAGATCCAGTTTTCCATCGCCGTTGAAATCCGCCGCGCCCAGCCAGACGGCGAAATGATTTCCATCGCCTGGGTAAAACGAGATCGGCGGGCCGAACGTCCCGTCGCCGTTGCCCAGCGCCACCGCGCCACTCGAGAACGCGAGATCGGGCTTGCCGTCGCCGTTGAAATCGCCAACGATCATCTGAAACGCGGTGACCCCCAGAGATACGGAACCGGCTCCTTTAGTGAAAGTACCGTCGCCGTTTCCAAGGAAGACCTCGACGGCGCCGGGAGTATTTATGCCGCTGATGCTATAGAAGCAGATGGCGAGGTCCGGCTTTCCGTCACGATTAAAATCGCCGGCCACGATTCCGTTCCAGCCGCTGAAGCCGGCCAGGCTGATAGCCGTGCTGGGGCCGGGCGAGTACGGCTTGCCGGGGATCCCGGTTTGCAACATCGTCCCGATATACGCGGCGTGATTCTGTGTGTACACGAACGCGAGATCGGAAAGACCGTCGCCGTTGAAATCGGCCTGCGCGACCGGCGTGACATCGTCGGCTCCGCCCATGGACGCCACGTTGGGGATCGGTTGGCTGCGCACGTTCGCGAAGCCGCCGCCCCCGGCGTGAAAGAGAACAGAGAAATCGTGGCTCAAGTTGCCCGAGGCCATGATATCCAAGTGATGGTCGCCCGTCAGGTCGGCCAGCGCCACCGACCCCCACGGCAAGTTATCCAGAAACGTCACCGGCTCCACGCGGTCCCGGTTGAAACCGTTGTGACCGTTGCCGGTCAGTATGCCAACCAGCCCTCCCGCACCCAGCACGACAATATCGGGCCAGCCATCTCCATTGACATCGCCGATGGCGGCCGTGGGCAGTAGAGTGCCGGAATCGGCCTGGATCTGAACCGCCGGCTGAAAGGTCCCGTTGCCGTTGCCGAACAGGACATAGACGGGCCCGAGCGACTCGCTGACGCCGTTGATGTATTGCTTGATGGCCACCAAGTCGGCCTTGCCATCCAGGTTGAGATCGCCGATGGTCAGAAAGTCGGCCTGACTGGGAAGCGCGAAGGGAATCCCTCGCGAAAACGTTCCATCGCCTTTTCCAAGATAGATCAGATTGCAGCTTGCGATATCCGGCTTGCCGTCGCCGTTTAGGTCGCCGGCCGCGATACAGGCGGCGCTCGATCCGGGAATCACGACCGGACCCGCGAAGGCGCCATCGCCGTTGCCCAGGAAAATCCCGATGCCGTTCGGCGTGCCTACCGCCAAATCGGGGTTGCCGTCGCCGTTAAAGTCGGCGGCCACCACCGGCGTCGAAGTCGACGGCAGCGACACGCCCCGCCGGAACGTACCGTCGCCGTTGCCGAGCAGCAGGAAGCCGGCGCCGCCAAACACGGCGAGATCGGACTTGCCATCCCGGTTGAAGTCCGCCACGACCATCCCGATATACGAACTGGCCGTTCCGGGGAGCGGAGTGATGGAACCGAGCCGGAATTGCCGGTTGCCCTGCCCCAGATACACGCGGATATCGGACTGGCCCAGCGCCGCGATGTCGGCGATCCCGTCGCCGTTGAAGTCGCCGGAAACCACCTGGACCGTCCCGGTGCCCGGCAGATCGGTTCTGGTAAAGAAGGAAAAGGACGGCGTGTTCGCTGGTAACAGGATCTGTAACACGCAGAGGAGAGCCGCGAGGGGGAGAAATCGCGTCACGTTACACCTCATCCGGCCGGCCGGTGGGGCCGTCCGCACACCACCTACTCTATGTTCAGTACTTTCAGCTTGTCAAGTCCGCTGCGTCACTCGCGACCCTGTAGGTTGTTGCGAAATCGAGGCTCCGTTTCAGAGCCGCGCGTCAGCAAGCCGCCGCGCCTTTTAACAGCCTGCCTTGTTCAGTACTTCCAGCTTGTCAAGTCCGCTCCCTTTGGCGCAGTCTCTTCCATATGTTTGGCCATCTCCGGCAAATAGTGTTGTTGCAGACCGACCGCCGGGTCGAAGCTTCCGGCATAACAATGCGGTTTGCGCTGTCCGAAGTCGAAAGAGCCGTGGTAGTAAGGATTGGTGGTCGTTTCCATGAAGTCCTGCAGCAAATGCACGGCGCGGTCGAGATAGAAACTGTCCGCGTCGCCGACACAGACGTGTAACTTGCCGGCTAACTTGGGTCCCAGACTGCTCCAGTCGCGCTCGATGATGTGACTCAGATCGTAGCGCTCCTTCCACTCCGCGGCGACTTTGTGGTCGATGTCTCCCGTGCGCTTATTGAAAATCGGGCGGGGATAGCCATCATCTCCCACGGAGCTGAATACCGCCTGCCACGCGTCGAGCTGTTCGGCGGAGCGGCCCCGGGTGCCGAGCACCAGCTCGTAGCGGTTCATCTGCTCCATCGTGGAGAGCACCAGCCCGTCCGCCTGGCGCACGGCGGGGCGCGGCACACGCGCGAAAGGACCCTCAATCCAGAACGCGTTCCGGTCTTCGTACAGGTTCATCGTCATATAGGCGCGGAAATCCACGACGTCCGGGCAAAACACCCAGGCGCCGTTGTAGAAATCCGGATAGAACACCTGCGAAGCCAGCGCTTCCCAGCCGCCCGTCGAGCCGCCGTACACGGCCCGCGCCCACCCCTGCCCGATGCCCCGGAATTTCTGCTCCACGTAAGGAATGAGTTCCTGCGTGATGGCATCGCCATACGGACCGACGTTGGCCGAGTTCACCGCGTAGGAATCGTCGAAATACGGATTGGCGTGCTGAATCGTCATGACGATGACCCGCGGCAGGCGTCCGGCGGTCCAATCCTGATAGAGCTTGTAACCCGACCCTTTGCTTGGCTCGGTTTGAAACGCCAGCGATCCGCGCAGGCTGGGGCTAAAGTGACCTTGCAAGACGATCAACGGGTAATGGGCGTTGGGATGTTCCTCCCATCCGTCGGGAAGCAACAGCACAGCGCCTAACTCGACGGGCCTGCCCCAGAACCGGCTGAGCATGTCACTGCGGATCTTGATATGTTTCACCCACCGTGTGTCTGGCTCAGCGGCGGGGACGTCCGGGACCTTCTCCGTCAGTGACACGCGAATGACTTGGCCGGATGCCGGATCGAGATGCACTTTCTGTGTCTTACTGTATAAGTTGCCGGGCTTGCGCGCCCACTGTTGCCCCTCGCCTTTGTCGGGCGGCAGCTTGACCGTGTGGCCGTTGGCGAGATGAAAGGCTTCGTAGATATTGAAAAAGCCTTGTACATAGTAGTCACCCGCGGGAATCTCGTTCAGGCTGTCTCGCGGATAACCGAGCGTGGCGGAATCCACAACCGCGGCGGCGCCGGGCGCGAGTGCGTCCACGTCCACGCCGAAGGCCTGCTGGGTCTTGGCCGTAAAGCTGATCTGAAAGCGCGGCTCCGGGCTGTCGCTCGTGGAAATCACCAGCAGCACGTGCCCATCGAGCGGCGCGGCGCCCATCCGGCTGTCGAACGAGACCTCAAAGCGCTGCGCGGCCGGGCAAGGCGCGGCGGCCAGCATCAAAACGGCAAATGCGAATGTCCTCGTTTTCAAGTTCGGCTCCCGGCCCTGGGCGGGCGAAGTTCGCCTACCGCGGCGTAATCAGCCCGCCCAGCTTATCCTGCTCTCCCGATCCCGGGCGGGGAAATCTGGTGGCGTAAGCTTCCAGGTACTTCAGCCCCGAGCCCGTATTATAAATAACGATGCGCTCGTCCGGCTTCAGGAAACCCGAAGCGAGCAGCTTCTCCAGCGCGGCCACGCACGCGGCGCCTTCCGGCGCGGCAAAGATGCCTTCATCGCGCGCCAATCGAATTCCGGCATCCAGCAACTCGGCATCGCTCACCGCCAAAGCCGTGCCACCGCTCGAGCGCACGGCATCGAGGATCAGGAAATCGCCCAGCGGTTTGGGCACGCGCAGCCCGGCCGCCACGGTCCAGGCGTTGTCCCAGAATTGGCTGCGGGCCTCGCCGCGCTCGAAAGCGCGCACCACCGGCTGGCAGCCCGCGACCTGCACCGCGATCATCTTGGGCCGCTTGGCGCCGATCCAACCGAGCGCCTCCAACTCGGCGAACGCTTTCCACATCCCGATGATGCCTACGCCGCCGCCCGTGGGATAGAAGATGGCATCCGGCAATTGCCAGTCGAGTTGCTCGGCCACTTCGAGGCCCATGGTCTTTTTGCCTTCGATGCGATACGGCTCCTTGAGCGTGCTGACGTCGTACCAGCCTTGGCTCGCGGCGCCGGCGGCCACGAGTTTGGCGCAATCGCTGATCAACCCATCCACCAGAGTGACGCGCGCGCCGAACGCCTGGCACTCGATGAAATTCGCCTGCGGCACGTCGCGCGGCATGAAAATGTGCGCTTCGATCCCGGCTGCCGCCGCATAGGCCGCCAGCGCGCTCGCGGCGTTGCCCGCCGATGGGATGGCCATCTTCCGGACGCCCAGCTCGGCCGCCATGGAAACCGCGCATGCGAGTCCGCGCGCCTTGAACGACCCGGTCGGATTCAGCCCTTCATCCTTGATCCACAGGTCCCGCGCGCCCAGCCGCGCGCCTAACCGCGGAGTCCGGAGCAGCGGCGTCATGCCCTCGCCGAGGGTGACGATCGAACCGTCCGCGGGCGGCAGGATCGGTGCGTAACGCCACATATTGTCCGGGGCATGGCGGAGATCGGCGGGACTCCACGAGCGGCGGATGGCTTCCAGATCGTAACGCACCAGCAGCGGGCCGCCGCAGGCGCAGAGATGCTGCGCCCGGTCCGCCGCATGCTTCTGCCGGCATATGCTGCACTCCAGATGGGTTACGTTGGGCATGGCTGGCGTACAAATTAGAAAGTCTAGCAGCATGGCGGGCGGCGCGGTTTTTCCCATGCACGCCCAAGCTCCTCCGCGCGTCAACTTGAGTAGGCAGGCGCTCGCCTCGCCCCACCGTTTATAATGTATCTGGTGCGCTCAGTCAGATCCGCGTTAATCCTGTTGGCCTGTGCCTGGTCCGCGATGGCCGGCGAATACGCCGTGCTCAACAGCGGCGGGCGGTTGTACGCCGATCGTCACGAAACCGATGGCGGACAGGTGACGCTTTACACCAAGACAGGCTATACGAAGATGGATGCGGCCCAAGTGGTGCGCTTCGAAACCGAAGACTACGTTCCGCCGCCGGCCGCGGAGCCCGCCGCCTCCGTATCCGCGCGAAAAGCCAGCGCGGCGGAGTTGATCGATAATGCCGCGCGCAAGTACGGCTTGCCGCCGGCGTTTGTACGAGCCGTGGCAGCGGCCGAATCCGGTTTTCGCAGCGATGCGGTCTCTCCCAAGGGCGCCATCGGCCTGATGCAATTGATGCCCGCGACCGCCCGCGGACTGGGCGCGGATCCTACCATTCCGGAGCAGAACGTGGATGCCGGAACGCGCTACTTGCGCGACCTGCTGCTCAAGTACGACCAGCATGCCTATCACGCGCTGGCGGCTTACAATGCGGGTCCCGGCGCGGTAGACAAGTATCATGGTGTTCCGCCGTATCGCGAAACGCAGGCGTACATCCTCAACGTTCTGCGGCTTTGGCGTCAGCAGCCCGGCTCTGACCGCTGACCGCCAACCCTCAAGCCGCCGGCAGCGACAGCAGCCCCTTCTCCCGCAATCCGGACAAGGCCAGGCCATAGCGTCCGCGGATCCCGGTCTTCTCGAAGATGTGTTTGAGGTGAATCTTGACGGTGCCCGGCTGGATGCCGAGCTGCGCGGCGATGTCCCGGTTCTTCAGCCCCTGCTCGACCAGTTCCACCACCTGCAGTTCGCGCGAGGTCAGGTTGGAGCGCGTGCCCCGCGCCGAGCGCTCCGGCTCCTGCAGCACCCCTTCCTCCATCCAGGTATTTCCGGCCGCCACGGTTCGCACGCACTCGAGCAGCGCCGCGGTGGTGGCTGTTTTGCGAACGACGCCCAGCGCGCCGGCTTGCAGCATCCGCAAGGCCTCCGCTTCGTTCAGGTTGACGCCCCAAACCACGGGGCCGGTCGGGCGTTCGGCGCCGCGCAACCGCTTGAGGCAATCCATGACGGCATGGATGCCGAAGCTTTTGTCCAGAATCATGACCGCGGGCGCGAACTGCCGCACGATCTCCATGCCTCCCAGCAGTGAGGTTTCAGCCGCAGCTAGACAGAGGTCCGGGCAAGCATTGAGCAAGGCCCGTATACCCTCGATGGCGATCGGCTCGGTATCGCAGATGGCTACCGATTTAACCATGTTGGTGGTGTGACTCATGTGGTTCTCGAATCCGCGAATAGACTGATGACTACCCCTCATTCGCAACGCAAGGAATATTGCTTGCCCATTTGCAAACAACTGTAGTCGGCAAGGGCGGGCAGGACTCTCAGCTTTTTGATGACCCCGGCGCGGCAATCCGGGCGGCTGTGCGATTTGCGTCTAATCGTACTTTCCGCAGCACCAGGCGGCTTCGCCGCGCGCAAGCTCAGGGGCGCCCGGAAACTCCGCCCGTTCCGGCGTGGGCTTCAGCTCGCTCCAGGCGTGGCTTCCGCCCATGCCGGTGGACTGAACCCGCCGCTGCAAGCTGAACCTTGCGCCACGAGGAATCCGCTCCCTCACGGCCGCGGCCGGTGTAAGTTGCCGTAAGCACAACGATGCGATTCTGAGCCGGGTGCGGTTGGGCGGGCTGAAGCCCGCTCCGGCAAGCCTGCGCCACGAGGAGGTTTGGCAGACGAAGCGCCTGTCCCACGCGCGCCGCTATAATGCGGAGGCGTGATCCAACTTGCAAACAACGGCGGCACGGGTCTGTTCGAAAGCGCCCTCAACCTCGCCGGGCGCCAACTGCGGGCGCTCCTCGAACGGCATCCCGATTTTTATCCCATGTACACGGCGGCCGGCCGCTGGCGGCACGCGGGCGAGGCATGGACCCGCTGGTGCGACGGCTTCTTGCCCGGCATGCTCTGGATCGTCTATGCGCGCCAGCCGGCAGGCGCCCCGGAATCGGAATGGTGGCGCGAGCAGGCCGTCCGCTACTCGCGGCCGCTCGAGCCGCGGAGGTTCGACCGCGCCGTGCATGACCTGGGCTTCGTGTTCATGTCCAGCTATGGCCGTTGGTATGCGGTCACGCGCGATGCCAGCCTGAAGGCGGTGCTAATCGAGGCCGGCCGCACCATGTCCCTGCGATTCCGGGAGAAGGGCCGCTACCTGCATTCCTTCGTTTCCCCGGACTCGCTGTTCATCGACATCATGATGAACGTGGGGATTGTCTTTTATGCTGCGCTCGAAACCGGCGATCGGGCGATGCTGGAGATCGCCTCCCAGCACTGCCACACGACGCGGCGGGTGTTGGTGCGGGGCGACGGATCGACGGCGCACGAGGGCCTGTTCGATCCGGAAACGGGCGGGTTCCTCAGGCAGACCACGCAACAGGGATACCGCGGCGATTCCTGCTGGTCGCGCGGGCTGGCGTGGGCGCTCTACGGTTTCGGAACGGCTTATACATACGCGCGGGACCCGGCGCTGCTGGCGACCGCGGAGGCTTGCGCCGACTTCTACATCCGCCAGACGCCGGCCGATGGCGTGCCGCCCTGGGATTACGACGCGCCCGCGGAGAGCCGGACTTTAGTGGACACTTCCGCCGCCGCGATTGCGGCCTCCGGGCTGTTGCAGTTGAGCGATCTCGCGCCGGATCGCATGAGAGGCCATTTGTATCGCGAAACCGCGCGGCATATTCTGGCGACGCTGTGCCGCGGCTGGCTGGCCGAACCCGGTTCGGAATGGGAAGGCATCCTCAAAGGCGGCGTCTACCATATCCACAAGAAGCTGGGCGTGAACGAGTCCGTGATGTGGGGAGAGTACTTCTTCCTGGAAGCGCTGGAGAGAGTCTGCCGCCTGGACAATCAAAGCCCAAGCATTCAGATCTAAAGGAGTTGTATGCCGCGCCGGATTTCCGGTTGGCGGGGAGGAGCTAGCCGGGGCGGGCGGTGCGCCCCGGCCTTGAAACATCACTGCGAGACGTTGTAGTCGATCGCGATGGTGGTGGCCACCGCCGGATTGCTATTATTCTGCGGCGTGTTGCTCTGCAGACCGTCGTAATTCAAAATAATGAGCGGGAAAACATTGGCCGGGAAACCCGGAGCCAGGACGGGGGTCTGCGGGATTTCCACGTTGATTTGCCAAACTCCCACCAACCCCGGCGCAAGGCCCGAGTAGGATACGGTGGCTTGCCCCGCGCCTATGTACACGGTAGGCTTCGTGAGGGTGTCGAGCGCCCCCGCGGCGGGTTCGCCGTCGGGAGGAGCGTTGGGCACCACTCCCTGCCCGGTTCCAAACAATTGAATGGTAGACCCCACCTGGGCCATGTGGGTCAGGCCGTTCCGGGTGTTGTCGCAAGTTTTCGAGCCGTTCACGAGGTTGCAGTTCAGGGCGGCGATTTGTCCCTGGCCATTCGATGAGTTTGTGAAGAATGCGGGCGAGGCTACGTTCATGGTCAACGCTCCGCTTCCGAGAACCTGGGAAGTGTCGGCCTGCACCACCTGCACCTGCGCCAATCCGAACGTGGGAGTCGCGGACGGGACCATGAAGTTAATCTGGTTCGGACCCGCGTAGAAGATGGGCGAGGCCTGCGCATTCACGAGCACCTGCAATCCGCCGAGCGTGGTGGGCACCGGCAAGACTTTGTCGATGGTGCTGCCCGAGCCGAATTGGGTCGCCGAGAAACCGAACACGGACGTGAAGGTGCCGGGCGCGACATAGGATTGGAGCTTGGTCTGGCCTCCCAGTGTGCATCCCATGGCGCAGGCGAAGCTCGCGCCGTTAAGAGCGGCCAAGGCCTGAAAGTGGATCGCCACGCGGTTGGAGGCATCCGCCACGTATAGATTGCCGGAGCCGTCCTGGGCGATCGCCAGTCTCGGCACGGCGCAGTAATAATTCGCCGGGCACAAAAGGGATTGGCCCGGGGTCATGACGGACTCCTGAACCATCTGGTAAGTGGGGTAAGTGGTGGAGACCTGATAGCTGCCGGTTCCGGTTACCTGGTAGCGCCAAAGGCCGGTCGAATCTCCCACCCAGATATCGTTGGCGTATCCGGCGACCGGATTCGGGTTTACCCAGACTGCCTGCGGACCGTTCATTCCGGTGATGGCATTCACAGGCTGGGTAATCGCGGAGCCCGAGCCCGGAGGAATGTCGAAGATCTGGACCTGGCTATGGAAGGTATCGGCGATGTAGAGCAGGCCGGTGGAGTCGACGGCGATATGATGGGGCGCCCATAGAGTGGAGTTGCTTTGGGAGGTGAAATCCGCTTGTCCGACGACTTTGGAAGCGGCCTCGCCATTGGAAGGGTTGTCCATGGCAAAGAGCAGAACCCGGTTGAAGGTGTAATCGGAGACCAGTAAGTCCCCCGCGGGGTCGAACGACAGGCCGTAGGGGAACCCGGTGACGTATTGGCTGGGCGTGGGATTCTGCGGACCCGTGAAATTGCTTTGCCCGAGCACGAGGGCGGCAGGCTCGTTTACGCAGGGAGTCTTCGGGCAGTTTTGCGGATCGAAAGGTTTTGGGAATTCGAGGACGCGGCCGTTGGAAGAATCGGCCACGTAGAGATTGCCCTTGGCATCGACCGCCAATCCCGTGGGATAGCACAAGCTGGTTTGCGTGGGCTGGCGGGGTAGGGCCTGTGAGGCGGAACTGGTGGCGCCGCCTTGGTTGCATAGCGCCGTGAACCAGTCCGGCTGGCCCAGCACGAGGTCGGCGTTGCCGCTCAGGCCGGCCTTGCGCGCGTCCACGAATCCGAGCACGCGATGGTTGCCGGGATCCGAAATATATAAGTGCGGCGGATTGGATCCCTGGTCGACGGCAATACCAGCGTCGCCGCTGATGCCACCGATATTGGAGCCGAAGTTGAGTTCCTTGCCTTCGATATGGTTGGCGCTGTTATACGGGAAATCGAGCTGGCCAAGCACATGGGTCGCCGCGCTGGCCTGCCCGGCATTCGGAAATACGAGGACCCGGTTGTTGCCGGCATCCACCACAAACAAGTCCGTTCCCGCGACGACGGCCGCGATAGGACTGGAGAAGGTGCTGGCGGAAGGCTGGGGGTTGCCTCCGTCCGGCGCACCCGTGGTGTTGTTGGCTTGGCCGAGCACCGCGATGGCGACCGGGGGTGGATTGGCGAGCGTCGCGTCGGAAGTAGTCCAATCCGTGCTGGTGAACGGGTCGAAGATCAGCAGCCGGTTGTTGCCGGTATCCAGGATGGCGGGACCGTTATTGATCATGACGAGCCCTTCCGGCGCGATCACCGTGCTGGCGGTGACTCCGGACGGCGGCGGCGTCACCACGCCCGCCAGACGGATGGCCGCCATCCCCGTGGTAAATGGCGGGCCGAACACCACGATGCGGTTGATGGGGGAGGAATCGGAAATA
>Ga0335078_10004523_pt1 | contig 20589 bp, 12 predicted proteins | sample Lox_Sample_32_FD_206711 | JGI IMG/M metagenome (GOLD analysis project Ga0335078, IMG submission 206711) | Soil microbial communities from Loxahatchee National Wildlife Refuge, Florida, United States - Lox_Sample_3.2 | ecosystem: Environmental > Terrestrial > Soil > Wetlands | place: USA... | reverse complement strand
ATCAGCCGGAACACCACAGGCTGAAGGGGCGTACCGTTCAACCCGCCGAGGCCGCTGAACGCCTGGACCCGGTTGCAGAGCCACCAGCGCCAGTAGTAAAGGCTCCACAGCGGATACTCCCCGGGCTTGTAGCGACCGATGATCACCCACTTGGCGGCGATCGAGAAGGCCAGGAACACCGGCCAGGTCGCCAGGACCACTACCACCGCCAGCACCACCAGCCGCCCGGTCGAGATGGTCCCGAAATACCAGCCGCGGCCGAGCAGGAACAGCACTCCGAGCGGGATGGCCGCCATGGCCGCCATGACGTACATCGAGAGTGCCTGCAGGGCGAACGTGGCGAGGCGCTCCCATCGCGGGATGCCGTGGAACGCGGCGCGGCTCCCTCTCGCAGGTGCCACGGCCGCTGGAGGCGGCGCGTCCGCGCCGTCGCCGGCGGGCAGCGACTCGAGCCGCTCCGCGAGGGCGCGAACGGTCGGGCACTCGTAGGCGTCGCGGACGGTGACGGTACGGGAGATCCGCTGCCTGAGCGTCGTCGCCATCCGGGCGGCGAGTAGCGAGTGTCCGCCCAGGTCCAGGAAGAAGTCGTCGGTCACGGAGATCGGCTCAATATCGAGGATCTCACCCCAGACGCCGGCGATCTGGCGTTCGAGCCCGGTCTGCGGCGCGGCGTGCGTACCGGAGGTGCGCACCAGGGGGTGCTGCGGTGGCGGGAGCTGATTCCTGTCGACCTTCCCGCTCGTCGTCTGTGGCAGCTCGGGGATGACGTCGAGATAACCGGGGATCATGTAGGGCGGCATCCTGCTCTCCAGCAGGCTCAGGATCTGGTCGCGGCCGAGCTGGCCGGGCGCCTGCTCGGCGACGACATAGGCCGCAAGCTGCTGTAGGCCGTCTCGCTCCACCAGCTGGACGGCAGCCGCCCGCACCTGAGGGTCGTCGCGCAGGACGGATTCGATCTCGGAGAGCTCGACCCGGTAGCCGCGGATCTTCACCTGCGTGTCCATCCGCCCGAAGAACTCCAGCTCACCGCCGGCGGTCAGCCGGACAAGGTCTCCGGTGCGGTAGAACCGGTCGGCGCCGTCGATCTGCCCAGTCAGGAACCGCTCGCCGGTGAGCGCCGGCTGGTTGAGATAGCCGCGGGCGAGCGTCGGCCCGCTGATCAGGAGCTCGCCCTTCGCGCCGCGCGGCACCGGCTGGAGCTTGTCGTCGAGGATGTGGATCCCGTAGCCGCGGAGCGGGCGGCCTATCGTGACGGGGCGGCCGGGCCGGCACTCGGCGACGGTGGTGTTCACGGTCGCTTCGGTCGGGCCGTACACGTTCAGCAGCCGCAGGCCTGGCCGCGCCCACCGGTCGACCAGCTCGGGTGGGCAGACTTCACCGCTCAGCACGACCGTCCGCAGGGTGGGGACCACGTCGGTCAGGGTGGCCAGCATCGTGGGTACGGTTGAGAAGTACGTGACGGCCTGCTGCGTGAGGTAATCGCCAAGGTCACTGCCGAATCGGGGCGCGTCGCGGGTCGGTACGACCAGCGTCGAGCCGTTCGAGAAGGCCATCCAGATCTCCTCGACGGACCCGTCGAAGCTGAGGGAGAACCCCTGGTAGACGCGGTCGTCACCGGTAGTCCCGCAGGCCGCGTTGAATGCGTCGACAAAGCGGGTGACCTGCCGGTGCTCCGCCATCACCCCCTTGGGACGGCCGGTGGTACCGGAGGTGTAGATCACATACGCGAGGTCGGCCGGTGAGACGCCAGACTCGGCCCGTGCGACCAGCGAGTCGGCGCACGCCAAGACCTCCGGCCACTGCGCGTCGAGCACGAGCGCGCGGGTGCCCGCGAAGAACTTGTGCGCCTTGTCCGCGAGTGCGGTCTCGGTGAGGCAGAGCCGCAGACCCAGCTCGGCGGCGATGTGCTGGATCCGCTCGCTCGGATACGCGGGGTCGATCGGCACGTAGGCGGCGCCCGACTTGTGGCAGGCCAGGATCGCGATGATTGGCAGCTCGGATCGTTCGAAGTAGATCGCGACGAACTGGCCGGGCCCGGCACCAAGCGCCCGCAACCGCCGGGCGAGGCTGTTGGTCAACCGGTCCAGCTCCGCGTAGGTCCACCGCGCGTCACCGCACGCGATCGCAGTAGCGTCCGGGGTCCGCGCCGCCTGCGCTTCGAACACCTCGTGCAGGCACCGCTCCCCCGCGGCCGGCCCGGTGCCGGGACCGTAATCCACTCCGTCGAGGACCGCCGCGGCCATGCGGGTCGGCCCACGCTCGGCCGTCAGCGTCGTGGCCGAGACCTCATCGCGGGGAGCGGCGCCGGGCCCCGCCGTGTCGGGGTGCCCGGCTCGCCCGCTCACCGGGGCGCCCCATGGGACGTCGCAGACAGGCTATCCACCAGTTGGACAGGCGGCTCCTCGATGTCGCTGACCATCTCCGCCGGGTTATGGACCGCCTCGCGCCACCACGCCCGCCCCGACGGCGGAAGCGACTGGATCGGGTCGTAGTACTGGTAGCTGCGATGCAGCGCGACCGGATCGTCGAACTCGATGCTCGTCAGGTAATTCTTCGGCCAGTACGAGATTCCCCGTTCGCGATCGTAGGCCGAGAGCTGGTGCACCCACCGCTTACCCAGGTAGGGGACGTCGCACACGATCCGCGGGGTGGCGAAGCCGGGCAGGTATCCCATGATCGAATGTTGCAGATCCTGGGCCTGCCACAGCGGAATCCGCCAATGCTCAGCATTCGGGATCATGTCGCACAGGTAGAAGTAGTAAGGGAGCACCGACGCCTCGTCGAGCAGCGCGAAACATAGATCGAGCAGTTGATCCTGGCTGTCGTTGACCCCACGCATCAGCACGCCCTGGTTCCGTACGTCGCGAATGCCGGTGTCGAGCATCGCTTTCGCTGCCTTGGCGACGAGCGGGGTGACGGACTGTGCCGCGTTCACGTGGGTGTGAATCGCGATCTGCACGCCGCGCGCCCTGGCGGCGCGGGCCAGCCGGTCCATGCCCGCCCTGACCGAATCTTGCAGCCAGTGCTGCGGCAGGCCCATCAGGGCCTTGCTGGCGAGCCTGATATCACGGATCGATTCGATGTCCAGGAGCCGGGCCACGAACGCCTCGAGGTTCCGCCACGGCATGTTGGCGACATCGCCGCCCGAGACGACCACGTCGCGCACGCTCGGTGTGCGGCGTAGATAGTCGATCATCGCGTCGAGCCGCCCGGTCGGCTTCGCCTGGAACCGAAGCTTCGCGACCTGTGAGGTAGAGGTGCCGACAAGATCCATTCTCGTGCAGTGGCCGCAGTACTGCGGACAGGTCTCCAGGACCTCAGCGAGAACCTTGGTCGGGTACCGATGGGTGAGCCCCTCGACCGTCCACATCTCCTGCTCGTGCAGGGAGTCGCGGGTCGCGAGCGGATGGCTCGGCCAGTCAGTCGCCCGGTCGGAAGCCACCGGCAGCATGTAACGGCGGACCGGGTCCGCGTAGATCGCTTCCTGGTCGGGCTCCCCGTCGGGGACCATCGTGTTCAAGATCTGCGGCGGTAGCAGCAGCGGCATCGTCGCGTGGTCGGCGTGATCGCGGGCCAGGTCGACGTAGAACGATTCAGGTATGAGATCGCCCAGAACGGCCCGCAGCTGGGCTATCGTCTTGACACAGTGCGCACGTTGCCACTGCGCGGTTTCCCACTCGTCCCGGGTGACGCTCCGCCAACCTGGCAGGCGCTTCCAATCGGGCTCGATCAATTCCCGGCGGCGGTAGGCGTACGGTTGCACGCGTTGCCCGGCCGCGGTAGCGGCGGGCGTCGGTAGCACAGTCGTCATGTCCTGGTACACCGGTCGGCTCCTTGCCTCGTTTCTTGAAAGCGCCCGGACGATGGCGGAAGGGGCTGCGCGGCCGGCAGGCCTTGCCGCGCCCGCGGGGGACGGTCACCTCGGTCGGATCTGGCATGATCGGCGTGATCGGCCGGCATCTGGATGGCGGCCAGCTTGACCCGCAGGTTGGGCCCTGCCATTGATCGCAAATGACGCCGGTGTGCTGGCACTGTGGGTCCCCCATGTCCGCCCGCAACGCGACGGCCCCCGCCATCGGTTCTTGACGCCTAACCCACTCTTGCAACGGGGTCTCCCTGGTACCTCGTGCATCAGGGGTAGCTGGCCTAACCCAAACGGCGGAGAAGCCGCGCTACCGGCCCAGCCCCCGGGCGCACGGCGCGATGGTCACGGGCGCGATGGTCACGGCGCGATGGTCACGGCGCCATGGTCACCGCGCGATGGTCACCGCGCGACCGCGCGATGGTCACGGCGCCATGGTCACGGCGCGATGGTCACGGCGCGATGGTCACCGCGCGATGGTCACCGCGCGATGGTCACCGCGCGATGGTCACCGCGCGATGGTCACGGCGCGATGGTCACCGCGCGATGGTCACGGCGCGATGGTCACGGCGCGGTGGTCACCGCGCTGCGTGCTCCAGCAGCCCGAGGCCGGAGTCGCGCGCAGCCGGCGGTTCCGCGATCTCGCCGGCACCGAGATTCGGCAGGCCCGCCGAGACCAGGCCCGGGTCCACCTGGATCCGGGTCACGCCGAGCGGCGCGAGCATCGCCTTCATTGCCCGGTCGTTCAGATGTATCCATGGCTGATCTGCTCCCATGACCCCGGCCAGCCGGGCCTCAGTGGTGAACGCGATCCCAACGCGTTCCCCGGTCGGCAGCCGCCCGCACTGCAGGCAGACCATCCCCGATCCGCTTCGCACCGGCACGACCATCAATCCGGTCGCCTTCATGCGAAACGCGCATCGCGGTCCCCCACGACTCCACCCGCCATCGGCGCAGAACCCGTTCGCGAGAGCGAGCGTGACCGCGCAGAAGACGCTTTCGTGGAGTTTGGTCGCCTCGGCCGCCTCGGCCGAGCTCAGCACGTAGACGACGTCGGTCAGCCGCCGGATCACCTCGGCCGCACGCGCCGCGCAAGCTTGCGTCGCTCCACCGACGACACGCGGCGTCTCCCGCCGCAGGTGATCGTCGTTGCCCGGATCGATCCGGCCGGCGCTGAAGGCCACGTACACGTCCTCGCCGACGCGCAGGCCGCGTTGCTCGAGCGGGCGGATGAGCAGGTCCCGCGTCGTGCCCACGTAACTTGCCGAGGTGAGGATGATCGTCTGGCCTTCGCGTGCGTGGCCGACGACGGTGCCGCACGCGCCGCGCAGCGCGGACAGGTCCGGGCGGTGGCCGGCGTCCGCCGGTGTGGGCACACAGATGATGACGGCGTCCGCGGCGGCGGCGGCGCCGGCGTCACTGGTCAGCTCCAGGCTGCCGTCGCGCACCGCCGCGTCGAGCAGGCGGCGGTCGGCGACGGTGAGGCCGGCCTCACCCGCGTTCAGCGCGCGCTGCCCGTTGCCGCTGCCTTCTGCGTGCGCGCTGCTGGCGTGATCGGCTTGATCGGCCGGAATCTGCAAGGCGACCAGCTTTCCCCGCAGGTTGCGTTCGCTGCCGTTGATCGCACGTGAAGGTCGGTATTGTGACACTGTGTCTCCCCGATGCCCGGGCGGGACCGGTGCCCGTGCGGGCCGCGACGGCCCCAGCCAAGCGGTGCATGACGCGTAACCCGACTCTTGCAACGGCGTCCCCCTGGTACCTCATGCATCAGGGGTAGTCGCCCTAGCCCGAACGGCGGAGAAACGGCGCCGCCGGCCCGCGACAGGTGCGCGGCAACGCCTGCGGCGACGGCGGCCGCGGAGCGCCGCAGCGGCGGAGCTCCGCGGCGGCGGCCCAGGCCGGATCACCCGCCGCACCCGAGCCCTGCTGATGGCGCCCGAAACACACGAAGCAGCCCGCGATGTGCAGGTCACCGGGGGACGGCAGCCACGCGGGCGGCGCGTCAGCCGCAAGGCGCCGCTGCTCAGCCATCGACGCATCCGCCTGCGCGGGCCACATACGATCCAGTCTCACTGGTCTTCAGCGGTCGCCCAGCGCGCAGCCGTTCGCGAATAGCCGGTGCTGGGCATTTCTGATCATGGGTGCTCATGTCTGCCTGGAGGCAACCATGGCTCTGCACGTCAGCTCCGAGGTCGGCCACCTCCGGCAGGTCATCGTTCACCGGCCTGGTTTTGAGCTGAACCGGCTGACCCCATCCAACGCCGCCGACCTGCTCTTCGACGACGTGCTGTGGGCGCGGAGGGCGCGTGAGGAGCACGACGAGTTCGTCGCCGCGATGCGGGAGCGCGGCATCACTGTCCACGTGTTCAGTGAACTGCTCCGCGCCACCCTCGCGAACCCCGAGGCACGAACCTACATCCTGGACCATACCTTCGACGAGCGATTCTACGGGCCGATGGCCATCGACGCGATACGTAACGCGTTCGACGCGATGGACGTCGACACACTGGAGCAATACCTGATCGGCGGCATCACCAAGCGCGAACTGCTGCAGCGGATCCCGCAGCCGCCCAGCGTCTGGTTCCACTCGCTAGCGCTGGACGACTTCGTCCTCAGCCCGCTGCCGAACCATCTGTACACCAGGGACACCTCGTGCTGGATCTACGGCGGCGTGTCGATCAACGCGATGCGCAAACGGGCGAGGCGGCGCGAGACCATTCACTACGAGGCCCTGTACCGGTGGCATCCGATGTTCGCGGGCGAGCTGTTCGAGATCTGGAATGAGGGCAGCGCCACGGCGCCCGCGACGATGGAAGGGGGGGACGTGATGCCGGTCGGCAACGGCTCGGTGCTCATCGGGATGAGCGAGCGGACCCAGCCGCAGACGGTCGAGATGCTCGCGCGACGCCTGTTCGCCGCTGGCGGGGCACAGCGCATCGTTGCGATCAACATGCCGAAAGCAAGGGCAGTCATGCATCTCGACACCGTCATGACCATGGTCGACCGCGGGGTGTTCACCAAGTACGCCGGGCTCGGGATGCTCCCTTCTTACACGATCGAACCCGGAGCGGCCGAGAAGGAGCTCAAGGTCACCGACCATGCGCCCGCCGACATGCACAAGGCGCTCGCCGCGGCGCTCGGGCTTGATGACGTCAAGATGCTCACCCCGACGCACGACGTGTACACGGCAGAGCGTGAGCAATGGGATGACGGCTGCAATGTGCTGGCCCTCGAACCCGGCGTGGTGATCTCGTACGAGCGCAACGACACCACGAACACGTTTCTTCGGCGCAGCGGCATCGAGGTGATCACCATCCGGGGCAACGAGCTTGGCCGCGGCCGGGGTGGCTCGCACTGCATGACGTGTCCCATCGAACGCGACGCGTGAGCTGAAGCCGGTGCGCGAGCTGGCCCCGCGAGCTGGCGCCGGTGCGCGAGCTGGCCCCGCGAGCTGGCGCCGGTGCGCGAGCTGGCCCCGCGGGCTGGCGCCGGTGCGCGAGCTGGCCCCGCGAGCTGGCGCCGGTGCGCGAGCTGGCGCCGGTGCGCGGGCTGGCGGCTCAGCAGCATGGCGACACCATGATCGCGGTAACTATGTGGAAGCATTCGCTAAGAAATTACCGCGATCATGAAAGCTCGCCGCTCGGCTGCGGCGTCTGGGTCCTTGCCGCCTGCACACCCGCTGACGAGGCGTACGCCCGTGGATGATGCCGCGTGCTCGGCGGGCCGCTCAAGCTCGGCGAGCATGCGGACGCTCCAGTCCATTCACCGGCACATCACGCACCCGGCCTGCCTCCCCCGCGACCTCGCTCACGCAGGATCAGGAGGGCGTATCCGGCCACGGTGGAGTCATCGGTGATGGCGCCGTCCGCGATCATCTGCTCGAACGCGCCGCGGGAGAACCATGCCTGGCGCATGTCCTGTTCCTCGTGTTCGCGCTGAGCCGGCCCGTGGCTCAGCTCGGTGGCGAGATAGACGTCGCAGCCCTGCCGGCTCATCCCGTGCGAGCAGTGCAGGTAGCCAAGATGCGCGAGCTTACCGGCGCGCAGGCCGGTCTCCTCGGCGAGTTCACGGCGCGCCAGGTGCACAGGATCGGCCTTCGCGCGGCCAGGCATGGTGCCCTGAGGGAAGCTCCAGGTACGTCGCCCTATCGGGTAGCGATACTCCTCGACCAGGTGGAATCCGCCATCTTCCGCCGGGATGACGAGCGCGAAGTCCGGCTTGTGGATCACGCCGAAGAGGCCGCGTGAGCCGTCGGGCCGTTCGATCTGGTCCTCACGGACTGTCATCCACGGATTCTGGTAGACGACCCGCGACGACAACTGCCTGATTATGGGGCCATCGGCTGAATCCTGGCTCACGCCGGCCCGCCCGGGACCCTGCGCACGCCAGCCCGCACGGCGCTGATCCTCCGGTCAACCGCGCGCCATCGATCCTTAACGGCTGCGCGGCGGCTCCTGCCCATGAAGGAGACCGTACGCGATCCGTCCGTCACGAACCTGGTCGAAGGAGGGTTCCGCTGCGCCTGATCGCGCCGACGGCCTCGGCGGCGAGGCGGTCGATGATGGCGCCGGCCGGCTCGACCACCCGGACCAGGCCGATCGCCTGGCCCGCGTAAACGTGGTAGACGTCGAAATCATCGGCCGCGCGGGCCTGACGGAGCCGTTCGTTCTCGGCGGTCTGGCGGGCCGCAAGGTCGGCCTCCTTACCGTGCCACTGATCGGTGAACCGGTTCCGCAGCGCTCGGCCAGGGGTCTGCACCGGATATCCGGCGCCGAGGGCGATGTCGAACACCCTTGTCTGCACGGTGTCGGTCTCGGCGGCACCAAGCAGGCGCTCCTTGCGGGCCCGCGACCCATCCGCCTCCTGCGCCGCGGACAGCGCGCTGCCGATCCAGGCGCCCGCGGCGCCCATCACCAGCGTGCCCGCGACGGCCGCGCCGGTGGCGATGCCGCCAGCGGCAAGTACAGGCACCTGTTTGTCCCCCACGACGTCCAGGACGACCTGCAGGATCGTGAGCGTACCGATGAACCCGGTGTGCCCGCCGGCCTCGCTGCCCTGGGCGACCAGCGCGTCGGCGCCTGCCGCCAGGGCGGTCGCCGCCTCGGCGCGGGTACGTACCTGCACCGCGAGCCGCACGCCCGCGTCGATGACCTGGCGCGCCCATGGCGTGATGTCGCCGAAGGAGAGCGCGACCACCGGAGGGCGCAAGGCGAGCATGTGGCGGAGCAACTCAGGACGGCGCCGCAGGACCCAGGCGACACAGCCAAAGCCCCACACGCCTTCGGCGGCGGCGGCATCGGCCGCCGCACGGTCCAGCCAGCCGATGGTAGCGGACTCCCCGGCGCCGATCAGGCCGAGCCCGCCCGCGGCCGAGACCGCGCCGGCAAGCCGCCCGCCCGATACCCCAGCCATCGGGGCGAGCACCAGGGGGTGCCGCAGCCCCCACTCACGGGTCAACCGCGTCGACAGCACGCCGTCGCCCGCTCCCATAACCCGCACACTACTCCGGCGTGTTCAGATGCCCGGCCAGGGGCGGAGACGGCACTTCCAGCTGGGTAGGCTCGTGGTGAAACGCCTGGCACGACTGGGCCTGACGGGACTGGCACCTACTGGGAGGCACTACGGTGGCAGCAAAACCATTACCCGACGCGGTAACCGCGACCGAAGGCCGCCCTCCGGCGATCGACACCAGCGTCGCGCATGCGGCCAGGGTGTATGACTACTGGCTGGGCGGCAAGGACAACTTCGCCGCCGATCGCGAAGCGGGCGATCAGGTGATCGCGGCTCAGCCCGCCATCCTTGTCGGCGTCCGGGCGAATCGCGCCTTCCTCGGGCGGGCCGTGCGCTACCTGGCCGGGCAGCGGCGGATCAGGCAGTTTCTCGACATTGGCACCGGGATCCCTGCCGCCAACAACACCCATGAGGTGGCCCAATCGGCCGCGCCCGGGTCCCGCGTCGTCTACGTGGACAACGACCCGATCGTGCTTGCACACGCACGGGCGCTGCTCAACAACACCAACGGCCCAACGGCCTACCTGGACGCTGACCTGCGCGACCCGGGGAGGATCCTGCGGGCGGCCGCGCGAACCCTTGACTTCAGCCAGCCGGTCGCGGTGCTGCTGCTGATGATCCTGCACCTGATTCCCGACTCCGATGATCCGTACGGGATCGTGCGGCGGCTGATGGACGCCACCGCGCCCGGCAGTCACCTGGTGCTGTCACATCCGGCGAGCGACATCGACGCCGCGGCCGCCGCGAGGGCGACCCGGTGCTACAACGCGCTCGTCTCCCCCCCGCAGATCCGGCGCACGCACGCGGAGGTCCGCCGATTCTTTGATGGTCTCGACCTGCTCGAGCCCGGGGTCGTGGCGACGAACCGGTGGCGGCCGGTGGACGGTGTCGGGTCTCCGTGCCGAGCACCAAACCACGCAGGTGTCGGGCGCAAGCCGGTGCGGGGGCTGGCTGACGGACTCACCCGGGGCGGGTGACGCGCGCCCCGGCCGCACGCGGGATCGTGATTTCGTGGTGAAGACCAAGGCGAAAACTTCCTCGAACCGATCACCGCGAGCACAGGAATCACCGCCCGGTACGGCTCCCGCCACGCCTCGCACGCCGGGGTCACGACCCGATGAGGCGCTGGCATACCTGACCCCCACGGAACGAGCCGCACGCGGTAAGGCTGCCCGGGCCGCCGTGCCGCGCGACAGTCACGCGGTCTTCGACCCACCGGCGGACCGCCCGGACCCAGTCAGCCTGCTCGAGCAGCAGGCAGTGTCACGGGTACCCGAACTGGTGCCGGTCAGGTACGGGCGGATGCTTGTGTCGCCCTTCACCTTCTTCCGCGGCGCCGCCCTGCCCATGGCCAGCGATCTCGCCAAGACCCCCGCCTCCGGCATCATGGTGCAGGCATGCGGTGACGCGCACCTGTCCAACTTCGGCGTCTACGCGTCGCCTGAGCGGCGGCTGGTGTTCGACGTCAACGACTTCGACGAGACACTGCCCGGGCCGTGGGAATGGGATGTCAAGCGGCTGGCAGCCAGCTTGGAGGTGGCGGCGCGCGGCAACGGGTTCACCGCCAGGCAGCGCCGCGAGATCGTGGTTGCTTGCGTCACCCGGTACAGAGAAGCGATCCGGCGCTTCGCGGGCATGCCCAACCTGCAGGTCTGGTACGCGCACGCGGAACTTGACGAGCTTCGGGCCCAGTTCGGCGCCATGCTGGATAGGCGGCAGCGCAAGGTCCTGGACAAGGGCATGGCGAAGGCGCAGACGCGCGACAGCCTGCAGGCGTTCGACAAAATGACCCAGGTGGTGGACGGCCGGCCACGCATCGCCGCCGACCCTCCGCTGATTGTGCCGCTCGCCGACCTGACGCCGCAGCAGACGGACGCGACCGGCCTCGAAGAACAGCTCGACCCGCTTATCTCGAGGTACCGGCGCACTTTGGAAACCGACCGCCGCTACCTGCTCGAGCAGTTCGCGTTCGCCGACATGGCCCGCAAGGTCGTCGGCGTCGGCAGCGTGGGCACCAGGTGCTGGATCATCTTGATGCTCGGCCGCGACCAGACCGATCCACTATTCCTGCAGGTCAAGGAAGCGGAGCCGTCCGTGCTCAGCGCCTTCGCCGGCGCCAGTGAGTACACCAACCAGGGCCAGCGGGTCGTCGCGGGCCAGCGGCTCATGCAGGCATCGAGCGATATCTTCCTGGGCTGGCAGCGGACTGACCAGGGGCTCGACGGGCGGGCCCGCGACTTCTACGTCCGCCAGCTGCGCGACGGGAAGTTCTCGGTCGACATCGCCTCCATGGTTCCCGCTGGCCTTAAGCTGTACGGCGAGCTGTGCGGGTGGACGCTCGCGCGGGCGCACGGCCGTTCTGGCGACCGGATCGCCATCGCCTCCTATCTTGGCGGCAGCGACGTCTTCGACCGGGCCATCGGGGAATTCTCCAGCGCCTACGCGGACCAGACCGAACGCGACCACGCGGCGCTCGCCGCCGCTGCCGCCTCGGGACGCATCAAGGCCGAACGCGATATCTGACGATCACCCAGCCAGTTTCCCGTGTCGACCCAGCTGAACTCTACAGCCAGGCACAAGTCATAGGAGGTCATCCACTGCGGGTGAGGTGCGGCAAATGCGTGCGGACCGACAGTTGGCCGGTGTCCCAATTTTCGAGGCCATTCCATTCCATGCACCTGATCGCCGCCGCCTGCGGGCAAGCGGGGCCTGCCATTGGCATCCGGGCCTGTGGTATGCCTACGGTTCACAGGCGGGCGAAACGGTAAAGAACCAGGGAACTGCAAGATCCAGAGGAACGGCGATGAGTGCTGAAGGTGAGCGGGTAAAGGGGTTCGGGCAACTCGAGGATGGGCTGCGGCAGGCGAGCGACTGGTATCTGTGGGGACCGTATGTGAGCGAGCGGCAGTGGGGAACGGTCCGCGAGGATTACAGCGCCGACGGCGGGGCGTGGGATTACCTGCCGCACGACAACGCCCGTTCGCATGCCTACCGGTGGGGCGAGGACGGCCTGGCCGGCTTCTGCGATGTGGAGCAGCGTCTGTGCCTGGGGCTGGCGTTGTGGAATGGCCGTGATCCGATTCTCAAGGAGCGGGCTTTCGGGCTGACGGGCGCGCAGGCGAACCACGGTGAGGACGTGAAGGAGTACTGGTGGTATCTGGACGGCCTGCCCAGCCACGTGTGGAACCGCTGGCGGTACCACTACCCGCAGGCGGCGTTCCCGTATGAGGATCTGCGGGCCGAGAATGGCCGGCGCGGCAAATTCGATCCCGAGTATGAGCTGCTTGACACCGGCGTGTTCGAGCATGATCGCTACTGGATCACCGAGGTCTGGTACGCCAAGGCGGATCCGACTGACCTGTTGATGACGGTCCGGGTGACCAACGCGGGCCCGGAGGCCGACACCGTGCATGTGCTGCCGACCGCGTGGTTCCGCAACACGTGGTCGTGGGAGGCCGGCGCGGTCAAGCCGCTGATAGCCGGCGCGGGCGGTTCGGCGGTCACGATCGGGCACCCGTTCCTCGGCTCACTTGAACTGCTGGCCGGCGAGAGCCCGGACGGCACGGTCCCGGTGCCGCTGTTCTGTGAGAACGAGACGAACACGGCGCGGCTGTTCGGCGTGCCGCCAGCTACGCCGTACCCCAAGGACGGCATCAACGACCATGTGATCAGCGGTGCGGCCACCGTCAACCCCGATCAGCACGGCACCAAGTGCGCGTTCTGGTACCAGCTGACAATCGCGCCCGGCGCTACCGCCGAGCTGCGGCTGCGGCTGCGCCCGGCGGGCGCGGCCGGCGCGCACGCGGGGGCGGCCGGCGCGCACGCGGGGGCGGCCGGCGCGCACGCGGGGGCGGCCGGTGTTCAAGCGGGGGCGGCCGGTGTTCAGGCGGGGGCCGCGGCCGCGCTCGGCAGCGACTTCGACCGCGTCGTCCAACAGCGCCGGGCCGAGGCCGACGAGTTCTACGCCGGGCTGACCCCGCAGGGGGCCAGCCCGGATGAGGCGATGGTGATGCGGCAGGCCTTCGCCGGGATGCTGTGGAGCAAGCAACTGTACAACTACGATGTGGGCCGCTGGCTGGATGGTGACCCGGCCCAGCCGCCGCCGCCGCCGGGCAGGCGCGGCGGGCGCAACGCCAAATGGCGCAACTTCGATTCGTTCGACATCATGTCCATGCCGGACAAGTGGGAGTACCCCTGGTTTGCCGCCTGGGACCTGGCCTTCCACTGTGTGGCGCTGGCGCACGTGGACCCGGCGTTCGCCAAGTACCAGCTCATCCTGTTGTGCCGGGAGTGGTTCCAGCACCCGAACGGGGCGCTGCCCGCCTACGAGTGGGACTTCGGGGACGTGAACCCGCCGGTGCAGGCGTGGGCGGCGCTGGAGGTGTTCGCCATCGACGGCGGCCGCGACCTGGACTTCCTGTCCCGGGTGTTCGACAAGCTGCTGGTCAACTTCACCTGGTGGGTCAACCTGGAGGACAAAGAAGGCAACAACCTGTTCGAGGGCGGCTTCCTCGGGCTGGACAACATCGGCCCGATCGACCGTTCGCACCTGCCGGTCGGCGGGGTCCTGGAGCAGTCCGACGCGACCGGCTGGATGGCCTTCTACGCGATCGCCATGACGGGCATCGCCGCCGTCTTGCAGCGCAGCGGCCGCCGGCCCGCGATCGATCTTGTGCTGAAGTTCCTCGAGCACTTCGCCGCGATCACCGAGGCGATGGACGGCCAGGGCCTGTGGGACGACGCCGACGGGCTCTACTACGACCGGCTGCTCACCCCGGACGGCACCGCGGTGCCGGTCAAGGTCCGGTCGATGGTGGGCATCATCCCCGTGCTGTCGGCCGCCGTCATCGACGAGAGCTGGCTCACCCAGGCGCTGACGGTCGGCAAGCAGTTCGCGGACTTCCTCAGCCGGCAAGGCCTGGCCGACCAGGACAAGCTCGGCGAGACCGGCCTGATGCGCGGTGAGCCGGGCGACCGGCGGCTGCTGCTGTCGGTTGTCGGCATCGACCGGCTCGAAAAACTGTTCGCCAAGCTCTTCGACAAGAACGAGTTCCTGTCCCCTTACGGGTTGCGGGCGCTGTCGGCCTACCATCGCGATCATCCGTACGAGCTCGACGTGGAGGGGATCCGGGCCACGATCGACTACGAACCCGCCGAGTCAACTACGGCGATGTTCGGCGGGAACTCCAACTGGCGCGGGCCGATCTGGTTCCCGCTCAACTACCTCGTCGTCAACGTGCTCGAGCGCTACTACCGGTTTTTCGGTGACGAGCTGACGATCGAGTACCCGGCCGGCTCCGGGTATAAGGTCCCGCTCGACGTGATCGCCCTGGACCTGCAGGACCGGCTGCTCTCCATCTTCACCGTGGGCCCGGACGGGCGGCGGCCCTGCTTCGGCCGGGTCGACCGGCTGCAGCACGACCCGGCCTGGGAAAACAACCTGGTGTTCAACGAGTACTTCCATGGCGACAACGGCGCCGGGCTCGGCGCCTCGCACCAGACGGGCTGGACTGGGCTGATCGCCGACGTGATCCGCCGCCGCCACGGCGCGGTCGGCTCGGTCGGTGACGTGATCCGCGTTCTCGCCGAGCAGGCCCGGCCATGACACCGCCTCCGCGGCCCGCGGCCGCCAGCACCACGGGGTCGCCCGCCGCCGCGGCGCAGAGCGCGCCGGCGCTGCCGGGCAGCCAGTTCCCGCTCGGCGCGACCGTGGCTGACGGCGGCACGAATTTCGCCGTCGCCGCGGCCGATGCCGACGCGATGCTGCTGTGCCTGTTCGACGGGAACGGCGCCGAGACCCAGGTCCCGCTGCGGGACTACGACGCGGGCGTGTGGCACGGTTTCGTGCCCGGGACCGGCGCCGGGCAGGCCTACGGGTACCGCGCCGCAGGCCGTTATGATCCTGGCTCGGGTTTGCGCTTCAACCCGGCGAAGCTGCTGCTCGACCCCTACGCCCGGGCGGTGGCTGGTGGGGTGAGGTTCGGGCCCGAGGTGCTCGGCTACGCGGTCGGCGACCCGGACGCGCCGAGCCCGCTGGATTCGGCGGCCCAGGTGCCGCGAAGCCTCGTCGTCGATGACCGGTACCGGTGGCGGGACCAGGCGCGGCCCCGGCACCGTTACGCGGACACCGTCATCTACGAGGTGCACGTCAAGGGTTTCACGATGCGCCACCCCGGGGTGCCGGCCGAGCTGCGCGGCACCTATGCCGGGCTCGGCCACGAGGCGGCCATCAACCACCTGACCGGTCTCGGCGTGACTGCCGTCGAACTGCTACCGGTACACGAAAACGTGCCCGAGGCGTTCCTGACCCAGCGTGGGCTGACCAACTACTGGGGCTACAACACCATCGGGTTCTTCGCCCCGCATCAGGCGTACTCGGCCGAAGTCCGGGCCGGGCGCCCCGGTGGCCAGGTCGCCGAGTTCAAGGCCATGGTCGACGCGCTGCACGGCGCCGGGCTCGAGGTACTGCTCGACGTCGTCTTCAACCACACCGCCGAGGCCGGTCACGACGGTCCCACGCTGTGCTTCCGGGGCCTGGACAACGCCGCCTACTACCGTCTCGAACCTGGCGACCCGGGCCAGTACGTCGACACCACCGGCTGCGGCAACTCACTCAACGTCGGCGACCCGCTGACCCTGCAGCTGATCATGGACTCGCTGCGTTACTGGCTGACCGAAATGCGGGTGGACGGCTTCCGGTTCGACCTGGCGCCCACCCTCGCCCGGCAGGAGGGCGCCTTCGATAAGCGGTCGGCGTTCCTGGACATGGTGTCCCAGGATCCGGTGGTGTCGCGGGCGAAACTGATCGCCGAACCATGGGACGTCGGCCAGATGGACAGCTACGACCTGGGCGGGTTCCCGGCGCTGTGGCGGGAGTGGAACGGCAAGTACCGCGACACCATGCGCGACTTCTGGCGCAGCCAGCCCGGCCTGGGCGAGTTCGCCTCCCGGTTCGCCGGATCATCGGACATGTACGGCCGCGCCCGCCGCCGCCCGACCGCCTCGGTGAACCTGATCACGGTGCACGACGGTTTCACCCTCCGCGACCTGGTCTCCTACAACGACAAGCACAACGAGGCCAACGGCGAGTCCAACCGCGATGGGACCAGCGACAACCGCTCCTGGAACTGCGGCGCCGAAGGCCCCACCGCCGACCCGGGCGTGGCGGCCCTGCGGGCGCGCCAGTCCCGGGCGATGCTGACCACGCTGCTCCTGTCGTTCGGGGTCCCGATGCTGCTCGGCGGCGACGAGATGGGCCGCACCCAGCAGGGCAACAACAACGCCTACTGCCAGGACAACGAGATCACCTGGTTCGACTGGGACGGCGCCGACACCGAACTGCTCGCCTACACCACCAGCCTGGTGGCGTTCCGCAAGGCCCACCCGGTGTTCCGGCGCCGGCGGTTCCTCGCCGGGGCGGACGCCTCCGACCTGGGCTGGTTCACACCCGCGGGAACCGCGATGACCGGCCCCGACTGGTCCGACAGCGGCGCCCGCGCCGTGGCCGTCTACCTCGACGGATCCGACGCCCCCGACCGGGCAGCCGACGGCTCCCTGCTGATCGACGACGACTTCCTCGTCCTGGTCAACGCCTGGTGGGAGCCGCTGTCGTTCACCGTTCCCGCCACCCGCGACGGGCAGGCCTGGCAGGCCGCAATCGACACCTACGATCCCGCTGCACCGGCCGCCACGGCCCGGGTCCACGCGGGCGACCAGCTGACCGTCAGCCCCCGGTCGATCATCGTGCTCCGCGGCCCGGTGGGGGGTCAACTGCCCGCCGAACACGGACCTTCGTGATCGACAAGTGGCTCCAGGGTCGGCGCTTAGTAACACCTGACACGGCCACCTCGTGCGACCGCGCGGCATCTGGCCGCCTGAGCCGGCAAAGTCGCGCCGCTATCGCGGCTGCGGGCCGGGCGGGCCATCGACGAGGCCAGCGCGCCGAAGCGCGTCCGCAATCGCACCCCCGCCACCCGAACCACCGGATCCGCGGCTGTGGCCACTGCCTGACCGGCGCGGCCGCCCGCTTCGCGGCACGCGTCCCTGCCCGCCGGCGCGGCGGGATTCACCGCTGATTTCGCCGCCGGACGCACCGCTGACTCCGCCGCCGGACGCACCGCTGACTCCGCCGCCGGACGCACCGCTGACCTCGCGAATGGCGTCGCCGATGGTGTCACCTCCGCCGCCGGTTTCACCGCGGACCTCGTCGTCGACGCGCAGCGTGAGCGCGATGCGCTTGCGAGCGATGTCGACACCGAGCACCTTGACGCGAACTATGTCGCCTGGTTTCACCACCTCACGCGGGTCCGTGACAAAGCTCTTCGACATCGCAGAAATATGCACGAGACCGTCCTGATGCACACCGACATCCACGAAGGCGCCGAACGCCGCGACGTTGGTGACGACACCCTCGAGCAGCATGCCTGGCCGCAGGTCATCGATGGTTTCCACGCCCTCCTTGAAGCACGCCGTGGTGAAGGCGGGACGTGGATCGCGACCTGGTTTCTCCAGTTCCTGCAGAATGTCGGTCACGGTCGGCAGGCCGAATGTGGCGTCGGCGAATTCCATCGGCTTGAGCCCCCGCAGCACCGTGGTGTTGCCGATGAGCGCGGTGATGTCATTGCCCGTCACCGCGAGGATCCGGCGCACGACCGGATACGCCTCCGGGTGCACGGCTGAGGCGTCGAGCGGATCGTCTCCGCCCGGAATGCGCAGGAACCCGGCACACAGCTCGAACGCCTTCGGGCCAAGGCGGGGCACGTCCTTGAGCGCCTGCCGCGAGCGGAACGGGCCGCCCGCGTCCCGGTACGCGACGATTCCCGCGGCGAGCCCGTCATTGATGCCGGAAACGCGTGCGAGCAGTGGCACCGAGGCGGTGTTGATGTCGACCCCCACCGCATTCACGCAATCCTCGACGACCACGTCGAGCGAGCGCGACAGCTTCGTCTCAGACAGGTCGTGCTGGTACTGGCCGACGCCGATCGACTTGGGGTCGATCTTGACGAGCTCGGCGAGCGGATCCTGGAGCCTGCGGGCAATGGAGACCGCGCCCCGTAGTGAGACGTCAAGGCCGGGTAGCTCACGGGAGGCATAGGCCGAGGCCGAGTACACCGACGCACCCGCCTCCGACACCATGATCTTGGTAAGTCCAAGCTCCGGATGCAGCTTGATCACCTCGGTCGCGAGCTTGTCGGTCTCCCGCGAGGCGGTACCATTGCCGATCGCGATCAGCTCAACGTGGTGCTCGCCCGCGAGCTGCGCGAGCACAGCGACGGCCTCGGGCCAGCGCCGCTGCGGCTCGTGCGGATAAACGGTCTCTGTCACCACCACCTTGCCCGTCGCATCCACCACGGCGACCTTCACACCGGTGCGGAAACCGGGATCGAGGCCCATCGCGGGCCTGGCGCCGGCGGGCGCGGCAAGCAGCAGGTCGCGCAGGTTGGCGGCGAACACCCGCACCGCCTCGTCCTCAGCCGCCTGCCATAGGCGCATCCGCAGGTCGATGCGGAGATGGACGATGATGCGCGTCCGCCAGGCGGAGCGCACCGTGTCCATCAGCCAGCGGCTGGCCGGCGCCCCGGAGAGCGAGATGGCGAAATGCCGCGCGATCCGCAGCTCGTAGTCGCTGCGGCCGTCCCGTTCCCCCGGTTCAAGGGCGAGCGGTTCCCCGGGTTCAAGCTCAAGGTCGAGGATCTCCTCCTTCTCGCCCCGCAGCAGCGCCAGGATCCGGTGGGAGGGCAGCCTGGTGAAGGGCTCTGAGAAATCGAAGTAGCCGGCGAACTTCGGCCCGGCCTCCTGCTTGCCTTCGCGCACCTTCGACACCAGGCGGCCACGTGACCACATCTGCTCGCGCAGCGTCCCGATAAGGTCCGCGTCCTCGGCGAAGCGTTCGACCAGGATCGCGCGGGCGCCCTCAAGCGCGGCCGCGGCGTCCGGCACCCCCCTTGCGTCGCCGGCGAACGCGTCGGCCGCCGGCTGCGGATCAACCGCGGGATCGGCGAGAATCTGATCGGCCAGCGGCTCCAGCCCCGCTTCCCTGGCAATCCGGGCCTTGGTGCGGCGCTTGGGCTTGTAGGGCAGGTAGATGTCCTCCAGGCGCGCCTTCGAATCGGCGGCCATGATCTGCGCCTCGAGATCGGGACCGAGCTTGCCCTGGCCGCGGACCGACTCGAGGATGGCGACCCGCCGTTCGCCAAGCTCGCGCAAGTAGCGCAACCGCTCCTGCAACGTGCGCAGCTGCACGTCATCGAGCGTGCCCGTCGCTTCCTTGCGGTAGCGGGCGATGAACGGGACAGTTGCCCCGCCATCGAGCAACTCCACCGCCGAGCGCACCTGCCGTTCGGCCGCGCCGATCTCGGCCGCGATCCGCTGATAGACAGACTCCGTCACAGGCGCACTGTCCCACGCGCCCACCAGCCGCGCTAGCCTGACGCTGTGGTTTTCTCGGGCGGCCGGGGCCTGGCTGGGCACGACGGAGGCGAAGACGCGGATCGTGGATTTCCCGCACGCTTCGGCACCACTCAAGGACTGGCTCGCTACTCAGGTCGGACCCGGTGACGTTGGACCCGGTCCGGCCGGCGGCCGTTAGCTGGCGGGCACCCCGGCGCCGACGAGTATGGCGGCCCAGTCGTGTGCCCGGTCGAGTTCGCCAGCGCACATCGGGCCCTCCGCGTACTCGACGATGAAGCCCTCTGGCTCGGCGGCGACGCTGTAGCCGTGCTCGCGCAGGCGGCGGGCGATGCCCTTCGCGGCGCCGCCGGCGAGCCGGCTGCCGAGCCGGGTATCGAAGGCGGCCGCGCGGCGGCCCTTGGCCGCCTTGGGGACGGCGTGGAACCAGGTACGCAGGCCAGGGCCCTCGGCGTCCGGGTCCAGCGGATGCTCGTCAACGCAACCTGCCGCACCTCCGGAATCCCCAGCACCTGCCGAAGCCGGATTCCCTGTCACACCCAGCACAGCATCCCGGCGGCTCCGGGTGAACGTCATGCCACGGGCGTGCGTAGGCCCGCCGACAATCAGCAGATCGGCAGCCTCGACCAGGTCGGGCGTGGCGGTGGACACGGGTATGCAGTTCACCGCGGTCCCGGCAGCCGCGTCGCGGATCCCGCATGTGATGGCAATGGCGACCTGGTGCGTATTTCCGAATATGCTTTCGTACACAATGAGAACCTGCATGGCCGCTCCTCCTGTTCCGACTTAGCTCCCAGCCTGCGTCCCCT
>Ga0335078_10004520_pt1 | contig 20598 bp, 22 predicted proteins | sample Lox_Sample_32_FD_206711 | JGI IMG/M metagenome (GOLD analysis project Ga0335078, IMG submission 206711) | Soil microbial communities from Loxahatchee National Wildlife Refuge, Florida, United States - Lox_Sample_3.2 | ecosystem: Environmental > Terrestrial > Soil > Wetlands | place: USA... | reverse complement strand
CGCGCCAGAACAGACAGTCCAAGTGAACACGGTAATCTACTCCATTTAGCCTGCTTTTTGGTGAGGAACGAAGACTGACTGTTGGGATAGCAGAAACCGAAGGCGACAAGATGGTTCAGACTCCTAACGGGATCGTCGTGAGCGACAATTCCTCCAACGCGAATGATGGCGATGATTCGCCTAGTACAACTTCCATGCCCGACACGCCACAGCCACCATCGCGAGAGCAACAACTGAATACCCTGAGAACGACGTTCACAGCGCGACTGGAGATCGGTACAACAGTTTACCTTGTCTCGACGAGATGGTTTTCGAAATTCAGTGCTTGGGCCAGAGGAGATCAACAAGAGGAACCTGGTCCATGTGATCCTGTATCTGTTCTATGCGATGATGATGGCGTAGTAAGGGAGGGTCTTGTAGAAGATGCAGATTATCATATGACATCAGAGGATGGCTGGTCATTAATCAAGACATGGTTATCTCAAGCTAATCTCAAGCTAATGCAGCCATGGTGTCAAGTCTGAGTGTTCTCGAAACGTCATCCCTGAATCACCCCACTCACTTCGAGGTCTGGCAGAGATACGGCCACCACGGATAGCCTTGACTAAGATCGTTCCTGCTACGTCTCAATCAGCCGTCTCCTTCAATTTCTCAGTGCCTAGCAAGCCAAAAGCAATCACCATTCAAGTTAGCAAAGCAGATACCATAGATCACTTAGTCCCACTCATCCGCACAACCTTACAATTCCCTGAGGACGGACAGTTACGTTACTATAAATTTCCTATCAAGAAAACCGACCCCATCTCTATTGAGATGACACCTTCTAATATCGGGAAGTTCATCCCTAATCGAGAGGATGCTCTCGATATCCCTGAGCAATCTTCATCCACCAACGACTCGAGGACCCTTGGAGAGATAGGCATAGTGGAAGACTTTCTTGGGATCGCTGTAGAACAGAAATCCGAAGATGGATCTTGGCCGATGGACTCGTTAGCCTCAACCACCCCACCGACCTCTAACACCTCCTCATTCCCAATGACCAATGGCGGCGGACGTACACTTGGCTCACCACCTGGTACGCTAGTCTTACGGCGCAGGTCGTATGACAGAACTTCAATTGATGATGATGACGACGACACCTCGGCAAAGGTATACGGTCCAACTCTACCAGGTGCCTATCCTCGTCATCTCGGGCCAACATTCCGATCTCAATCGGCAGAACGATACGGAGAACGATCTAAGACATCATTCAACTCCCGATTCGCAACCTCCCAGTCCGAACGCGTCCGAGGAACAACAGGTCTGAATAACCTCGGTATAACTCTTTCCTCCCTTCGATCTAACGATAGGTAATACGTGCTACATGAACTCTGCCCTGCAATGTCTAGTCCACTGTGAAGAATTAACAGAATACTTCCTCTCCCAAGTCTATAAAACCGAACTCAACGAAACCAATCCCCTCGGAATGAAAGGCCAACTCGCCAGATCCTACTTCTACCTCATCGCCGCCCTCTTCAACCCCGGATTCCAAAAACCCGCATTTCCACCCACCGAATTCCGTAAAGTCCTCGGCCGCTTCGCCCCGAACTTTGCAGGCTACACACAACAGGATTCCCAGGAATTCCTTGCGTTCCTGCTTGACGGACTCCACGAGGACTTGAACCGCGTTCGTAATAAGCCGTACGTGGAGAGGGAGGAGTTGATTGGAGTCACGCCTTCTGAGGAGCAGTTACGGGAGTTGGGAGAGAAGAGTTGGCGGGGACATACGTTACGGAATGATTCTGTGATTGTGGATTTGTGTCAGGGGTTGTATAAGTCGACCGTGGTTTGTCCTGTTTGTGAGGTTGTTAGTGTTACTTTTGATCCGTTTATGGATTTATCAGTGCCGTTGCCGATTAAGCAGATGTATTCACATTTATTGAGGCGTGAAGCTGATGAAGGTGGAAACATCCTGGCGTTGTGTTTGTGCCTTGGGAGGGGAATATGGTTAGGGTGGCGGTCGAGTTACCGAAAAGTGCGACCATTAAGGATTTGAAGAAAGTCGTTGGAGAGAGAATGAAGGTGAAACCTTCAACAGTAATTGCACTCTCATTCCATCTAATAATAGCTCCAATCTGCAGAAATCTTCCAAAAGAGATTTTACAAGCATCACGCGGACAACAATCTTCTTGCTGATGTTCTTGCCGATCCAAGCAAGGACGAGGCCTACCTTTTTGAACTTCCTGGTCTTGATGATCCGGAAGCGACTCTGCTTCCCGTCATGCATGGATATCTCAGTCAATCCTTAACATATCGATATGGCGGTAATACGTTCCGCTTCGAGGAATTTGGATTTCCCTTTTACGTGGTGTTAAATGCTGAGGAGAAGAACGATTACGACAAGATATATGAAAAGATTCGACGGAAGTATGCTCAATTTTCGGTTGCCGAAGAACTTGTTAAATCTGTCGAGATTCCTGCTGTAGAAGAGCCGACCGCCGAGCCAACTACTCCCGAAGAGAATCAAATGCAAGATGTCGTAGTCGCTCTCCAAGACTCAAATCCAGATATGGTCACCATCCGCGTCCAACCCTATCAGAGACCGACGTACTTGTACACCGCTTCCAACGAAGTAGAAATGCCTACCACCGCCGACGTGAATAAAGTCGAGAACCTCCCTGATCTACGAGAGTTTCTGCGTCCTCCTGTCTCGCGAATGGAATCAGTGGCACCCTCTGCAATGGAAAGTGTTCATCAAGGACCATCGACACCACCAGACAGCGATCCGAGTGAAGGATTTGTGGATGCTATTGATGGAGAAGCTTCTGAGGACACGACCTATTTCAGTCAACATGAACAATCTGTCGATGATTCAGGCCTTACAGTCCCCGAGTTAATAATGTCGGATGATGATGACGACATGTTGATCACAGATCCAACCGAACGACCTTCTACTCCTCCGATCGGAATGCAAGATGACTCTGACGACGAATTGGCCACCGCATCTCAGATCGGTGATTACGGTCGAGCTCATGCACCGAGCCCAGTTACTGGTGATGTTCTCCCTGCATACTCTTCCCTCTATCCTTCCACGACCACAGAAGACGACACAGTCCATCGGCCCCTCAAATTCGGCGATGCCCTCGTTTGCGTCTGGTCAGATCAAGCATATCAACACGTCTTCAACAACCCGCGCATCGAAACATACTGGAATAGATCCGAAACCTGGCAGGACCCCAATCCACCGCCACCAACCGTTCCACAAAAGAAGAACATTGATCTAGATGATTGTCTAGATGAGTTTGCCCGTGAGGAACAACTCGGTGAAAACGACGAATGGTGGTGTCCAAAATGCAAAGCCCATCGACAGGCGCGGAAGACGTTGGAACTCTGGCGAGTTCCAGATATTTTTGTTGTTCATTTGAAGCGGTTTAGTTCTAATCGGTCTTTCCGGGACAAGTTGGACAATCTGATTGAGTTTCCGATCACGGATTTGGATTTGACGGAACGCGTGGGAGATAAATTTTGGATTGATCAGGAAAGGGGTGGTGAGAAATTGGTTTATGATTTGTTTGCTGTAGATCTACATTTTGGGGGGCTAGGTGGAGGGCATTACACTGCTTACGCGAAGAATTTTGTGGATGACAAGTGGTATTATTTCGATGGTAAACCTGACCTTGACATTATACTAATTTTACAGACAGCAGCGTTAGATCCGCACATGCTTCTGACACGGTATCTTCAGCCGCATATCTCCTATTCTACAGACGGAAGTCAGAAAAACCACTTGGAGGAGATACAGCACGGTTGACCGCAGAATTCCTCGCGAAGAAGGCTGCTGAAGAATCTGCTGAAGAATCTGCTGAAGCAGACGCCGAGGACTCTAATACTACAAGCCCAAAACCAGATGAACCGGCACGATCAAACTCGTCTTCCCCATCACCTCGAGCTACTAGTCTCAGACCGTTGGCACCGATGCGGTTGAATGATCCAAGTGTCCTCGAGTCGATATACGCACCGCTTAAGGCAGTGAATTCTATAGCAGCGAATTCGACGTCGTCGCCAGCTGACCCTACATCCTGGGGTGGTGGATGGAGTAACAGAGCAGCGCAATTACCTTCGCTTACCTTTCCTTTCGGCGTCAATCCTCTCCGAACTTCAGCAGAATCCCCAAAACTCGAAGATTCCGAGAATGCAACTCCGGGAGATAGTGCCGATGCTGATGTCGAGTCCACCAACGACGAAGACAATGAGGTTGAAATAGTGCCTTTGGGAACAGAAACTGGCATGGACGATGTTGAAGTGATTAGCATCGAGGCAACTGGTGATCAACAGGCAGATGATCAACAAGCCGCTTAGAAGGCGGAAATGGCAAATAAAACAACGAATGTCATTGCAATTTCCGGAGGGAAGAAAATGAAAAATCTTTGGTGGTGTTGTGCACCATGGGTGTGCACGCCATGGCGACGGCGTCAGCAATAAAATGAAAATTAAAGTTTTTGCGTGGAGCCGGCATTTTCTTGCATTTGCTGTAAACGTTCAGCTTTGTTGTCGAGGGATGGAAAATAGATTTTCAATCCACATTTACTACATATTACTTCCGCTTCTTAAACTCCCTTTATTCAATGAAAATGTGGTTCCTTTGTCGTCTGTCATCTATAGGTCGCTCCATAAGAATCATTCGCTTTGATACATCTAACCTGCCTCGCTTTCCAATTAAGGTCCCGTCAAGAGGCTGTCATTTTACTGCAGCCAATCGCCGTGGCACAAGATCGACCTTGTGGAAAGTTGGGCGCTTGTCATTTCGGCGATCCCTTTACACCAAATTAAATTAGGGGGAAGGGACTGAGCGCCAGGCGTTCTCACGTCATCCAAAATTAATCCAGCCCTTCAGGAAATGAGTTATTCATCGCGTATACCCGCCTTATTGGAGCTTGAATCGCGAGTGTTCCCACCCCCACTTTTGGGAATTTATTATCCACAACTGAACTCAGAATGGCGAGAGTCTAATGAGAGTCCTAGGTTCACCAAAGATTTGAACATAGAATACGCTTCCGAAGCTTATCGTGATTTCGAGCTAATACAATAACGCTCGAGCGTTTTTAGTTGGAAACTTTCTCTTAAATTGTATATATTCCGACGCTAATTATAGACGGTCCGGAAGTCACATGGGAGTTATTTTGCTAAGGTTGAAAGTTTTTTGGAGCTTGCTGCAGCTAATTTTTGATCTTCGAGCTCGCGAAAAGTTCAAGCGCTCTCCAGAGACAAGGATACAATGAATAGCGAAACAGATAAAGTCACTCCGGATTTGCCCCGATCAATTGTTTGTGAAGGAGAAGGCGTTGATTTTGTTTCGTTTCAACAACAATACGATAGAGAATGAAACGCTGCCCCTGACTTGATCACGACATAGCCGATTGTTCGATTTAGAATGAACTTTATTTCCAATTTCAGCAATCATATCAAATGAGACTTTGTGCCTAAATACGACATCTGCAGTTTCTTGGCCTTTTTTGTTCCATTGTATGGAACGAATGCGCATCTTTCTATTTGTCCCGGGGTCTTTCGAACGTAATAAGGGGACTTGCGCACGGATCATACGCCTTCCAAACGCTCGGGCCGATTTTTCAAATTTTGAAATCAGAAAAGAGGTCTTTTGCCACCAATATTGGGTTCATCATAATGGATTTTCTACGAGGCCTCGGAGGGTGTCACTCCGTTTCAGCTTTGCCTCAATTGATTTACAATATGCTCAGAATCGAATTTCTCCACTTTTTTAAGGATCATGTACTTGTGTTATTTTTAGAATGGTGGATCAATGTTAAGGGATCTTCGGCCATCACAACCCAAGAAAGCTTGGTATAATTCCGACCCCTACTTCCCTTTCAACCTGTTACATCCGCCGCTATATTTGACCCCTCATTTGGCGGTCAATGCTTTCCTTGCAAGTCAATTCAAAGCTACCTTTCGAGAGGCTGAGCTCGTTTGAGATGGTTTTGTTCCTTATCATCTTGGCATTAATATCGGTATCTGTTATTATTTACTGCATTAATGAAGTTCAATTGGCACCTATTGATGACACACTTAGGAAAGTGCTTGCCGAGATGACGCAGCTTCGGAGGTTCGAGTATTATTTGTTTGTTTACCTTCCTTTCAAACGCAACCCCTGTCGCAACTCTTTAACAATTATCAACATCTTTCCCTTTTATCACGAGATAATTCCCTCTTATATTCCTTCATTATCGTCATCAATTTCGAAACCCCTCCGCTGCTCAAAAAAGGTGTCGAAAGAACCGACAATCGGGATGAATCGAAAGCTCCTTAAAGTGGCGAGGTTCGACGCGATGTATAGACCCACTTATACCCAACCTCGTGCATCCCTGAGAAACATAAATAGAGGCGTGGAAAGACCGATTGGGAAACATCCACCACTTGTGTTCTGCAAATTTCAACAAAATCCGCATGGCAGATACATCTAGCTATAGCCGTTACGGTCAACACTTCATGATGGTTTGGTACGACTCTCATCCCGAAGGCCACTGACGCTCGATAGTTACACTTGCGGGGGTCGCCCCGCAAGTTATCAATATCTTGCAAACTATCCTCGCACCACGTGTATTCAAATGAGTCATATCCTTGGTCAAGTATATTGTATCAATGGGCATCGTGATTGATTCTTTAGGTTAGTTGCTGCAGCCAGCACGATGAAGTCGGCGATTGCCCTTACTGTCGTATGGAAGACCAATATGAAGCTTCGGGCCAAAAAGTCTGCTGGCCAAGAATTGACCCTCAGAATAAGGCCGAAGGCGGTTAGGGTCCGAAACGCCGTTCTGATCGACGCTGGCGCATGTCAATCCGCCGTCGTGTCGATCTCGGACAAAGTTCGTTTGCTAAAGATATATTCATATTCTGTTAAGTCTGTGGTTTCTCTTCTCTCTCAAGTCATGTCTCGTTGTGTCACCTGTCAATTGAATGCTCTCTCTTCTTATATCTAAATTTCTCTGTTCCTACTCAGTGAACTTTATATCTCAAACTGATGCGCACTGATCTTTCGGAATAAAGTGTCTCATCTGACAAAGGTTGGAATTGCGCACGTTCCCATTTAACGAACCGCAAAGTCGTCTCGGCAAGAACGGCTTTCTTAAACATATTGTTCTCCAACATTTCTCCTCATATAGAGAATTGGTCTCGCCCATTGTTGAGATGTACTCAAAAAGATAGGGGTAGGGGAAACGGATAAAAGTCTCGGGCGACAACTTTATGTTTCTTAATTTCAGATTATTACAACTATGGGAATAAATTAATTAAACACCATGCTACGAAGCATCACTTCCTTGGAGCAACTATCGAGTTTCTTGGCTAGAAAAGCACTCTCGGCATCGGTGATAATAATCGAAGAATTGCAGTCCATGAGGATATGATTAATCATTGCACAGATTTCCGAAGGTAAGAACGAATCATTCCGTTGAGATGAGGTAAATTCTGGGGAGTTTAAACCTTATTCCATTGTCTCGGGATGGTGAACTTATTATGGAAAAAGCAGGATAGACAGGGGGAACCGAGAATATTTGGAAGCTGCATGTTCAAGCCGCCATGCGCAAGATGCGGAGTGATACTCACAATCCGTCACAGGCATCATTATCCGAATAATTCCGAGGCGATAAGGGCGTAAATGCTTGTGCCTTACTGACAAGCGCCATTTAACATCCACACGAGAAAAACGATGCAGGAGCTAATTGCGCCAAGCCGGGGGCACAATTTATAAAGTCACCAACAAGAAACCTACACTTGCGTCATAGAAATTGCGAAACCGGGGTTCAAAAATAAACGAGACTACTGCATATACAAGTCGATAGCGCATCATTAAAAGGCTAAAGCGCTCAGGCATTCCCGTCGCCGCGTGACCACGCCCAAACTCCAGCCACCAATTAACAGACTGATGAAAACCTTTGCCGTTCCGGGGACAATAAGAACAATATAAGGTTGAAGGAGCATGGACGACCGACGATCAGCAAGGCGAAAAAGATCCTGCGCAGCGTCTCGTGGCTTCATTGTCGATGTTCATTGCCTTGGCCAAGCACATTACGGCATTTGGTGGCACTTCCCGACGGCAGAGCGGAAGTACGTACGGCCAGCCTGGGAAAGAGGGATCGGCGTCCAAGTGCCATGATTTCAATTATCTCCTAAACGAGCGACTAATGATTATGAACTTCCGTCGCGCACAAACCCAATATCGCGGAACAATTGTTATGATACATATTGTTCCTATTTACCACCACATCTTTAATCATCCCGGGGTAATGAAGTCCTGCAATTACATTTACAAGGTAAACAAGAGCAGAAGCTAGATTTGCGGGGAGATGTGATTTTGATCCGAGAAGAGATTTCGCTTCCGACTTATAATTATTGCCAACTCCTCCCGATCCTCAACCAATGCTCTTTGAACGTGCTTCTCTAGATATGTAGTGCTATGAAATTTAAAAATGCCATTTTTTGTGATGTTTTCTTATAAAATCCCAATTCGATGTGAAAATGGTGTGCACAGACTTCTTTCCATAGTAGAACGTATGCAAGCCACCGAAAGCTCGTGCGCCACGATCACTCCTCGATTCGGGGACGCTTAGGTGGACGAGAGGTGCCTGAATCGTCGTCATCGTCATCGACATCACTGTCTGGACTTGCATGCCGTCTAGCCGCCCGCTTCGAGCCCCCTTTTCCCTCGCGACGGCTTCGCGTCTCGTCACGGACACTAATTTTCACCCCCTGTCGCGCAAATGCCCGCGTTAGAGTCGTGCTGGGCGCCATGCCGGGGAATTTCTTAGCGGCGAAGACAACGAAGGTGTTGCTCAGGACTTCGGCAATGACTTGGTTGACGCCTGAGCTAGGGGGACCAGGAGGAAGAACAATGCGTAGCAAATCGAATTTTAGTCTGTATCTTCCTTCGACTCGAATGGAGAGATCGGGGAATATATAGAAGTGGCCGGGCACACCGTTTTCATCTTCAAGATAGGTAGCATTCGCAAATATATTTCCCATCATGACACGAGCATGTTTCTCCTCTGGTTGAACGGGAAGTTCCTCGGCTGTGCCGAGACCCGCCGTCGCCGTACCTGTCGTGGTACGAATGATGTTGCGGTGCTCATTGCCTTCCTCGTTCCAAAGCGTGCATTGAACGACGAGCTGCTGTCTTTGTCCAGGCGAGATGGGGCCCTTCGTCTCTTCGAGTTCCACAATCGGAGGCGGATCAATTGGACGTCTGTCCTTCTCACCAAAACCGCACATCCGTGCACGCTCAGGCTGTTGACGAACCTTTAATCTGAAACCGGTGTCTGTGCCAGGGGGGAGAATCAGTCGTGGCTTCGCAGGAGGTCCGAAGAAGGGTGCGGGGGGAAGAATCCCCGGGACGTTGGGGGGAGGGTGGAAGTATTTCTGCTCTGGCCGCAGATGTTCAGGTGGTGGTGGTGGCAGGTTATGAGGTCGAGGAGGGAGGCCAGGGATTGATGGAGAAGGTATCGAGTACTCATAGGACAGAGGATACCCTGATGGAATCGTTCCATAATGTGAAGGACCTGGAGGTGGATATGTTGGCGGCAGGGGAGGATAGCTATGAGGATGAGGATAGGGAGCCGTCTCGTGAGGGTAGGGCTGTGCTCTTGGTGGGGAGATGGATCGATCGTAGGGTCCTAAGCCCGGTGGTGGTAATCCTGGTTGATTCCAATAAGGTGGATACGGTGCTGAAGGACCAGGCGTAGCCGGAAGGCGAGGTATTGGAGATTGAGGAGGATACTGGCTTGAAGGCGGTTCCGGCCGGGGGCGATCGCCATGGCTCGCAACACGGCTTTGCTCTTGAAGGCGATCGCCGCCGCCACCACGTTCATCTCGGCCCGGATCGTCGTCCGCCAGATTGACAATTGAAAACGAAAAGGTGTTGTGATTTCCCCGAGATTATGAAGAATGCGGAAATGACAAAGGTAACCTCCCTTTTACTTGCGGGAGACGACCGTCTCGTTAAGGGTAGCGGTGTAGGTGAACTAAGCGTCTTTAATAATTGAGTAGAAGGTACAAGGAGTCTCAAATAAACCAGGCTCGATGTGAAAAGAGGAAGGGCATAATGGGGTATACAGAGGACGGCTCGTAGTCAGGGACGTCCGGTCAATAAAGGAAGCCTACTGGAGTGCTATCCTTAGTTTCCCGTTTGGTGACTATAGTGACGTTGGAGATAGAAAAAAGGGACCGTTTATTGTGTGACTGATTTACGGGACTTCGTGGGTTTCAATTCCGCCCTCGGAACTGAGAATTATAAGTCGGTTTTCTCTTCGTCGGGGTCTGACTGATGACTCGGAATGATAGATGGCACGGTCGATGCGAATATATTCAGTGGGGGTCCATTGCTTCATATAAATAGTGCCCTGCCGCGTTATCTAAGCCGCGTGATCAATAATTTGAAAAAATAAGGTTTGCGCACGGCTTCCAAATAGAAAATGCAAAAGAAGGGGCACATACACACTAAGAAAATCCTTTTGTTTAAACTTTACTTTACTGCAAAATGAAAATTTGACTAAAATAGCCGGGTACGAATATTACCCAAGAGGTCGGCAAATGAGTTGCTTTCTCGCCCCGGGTCTTTGGACAAGGTTGGTATTATTTCAGTGGAACAGTGCGTGGGGGTTCTAAGAGCGGCAATTCCTTGCATAAACTTTCGTTGGAAGTTTTCGTTCCAGGATTTCGGCAAAAACTTTAAACGGGCAGGCTCGGAGGTTTTAGGAGTTGCTGAAGAGATCAGAAATATAAAAAGCACCGCGAGTTGCGAGGAACGATTGAACCACTGTATTCCAAGTTTTCCTTAAAAATCAGGCTTTGCATCATGCTCCCGTTTTGTCGCTTTTGCTCGCTTTACGACGTAATGCCCCTTAATTAAGGTTTTAAAACCCGGATACAGAATGCATTCATATGTTGTGAAGCATTTGCAATCGGAAAAGTTCAGCCATGGCTGCCGCGTATTGCCACCCAGAGCGGGTCGCGCTTTCAAATCCATCAAGCCTCAACTGGTCTCTTTCAGCAAAAGGCAACCGCGTGGCAGGAATTTGGGCGCTAAAATCCTAAAATCTCTTCAGTGGTTGGACAGCTTAGCATGTGGCATTTTTCATTTTGCTTTGTCGGGGAATTCACCCCCGAAAAAATTTCGAGTCTCCGGAATTTGATCGACATGGCTGAAAAACTAAAGCTCATCCCGTCACTCAAAATTGCCCTATCTGGGAGACCAATGATCAGATGACGCTGACTCGTATCTGAAGATCACTTTCTGTTGCAGCTGCATAACTCTTATCTGCAAGAGGTGCGAAAGTTAGGCTCCCGACGGAGTGCTTGCTGACTATTCCCGGGTTGCACGAATGTCGACATTGCGAAAGATAAATTTTCCTCGGGTTTCAATTAATTTGATCGACGAAAGTTGGGGGGATCACGCGACGATCCCGCGGAGGTGGAGGTGCATCTTTCGGATGTAAAGGTAAACTCAAGCGGTAGATTGCAGAAGGATGCCGTACGGCGTGGCTAGCGACATGAATTGAGTTGGAATGACAAATTTAGATAACTCAAATCAGACTTCGGGGCTGAGATCTGGGCCAATAAGACAAATATTAAGGCTTCGCAAAGAATATGGAATATCTGATTGCAAAACTGTCTTCGCATTGATGATTAACAACTGGTACAGACACTTATCAAGCGCTCTTGCTACGCCTGGACCTGGAACTTCAAGGTGGAAGCTTTTCCAAACCTTGTCGCGATTCCTTAACGAAATCTTCCGATCAAATCACTGGCCCTGCTGGAAATGGCCTGCCGAACCTATCTAATTTACAACGACCGCAAAAAAAGGCAAACATCCCTTATCAAAGGAGTCTTTCCCTGTGATTTGTGCCAGTAGGCATCGATTTCTGAGACCTTTTCCTGGCCGAACATATGGTTCCGTCGGAAACTTTTGGAACTGCCGTGTTCCTCATACCCCGGGAAGCCCGCGGGTGAGTCGAGGAGATATTAACCGTTGCAATCTCCTGATTCGTTCTAAAACGCCGCATGAGATCGAGGGCACACGGCGGAAGAAAATCAAAGTTACCGCATTCCGTCTCGCAATTCGGGCAATTTCTGGTTTATACAGTTGCAGACTCGTAAGGGTACTAGTTCCAGACCGAGAGGAACTCTCCTGCCGACTGAATTCCTTGGGTTTGGAATAGCGATTCGTTGCGAAGTACCGAGGTCAGCCCACCCACGAAACAGGCGCATGGAACCTTATGGCCCAGCCCCACCCCCACATTTTGAAAAAGAGATTCGAATCATTGCCGCGTTGTGGATTAGACTAATCCAGAATAGCACGTGGAACTTGAAGAATAAGGTACCATGAGGCAATTATTTTTGCGTTTTCTTTGGAACACTTATTTGGGGATATCCTATCTTTTCCCTTGCCAACCTAATTTCTCCTTCGACTAGAGGACGGATTTGGTACAATTCCCGAACCCCCACGGAAATTTTGATAGCAAGAACTGTATGCTGTCTGGATTATGCAACTCTAGGCGATCTATCAACCTTTTATCTTCTACGAGCCTGGACCAGCTTTGTCTCTGAACCACGGCCCCAACGGCTCCACATCAGGACAATCAGTCCTGATTGAGGATCTTGTTGGTTACACTTGCCCTAAAAGGTATATCGTTCCGGTTCTCAGCAGCCGTTGTCTGCCTCATGATTCATGAACCACCTTAGTTAAATGGATGTTTTGCGACTTTGGTGTTCATCTTAGCATTTTCTCCAAATTCCTTGAAAGGACCTTTAAAAGGAAAAAAAAATTGGAATCTCCCGTGCGATATTCGAATTTTTAGGCAACCCGAAATTTTCAGGCATCGTGGCTAGCGTGGACGCTCTTCAAACAGTATGCATTATATCTTAAATCTTTGCAAGAGAATTCATTTCTACATACATTAAGCATGGAGCCGTACCTTCAGAAAGACGGTTTATTTTGAGATAGAATTAGTCTGTAGATACTCGAAGGACGCAATTGCTATGTCGGTCTCAATACTCTAAGCAGCTTTTTATCCGACTATACCTCGCTGGTATAGGACGGCTATAAGCCTATAATGCCTGTATAGCAAAGGGAAAACTTTTGATATTCCTGTGTAACCAATGCAATATAACTACCTACTCAATAAAGATTGTGGCAAAGAGATGCTTTCTAATGAAGATCTCTTTTTACATACCTAGGAGATCTCAGTCAACGAACGTCCAAGTTTCCTTCGCTCAAAATTTCCTTCCCCCCCTCCACATAGCAAACATTCCATAGCCAATTTTAAGCAGCCGACTCCTCAGCCTCAGTCTCTGGGAGTCGAATGCGACCATGCGAGCCTCGCTGAAGCAACGAAACAGCGAAGACAAAATCGACATATAAACTTACATTAGCGCCGGTTCCATTATCACTGCATACGTCAAAATGAGATTCAACCACCACGCGCCAGCAACCGTCTTGCAGTTCAAGAATGGTTCACTCGGAAGAGGCGAGTCGGGGTCTTTGGGAACATTGGGAGTATGGATGTCCCTCGGTCGGCCGATGATGACTTGGTACCCACACTCATGATGGAGGATATCTGAAGATTAGCGCTTAACGGGAATATCAGTTTTAGTACCAAGAGCATAGAAAATGGTTGAAACAATTCCAATGAGGAGAAGAACACCATACAAGGTCGGCGAACGGCGGGGGATCGGAACGAGGAAATGGCCAAGAACCAAGGAAGCGTAGACGATCGCAAAGACGGGAGATGCAAAGTCGTCGCTAATAGTCTGACTCGCGTAGACGACGAGTGCGATACCGGTGGCTAAAGTACGAGAAAGTCAGTTTTTTGACGGATATACGGAGATAGTGCGATGACGTACCTAGCCCGAGATAATCCAAAAACATGGGAACATGCGCTCGGATCATGGTCTGACTGTCTGTTGTCATTCTGCCGTAGAGAGCAAAGATAGATGAATGAAGATGGTTTGGTTGAGTTTTACTTATTTGATGACGGGCCTTTTGTGCCTTTTGTGACAAGCGCAATCGTGTGGGGAATGAAAGGGGGTGGTCAGGTGTTTCATCCTTGGCAATCCAAACGAGCCAAGTGGCGATCGATCATGCCATTCTACCGAACCTTAAATTCATCCAATAACATGACAGACTCGCATCTCTCGGCAACAACCGTGTGAAACAATCATTTCCCTTGTAGATTTGTGGAATTTACTGAACTCATGTGAATATCCCAGGGAATTGTCCAATTTAGATTAGGACACGTTAAACTTTCATAATACTTAAGTACTATCCCTTCCTCGATCCGAACTGACACTTACTCCCTACATTCTCCGGGAAACATTGACCAGGAAATCTGTCTGTTTGCCAAACCACATGTTCCTAGTGGTCCATTGCTTTTTAGGGTTCACCAACTCCAAGTCGAAATTTCGAACAATCTGAGGAATGACCTCCGCCATTTCCATCAGACTGATATTCTTGCCAATACACGTTCGCGAATCCATCCCAAACTGAACGTGAGATCAACTCAAATCCGTGGGGACTACCGTCATAAAATAGCGGTCCATCCGCTTATAAGTTTCATCGTCGACTAGCCATCGTTCCGGGATAAACTTATCCACATCCTTTCCAAAGACACTTTCATTACGATGAGCTACCCAGCTGTTGATGCCAACAATGGTCTAACTGTTAGTTGAGTGGAATCGAGATGTACCCCGGCGTCAAACGTCCTTCTTGCAAGGTAGGCTCCTCCTTTTGGCACCACTCGCGCCAAAGTAAGACGGGTGGCAGGATGTAACCTTCGGTCAGATGAGATCTTAAGCTAATACCTCATAGCCTCTTTCATAACAGCTTGAAGATATGGCATTTTGCAAGATTGCTGGTAGGTAACTGGATCCGAGATCAGGCCTTTCTCTGCCATATCGTCGATCTCTTTCTGCACTTTGCGCATTGTTGAGGGATTCTTCAAAAGATAGTACAACATTGCACGAAGTGAGATGGCGGTGGTGTCTGGGCCGGCGCCACTGGGGAGTTAGATCGCGACGAATTGTAACGACGTACACTACAGTGCCTACTTCCAAGAGAACTTCTTGCATTGTGAACGCCTCTGGATTCTCGGAATGTTGTTTCAAAAATCTGGAGAAAAAGCCTCGACGGTCGGTGTTGAACTCTTTACGCTCCTCCAATTGTGCAGCAACGAACTGTAATTTCAGCAGTGAGAAGAAATGAAAAACCTCAAAAACAGGAAGAAGTGGACCTCCTGGTTTACCACGGGACACAATTTCCATGAATCGCATGAGCGGATAGTGCAGCTCAGAAATCATGCCTACGTGAGCTCCATACGAAAGATATTTTTCGATTCCTGCCATCAACTTGTTGAGATCTTCGCCTTTATTCAAGAAACCAAATCGCCCCGCAAAGGCAATCTCACCGACCACGTCGAACTAGGTCAGATTACCATTAATTGGGCGTACCGCATAACATTGCAACCAATGACCCAAATCAAGCCTTTCCTTTCGATCGGTAGATTCCCCTAGCCTCTGCATAAAGATTTCACTGCATTGATCTACAAACGGTTCCAATTCGACCAGAGCCGTTATCGAGTATGCATTCGCAACACGTCAGCGATTTTTTGCATGTCTCTTTTTGTCTCGATCCGTGAGCAAATCGTTTCCGATTTCAGGATGGATTCCTCCGGAGGCGTAATACCATGGCGCCTTAATGAACTCAGTGGCATGTCCGTAAATAGTTTTGACGGCTTGGGGATCATCTAAAATGACTTCATTCGGAGCGATTCTGACAACGGGACCTGCAGAGTAGTGGCGGAACCAAATCTGAATACCATATTTCCGGTGAAGTTCGATATTGGTAAGATGCATATCGGCCCGCAAACAAGATTAAGATGAGGAGGAAAGGATGAGCTCGAATGAGCTGCAACATATCATAGAAACCTGAGCTGGCGTCATGTTGGGCGAATTTTGCAAGTTTGACGGACTTGTCCGGGGTAATCAAAGTCCTTTTAATATAAAAAGTCTATTTCATTAGGACTCCAAGGGGTCAGTTCCGCAGTTCCACAGAGCGAGGTTTGCGCGCGGCCATGTGGGGTAACATATTGTCTGCCCGTACTAGACAATACACCAATTAGCGACATTTCAGATATATAACACGGGCGTTTTTAGCCCATCTCAAGATTAATACATATCCTGCATATGAAAAGCTAATCAATCCCACAGTGCACCAAGTATCACAATCTATCTTTCCCCTTCATCTAAATTATGCAAGACCTCCCCTCTTAAGTAAATTTCATCCCTCACTGAATCACGCCATTTATCAATTGCCTTTTTAGCAAAGACGACGCCCGTTATCGCCGTAACAGTAGTTAAGCAGATCGGATACGCAGCGAGATATGTTGACAATTCCTCATCCGGTGATAGTTCCTGTCCGAGGAATGATCGCGTGTATTGTGAAATATATCCCAGTCCAAGCGGTACCGCAAGGGCCAGTAATGATATTTTTAAAAGTGGGATAATGACTTTTCGCGTCGCGAGACGAATATCCGGATTCGTCCAATGTCCACGGAATACCTACATAATTAATTCCATCATAGCGAGGTAATACATTTCGCAGAACCTGTGCATGACGATTTTCAAGATAGAGTATTACTCTTCCAACAATCTTGAGATGAATGATTCCAAAAGCCCAATCTTGCATAATTTGCATCTCAATTTTCCAATCCGGTTGCAATAACCTCTTGAATGGTAACAGAATATATAAATCCAGACAAGCGCCAACGAGTAACGGAAGCACAATTCCGGCCACAACGATTAAATACGCCCACTTCAATAGTCGTCGTCCGGCAGTAATTAAAGTGCTTCTCACCACTCGTTCGTCGCTTCGCATCAACGTTGTCGTCTTCTCCGCCAGGAATTCAGTCACTAACACCGTCGCAATGAGAGTGTATATCCCAAGTCCGAATGCATAGACATCATGCATTGGCGTCGCGGCACCAAATACAGTCTGGTAGATACGTCGACCAAGTAATATTGGCACCAAAGTGACGGATAATCCGAGAATGACGCTATATAACCACATCCAGATGAATAATATGGTGATTCGGGTTGAGAAATGGGGCGGAACATAAACGACTCGGAAATCAATATCGTTCCTCTGTTCCTCTGTTTCTTCAACGCCATCGAGACGGTGATTATCTTCCGTTACAGGGATAAGCATTTGTTTCCGTCGATGTATAGGGATTGAGTCAATTGCAGGAACTCTCAAGAACGATCCATTAGGCTGTAATAGTTCAGGTGGAAATTCACCGAGTTTCGGCCGTCTCTTGAACCGTAACACAACTCTGAAGGGTATCGATCCCTCTTCGTCAGGGACTCTGGTTCCAAAAAGGAACGAGGATAATCGGAGCATCCGCGCCGTAGAGTAGAACCACCATTTCCAAGCAGATTTGAGTAGAGTGGAAGGTTTGACGAAATGCGCAGTTACCGGTAATAAGATATGTGACATGAGCAAATCGACTGGGACTTCGAAAATAGGTTGTAAACTCGATATCTGCAACGGAAACACCGATCCGAATAGATCGATGGTCTTAATGACCAATCCGAAGCATAACAATATCAACACCGCATAAATGATGCCACTAACACCAATCTTGCGCAATTGATGTAACGTCGGCCGTTCAAGGATCTCCCGAATCGGATGGAACTGCGGATCATTAGGATCCCGAATAAAATACAAAGTCCCCGGCCTAACATAGTCGCGACATAAACTCACAAACATAGCGAAATGGAACATGTACAACGTCCCCGCAAACCAATGTAAAAATGTCGCCGTAAAAGTAAACTTTCTCACAAACGCGATGCGGGAAGCGATCGTCGCGCCGGGAAATAACGGGAGACAGGCGAGATCGATGAGGGTGCCGCAGAAGATGGGGAAGACGAGAAGTTCAATGGTGATGATGACGACGACTTTGAGGATTGCACCTGCTTGGCGGAGGATATCGCGGATGAAACGTTCTGTGTTGTCGAGTTGACTGTCTCGGAGTTTTCGGACGCGGAGATAGACTACGCCGAGACATGTGAAGATGAGATATCCGGCGATCACGGCAATGACTTTCTCGGTGATCGTGCCTTTGAGGGAGGCGAAGTCCGTGTACTCGGCGATCTGGCCTTTGAAGTGTGAAAGGAGAGGGTGATCGAGGAAGGGAACAGAGGGTGAATCTGAGGGCTGGGTTCCATTGAGAAATCCCTCGACGATGCGTTGACCTGCTGATTGTGTCAATTTGAGATAAGTCCCGTGATAATCGTCATTGTCCATTTTCTCCAGAAGGCGCGAGAAGGCAGGTAGGACCCAGCTGGCTATCCAAACTAAGTGACGCACCACATCATGTAGTGTCAATAACGTCCCTCCCACAATGAACAAAATTGCGTCCAATCCAACATCCACCATAACCGAGCATATTTTCAAGGGTTGTCTCACTAAAACCTCCACAGGATGAGCCAAGGCGCCCAAGGCAGTCTTTCCAAACATAAATGGCAACCAAACTCCCAATCCCACTGCTAACGCAATCATCAAAGCTGAAAACACCGTATTATGGAGTAATCCGATGATCGGCCCTTGCATACCAAGAATATCCCATAGACCTTCGAACTCATCTGCATCGATCTCATCGTCTTCTTGAGCCGGACGAGGTATCTGAACGTCGAATTGGACTTGTGGAACGATTCGAGGTATATTCACTGGATCTGCCTCCTGGGGAGGGGGAGGCGGAGCTTCGACTTGAGGGGGACGAATGACAGCGTAAAAGGGTTGGTGGTGAGGCTCTTGTGCCTCTTCATGAGTTTGTTCTTCTTCATCTGGTAGTAGTTCTAGCTCTTGGTCCACCTCTACGTGTTCGACCTGGGGTGGAGGAAGGTCGTAGCCGGTGTCCGCAGGGTGTTCAGGCTGTTCCTGGATGGGCTCTGGTTGCGGACCTACCCCACGCTCTTGAACCTGAAGTGGGTGGTTTTCTTCTACTGCTGGGACGAGATTTTGCATCACCCATTCCCTAATAAGGAATATAACGACGAATACCGAAACAAGACATATCGTGATGACTTGACCTTGAAAGCAGTCTCTCAATACCGCAGTCCAAATATCTTGTCCTTTTAATAATCCGAAGAATCCCTCTTCCAGAACACCTGGTTTTTGCGTTAACTCGGTTTTGACGGTGTCATTGCTAGTTATCGTTGGGGAAGGGGTGGGAGTGGGACGCGCAGACCAATCTCCGAAACGGAAGTAAAATCGCCATATCCAACGAGCAAGGAAGGGGACAAGACCAAGCCAAACAAAACACACCAGAAGAAATCGTAAATAGGTCAAAATGTTGTTCCGTAACTGTACGAAAAGTCGTTTAACGAAGAGAAGGTGAGGGACTCGGGATGGCATGTTCGGATCGTAAACTACACGTGTCAGCAATAGTGTTTCATCAAAATTGATATAGAATACCTTTGGATAGTTTGAATGGATAATTACATAACTCACAGTTGGTTACTTTCTTGGTTCTGATCCATGTGAGGAGGCTATATGGTTAGTCTGCGAGCCAGAAGAGCCAAGTTACCAGTCTTGGTGTACGTATCGTATTGAGCCGCTGCATTTACTAATCATGAGTCACTTCATCTCTTACAGATAGAGTACCATGGATGCAACAGAGGCTGCTCGGGAGTTGCCTCTCCTCTACAAACACGACAGATATCCTCCTCATCTAATATCCGATTCCGCACATCAGACGTTTCAGCTTCTAATTCTGGTCCACCAAACGAAAAGGCGCCAGCTGTTTGTTGCTGAGGTTGTACAGGAGGGGTTGGGTGTCTTGTCCATGGATTTACTCCTCCTTCCTCCATCCTTTCTCCTGATTCTGTCTGTCTCTCCTTCTCGTCTCGCTTATTCGCTTCTTCTAACTAATCTTGTGAATAGTTCGTGATCTTGCATTTGGCAAACCATGATTTGCCACTTTTTCCCGCACGCTTACTAAGCCGGCCCCTGGCCAATCACAGGACCACACTTCCAAAATTCCATGGCAAATTCCGGACCATCTCATCTCACAGATCTGGTCCACAAAAAGCAACTCCCTTTCCATCCACGTTGTTTGAGGATAACATATAGAATCTATCCTTCCTATCATACGGTGGAATTAAGTTGTGTGTCCCTGGAAAAGCCTGACTCTACATTTCTTAAGCAATGAACTTATTGGCCACAGTGGCCCTCCAATGTGGTGACATGTGATCGATGCGATCGACACCACGCTATATATAGTTTATTCCCGAGTAGGAAATACGACATCTTCATTATTCTCATACTTAATTCCGTTCGATACGATCTCTTTTACTACATTTGGTGGAGACTAGTATTCGTACACCGTCTATTGACACCCTGTCGCTCATCCATTGACCAAGCGACAAACCGTACGCGCTAGTTCTAACCAGCCGAGAACTATCGGTAACATCGAGAAAAGTAATTTCCCCATCTCCAAATTTTTCTCCCCCTGCACGCGGTATCTTGAAGTGTTCCACTCTGTAGAGGGACACACC
>Ga0335078_10004519_pt1 | contig 20602 bp, 19 predicted proteins | sample Lox_Sample_32_FD_206711 | JGI IMG/M metagenome (GOLD analysis project Ga0335078, IMG submission 206711) | Soil microbial communities from Loxahatchee National Wildlife Refuge, Florida, United States - Lox_Sample_3.2 | ecosystem: Environmental > Terrestrial > Soil > Wetlands | place: USA... | reverse complement strand
CGGCTTGGCTCAAAACCGAACTGGCCCGCCATCCGCAGCGCCCCTACACCCTGGATTACGTGGAGCACATTTTCACCGACTGGAGCGAGATTCACGGCGACCGCGGCTTCGGCGACGATCCCGCTATCGTGTGCGGTATGGCCCGCTTTCACGGCGAGGAAGTTCTGGTGGTTGGCCAGCAGAAGGCTCGTGACACCAAGCAGAAGGTGTACAGGAATTTCGGGATGCCAAACCCCGAGGGCTATCGCAAAGCGCTGCGGGCGATGAAATTTGCCGAGAAGTTCGCGCGCCCCATATTCACCTTTGTCGATACTCCCGGAGCCTATCCCGGGCTGGGTGCCGAGGAGCGCGGACAAGCCGAGGCCATCGCGCGCAACTTGCGGGAAATGGCGCGCCTGCGCGTTCCCGTGATCACCGTGATCACCGGCGAGGGTGGAAGCGGAGGGGCGCTGGCCATCGCCGTCGCCGACCGTGTCCTGATGCTGGAGAATTCGATCTACTCGGTGATCTCGCCGGAAGGTTGCGCTTCCATCATGTGGCATGACGTCAGCCAGCGGGAAGTGGCTGCCGAAGCCCTGGGCATTACCGCCACCGATCTCTCCCGCCTTGGCGTGGTTGACGAAATTGTTGCCGAGCCCGAAGGTGGTGCCCATAGCGACCATCAGGCGGCCGCAAACCTGCTGGATCCGGTCCTGCAAAAACAATTGGCGGAGCTCAAAAAGCTTCCCGCCGACGCATTAGTTTCCACCCGATATGACAAGTTCCGGAACATGGCCCAATTCTTTCAGGTGGAATAGTTGGGGAAAACCTTTGCGGGAAAGTGTGGGGCGGACATTCCTGTCCGCCGCTTTTGTATTGCTCTCAGGGTGCGCGTACCCGAGTCATCTGGTTGGGGAAATGACTTTTCCAGGACGTGGCCAGGGCCGGGAACGGGCGGATAAGAGTGTCCGCCCCCACACGAGTTTTTTCGTTGCCTTTGAGACGTGCCAGGTGCACCAGCCTGCCACCCTGACAGAGAACCCTTTTGAAAATACCGCTATTCCATGTCGACGCCTTTACCTCTGAAGTCTTCCGCGGCAACCCCGCCGCAGTATGCCCGCTGAATGCCTGGCTCGACGACGCCACCATGTTAGCCATCGCCGCCGAAAACAATCTGTCGGAAACCGCATTTCTCGTGCGTAAGCCCGGTGCCTACGACTTGCGCTGGTTCGCGCCCCGGCATGAAGTGCAGCTCTGCGGACATGCCACCCTAGCCTCGGCTTTTGTCATCTTCAACGCCCTCGACCCGGCGGCTCAGTCGGTTCGCTTTGACACATGCAGCGGCGTTCTCGTCGTTACCCGCGATGGCGAGCTTCTCTCTATGGATTTTCCTGCCCTGCCGATCACAGCCTCTGCAAACCCTCCGGCCCGGCTTCTCGCCGGCCTGGACCGTCGCCCCTCCCTGATTCTGGAAAGCACCGACAACGCAGCGGAAGGAAATTATTTTTGTGTGTACGAGTCTGAAGACGACGTTTTGAGAGTGCGCCCGAGTCTGCCGCTGCTCGAGCAGCTTCATCCCGCCGGGGTCTGCGTCACCGCTCCGGGCCGCAATTCGGATTTTGTATCCAGATATTTTGCCCCCAGTTATGGCATCCCTGAAGACCCGGTGACCGGCTCCACGCATTGTTCACTCGTCCTCTATTGGTCCAAACGGCTCGACAAGCCACGCCTTCACGCCCGGCAGCTGTCGGCGCGAGGTGGCGAACTGTTTTGCGAGTCGAAAGGCGATCGGGTCATTCTGAGGGGAAACGCCGTGATATATATGCAGGGAACGATTCTTTTCTAAACCGGGACACAGTCCTGCAGAATAGATCGTCTCACGATATTCTGCTAATCTTGAGTACTCTCTTTTCTTTTTCCGAATTAGTTCCCAATCAGGTACGTTAGTACTGGAATCTCACGTTCCGCGCCTGTTTTCCTCTCCTCAGGTGCCGTATAATAAGCGGTACGCCTCGTTACTCCACATCAACACGAGCGGCGGATTGCCGCTCCAGTCAGGAAGGAAAAGGGGAATGGCCACTACCGATGTAGCGCTCCGCGATGCCTCCGGGCAGGGAGAGCGCAAGCGTGTCGTCAACAACATGAGCATCCAGGTCGCTACGGTCAATGGATCGGGATCGCAGAGTTCCAACACCGTGCTCCTGCGCAGCATCTTCCAGATGGGAGTTCCGGTTTCGGGCAAGAATCTGTTTCCGTCGAACATCGCCGGTTTGCCCACCTGGTACACCATTCGCGCCTGCAAAGACGGCTATATCGGACGCAAGAAGGAAATTGACTTCCTCGTGGCAATGAACCCCGAGACGGCACAGGAAGACGTCATGTCGCTCGCGCCCGGCGCGGGCGTGCTGTACGACGAGCCTCTGAACCTGAACAAGCTGCGCAACGATCTGGTCTTTTATTCCGTCCCTTACGATAAGCTCGTCGCTCCCGTCTGTCCCGAAGCCAAGCTGCGCAAGCTGGTCAAGAACATGATTTACGTCGGGGTGGTTGCGCGGCTGCTCGAGATCGACATGGCCGAGGTCGAGAAGGCGATCCGCAAGCAGTTTGCCACCAAAGCGAAAGCGGCCAACCTGAACTTCGCCGCCGCCAAGGCCGGTTACGATTACGCTGCCACGCTTGCCAAGCAGGATCCTTATTTCATCCAGCGCATGGACAAGACGGCAGGCAAGATCATCATCGACGGCAATTCCGCCGCCGCACTGGGGTGCATGTTCGCCGGAGTCACGGTGGTGACTTGGTATCCCATCACGCCCTCGTCGTCGCTGGTCGAAACTCTGATCGAGTACCTGAAGGAATACCGTATCGGTCCCGACGGCAAAGCAACCTTTGCCGTAGTGCAAGCCGAAGATGAGCTGGCGGCCATCGGCATGGTGATCGGCGCCGGGTGGGCGGGCGCGCGTTCCATGACCGCTACTGCCGGCCCCGGTATCTCGCTCATGGCCGAGTTTGCCGGGCTGGCTTATTACGCGGAGGTGCCTGGCGTGATCTGGGACATTCAGCGCGTCGGACCATCCACCGGCTTGCCCACGCGAACCTCTCAAGGCGACATTCTTTCTACCGCATTCCTCTCCCACGGCGATACCAAGCACATTATGCTGCTGCCGTCCTCAGTTGCCGAATGCTTCGAGATGGCGCAGGACGCCTTCCATCTGGCGGAGCAGTTTCAAACCCTGGTTTTCGTGATGTCCGACCTCGATCTGGGAATGAACTACTGGATGTCGGAGCCGTTCCCATATCCGGCGACTCCAATCAATCGGGGCAAGATCCTTAGCAAAGAGGATCTGGAGCGCCTCGGCAGTTTCGCCCGCTACAAGGACTCCGACGGCGATGGCATCGGCTACCGCACCCTGCCGGGAACCGAGCACCCTGCGGCGGCATACTTCGCCCGCGGCAGCGGTCATAACGAGAAGGCTCAATACAGCGAACGTCCCGACGATTTCGAGCGCAATATGGAGCGCATCAATAAGAAGTTTGAAACTGCCCGCTCCTTTGTGCCCAGGCCGGAGGTCGTGACCACAGGCAAAACCAAAATCGGCATTCTCGCCTACGGAACCTCTCACTGGGGGATTGTCGAATCCCGCGACCAGCTGCGTGACGAATACAACCTCGAAACCGACTATCTCCGCCTGCGAGCCTACCCGTTTACTCGCGAGGTGCACGAATTCATCGAAAAGCACGATCGCGTTTATGTGGTGGAGCAGAATCGCGACGCGCAGATGCTCAGCCTGCTCAAACTGGATATCCGGCCGGAACTGGTCACGCGTCTGCGCAGTATCGCCCACATTCACGGCCTGCCGCTCGACGCACGCTCGGTGACCGACCAACTCATCAGCATGGAGGGGAAGTAAGATGGCGACCACACCAACCGCTGCGCCCAAAACCAATCGCATCGGCCTGACGGTCTTGGATTACCGTGGCAGCAAGACCACTCTCTGTGCCGGCTGCGGCCACAACGCAATTTCGGAACGCATCATCGACGCCATGTACGAGATGGGCGTGCAGCCCGAGCGCGTGATCAAGCCGAGCGGGATTGGATGTTCCTCCAAAACTCCGGCTTATTTCATGAGCCGCTCGCACAGCCTCAACGCGGTTCACGGCCGCATGCCGTCAGTGGCTACCGGCGCGATCCTCGCCAATCACAAGTTGATCGCCCTCGGCGTCAGCGGCGACGGTGATACTGCCTCCATAGGCATCGGGCAGTTTGTTCACCTCATGCGGCGCAATTTACCCATCATCTATATCATCGAAGACAACGGAGTTTACGGGCTGACCAAAGGGCAATTTTCTGCCACCGCCGATCTCGGATCGAAGCTGAAAACCGGCGTCATCAACGATCTTCCGCCCATCGATACTTGTGCCATGGCCATCACCCTGGGTGCCACCTTCGTCGGCCGGTCATTCTCCGGAGACAAGAAACAGCTGCACAGCATGTTGAAGGCTGCGATCGCGCACCGCGGCACGGTGATGATCGACGTAGTCTCTCCGTGTGTTACCTTCAATGATCATGAAGGTTCAACCAAGTCCTACAAGTACATGAAGGATCATGAAGAGCCCATTCAGGACATCAGCTTTGTTCCTGCCTTTGAAGAGATCGATGTCGACTACGATCCGGGAGCGACCGTGGAAGTCACGATGCACGATGGCTCCCGCCTGCGCCTGACCAAGCTCGAAGAAGACTACGATCCGACCAACCGCATCAAGGCTATCTCGCGTTTGCATGAAGCGCACGAGAAAGATGAAGTGCTGACCGGCGTGTTTTATGTGAACCCAAAGGCGCCTACCTTCATCGATATGCTCAATGTGACCGATGAGCCGCTGGCCACTTTGCCGGAATCGGTGGTCCGCCCGGGCAGGGAAGCGCTCGAGCAGGTCATGGAAGAGCTGCGGTAACTATGTGGCGCGGGCATACTGCCCGCGCCATTCCCTACTCATCGATACCCGTCTTTTCCTGCGCCCCCGGGGTCATCGCCGCTTTGAAGCCACGGATGCCTTCGCCCAATCCTCTCCCCAATTCCGGAAGCTTCTTAGGACCGAAGACCAATAGGGCGATTCCGAAAATCACGATGAGATGCATAGGTTGCAACAAGCCTTCAAACATAAAAATCCCCTTTCCTCTGCAATAAGGGGTCATGTGCCCCCAGACGCCGTGCCCCGTCACAATTGGCTTGACCCTTCAGCATCCCTTGAAAGAAACAAATTCTCCAAGTGGATTCGGCAGCGTCGGGTTGAAGGGTTCAAACGGATATGAGGTGGAGGTGTCAAAGCCGGCGGACCTGGCCGCGTTGACATCCACGAATGGCAACAGCGCCTGAACCGCCTGTTCGATTTTGGTCCAGCACAGCGTCCGCTCGTAACCGTTGTTGTTGGGAGGATCGGCACTCTCCGCGATGCCCTGCGCTCCCGTGATCATTTCAATCGGGCCGCCGTCCTGCGGTGCCACATCTCCGGCCAGAACCCGCGCCAGGGTACGGTGGTCGCTCTCGATGCCCATGATGCGCGCCGCCGTGACTCGAAGCCGGGTGGTGCTGAAATTGCGCACGCCCACCAGATAGGCGGCAATGAAGGCGTCCTCCAGGGTGACGAGCGTGTTCAACGTGGTTTGCGCGTCGGTGAACATGTTGACCGGATAGTAGAACGCAGTGAATGGCGTGAACTGATCGGTTGCACTCTGCTCCAGCAGATAGTGGGACATTTCCTCCTGCCGGGCAGCCACTAAATAGCCCTGATCGTCCCCCGGCAGCCGGCTGAAGAAGGGCGCGGTGTTAATGATGTTGGTGTAGGTGGTCACCGCCAGCGCCTCGGCGATCTCCGCCGCCACCAGGATGTTGCGGTCTGTTCTTTTCAAGTCATCAGCGTCGTGATCGTTCTTTTCGCCCTCGAGACTGGCTCCCTTATCGAGTGCCGAAGCCAGGTGGACAAGTCCACCAAGCGCTACTGCGCCCGTTGCTCCGGCAATGGTGGCATGTTTGAAAAACGATCGGCGGGAAATTCCAGAGGCGCTTTCAGCGGCTGGGGTAACAGCTTCCATTTCTTGGAGCAGGTCCATGATTCAATCTCCTGGGTAGATTTATTGGAGGAGAGTTGAAATCTACGGGAGAAGCCCGATGCCTCGGGGATCAACTCGCTCAACTCTCTCGTATGATCAGTACGCGCCCCGTCGCCGATCGGATTTGCACAGGGTAAGCGGTCGAGAAACACGGTGCAGGCGGAACTTGAAATTCAATCGCAATTCTGTTTTATATAAGGGGAGTCACCCACGGAGAAGCAGATATGAAGCGGTTCGTGATGGCAACGGTCTTGCTGATCGGCTTGGGGGGCGCTGCGCAAGCCGCAATTCCTGCCCCGAGCTCAGGCGATGCCCACATCCAGCGTGTCAGTGCGCATCCCCGCCGCGCCCATCGTCACAAAGCGCACCGGGCCACGCGTCATCACCCGCACCGGCACGGGCCCGGAGCCTGATCGTCAGACTTCTCGCTATTGCTGCGCGGTGGTCGAGCCGCTGGCAGAGGCTCCCAGCTTGCGCAAGCGCTCCCGCGCCTGCAGCGCTTCATTGGTTCGGGGATAACGCTGGACGACATGCCGCAACTCCGCAATTCCATCATCCTTTTGCCCCAATTCAATCAGGGCCAGCGCTTTCTTCAAATCGGATGAGGGCGCCTTGTTGCCGGTAGGGAAATTCTGCAGGACCTGCTCGTAATTATTGACTGCAGCCTGATAGTTTGCCTGTTTGAAGTTGATCTCAGCCAGGTAGAAGTAGGCATTTCCCGCCAGGTCGGTGGTGGGGTAAAAGCGAACGTAGTCGGAGAATTCCTGAGTCGCCAGATCGTTCTTGCCGGCGTTGTAGTCACGCAGCGCGTTGTTGTAGAGCACGTCCGGCGGAGGCGCTTGCGCCAGGGCCTGTTGCTTGGCTTGTTCTGCGGCTTGGGCCGCCGCCTGGTTCTGCTGCGCCGCCTGCACATCTTCAAGCTGTTTGCTTACCTTGGCCAGACGGGCTTTGAGTTCGTCCAGCGAATCGTTGAGAGCCTGGATCTGCCCCGAAAGCTGATCGACTTTCGCGCCATTGTCATTCTGCAACTTCTCCAGGCTTCCCTGGAGAGCAGTAATGGCGGAAGTGACCTTGTTCATGCTGTCCGTATTTTGATCCATCAGGTTCTTCATGACGCCCATGCGCTCATCGAAGGATTGCTGCATGTGAGTCATCTGATCCTGCAGTGCCTGCACCTGGGTTTGCAATTGGACCATCTCCTTGCTGACGCCCCAGGCCGGGACGGTGGCAAAAGCGACGGCGGCAAGAATGAAAACGATAGAAGATCGTTGAAGTTTCATGGTTATGTCCATCTTAGACGGAGATTAAACGGAAAGCGCTGCCCATCTCCGAGTCTGGCAAGATATCCTGTTGGTAGGATAGCGCGTTCGAGACAAGGTTGTCTCGCGGTGGTTGCGCGCTGCCCATGAGCCGCCAAATGGAACCGAAGTGCGGGGCGGCAACCACCCCGCACTCCGGAATTCAGAAGGTCACTTCTGATAGACGAAATGACCGCGCCGGTTCTGCTGCCAGCACTCTTCGTTGCTTTCGGTGCAGAACGGCTTTTCCTTGCCGTAGCTAATTTTCTTGATATTGTCAGCGCTGATTCCACCCTGTACCAAGGCGTTCATGACCGCGCCGGCGCGATTGTCGCCCAAAGCCAGGTTGTACTCGGTCGAGCCGCGTTCGTCGCAGTGTCCCTCGATAGTGAAGTGGATATCTGGATGCTGCTTCAGGAAGTCAATATCCCCTTGCAGCGCGCTTTGCTGATCCGCGCGAACATCCGCTTTATCGTAGTCGAAGAAGATGTCCTTCACGTTCTGCGCGAATAACTCTTCTTCTGTCGGCGATGGCGGTGGTGGCGGTGGTGGCGGTGGCGTGGTCACGGTGACCCGTGCCGTTGCCGTTTGAGTTCCACCCGCGCCTTTGGCGGTCAGCGTGTAAGTGGTGGAGTCGGATGGCGTAACGCTTTGCGATCCGTTGGGCTGCACCGCTCCGATACCGTCGATGCTGACGTCGGTGGCATTACTTGTCTGCCAGGTCAAAGTAGTCGACTGGCCTTTCTGAACCGTGTTCGGATCCGCCGAGAGCGATGCGGTTGGAGCGGCCGGCGGCGGCGGTGGTGGCGGCGGCGGTGGTGGTGTTTTCTTGTGGCAGGCGCTTAGAAACAGAATGGCGCCCAACCCGAAGATGAGCGTAATCCACTTCAATCTTTGCTGCTTCACTTTTCCTCCCTGCGAAATTGGCGCGCTGCGATCCGCATACACGCCTCAAATCCGAGTTCGCGGTACTGCAGGTCCGTGCCCCTTTTTAAAAACGGTTAAACCGAAAGACAACGCCAAAAAAATCTGAATATAAATAATTTACTACTTCCAGCTCCAATTTGGTTGGGTATTGCCTCCGCTGGTCGTCAACTGCTTTGGGTTGCTGCCGTCCGCCAGCATGGTCCAGATTTGTTCGCTGCCGGAACGGCTCGACTGAAACACGATGTGCCGGCCGTCCGGCGACCAGCAGGGAAAGTCGTTTCGCCCGCCGTCGTGGGTCAGCTGCACGAACTGTTTGCTGGCGATATCCATGATGTAGATATCGTCGCCGCCCGGCGCGCCCGGCCCGTAATGGCGAATCCAGGAGAACAACAGAAACTGCCCATTAGGCGACCACGAAGGCGATACCGCATAGCCTTCGTCGGTCATGCGCTGCACATTGGTGCCATCGCTTTCCATGGTGTAAATCTGCGGCAGATCGGTTCGCCCGCTTACCCAGGCGATTTGCGCTCCGGTCTTGGGATTCCACGCCGGGGATACGTCAGGAAGCCTGTAGTTGGTGAGCCGTTTCAGGCCTCCGCCAGACTGATCCACGACATAAATCTCCGGGTCTCCGCTGCGCGACGACGAAAAAGCCAGTTTGGTTCCATCTGCCGACCATGCCGGAGAAAGATTCGTTCCTCCGAACCGCGGGAACGAAACCAGCCGGTTGAGATCCATGGAGTACATCAAAATCTCCCAGCCGGACTTGGTAAGAGAACTGAAGGCCAGCCTCGAGCCATCCGGCGAGATGCGCGGGGACAGGGAAATCGAATTCAAGTGTGTAATCTGATGCTGATTCGCCCCGTCATAATCCATTCCCCAGATTTCCTTATGTCCGCTGCGGTTGCTGACGAAAAAGATCTGGCTCTCGGCAATGCCGGGAATTCCGCCGCCCAGCCGGAAAATAATTTCGTCGGCAAACTTGTGCGCAGTTTTGCGGGCGGCGTCGGCTGTAGCCGCATCGGTGTACTGTTTCCCTAAGACCTGCGGCGAGGTGACGTTCTTTACGTCGTAGAGCCAGCCCTGTACGGTCAGGCTATCGCCGGTGGCGCCCAGATTGCCGAAGGCCAGCATCGCGGCATTCGGTGGAGGAATATTCCAGGCGTCAAACTTGACGTCCGCCGGCGTTCCAACCGGCCCCAGCGGGTAGAAACTCTTCGAGACCATGTCGAAGATGCCCGCGTTATCCAGGTCATTCCACAGAGTATCGTTGAAGACTTTGAGCAGGTCAGCGTCCCTGGCATCCGCGTTAGCGGCCTTGAAATCTGGCACTCCCAGGCGAATCTTCTCCACTCCGAGGCCAGTGCCCGTCTTGATCCAATCCTGAGCTGAGGCCGGAACCAGGAACAAGAAAAGCGCGGTGCAAAGGCAAACACTCAACCGATATCGCTTCGCGAGGTCCATGGAGAAAGTTTTTCCTTCTGCCAACATCCTCTGCCCATACAAATTCGGAGTCAACTCTGACCTTCCCTTCTTACCCCTGTCAACGCGGAACGATGAATGCTTACTTTTTGTAATCGAACCAGAACTCAACCGAAACCTTGCTGCCGGAATAGTCCGAGGGTAGTGGTCCGAATGTGTCAATGCGTTGCAATGCCCTGGTTGCGGACTGATCCAGCGAAGGCACCCCGCTCGATTGTTCCACCTGTATGTTCGTCGGCTGTCCCGAGCGCGTAATATCGAACGTGAGATAAACTCGCCGGGCCTCGGTAATCCCGGGATCGACTTCGTACTTCAGCCAGTTTTCCGAGACTTTCTGTTGCACCACGCGTACATACCAGGCGTAGCGGCTTCCGAAGTCGCCACCTCCTCCGGTGAAACCGAACCCACCCTTTGCTCCACCGGCGTTGAAAACCCCGTAAGGCCCGCTGACCGGTCCGCCCTCGCCAAAAGGCACAACGTTGTTGGCCTCTTCCACCGGTTGCTCCGGTTTGCGCTGCGTTGCGCTGGTCTTCGGCTTCGGTTTCAGCTTGGCGTTTTTCTCCGGAATCGGGATGGCTTCCGGTTCTTTCTCTTCCACCTTCGGCAAAGACTGGGTCAGCCCCTTGGATTGGTTCGCCAGAATATTCTGGGTCTGGGTGGGATTGGCGGGAAGCGGCACTGTGCTCACCAGCGTTACTCCCATGGCATCCCCGCCTCCACCCGTTCCCCAGGTGCTGTTCCCGCGGCCCGGTCCGTATGTCACATACAAAACGATGGCTGCCGCAAAAACCAGGTGCAGGGCAACCGACCAGCTCAGATTGCGGCCCCAACGGTCGTGCTCGAAAAAAATTTCAGCGTTGGCTGCCATGACTCCCCAGCGGCTGAGTCACAATGCTTACGTTGGTGATGCCGGATTGCTTGACGGCGTCCATGACGGTGGCAAAAGCGCCGAAGGGAACGTCTTCGTCGGCGCGGACGAAAATCGACTGATGCTGCGGGTCGCGGATTCTCCGCCGGATTTGCTCCGCAATGTCATTGATGTTCACCGGATCATTGCCCAGGAAAACCCGTTGCTGCTTATCGATGTTGATTACCAGACGCTCTTCGGTGATTTCCTTTACCGTGCGCGTGTGCGGCACATTGACTTCGATGCCCGACTGCAGCACCGGAGCAGTGACCATGAAAATAATAAGCAGCACCAGCACTACGTCGACCAGCGGCGTGATGTTGATGTCGGAAAGAGAAGTCTGGGTGCGCCCGTTTGCCGCCGTGAAAGCCATTACCGCCGCACCTCCGCAGGTTGCGGCTGAAAGCGTTCTACTACGTTCAGCATTTCCAGGGAGAAGTCATCACCCCGGGCGGCAAACTCGCGAATGGAATTGCCGATCAGGTTGTAGGCAATAACCGCGGGAATCGCAGCCGCCAGCCCGGCAGCCGTGGTGATAAGAGCTTCGGAAATTCCCGGCGCTACCGCGCGCAGCGTCGCAGCCCCGGCGGTTCCCAATCCGTGGAAAGCATCGATAATGCCCCACACCGTACCAAACAAGCCGACAAACGGCGTTACCGCTCCGGTAATGGCCAGCCAGGGCAGATTCCGCTCGAAGCGAGACAATTCCTCCGAATTAGCGATCTGCATGGCTCGCTGGATCGCAGTGGCACTCTTTATCACGCCTGTAGGAGTAGCCCCTTGCCGCTTGTACTCTTCAAAGCCGCCCTCGAATACTGCAACCAGCGGGCTGGGCTTGAATTGTTCGGCAACCGCGGCCACATCCTGCAGCCGCTGAGCCTTGCGGAATGCCCGGCTGAAACGTCCGCTCTGCACTCGCGCCCGCCGCAGCAAACTCCATTTGGAAAGAATAATAGCCCAGGAAATCACGCTGAATGCCAGCAGAATCAGAAGCACAACCTTTGCGACCGCGCCCGTTTCTGCCACCAGATCGACGATCTCGCCGCCGACCGCCATTGCGAGAAGTGAAGGGAAATGCATTTTTCCGATTATAGACGAACCCAACCGCCTTCTTTCGGCGCCGCACCCTGTGAATTAACACGGTAACTGAGAACCGAGAACCGGCAACTGCGAACTGCTTTTCATGCTATTCTGCGCTCAACTTCTTGTCCCAGGACATCCGGTGCTCGCTGAACTGCGGCTCGAAAATTACGCCGTCATCGACAACGTGGCGGTGCAGTTCGCCACCGGACTGAACCTGCTGACCGGCGAAACCGGCGCCGGCAAATCCATTGTGATTGACGCTTTGACGCTGCTTCTGGGAACGAAAGCTTCCATTGAGATTATCCGCGCGGGAGCCGAGCGGGCCGTCGTCTCCGCCGTTTTCGAGATTGACCCGCGCAGCGAGAAAACGGTTGTACAGATTCTCGAGTCGAACGGCATCGACCCCGCGGACGAGCCCCTGATTCTGCGCCGTGAGATTGCCGCCGGGGGGAAGGGGCGAGTCTACGTTAACAATCAACCGGCGACGGTCGGCGTGCTGCGGCAGCTCGCCCCGCATCTGGCCGTGGTGCACGCGCAGAATGAATCCCTGGTGTCCTTCGACGCGGCTGCGCGCCGGGACTTGCTTGACGCCTACGGCGGCACGCAGCTCGACTCGGTCCGCGACGCGTTTACCCATTGGAAAGATATCGCTCGCCGCATCGAAGAGTTGGAGCATGACGAGCAGGATCGCCTGCGCCTGCTCGATCTTTGGAGCTTTCAGAAACGGGAGATCGAAGAGGCCACACTGCAGGCCGGCGAAGACGCCCGCCTCGAGAGCGAAAAGCGTGTTCTAGCCAACGCCGAAAAAATCTACGGCGCTGCCATGAACGCATTCGACTTGCTTTACGAGGGAAGCGCGTCGACTTCTTCCTCGTTGCGCTCGGCGCAGAAGCACATCGAAGAGTTGGCCCGCTACGAACCCAAATTCCAGGAAGCGCTGGCGGCGATCGAGACGGCCCGCATTAGCGTGGAAGACGTCGGAGCCACGTTGCGGGATTACGCCGGCGGCATTCAGGCTTCTCCTGAACACTTGGCGGAAGTGGAAGAACGCCTGGCTTTGGTCGATCGCCTGAAACGCAAATATGGCCCCACGCTAGAAGATGTAGTGCGCTGCGGCGAAGAAGTCAGCCGGAAGCTCTGCGAGATGGAGAACAAAGATGAAGTTCTCGGCCGCCTCCGCCGGGAACTCGCCGAAGCTGCCCAGGACTATCTGAAGGCTGCCCGGAGCTTATCCAAGCGCCGCTCCGAAGCCGCCCGCAGGCTGGAAAAAGTCGTGGGAGCCGAAATTAACGACCTGGCCATGAAGGCCGGCTTCCACATTGAAATGACTGTGAACGACGAAGAACGGAACTGGACCGCTGCAGGCTTCGATCGGGTCGTCTACCTGATCTCCACCAATCCTGGCGAGCCGCTTCGGCCGCTCGAAGAGATTGCCTCTGGAGGCGAACTCTCGCGGGTGATGCTGGCCCTCAAAGCCAGCATCGAGGCCGGCGTGGTGCGGGGGGCATCGTCCGCACAACGCACGCTGGTCTTCGACGAAATCGATACCGGAATCGGCGGCCGCGCCGCCGAAGCCGTCGGCAAGAAGTTGAAAGCCCTATCCAGAAGCAACCAGGTTCTTTGCGTGACCCACCTGCCGCAGATCGCAACCTTCGCCGACCATCACTATGTGATCGAAAAGCGACTTTCGGGCGAGCGGACCAAAACGACCGTTCGACTCATCACAGGCGAAGACCGCACCGAAGAAGTGGCACGCATGTTAAGCGGCGCCAAGCTCACCGAAACCTCCCGCAAACACGCTGAGCAGATGATTAAGGCGAACGGATAGGAGACGTCGGGCAGGTATCGCAAAGTCAGCCGCTTATGGTAGGCTCCCGTTCACTGCCCAATTCACCCCGCCCACTGCTAATCCTCTGTATTTCAGCGGCTTACATTGACCAAATAGGTTCGTTCCTGTAGCCTAATAGCTATAAATCCATAGTGGGGAAGTGTAATCTTACAGGAACTTTCAGTGGCCCATACGAACAGCAAAACACTGCTTTTATTGAAACCCCGGGGATTTTGCGCCGGCGTGGTGCGCGCCATCGATATCGTCCGTATCGCTCTCGAAGCCTTTGGCCCGCCCATCTACGTCCGCAAAGAGATCGTCCACAACCGCTTCGTGGTCGAGGAATTACAGGGCAAAGGTGCCATTTTCGTCGATAGCGTCGACGAAGTCCCCAACGGCGAGCGGGTCATTTACAGCGCCCATGGGGTATCTCCCGAGGTCCGGGAAGCAAGCCGGGCGCGCGATCTGCGCGTGATTGACGCGACCTGTCCGCTGGTGACCAAGGTGCACGTGGAAGCGGTCAAGTTCGCCAAGGAGGGCTATTCGCTCATCCTGATTGGCCATCGCGACCACGACGAAGTCATCGGCACGCTAGGGGAGGCCCCGCTGGTCACCCAGGTTGTCAGTTCGCCGGAGCAGGCGGAGGCACTATCGGTTCCCGATCCCAACCGGGTGGCTTACCTGACCCAGACCACGCTCAGCCTGGACGAAACCCGCGGCATTATCACAGCCCTGCGGAAGAGATTTCCCAACATCAAAGGCCCAGCCGCCCAGGACATCTGCTACGCCACTGAGAACCGCCAGGTGGCTGTAAAACAAGTGGCTTCGGAGGCCGACCTTTTGCTGGTGGTTGGCTCCGATAACAGCTCCAATTCCAACCGTTTAGTCGAAGTGGCGCGCAATTTGGGCACGGGGTCGCATCTTATCGACAGCTTCCGGAACATCCGATCAGAGTGGCTGGAGGGTGTGGAAACTATCGCCCTTACCGCCGGAGCCTCGGCGCCGGAGTGCCTGGTCGAGGAAGTGGTGAAGTTTCTGGGCAGCAAAGGTTTCGACAACGTGAACGAGATCGAAGTCATGCCGGAAAACGTGCGCTTTGGATTGCCTCCGGAGATTGTAGAGGCCATCGCCATCGCCCCGGCAGCCGTGGCAGCGGAGTAACAAAACTAAATGGACGAAAGCTCCCCCTCCATTCCGGTCTCAGCACCGCAATTGCGCTTTGGCAAGATCGACGACCTGGCGAGCCGGGTGGCCGCCGCGGTTGATGGCGCACGGCGCCAACTATTCTCTGAGCAGCACGAGCAAGGCTTTTGGTGCGGTGAGCTCGAAGCCGACACCACACTCGAATCCGATTACATCCTGCTGCACACCCTCCTGGGTACGGTCGATCAGGAGCGTTTTCAGAAGTGCGCCACTTACATCCTGCAGCACCAGAACGAGGACGGCGGTTGGGGCATCTACGCCGGGGCTCCTTCGAGCGTCAGCGCGTCGGTAAAAGCTTATTTCGGCTTGAAGCTCGCGGGATACCGGGCCGAGCATCCAGCTCTCGAGCGCGCCCGCAGAAAAATTCACGACCTGGGCGGCGTGACCGAAGTAAACACTTTCACCAAGATCTACCTTTGCTTCCTCGGCCAGTACGACTACGACGCCGTTCCGGCCATCCCACCGGAAATCGTGCTCTTCCCCAAATGGTTCTGGTTCAATATTTACGAGATTTCCTCGTGGTCGCGCGCCATCCTGGTGCCGCTTTCTATCTGCTACGCGAAGAAGCCCTTCAAAAAAATTCCGGACGAGATGGGCGTGGAAGAGCTCTTCGTCGGTGGACGCGACAAATCGCGCATGCGTCTGCGCTGGTCGAAGAAGCTGATTTCCTGGCGCAATTTCTTTTTGTGCCTGGACCGAGCGACTCACTGGTTTGAAGCTGTCCACATTCGCCCGCTGCGCTCCATCGCGCTGAAGAAGGCCGAGAAGTGGATGCTGGAGCGCTTTGAAATGAGCGACGGGCTGGGCGCCATCTATCCCTCGATGATGAATGCCATCATCGCCCTGCGCTGCCTTGGGTACTCGGTCGACGATCCGCAGGTAATTCGCGCTCTGGACGAATTTGAAAAGCTGGGAATCGAGGAAGGCGACACCTTCCGCATGCAGCCTTGCAAGTCGCCGGTGTGGGATACCGCTTACGCCCTGTTTGCTCTCGCCGATGCCGGCGTGCCCGCCAACGATCCGCGGTTGATCAAATGCGCCGACTGGCTCCTTCAAAAACAAGTGCGCACCGTCGGCGACTGGAAGGTAAACAACAAGAAAGGGCAGCCTGGCGGGTGGTACTTCGAGTTCAACAACGAGTTTTATCCCGACGTCGATGATAGCGCGATGGTCTGTCTGGCGCTGGCTCATGTGGAGCATCCCAACGGCCGCTATCAGCGCGAGTCGGTGCAACGGGCGATCGACTGGATCTTTTCCATGCAATGTAAGAACGGCGGCTGGGCGTCCTTCGACAAGAACAACGACAAGATGATGTTCCAGCAGATTCCTTTTGCCGACCACAATGCCATGCTGGATCCCCCAACCGTGGACATCACGGGGCGAATCCTGGAGATGCTCGCGGTCTACGGTTTTGACCGCAACCACTCGGCTGTCCAGAAAGCGATCCAGTTTCTCCGCGACCAGCAGGAGCCCGACGGCTCCTGGTTCGGCCGCTGGGGCGTGAATTACATCTACGGAACCATGCTGGTGCTGCGCGGGCTGGAAGCCATGGCAGTCGATCACCACGAACCTTACGTGCAGCAGGCCGCCGAGTGGCTGCGCATGGTGCAAAATGCGGACGGCGGTTGGGGCGAAACCTGCGGCTCCTACGACGATCCCACGATCAAGGGCGTAGGGCCAAGTACCCCGTCGCAGACCGCCTGGGCGATTATGGGTCTGTTAGCGGCAAGCGATACCCGTAGTGACTGCGTGGCCCGAGGCGTGGCTTATTTGCTGCGCACGCAAAAGAAAGACGGCACCTGGGACGAGCCCTATTACACCGGCACGGGTTTCCCCCGCGTGTTCTATTTGGCCTATCACATGTACCGGCAATATTTCCCGCTGCTCGCGCTGACTACGTACAGCAAGGCGATGGCGGGAAGCGGCAACAGTAACTAGGTTCGGAGTTCTCAAACACTATGGCAGTTCCAATTTCACAGGCGTGGACGGTAGCCACTTACGTCCTCAAACAGAAGTTCAAAGGACGCAAGCAGTATCCTCTCGTGCTCATGCTGGAGCCGCTGTTTCGCTGCAATCTGGCCTGCGCCGGCTGCGGCAAGATTCAGTATCCGGCGCACGTTTTGAAAATGCAGCTCACGCCCGACGAATGCTTTCGCGCGGCCGAGGAATGCGGCGCGCCCACCATTGCCATCCCCGGCGGCGAACCCCTGCTGCACCCGCAGATCGGCGAGATTGTCGAGGGCCTGGTTGCACGCAAGAAGTACATCTATCTGTGCACTAACGCCCTGCTCCTGAAACAGAAGATTCATCTGTTCAAGCCCAGCAAGTACCTGACCTTCTCCGTTCACATGGACGGACAGCGCGAGCCCCACGACTTCTCGGTCTGCCTCGAAGGCGGCTACGACAAGGCTCTGGATGGCATCAAAGAGGCCCTCGCCGGCGGCTTCCGGGTCACCACCAACACGACCTTGTTTGATGGCGCCGATCCCAAAAGCGTGCGCGCCTTTTTCGACGAAATGATGGAACTGGGGGTTGAGGGCATGATGCTTTCCCCGGGCTATTCTTACGAGAAAGCGCCCGACCAGAGCCACTTTCTGGGCCGCGCTCGTACCCGGCGTTTATTCCGCGGCATCCTCTCGAACCGGAAACCGGACTGGCGATTCAACATGTCGCCGCTGTTTCTGGAATTTCTCATGGGGAAACGCGAGTACTCGTGCACCCCCTGGGGCATGCCGACGTTCAATGTGTTTGGCTGGCAGAAGCCCTGCTACTTGCTGCAGGACGGTTATGCCGACACTTTCGCCGAACTCATGGCCAGCACGGAATGGCAGAACTACGGCACCGAGTCCGGCAACCCGAAGTGCGCCAATTGCATGGTGCACAGCGGATACGAAGCCTCGTCGGTGAACGACACGTTTGGTTCGCTGCGTGGCTTGTGGGATACAGCGAAGGCGACGTTCTTCAATCGCTACGAGGATCCTTCCGCGCTCCGACTACTCGATGAACCGGTGAAGCCGGTTCATTCCTTCAATCCGCTCGTCCAAATCGAAAGCCCCACTGCCGAGGAAACACGAGCGTGAGCGGCAGGGAATCAGGCCGGACGCCGGCGGCTCCGCATGCCGTCCGGACGGATCCTAACGTGCTGGAGGTCGCGCCGGGCGCGGCCCACGAAAAGCTTGAAGGTTCTGTCCCCGATCTTGCCACGCCGGAAGAACTCCGCGCGGCTTTGGAACAGGCCTTCGACTATCGCGGAGATGTTCTCATCACCCGCAAAGACGGGACGCGGGTTGAAGGATACATCTTCGACCGCCGGACCGGGAGCAGCCTTGCAGACAGCTTTGTGCGCCTGCTGCCAAAAGATGGCGGCCCAAAACAGTCGATTCCTTACGCCGACATCGCCGCTCTTGCCTTCACCGGCCGCGACATGGCCGCCGGCAACAGCTGGGAGTCCTGGGTCCGTCACTATTGGGAGAAGAAGTCTGCAGGCGAGACCGAAATTTCTTTGCAGCCGGAGAACTTGGAGTAGAGAAGCAGCTAGCCGTTAGCATTTGGCATTTAGCATTTAGCATCTGAATAACGCGGCTACTCTATTTGGCACGGAACTCGGTTTAGCTAAATGCTAAGTGCCAATTGCTAAATGCTTGCTTTTGTCACAGGTGCAACCGGATTCGTAGGCAGCCACGTGGCTCGTGCTCTGGCCGGGCAAGGCGTTGGGCTGCGTCTGCTGTTGCGGAGCGGCAGCAACCCTGCCAACATCGAGGAATTGAACGCGGAGCACGTCATTGGCGATCTTCGCGATCCGGCGTCGATCGAAAAAGCCATGGCGGGATGCGATGTGGTATTTCACGTTGCCGCCGACTACCGCCTTTGGGTACGCGATCCCGATGAGATGTACCGGGCCAACGTGGAGGGCACACGAGCGATCCTTACTGCTGCCCGCAAGAACAAAATTCGCCGGGTGGTGTACACCTCGAGCGTGGCCACCATGGGTTTCACGGCCAACGGGCACCCCGCCGACGAAAACTCGCCGGTATCGCTCGACAACATGATCGGCCCCTACAAGCGCTCCAAGTTCATGGCAGAGCAGGTGGCAGTGGAAGCGGCGCAAAGCGGAATCGATGTGGTGATTGTGAATCCATCGACGCCGGTGGGAGACCAGGACATCAAGCCGACCCCCACTGGGCGGATCATAGTGGATTTTTTGAAGCGGAAATTTCCCGCTTATGTCGACACCGGTCTGAACCTGGTCGACGTAACAGAATGTGCCCGTGGCCACGTCGCCGCGCTGGACAAGGGAAAAAGTGGCGAGCGCTACATTCTGGGCGGCGAGAATCTGACGCTGAAACAGATTCTCGACAAGCTGGGAGCTGTTGCCGGGTTACCGTCGCCTAAAGTGAGAGTGCCTTATGCGATGGCCTTGGCGACGGGCGTAGTCGATGAGATCGTCACCGGACGCATACTGGGCCGGGAGCCGCGCGCCACGATTGATGCGGTCCGCATGGGCCGCAAGAAGATGTTCGTTTCGTCCTCCAAGGCTGAGCGCGAATTAGGCTGGCGCGCAGGCCCGGTCGATGACGCGTTGCGCCGCGCAGTGGATTGGTTTCGGCGGCACGGATACGTATAGGGCAAGCCGCGAAGTGGCGCAAGAATGAAGCCCGTGGCACAGGCCATGGGTCAAGCTACAGGAAGGTCCAGGTTGCCGGAGTCGTACAAAGTCGCAATGGTGGCCGCGGTGGAGCGGGAAGTAAAGCTTTTGATACACGGGTGGCAAACCACCCACCGCGAGCACGATGGCCGCCGCTTCAAGTTTTTTGAAGATGACCGACGCGTCCTGGTCTGCGGTGGAATCGGCGCGCCCGCGGCCCGCCGGGCCGCCGAAGCGGTGATCGTTCTCTACCGGCCCGAAATGGTGCAGTCCGTGGGCTTCGCCGGAGCGCTCGACGTTACGCTCAAAGCCGGCGACATCTTCACGCCCGGCCGGGTGATTGACTCCGCCGACGGCAGCAGCATAGAAACGGGCCTCGGCAAGGGAGTGCTGGTAAGCTTTAACCGTATCGCGGACCGCGAGCAGAAAACTCGTTTGGCGGAAGCGTTCGCCGCTCAAGCAGTGGATATGGAAGCTGCCGCGGTGGCGCGCGCGGCTCAGCTTCGGGGCGTGCCCTTTGCGGCGATCAAAGCAATCTCCGATGAGAGCGGCTTTGATCTGCCGGATATGAACCGCTTTATCGCCGAGGACGGCCAATTCCGCACCGCAGGTTTTTTGGCGACGGCCGCCGTCCGGCCCTGGCTCTGGCCGCGTGTTTTCCGTCTGGCCAGGAACAGTGCAGCGGCTTCGCGGGCGCTCTGTACAGAACTGAATCGATCCTCCGAAGGCGGATTCCAGGCAGCAGAACTATATCGAGATTCCAGGGTTTGAGTTGATCGAATGGTGATGGCGCGACAACTTGCGGTACAGGACACGGAAATGCCGGTCCCTGAGTCCATGCAGGCGGCTGTTTATCGCGGCGTCAACGACGTTCGCGTCGAGACCGTTCCAGTCCCGCAAATCAGCGCTGGCGAACTTCTGGTTCGCGTACACACCTGCGGCGTCTGTGGGACGGACCTGAAGAAAATTGCCACCGGTTCTCATTCCGCTCCGCGCATCTTCGGTCATGAAACCTCCGGAGTAGTGGCCGCATGCGGCGACGGAGTTCGCGACTTCAAGCCGGGGGATCGCGTGGTCGTCTTCCATCATATTCCCTGCGGAGAATGCTTCTACTGCCGGCACAAAACATTCGCGCAATGCGACA
>Ga0335078_10004518_pt1 | contig 20607 bp, 18 predicted proteins | sample Lox_Sample_32_FD_206711 | JGI IMG/M metagenome (GOLD analysis project Ga0335078, IMG submission 206711) | Soil microbial communities from Loxahatchee National Wildlife Refuge, Florida, United States - Lox_Sample_3.2 | ecosystem: Environmental > Terrestrial > Soil > Wetlands | place: USA... | reverse complement strand
CCCGCACCATCGTAGCCACCGGCGCTCTTAAGTTCTCGAATGATCCGTCGGGCGTAGTCGAGTGCCGGCTCGTCTGCCGGGAACAAGGTGCCATTAGGATCGTGGCCTAAGTCACGATGGTGATCGGGTCCGTCAATATGGAAATAGTAACGCGGCATGTCGCGCTCCTCCTGCCCTTCAGGCGGGAGCGCAATCGGTCTCTCAGCCACCGACGCCTGGCCGAGCCGCTGCCGGTGATGAAACAAGCATCCGCTTTTGTTCGCAGTTTGTCGATTACAAAGAACGCATTTTCACTCTGGATCACTGTCAGATTCAAAGGAGACCGGTGAGGGTGGCATGCGGCCAAACATGCACGCAGAAGTCGAAGAGAACGGTCGGCAAATTGCGAACGATGGACGAACATCTATTCCCTCACCTTAGGGGAAAGTGGGGGCCGCAGATCCAAAAGGCCAATAAAATCAAAGCTGTTTTTTGAGGTGGTGGGGGAGGTAGGACTCGAACCTACGAAGGCGTAAGCCAGCGGATTTACAGTCCGCCCCCTTTGCCACTCGGGACACTCCCCCGGAGCGCGCCTAACTAAGGCGCTACAGCGGGTTAGGCAATAGCGGCGTCGCCGCTGCCATTGTCATTCTGCATCGTGTCCTGATTCGCTATCAATGGCGTGGTCGGTTCGTCGCGAGCCGATGCTGCTCGCGAGTTGCCGCGAGCGCGCGTTCGATGGTTCGATCCGTACCCGGAATAAGAGCCGTCGATGTATAGCCAATGTTGTCCAAAACTAACGCCGAGCCATTGTAAGGATCCGGTGCCACTTTCCGAACCGCAATTCTTGCAAGAAGGAGTGAGGGTGACGCCGCAGGCGAGTGTTGAGGCTGTTGCGGTTGGCCGAATTGGTACTGAATTACCGCGACGACTCATTTGCTGGTTTGTGTCAGATTCCGCCGAGGGAGATCATTCGCCGTTCGCGCGGAGAATTGGTTTGTTTGCGAAGCTGCCTATCGACGATTAGACCCAACGCGCGTTGATGCGACCGAAGAATAGCATGTCGAATTTGTCGAGGTCGAAGGCCGAGCGGAAGAAGCAGAACCGCGCGCTGGAGCTTGCTCGCGCCTACGATATGGGACGGCTGGCCAGCGACACGGTCACGAAGCTGGTCGATACCTTTTTTGAGGACAAAGTCGTACCGGTCGCACGCAAGACGAATGCGGCTTTCGAGCGGCAAATGCGCCGTCACTATCGCGACAGCAATACTGACGATGCCATGGCGCTTCGGATAGATTATTCGGCCCGGCTAAAGGAGCTGAAACGGCACGCATTGAATGGAGTGTGGCACAGCCTGGTCAAATGGAAACATACTTTGGTGGAAGCGGAAATGAAGGACGACCTGGATCGTTACATCGCGCACAAATTCGACCCGTTGTGGGATGAGATGGAAAAAAATGCTACTGAGCAAATGACCTATTGCGCTGTGCGTATCGCAGAACATGCCAACAACGACACGACGTCCACGCGATCAAGGAATTCATAGGCGGACCAAAGTGATTTACGCTCCTGGGCGTGAGTGTGACCCAGGAGGAAGAAGAAGGCGAAAGCCGCGCACCGCTCTACTGAAACAGTCCCGCCGCCCAATACAGAAACGACGAGAACTGCCCGGGACAGACCGCGGCGTAAACCAGGACTCCTATTGGAGCACAGATCAGCAGCAAATCCTCCATGGAAGCACCCTCGGAGATTGCGCCCTTGCAGTCAGCCTGTGCGTGAGTTCTTGCAATCAGCTTACGAGTACTAAGTCCATTTTAATCAAACAGCGCGCAAAACTTCTGCATCCTATTCTTATAACGGGACGAACGACAGCATCCGAGTTGCCGCTGCCATTGTCACTCGGAATTGCTTTCTGAACCGCGTGCTGCAACTCCGATCGGTGTTATTCAAACGGCGCGTTCGCTATGCCGGCAGTCCGACCGAACACACAGCTTCGGTCAACGCCGCGGTCAAGGAAGGTACGACGCCGACGGCGGCGCATTGCCGGCTGATGCTGAATGATGGCTGCAATCCGAGTAGACGCGCCACCGCTGCCTTTGCTTCTTCGGTATTCCCGAGCCTGGCAAGCGCCGCTACCAGGCACATGTAGTTGACGCTGAACAGCGGATTGACCTGGATCGCCTTGCGCGCAGCGTCGGCAGCTTCGGCATTGCGCCCGCGCATGAAATGACCGAGCGAGATCCCGCCAAGCGCAATAAAACCGAGCGGATCGAACGGGCTTAGACGCACCGCGCGTTCGCCCCAATCGATCGCCCGTTCCGCGTCGCCGGCCCAAGCGAACAGTGTACTGCCGCAAATGTATGTCAACGCTGACGACGGGCTGAGCGCCAGCGCTGCGTCGAAAGCCTGAAACGCAGTCGCGCGATCATGTTCGATCAAACCGATGCAGAATCCCGCGACCGTCAGCGCGGTGGCGTCGTCACGCCCGTGAAGCAGCGCGGCCTGGGCGTAGCGGCTCATGGCCCGCCGGTTTTCCTCACGCATTCCCGCCCGCACGAACAGGATTTCATGGCACCAGGCGGCAAAGGCGAGTGCGGTCGCGTAGTCCGGTTCGAGCGTCAATGCGCGTTCAAGCATCGGCAGCGATTTCGACGCACCGTCTGGCATCAAAGTGAAAACCTGCGGCAGCGCGCGCAATACCAGATCATAAGCATCGAGACTGTCAGGCCGTTTGCGTTTGACGCGCTCGACCTCGGCCAGACGCAGACTTGGTTCGATCGCGCCAACGACAGACAGCGTGATCTCGTCCTGAAGAGCGAAAATATCGTCGGATTTACGGTCATAACGTTCGGCCCACAGATGCGTGCCGGTTGCCGCATCGATGAGCTGACCGGTGATGCGAACGCGACCGGCCGACTTGCGCACGCTCCCCTCGAGCACATAGCGCACGCCAAGCTCCCGCCCAACCTGGCGGATGTCCGGCGACTTGCCTTTGTAGGCAAAGCTCGAATTGCGGGCGATAACAAACAGCCATTTGATGCGCGACAGACCGCTAATGATATCCTCGACCATGCCGTCGGCGAAATATTCCTGTTCCGGATCGCCACCCAAATTCTGAAACGGCAGAACCGCAATCGAGGGCTTGTCGGGTAGCGCCAGCGCCGGATGCATGGACGTTGCCGGCTCATCGCGGCCGCGTACTCGCACCCGATAGACTCGAACCGGCCGCGCGATGTTTTTGAGTTGATGTTCGCCTGCGTCTTCAAATTCGATGTCGAACTTGTCGCGAATATTTTCCTGTGCTTGGCCCGAAAGGCATATGCCGCCCGGCTCAGCAATGGCCTCAAGTCTCGCCGCTATGTTCACTCCGTCGCCGAATATGTCGCCGCCTTCAATGATGACGTCGCCGACATTAATCCCGACGCGGAAGTCGATACGCTTGTCATGTGGAACAGAGGCATTGCGCGCGCTCATTCCACGCTGAATGTCGATCGCGCAACGCGCCGCGTCGACGATACTGGCAAACTCGACCAGGATTCCGTCGCCGGTTGTTTTGACGATACGCCCCCGATGTTCGGCGATTTTGGGATCAAGCAAATCCTGCCGATGCGCCCTGAGTGCCGCGAGTGTGCCTTCGTCATCGACGCCCATCAGACGGCTGTAACCGGCCACGTCGGCCGCCAGAATCGCCGTCAGCCGCCGTTCGACGCGCGTGTCGGCCATGGAAATCGCCCCGACCCCGGCTGAAATTGCCGGCCGAGTTTATGGTTCGGGCAGCGGTGTGTCCATCGAGGCAACGATGACATTCTTGGGTGTCCAGGGCGGAGCTTAAACTGTGCGACCTGCAACACATGAGAGACCGCGCACGGCTTCGTGCGTTGCGAACCACAGGCTTCACGAACCACTAAAATTTGAAGGACCGCCGGTTGCGCTCGCAGCGCTGCGTGCGAGGTGTCACCTGATGCCTGCCAGGCCGTTGGCGTGTCGGGCGATGCGGGACCAACCAAAGGACCCATTAGCCATTTTCGCCGGCGAAGGGTGGCAAGATACCCGGCCACAAAGGTGAACAAAACGTCGCGCAAAGCATTGCAATTCAATGCTTAATCATAGCTCCACCGCGGCAAATAAACCGTATTTTTAGCGTGTCTTTTAAACTGATCTTAGACCCTGCCGAGTACGGTGACATCGATACGATGGGAAAACAGGGCCCGTCGAAGACAAGATAAAACAGCACGGGAAAGGCGTCACTATGAAAGCCGTCGCCAAGACGGTCGAGCCTGCCGAACGCGAGGCGCGCTTCGACCATATCCGACCGCACTATCTGGAGGCGCTGACTTTGGTCGAGCGTCTGCACCGGCGTCTTCTCGACGTCATCAAGGACGAATTCGATCGCCGCGGCCGTGCCGACATCAACTCGGTGCAGGCGCTGCTCCTTTATAACATCGGCGACAAGGAGCTGACTGCCGGCGAATTGCGCACCCGCGGCTACTATCTCGGCTCCAATGTCTCCTACAATCTCAAAAAGCTCGTCGAAATGGGCTTCCTCGATCATCAGCGCTCCCGCGTCGACCGGCGCTCGGTGCGCATCAAGCTCACGGAAAAGGGCCGCGACGTGCGTGACATCGTCGATGCGCTTTACCAGAAGCACGTGCGCACCGTAGAGCAGGTCGGCGGCATCAATGCCGACGAGTTCAGCGTTCTTAACAAAGCGCTGCACCGGCTTGAGCGGTTCTGGACTGACCAGATCCTCTACCGGCTCTGAACAGAACGTCGCCTTTCGCCAGAATCCCATCGTCCTGGCTCGTCTGAACCCCCGGCGCAAATGCCGGGGTCTTTTTTTGCCTGGTCAGGTCTCGCGTCGGAATCAAAGCCGCCGGGGCGCCTGCGTCGGGGTCGGCTTTCTTTGGTGGGTATGCAACTTGCAGCGGCGTTCAACCCGATCATATGCCTGTCAGCTTGCCAAGCCAGGTCAGGACCGGGAACGGCGTAAAAATCTGCAACAGAATGGCTGCGGCGACCAGTACCGCCGCGTAGATCATCATCGCGCGGAAGAAACGCTGCGCCAGCGGCGGGTAGGGCGGCATATTGTCGGGCGGCCAGGCGAATGTCTGTTCCCATTTTTGTTGCGGAACGTGCGCCGGCCTGATGCGCTCAAGCGGCACCCAGGCGCGGTAGGCGGCGATGCCGCGCTCCTGTGCAATCGCGTTTCTTAGCCAGAGAAAATTGCTCCATCCGATAAAATCCACCAGCCGCCGGAACGCAATGCGCACAAAGAAAGCGATGACCAGACAGACCATATAAACATAGGCAATGATGAGCCCGACCTGCAGCACCGGATCGGTCAGAATCCCGATCCGAAAATGCTCCGCGAAGAATCCAACGCTGGCGTCGACCAGCGTCTTCAAGCCACCGGAGATTTCGCGGAGCGGCGCGTAGTCGAACGAGTAATAGTCCAGCAGCAGGATGATCGCGAGCACGACGGCGAGCTGGAACAGCCGCGATCGCATGACACTTCGAATCGGCGCCGCGATCAGCCGGATGATGCCCATAATTGCTCCTGCGCGCTTGAATCCATCCCCCAGACCGAGCGCCTAGCCGGAGGCTTGGTGACCGCTTATACCTTGGCCAAATTCGGCCTTCATCACGTGTTCGATAGACGCACATGGACAAACCCCACGACCGAGACGATCGGGCTTCCCATCGGCGCGCTTTTCTAAAGCGCACGGCGGGCGTTGCCGCTATTGCGGCAGCTGGATGGGCTTCACGCGCTTTCGCCGAGGATTCGGCGCTCGACGCGCTGATGGGCGACGCCCAGCATGGCGGGTTCGGCCAAGGCTTCGATGATGCATCGCGCAACGTCCATATGCCGAAGCAGTCGGAACCGACGGTCTCCGCCGCGACCGCGCAAACGACGGATGAGGCTATCGAACGCTACGCCGCGATTGTCGCGCGCGGCGGCTGGCCACAAGTGACTGGCGTCAAAGTGCTCCGCCTCGGCGATCGCCATCCGAGCGTTACCGCGTTGCGCGCCCGTCTCGTCGCCTCCGGCGATATCGATCCGAACGCGGTCGGCAACGACGTCTACGATTCCTACGTCGAGGCAGCGGTACGACACTTTCAAACCCGCCATGGACTGACCGTCGATGGCGTGATCCGGGCGGAGACATTGGCCGCGCTCAATGTGCCGGCGCCGGTGCGGCTCGCGCAATTGAAAGTCAACGTGGCGCGACTGCACGGGCTCAGCACCAATCTCAGCGCGCGCTACGTGGTCTGCAACATCCCGGCAGCGCGCATCGAGGCGATCGAAAACGGCGTTGCGGTGTCGCGCCACACCGCCGTTGCCGGCAAACCCGACCGGCCTTCCCCTGAAATCAACAGCAAGATCATCCAGGTCAACTTCAATCCGTATTGGACGGTACCGGCGTCGATCGTGCAAAAGGATCTGATCCCGAAAATGCAGGATCAGCCGGATTACCTGACCAGCAATCACATTCGCATCTTCGATGCGCGTCACAAGGAGCTCGAGCCGTCGCAGATCAACTGGTACTCGGAAGATGCGACCCACTACTCGTTCAAACAGGATCCCGGCAGCTTCAACTCGCTGGGTTCGATCCGCATCAATTTTCCGAGCCAGTACGGCGTGTACATGCACGATACGCCGCTGAAGAATCTGTTCGGCGACGATTTTCGCTTCCATTCGTCCGGCTGCGTTCGGGTCCAGAACATACGCCAGCTGGTGGTATGGCTTCTCGAGGGAATGAAGGGCTGGTCGCTGGAAGATATCGACCGCGTGATCAAGTCCGGCGAACAAAAAACCGCGCAGCTTGTGAAACAGGTGCCGCTGCATTGGGTCTACATCACCGGCTGGGCGACCCCCGACGGGGTGGTGCAGTTCCGCGATGACATCTACGGCAAAGACGGACTTCCCGGCGTGCAGGCCGTGACCACCAATTTGTGAACATTCCGGCGCCTGCAGTCCCGACGGAGCGAAAACCGGTGCGCGGACCAGCCGCCGCTATTGGCGACGCGGCCGACGAATCCCCAAATATAGCGGGGCGGGCCGTCGGCAATCCTAGAGCTTGCGTTGGCCCGCCGGTATGCTATCGCGAGCAGTCAGTTGCAGGGCCGCCGATTTCGGCCGGGGCTGACCCACAGGGCAGGGCAAAGGCATGTCGGTGTCGCATACGGCGTTTTCAGCCGAGGGCTTCTTCTCCACCGCACTCGGCGACAGCGATCCGGACATCGCGGCCGCCATCGCCGGCGAACTCGGCCGACAACGCGATGAGATTGAGCTGATCGCATCGGAGAACATCGTCAGCCGCGCCGTGCTGGAAGCGCAGGGCTCGGTGCTCACCAACAAATACGCCGAGGGCTTGCCCGGAAAGCGCTATTACGGCGGCTGCGAATTTGTCGACGTGGTGGAGCAGCTCGCGATCGACCGCGTCAAGAAGCTGTTCGGCTGTTCGTTCGCCAATGTGCAGCCGCACTCCGGGGCGTCCGCTAACGCCGAAGTGTTCATGGCGCTGATGCAGCCGGGCGACACCTTCATGGGGCTCAACCTTGCCGCCGGCGGCCACCTGACCCACGGTTCGCCGGTTAATTTGTCCGGCCGCTGGTTCAAGCCGGTGCCCTATGGCGTGCGGCGTGACGACCATCTCATCGACCTGGCGGAAGTCGAGCGGCTCGCAAAGGAGCACCGGCCCAAGGTGATCATCGCCGGCGGCTCGGCTTACCCTCGCATCATCGACTTCCGGCGGTTTCGCGAGATTGCCGATGAGGTTGGCGCCTACCTCATGGTCGATATGGCGCATTTCGCCGGCCTTGTCGCCGGCGGTGCGCATCCGAGCCCGTTTCCGCACGCGCATGTCGTGACGACGACGACGCACAAGACGCTACGCGGGCCGCGTGGCGGAGCAATCCTGACCAATAGCGAAGAGTTGGCCAAGAAGCTCAACTCGGCGGTTTTCCCGGGTATGCAGGGCGGGCCGCTCATGCATGTGATTGCGGCCAAGGCCGTGGCGTTCGGCGAGGCGCTTCGCCCATCGTTCAGAGTTTACGCGAAGAATGTGGTCGAAAATGCCAAAGCGCTTGCCGAAACGCTCAAGTCGCGCGGTCTCGATATCGTCTCGGGCGGTACCGATACCCACCTTATGCTGGTTGATGTGCGCAAGAAGCGGCTGACCGGCAGAGTGGCCGAAGCGGCGCTCGGGCGCGCCCGCATCACCTGCAACAAAAATGGAATTCCGTTCGATCCGGAAAAGCCGACCGTCACGTCCGGCGTCCGGCTCGGCACGCCCGCCGGCACCACACGTGGCTTCGGCATCGCTGAATTCCAGCAGGTTGGCGACATGGTCGCCGAAGTGCTGGACGCGCTGGCGCGAACCGGAGCCGACGAAGACGCGCAGGCAGAGGCGAATGTGCGCGATAAGGTCAAGCGCCTGGTCGATCGCTTCCCGATCTACCAGGGGTAGGGCACGGCATGCGCTGTCCGGGTTGCGGAAGCCTCGATACCCAGGTGAAGGATTCGCGCCCGACGGAAGACTCATCCGTCATCCGCCGACGCCGCGTCTGCCTGTCGTGCAACTTTCGTTTTACCACCTTCGAGCGGGTGCAGTTGCGCGAACTGATCGTGATCAAGCGGAACGGCCGCCGGGTGCCATTCGACCGCGACAAGCTGCTTCGCTCAGTGCAGATCGCGTTACGCAAGCGTCCGGTTGAGCCGGAGCGCGTCGACCAGATGGTTTCGAAGATCGTTCGCGAACTGGAGAGCCAGGGCGAAAGTGAAGTGTCCTCGGAGACGATCGGCGAAACGGTCATGGCCTATCTGCGCGACCTCGACGACGTCGCCTATGTGCGGTTCGCTTCGGTCTATCGCAATTTCCGCGAGGCCAAGGATTTCGAGACCGCGCTCGCGGAATTATCCGGCGAAGAGGCGACGGAGATTGCCCGCAAGTGAGCGCGGATGTTGTCGCGCGCGCCGAGGCGTTGACGGAAGATCAGCGTTTTATGGCCCTCGCTCTAGCGCTCGGTCGGCGCGGGCTTGGCCGGACGTGGCCAAACCCGGCCGTTGGCGCCGTGATCGTGAAAAACGGCGTGATCGTCGGCCGCGGCTGGACGCAGCCCGGCGGCCGGCCGCATGCGGAGGTCGAGGCGTTGCGGCGCGCCGGAGCAGCGGCACGCGGTGCGACGCTCTACGTGACGCTGGAGCCTTGCTCGCATTACGGCAAATCTCCGCCCTGCGCCGACGCCATCGTCGCCGCAAGCTTGGCGCGCGTCGTCTCGGCGATCGAAGATCCCAATCCGGAAGTGGCCGGCCAGGGCCACGCGCGGCTTCGTTCGGCTGGCATTGTCGTCGACGTTGGCACCGGCGCCGAGGAAGCGCGCCACGACCATGCCGGACACATCAGGCGCATGTGCGATCGCCGTCCCCACGTCATGCTCAAGCTCGCGATCTCGGCCGATGGCAAGGCCGGGGCGGCAGGCCGGACGCCGGTTGCCATCACCGGGGCGGAGACGCGCGATCGCGTGCACCTCCTGCGGGCTAAGAGCGATGCGATCATGATCGGAATCGGCACCGCACTGGCCGACGATCCGCTGCTGACATGCCGGCTGCCCGGCATGGAGAAACGTTCGCCGGTGCGCGTGGTGCTCGACTCGGCCTTGCGTCTGCAGCGAGCCTCGCGTCTGGTGCAAACGGCAAGGGAAGTACCCCTATGGGTCATCGCCGCAGCGGAGGTCGCTGGCTCCGCAGAGCAATCGCTGGCCGAGGAAGGCGTTGTCGTGCTGCGGGCGCCCAAGAGTGACAATGGTCTTGATCTCGCCGCTGTGCTCAAGCTCCTCGCCGACCGCGGCATTACCCGGTTGATGGTCGAGGGCGGTCCAACGCTGGCCGCGGGCTTCGTTGCGGCCAATCTCGTCGATGAGGCGGTATTGTTTCATTCTGCGAAGATTGTGGGTCCGGACGGTATTGATGCGCTCAGCGGGATGCCGCTCGCTGTGCTTACCCAGGCGCCGCTGTTGCGCGTCATGACAGAGCCGGTCGGCGCCGATAGGTGTGACGTTTTCGAGCGAAGGTGAAGGCCAGTGTTTACCGGCATTGTCAGCGACTTAGGTGAGGTTCTTGAGGTCAGCGAGCAGGCCGAAGGCCTGCGGCGCCTGAGTATCGCCTGTGGCTACGATCCCGATACGATCGACGTCGGTGCTTCGATCGCCTGCTCCGGTCCGTGCCTCACGGTGGTCGAACGTGGCCGGGAGGGCAATCGCGGCTTCTTCGCGGTCGACGTAGGCGCGGAAACGCTGCGCGTGACCACGGCTGGCACGTGGCGGACCGGGACCCGGCTCAATCTGGAACGGTCCCTGAAGCTCGGCGACGAACTCGGCGGGCACCTGGTCAGCGGACATGTTGACGGCGTCGCCGAACTGCTCACGCGCGACGACCTGCCCGACATGGCGCGACTGTCGTTGAGGGTACCGACCGACCTATCCCGTTTCATCGCGGCCAAGGGGTCGGTCGCGCTTGATGGCGTTTCACTTACCGTTAATGAGGTCGCGGGCGATACGTTCTCGGTGCTGATCATTCCGCACACACTGCAGGTCACGACATTCGGAACGCTGCGGCCCGGGGCCCGGCTTAATCTCGAAGTCGACCAAATGGCCCGCTATGTGGCGCGGCTTCTGGAGACTGTCCGACCGCACTGAACGCGCGCTTGTTCGCGCCTCGTGCCCTTGCTACGACCGCGCGGCAAAAAGAGGGCCACCATGGCTGGACCACGGCGAAGCAAAAACGAAAAGGGTGACGCCGAAGGTGCGCGCATCCTCATCGTTGAGGCGCGCTACTACGACGACATTGCCGATTTCCTTCTCGCCGGCGCGATGAAGGTGCTCAAAGCGGCACATGCCGAAGTCGACCGCATCACTGTTCCCGGCTCGCTTGAAATTCCCGGCGCGATTGCGATTGCGCTTGACGCCGCAAAACGCAAGCGCCGTCCCTATGAAGGTGTCGTTGCGCTCGGTTGTGTGATCCGCGGCGATACCATCCATTTCGAGATCGTCTCGCAGCTGTCCGCGCAAGGCCTGATGGAACTTTCGGTCGCCCGCGCCCTGCCGATCGGCAACGGGATTGTCACAGTCAACACCGTGACCCAGGCTATGGCCCGCGCGCGCATCGAGGAGCAGGACAAGGGCGGCGACGCCGCCTCTGCCGCGCTAGCTCTGGTTCGGCTGAAGCGTCAGCTTGCGCGCGGTAAGTGAGCCCATGGCCCGCGCGGCGGTCACCGAGCCAAGGAAGGCAAACAAACGAGGCGCGGCGCGCCTTGCCGCCGTACAGGCGCTTTACCAGATGGATCTCGCCGGCACTGGTCTGAACGAGATTTTGGCCGAGTTCGAGAGCCATTGGCTCGGCGGCGAGGTCGAAGGCGCCCAATACCGTCCGGCGGAAATCGCTTTTTTTCGCGACATTGTCGGCGGCGTTCTGCGTGAGCAGATCCGGCTCGATCCGCAAATCGATGCCGCGCTGACGCGCGGCTGGCCGCTCAAGCGCATTGAGGCGGTATTGCGGGCGGTGCTGCGAGCCGGCGCCTACGAACTCGCCTGCCGCCGCGACGTGCCAGCGCAGGTGGTGATGTCCGAATATGTCGACGTGGCTTCTGCCTTTGTCGATCGCGACGAGACCGGCATGATCAATGCCGTGCTGAACGAGCTTGCGCGGCAGGCGCGCCCGGACGAGTTCGAACGAGGCGGATCTGACGCTTCGGTGTGACTCTGTCTGCGGCCTTTACCGAGCAATATTTCGCACCGGCGGATCATTGCCGGAACCTCCGGCTTGTTGCCCAAAAGGCACAGGAATCGCCTCGCCATCGTGCTAGCGTGCCGCGAGCTTGCCTGTATTCGCCGGCAATTCTTTGGGGGCTATCATGCAAATAAAATCTCTCGCCGCTGCAGCTTTGGTGGCGATTGCGGCTTGTAGCTCCGCCAATGCGGCCGATTTGCCGATGCCACCGGCGGTTTACAAGGCACCCCCGCCTCCCGCCCCGACCTGGACCGGCTGCTATGTCGGCGGTGGTGCCGGCTACGGCATGTGGAATCAAGACAGCTCCGTCCAGGTGGGCGGCGTGCCTGCCACGGCACAGACCACCAATGGCGGCAAAGGGTGGTTTGGTCAGGGCCAGGTCGGATGCGATTACCAGTTTGCCTCGCCAATCTTTGATATTCCGTTGGTGGTCGGCGGTTTCGGCGACTATGCCGGCGGCAGCATCAGCGGGACGTCCGACTTTCCAGGCGTGGTTGGAACCGAGCGTGAATCTGCCGCTTGGTCGGTTGGCGCCCGTATCGGCACACTCATCGCGCCCCGCGTTCTCACCTACTTTGATGGCGGTTGGACCCAGGCGCACTTTGACTCGGTCAACTACAACATCGCCTTGCCGGGCGGCGGACCGTCTGGCATCAGTCTGGCGGCACAAACCTACAACGGCTGGTTCATTGGTAGCGGCTTCGAATATTCGTTCAATTGGCTGCCAGTCTCGGGTCTATTCCTCAAAACCGAGTACCGCTACGCGCAATATTCCGCGGCCAATGTTGCTCTAGGTGGTGTACCGGGCGGCATAGTGGCGACACTGAACTCGCAGAAGGCGACGCAGTTGATCTCCACCGAACTGGTCTGGCGCTTCAATTGGTTCGGCCGCTGACGGCCAACCAGCGCTTCGGCGCTTAAGCCTAGCAAAAGCCAATGCCGGTGCCCTAGTTTCGCGCAAACGGCAGCGCGGTTGGGCTGCGGAAGTTCGATGACGAATTCCAGCCGATCTTGTCGACCGTCAGGTGATAATCCGGCACGCGTTCCAGGAAACGGCGCATCGAGATTTCGGTGACAAGACGCGCCATCTGGCTGCCAAGACAAAAATGCTTGCCGGAGCCGAAGCCGAGATGCCCGAGCGGCCGACGCTCAATATCAAAAGTGTCCGGGTCCGGGAATTTGCGCCCGTCGCGATTTCCTGACCCGAAGGCGAGCACGACTTTGTCTCCGGGTTCGAGCGTCTCGTCGTGCAATTCAGTTTTGCGCATAACCACGCGTTTGAAGCGCTGAGCAGAGGTGTTGAAGCGCAGCGATTCTTCGATCGCCGGCGCGATCAGCGCCGGGTCGGCGACCAGCCGGCGGCGCGCGTCGGGGTAGTCGTGCAGGTTGAGCGCGAACACGCTCATGAAGCTCGAAAGCGACTCCACGCCCGCCATCACGAACGTCGCGGTCGTGAGCACGACTTCGCGTTCGGAAAGCCGGTCGCCGTCAATCTCGGCTTCGGCCAGATGAGTGATCAGGTCGTCGGTCGGATTGGCCCGCCGGGCCGCGACCTCGGCCGTCAGAAACTCGCTGATGTCCTTGAACGCGGCAATGTGTTCGGGCGTGCGGCCCTTTACGGCTTTGTCCGTTGAGATCGCCAAAATGACCTTGCGCCGGATCTCGGCATGGTCGCGCTCGGGCAGGCCCATGGTACGGAACAGAAGCCCGACCGTAATCTGGCTGGAAAAGTCGTTGATGAATTCGAAGGTGCCTTGCTGAAGTATGTGGTTGAGCGAGCGATCGGCGATCTCCAGCGTCGGTTCGACCAGCCGGTCGAGGTTGCGCTTCAGAAAAGCGGCCTGACTCAAGGCGCGCAGCCGGTCGTGACGCGGTGGATCGGTTGTTCCCAAAGTTGCGCCGGCGCGGCCCGGAAGCTCGTCGATCAGGTTGCCTTGAGTCGACGAGAACGTTTCCCAGTCACGCGCCGCCTCGACGATGTCGTCATAGCGCGACAGAACCCAGAGCCCGGCATTGTCGCTCCAATAGCAGGGATATTTATCGCGCAGTTCCGCGTAATACGGAAACGGATCGGCGTCGATCGCGGGCGAGTACAGTTCGAACGGTTCCACGGCATTTCCCCGGAGTTTCGTGACTGCTACATGACTAGCACAATCCGCCGGTGCGCTGCCCGATGCCAGACTCAACGGAATCCGCCGAGGAACGCCTGATCGCCCGCTATTTGCGTCCGCTCGCGACCCATCCCGGCGCGTTGGGTCTGGTTGACGACGCTGCCCTGCTGACGCCGCCGCCCGGATGCGACCTGGTCCTGAAAACCGACGGCGTCATTGCCGGTGTCCATTTCTTTCTGGACGATCCGGCGGAAGGCATCGGTCGCAAGGCGCTGCGCATGAACCTTTCGGATCTCGCGGCAAAGGGCGCGAAGCCGCTCGGCTTTTTGCTGGCGCTGGCGCTGCCCGCAGGAACCGAGGAGGCGTGGATTGCAGCCTTTGCCTGCGGCCTCGGCGACGATGCTGAGCGTTACGGCTGCCCGCTGCTCGGCGGCGACACCGACCACACGCCAGGACCTATTTCGGTTTCGATCGCGGCGTTCGGAGCTGTGCCGCACGGGCGGATGGTTCGGCGCTCTACGGCAAAAATTGGCGACCGCGTTCTGGTCACAGGTACGATCGGCGATGCGGCCCTCGGCGTGAAACTGCGGGGCGATGCGAGCCTGTCGGCGCGATGGCGGCTTGATCGCACGATGGCCCGCCACCTCGAGGAACGTTATTTGTTGCCGTTGCCGCGCAATGCGCTGGCGGAGGCGGTTCTGCATCACGCCGCGGCAGCCATGGACATTTCCGATGGACTTGTCGGCGATCTCGGCAAGCTGTGCCGCGCCTCAGCAGTCGCGGCCGAAATTGATATCGCGCGCGTGCCGCTATCCGATGCGGCGCGTGCCGCAATTGCGGCCGAGCCGGCACTGATTGAGACGGCGCTCACCGGAGGCGACGACTACGAGATCGTCCTGACCTTGGCTCCGGAAAAGCTTTCCACGTTCCGCGCGGCGGCGGATGCAGCAGGTGTGCTGGTGACCGAAATCGGGCACGTGCAGGCCGGTGAGGGCGCATGTTTCATGCACAACGGCGACGCGCTCACGTTTGCGCGCCCGTCGTACAGTCATTTTTAGCAAACGTCGTCATTGCGAGCAGCGAAGCAATCAAGAACGTCGAAGCCGCTCCGGATTGCTTCGCTTCGCTCGCAATGACCGTCGAGCTATTTCCGCCGCGAGATCGGCTGATAATCGCGCCGCGGCGCACCGGTATAGAGCTGACGGGGGCGGCCGAGCTTCTGGTGGGGGTCCTCGATCATTTCCTTCCACTGCGCGATCCAGCCGACGGTACGCGCCAGCGCGAACAACACGGTGAACATGGTGGTCGGGAACCCCATCGCACGCAGCGTGATGCCCGAATAGAAGTCGACGTTGGGATAGAGCTTCTTTTCGATGAAATAGTCGTCGTGCAGCGCGATGCGCTCAAGCTCGATGGCAACGTCGAGCAGCGGATCGTTGACGCCGAGTTCATGCAGGACCTCGTGGCAGGTCTTCTGCATGATTTTCGCCCGCGGGTCGTAATTCTTGTAGACGCGGTGGCCGAAGCCCATCAGCCGGAACGAGTCATTCGGGTCTTTTGCGCGTTTGACGTATTCGGGAATGTGCTCGACGCTGCCGATCTCGCCCAGCATCTTCAGCGCCGCCTCGTTGGCGCCGCCATGCGCGGGTCCCCACAGGCAGGCGATGCCAGCGGCGATGCAGGCGAATGGATTGGCGCCGGTCGAGCCGGCGAGCCGCACCGTCGAGGTCGAGGCGTTCTGCTCGTGATCGGCGTGCAGGATCAGGATGCGGTCCATGGCGCGGGCGACCACCGGATTGGCGACATACTCCTCGCAAGGCACCGCAAAACACATCCGCAGGAAGTTCGAGGCATAATCCAGTTCGTTCTTCGGATACATGAACGGCTGGCCGATCGAATATTTGTAAGCCATCGCCGCCAGCGTCGGCATTTTCGCGATCATGCGGATCGACGCGACCATGCGTTGAGTAGGATCGGTAATGTCGGTGGAGTCGTGATAGAACGCCGACAGCGCGCCGACGCAGCCGACCATCACCGCCATCGGGTGGGCGTCGCGGCGGAAGCCTTGAAAAAACCGGTTCATCTGCTCGTGGACCATGGTGTGATGGACCACGCGGTCGTCAAAATTCTCCTTCTGTGCGGCGGTGGGCAGTTCGCCGTACAGCAGCAGATAACAGGTCTCGAGAAAGTCGCCGTGCTCGGCCAGGTCGTCGATCGGGTAGCCGCGGTAGAGCAGCACACCTTTGTCGCCATCGATAAACGTGATCTTCGATTCGCAGCTGGCGGTCGACGTAAAACCGGGATCGTAGGTAAAGATGCCTGCCTGGCCGTACAGCTTGCCGATATCCATCACTTCGGGGCCGATCGTTCCCTCGTAGAGCGGAAACGAAAAGCTCTTGTCACCGAGTGTCAGCTTACCAGTCTTGGTATTCGTGCCGGTTTTTGCGTCCATAATCGCATCCTCGCTGTCAGACAGCCTCAACAGTGCGATGCACACGGCCCGGTAGCCAACAGAAGGCGCAGCACTGAAGATCCGGCCTCATTGGCGTACCGCAACGAAGTGTGCACCGCAAGAAAATAGGCTTTCAACCGGGCTCGCACCAGCGGGGGCCCGTATAGGTGGTCCGCCGGACCGCGGCGTGCCGATTCGCACCGAGGCTTACACATTGCTCTGCTCGGCGCCCGCAAGCTTGGACTGATCGGCAATTCGCGCGAGGCTCTCGGCCTTGCCGAGCACGGTCAACACTTCAAAGATGCCCGGCGATGTCGTCCGGCCGGTCAACGAGGCGCGCAACGGCTGCGCGACCGCGCCGAGTTTGGCGCCGTTGCGTTCAGCAAACGCCCGCACGGCCTGTTCGGTCGCCGACGCCGTCCACGGCTCGACACGGCCGAGTTCTGGCCCAATATCGTGCAAGAGCACCCTTGCCTGCGGTGTCAGTAGCGCCTTCGCCGGCTCGTCCAATGATATGGGCCGATCGGCCAGCAAAAAATACGCTCCATCAATGAGATCAAGGAGGGTCTTGGCGCGCTCCTTCAAGCTCGGCATCGCCGCCAGCCATTGCTGGCGCAGCTGCGGCGTCAGCCTGGCCGCGATGCCGGCGCCATCCGCGACATGCGGCAGCAAGCGCTCAATCGCTTGCAGCAGCGTCTCGTCCGCGCTGGCGCGGATATAGTGACCATTGAGGCTCTCGAGCTTGGCGAAATCAAACCGTGCCGGTGAGCGGCCGATCTGCGGCAGGTCGAAGGCTGCGATCATTTCCTCCGCGGAGAAGATTTCCTGGTCGCCGTGGCTCCAGCCGAGCCGCACCAGATAATTCCGCAACGCCGCCGGCAAGTAGCCCATGGCGCGGTAAGCGTCGACGCCGAGCGCGCCATGGCGCTTGGAGAGTTTCGAGCCGTCGGGGCCATGGATCAGCGGAATGTGCGACATCACGGGCACCGACCAGCCGAGCGCGTCGTAGATCTGTTTCTGCCGCGCGGCGTTGGTCAGATGGTCGTCACCGCGGATGATGTGGGTGACCGCCATGTCGTGGTCGTCGACGACGACAGCAAGCATGTAAGTCGGGGTGCCGTCGGAACGAAGCAGCACGAGGTCGTCGAGGTTTTCGTTCTGCCAGACCACACGGCCTTGCACCTGATCCTCGATGACGGTTTCGCCAGTCAGGGGCGCCTTCAGCCGGATCGCCGGTTTGGCGTCCGCTGGCGCGTCGGCCGGATCGCGGTCGCGCCAGCGGCCGTCGTAGAGCCTGGCGCGGCCCTCGCGACGGGCCGCCTCGCGCATCTCCTTGAGCTCTTCCGGGCTGGCGTAGCACCGATAGGCGTTTCCGGACGCGAGTAGCTGCTCGGCGACTTCCCGGTGCCGCGCGGCGCGGGAGAATTGATAGACAACCTCGCCGTCCCAATCGATGCCGAGCCAGGAGAGCCCGTCAAGGATGGCGTCGATCGCCGCCTGGGTAGAGCGTTCGCGATCGGTGTCCTCGATACGCAACAGCATCTTGCCGCCGCGCCCGCGGGCGTAGAGCCAGTTGAACAGCGCGGTGCGGGCGCCACCGATATGGAGGAATCCAGTCGGCGAGGGAGCAAAACGGGTGACGACACTCATGGTCGGTTCGAGTTCCTCACGCTGGCGCGCCCCTGTAGCACAGCTAAATATGAAAGGAAGTAAACCCGCTTCGGTTTCGTCTGGGCGGGCTTGACCGCGCAGGCCAATTTGTCCAATCCGGGCGCGCCGCAGGTGTCTCCGCGGCAAACGGAAGCGATCAGGTCATGACGGCTGCGGAAACGGCGGTATGGGAAGCGGGTCAGGATTTCATCCGCGACATCGTTAGCGCTGATCTTGCGTCTGGCCGGCACAAAACCATCGTTACCCGTTTTCCGCCTGAGCCGAACGGCTATCTCCATATTGGCCACGCCAAATCGATTTGCCTGAACTTCGGTGTCGCGGAGGAATTTGGCGGCCACTGCAATTTGCGCTTCGACGACACCAATCCGACCAGGGAAGCGCAGGAATATATCGACGCCATCGAGCGCGACGTCCGCTGGCTGGGCTTTGATTGGGGCGAGCATCTTTATCACGCGTCCGACTATTTCGAGCAGCTCTACGCCTGGGCGGAGTATCTGATCCGTGCCGGCAAGGCCTACGTCGACGACCAGACCCAGGAGGAAATGCGGCTGACCCGCGGCACCTTGACCGAGGCCGGCACCGAAAGCCCGTACCGGGGGCGTGGCGTCGAGGAAAATCTCGATCTGTTTCGCCGCATGCGCGCCGGCGAATTTCCCAATGGCGCGCGCGTGCTGCGGGCCAAGATCGATATGGGCTCAGGCAATATCAATCTCCGCGATCCGGTGCTCTACCGCATCCTTCATGCGGAGCATCCGCGCACCGGCACGGCGTGGTGCATCTACCCGAGCTACGATTTTGCCCATGGCCAGTCGGACGCCATTGAGGGCGTCACCCACTCGATCTGCACGCTCGAATTCGAGGATCACCGGCCGCTCTACGACTGGTGCCTGGAAAATCTGCCAGTGCCGTCGCGGCCGCATCAATACGAATTCGCCCGCCTCAACCTCACCCACACCGTACTGTCAAAACGCGTGCTCACCGAATTGGTGCGCGGCCGCCACGTCCACGGCTGGGACGATCCACGGATGCCAACACTTGCGGGCTTGCGCCGCCGCGGCGTGCCGCCGGCGGCGATCCGCGATTTCGTCAAGCGCATCGGGGTCGCCAAGGCGAACAGCGTGGTCGATGTCGGAATGCTGGAGTTCTCGATCCGCGAACATCTCAACAAGACCGCGCAGCGGCGCATGGCGGTGCTGCGGCCGTTAAAGGTTGTGATCGAAAACTATCCCGAAGGTCAAAGCGAAGAACTCGAGGCGGTCAATCACCCGGAGGATGCGACCGCAGGCACGCGGCGCATCCGCTTCGGCCGCGACCTTTTCATCGAGCGCGACGATTTCATGGAGAACCCGCCAAAGAAATTCTTCCGGCTGTCGCCGGGCAACGAGGTGCGGCTCCGCTATGGGTATTTCATCACCTGCCGCGAGGTGATCAAGAATGCCGCCGGGGAGGTGATCGCGTTACGCTGCAGCTACGATCCCGCCACCAAGGGCGGCAACGCGCCCGACGGCCGCAAGGTCAAGGCGACCATGCATTGGGTTTCTGCGGCCGACGCCGTGGCGGCCGAGGTGCGGCTCTACAATCCGCTGTTTGTGAGTCCTGATCCAAATGCCGCCAATTTCGCTGCCGAACTCAATCCACAATCGCTCGAAGTCATCGCGGATGCGCGGGTCGAACCGGCACTGGCGGAGCAAACCTCGGATGATCCGGTACAGTTCGAGCGGCAGGGATATTTTTGCCGTGATCCGGATTCGAGGCCGGATCAAATCGTATTCAATCGCACGGTCGGATTGCGCGACACTTGGGCCAAGGTCGCGGCTAAGGACTAACCGCCAGGAATGTTGCCTCAAGCGTCTGTCTTGCCGATCAGGCCCGCCGTCCAATCAGACGTAGCCAAACTGTTCAAGAAATGGGCCGAAGCGTTGGGTCAGCTCACTTTGAACCTGAGGCGGCAACTGCCGCCACTTGCCGCTTTGCGTGTCGCCAATGTGCGGTTCATGAATCTGGGTGACACGATCCATCACCAACGCACCGAGCGGGCTCAGGCGATCGGACGGCAAACTCCGCAGCGTTTTCGAGAAGGCTCGCACTGCCTCGGTGTCATAGCGTCCGAAAATCGTTTCGATGGCAGTCGGATCGACCGTTATGCCGAGTTTCATGGCCAGTTGCTCGACCGTCGATTTATTCTCGAAAAATCTGTCCTCATAGCGCAACAACGCTTCGGCGGCACTGAGCTGTATGATGCGTTTGCAATCATTTTCCAGCCAGCGGACTGCGGCATTGAGCGGGGCCTTGAATCGCTGCGCCATGGAGATCGAGGCATCACGGGGATCGCGCACGCTGAGGAAGCGTTGCGCTCCGTTTGCGGTGAGCCAAGCGTCAAGTTCTACACTGCCATGATGCGATTTGATCAGCAGCCGCCGATTGGAAAGCGTCGGCTCCGTCGGCAATTCGCCAAGCGTTTCAGCATATAGGGCCGTAACCTCGCCGTCGCCAAAGGCTGCGATCAACAGCTCCCGGACAACGTTGAAAACCCAGGTCGACGCGCTGGCATGTAATCCGATCGTCGCCACAACTCGGTTTGTTGCCACGGCACTACCTGACTCTCG
>Ga0335078_10004517_pt1 | contig 20608 bp, 31 predicted proteins | sample Lox_Sample_32_FD_206711 | JGI IMG/M metagenome (GOLD analysis project Ga0335078, IMG submission 206711) | Soil microbial communities from Loxahatchee National Wildlife Refuge, Florida, United States - Lox_Sample_3.2 | ecosystem: Environmental > Terrestrial > Soil > Wetlands | place: USA... | reverse complement strand
TTAGCGATGGCCTCCAGCTCTTTGATCGTCTTCTCGGAAAATCTGATCGCCCGTGGCTTCATGAAAAGCCTCCCTGAGTACTAAGGGCCGCCCAGAGGCTTTTAGGGACGCGGGAAGGTCCAAAAACAGAGCGTATTCCAACCGGGATACGCCACTGTCGAAACGTAGTGCAGGCGAAGTAACTGAAAACAAGCCAAAAACAACCCACAAGCAGCGAAACCGTATCACGCTTCCTTTATGTTCCACTACCAGGTCTCCGCTGCTTTCTGATGGCGCTGTCGCCGAGCCTAGACTGAAACTTTCTGAAATATACTGAAACCTTCCGAAATACGTCGTTCGCTGGGCAAAAACTGAAATATTCTGAAACTAATTGAGTAGTTCCTGTGGAATCTCCGAAATCCGTGGTGTAGAATGGGTCTAATGCCGGACATCACATCGGACGAACTGGATCTCGCCCGTCTCCGCGCGCTGGCGCGGAAAAAGCCTCGCACCAAGGCCGGCCAAGTGCGCCAGGCGTGGCCTGAAATCCGAGAGCTGCTCGCCGCCGGACACACGCTGAAAGACGTTTGCACATGGGTTAACGAAATCGGCATCGAGATCGGGTATGCCCGGCTCTCCGATTACGTGAACCAGTTGCGCCGATCCCAGCCTGATCCCCGCAGTTCTCGGAGCGTCCAACAGACAGCGCCGCCCGCCCCACCGCCGACAAAGCTGCAGACTGTAGACACCGCGAAATCTGGAGAGGTAACCGCACAACACGATCCATTGGCGAACCTCCGTCGGAGCGAAGCCAACCGCCCTGGCTTCCATTACCGCGCCGCCCTACCGGAGGATGAGAAAGACCTGATCTAGTGAATTGGCGCGCTATGGCGACTATTCAAAACAAGAAGGGTTCAACGTCTACGCTCGCCGCCGGTTCCCCATCCGAGCGCCAGCGGGCCATCCGCGAAGAGGCGTATCGCGACGCTTTGACGAACTTGCGGTTGGAGGGGCTTGAGATGGACAAGGAAGCGAAACGAATCTCCCAGAGGCACATCGCTGGCGAGGTCAGTTTTGCAGGGTTTCGCGCCGCAATCGACGATCTGAATGAGCGAGAGTTCAGACGTGCACCTCAATCCGGGAACGTTCAAAAGAACTCCCAATAGGCGGTCCCGCTTTCACAGTTTTTCGAGTGCCGCCTCCAGCCACGTTGGGATGTCATCTGCCAGGTAGACAATGTCCGCCTTTTCGCTCTGCAGAAGCACCGTCGGCGTGACGCCCCAGTTGCTGTTGTCGTAGACGTAGACGAAGTCCATTTCACGAATCGCGCGGGGGAGGTTTCGGACGCTAGACTCGTAGATCGATCTGAGAGCAAATTCCGGCGCGCTGTGGCCGCCAGCGTCGGCCCTCATTCGTACTCGTTCGACGTGCGCTGCGAAATTCCGAAGAGCCAGGTACCGCATCTCCGTCGAGAATCCCGCAACTTTCGCCGATGCCGCCTGATCAAACGTGATCCCGCTTCTCAGCGTTGTTTCAAATGCGCAGCTGGCTCGCCGGTTGATGTGATCCTGCACGAAGGACTCGAAGAGAGCGTTGACCTCGTTGCGTATCGCCTGAGGGATATTCAGATAGGAACCATGGTTCAAAGCGGCTGCGCGATCGTCGGCGTTGAAGAAATCGACACCAAACCCGGACACTGGGAACGCCGTGGATTTGCCGGCCCCAGGCGGACCGGCAACTATGAACAGTCGGGGCGCCACTTAGCCGCCGAAATCGCGCTCCGCCCCGTCCTTCATGTCTTCCGGAACATCGGTGCGCACGCGTCTCCCGTTTTGGTCGGCAATACCCAGGCGTTCCAGCTCTTCGGCCGCCGCCTTCACACGCTCTCCTGCTCCCTGCAAATGCGGATCGGTCTTCGGAGTCCGGAGCTTCGGTTTGTGGGTCGTGGGCACTACGCTTTCATTATATTCTTCCAGCCGAACCCATGCAGCCGGTCTGGTGCAATTTGTTCCTCCGATTGACTTCGGTCTCAACCTGGAGGTTGCAACGGATGCGCTCACGTTTTGCGGGCGTGCGGGTTCTTTTCGCAATGGGGCATGTGCTCCCGCAGCTCGCGGGAGCCGAAGCTCTCGTTACAAAATGGGCACGGCCGCAATCTACGCGGCCGTCCGCCTGCGCGCCCCGCGACGCGGCTATGCGCCGCCTTGATCCATTCGTCCGGAAGCGCTCGACTACAGTGCGGGCATCGTTCATGCCGCTCGGGCGTCGGCGGGGGCCCGCCCGGTGGTCTCGCAGCACCTCGCGGCATTAAGCTCGAAGCAAGCAGTACAAGAATAGCCCCATGCCGAGAACGAAAAAGAGCAAGAACCGCGCGAAGAAGCGGGGTCCCATCATTGCCGCAATCAGGAACCAAAATCTCATGGATCAGTACCTCTCCGCCAATGAGTGTATCACAAACCTAAGGTTTGTGAAATAGCGACGGGCTCAATTGCTCGGGACAACCGCGAACGGTAGAGGGGGCCGCCGCCCGTGGGTACCCTTGCGTTCCTCAACGGAGCCAATGCAAGCCGATCCACAAACCGGAGCCGAATAGGGCTACGGCGCAGATCAGTCCCGCCGCACCCCATCGCACCAATGCTGAATTCCTATGCGCGCGATGAACCTCCGTGACTATCTGGGCGGCGTTCAGGCGGGCGCTCTCGATGTCTTGCTGCAATTCGCGGCGAAGCTCCGCAGCAGCCTCCTTTACCTGTTGAGCCAAAATCTTCCCCGCCCGCGTTTCAGTCTTCTGAACCGCGTCCGAAAATTCTGCAACTCCAGAACGCACTTCCTCAGTAAGCCGGCGCGCGATTTCTTCGAACACCAGTTGGTTCAGGGTGACCAGCGCGAAGGCCGGGTCCCACGGTTCCACTCGCATGTCATGCCGGGCCGAAACCTCTGCTGCCAACCGTTTCACGTCAATCATGCACGCCACTGTTAGCCCAGTTGCAAGCGGTCCAGTTGTTCAAACCACTCCCGCTGCATCATCTTCAGACGTTGTTTCGTCAGGATTGAGAACGGCCCGTCTTTGATGGCCTCCTCAAGCGTGAGTTTCCGTGAGATCACGTCTTCGAGATCGCGTCCGAACGTATCCGGGTTCCGTCTTACGAGATGCACCGAGCCGTAGACCTTCGCGTCCCTCTCCCGAAAGGCCCCCATTTCCTCGAATCGTTTGCCATCGCGCTCGATGCGGCCGAAGTACTCGTTCAGCCAGACGATAATGTTCCGTTCGGATGTGCTATCGGCCAGGCTTTTGAACCCATGCAGCGTATCGAGAAGGGCCTGGCCGCCGGTTATCACCATATGGACGTACAGCCTCCGCCCCGCTTGCCTGAGGAGGTCAACAACGTTGTTTTCCAGCATGTAGCTCCACATCGGGATGAAGGTGGCCGCGCCGTTGTCCACGACGAACGTGGAATCCTCGGTGAGAAGGCGTTCCATCAGCGCGTCAAAACCGCGCTGGTCGATAGTGCCGTCGCGCAAGAGTTCGAGGCGGCTAACGTCCAGCGCTTTGTATTGGAAAAGCGTGCTGTTGACTGGGTCGGTGTCGATGCAATGGATCTCCCGGCCGCGGTCCCGGAAGTACTGCGCCAGAATGCTGGCGATCAGCGACTTGCCGACACCTCCCTTGCCTTGCAACGATAGGTGAATGGAGTTGGCGCAGCGTTGATCTCCTGCCGCGCCGTTGGCACCGATGGATTGAACGGCGTCTTCTGCCGCCACTGGGGTCTTTGCCATACGAGTTTGAATTGCTCCTCTCTGATTGCTAGCGGTTCCGCTCCGTCGCCGCCAGCGCTTTCTTGATTGTTCGTTCGACGTAGTCGTGTTGCCTCCGCTCGCTTCCTTTATGGCTGAGGTCTCGGGATCGAATCGCAGCTTCAACCTCGGCCTCCGTGCGTCCGTGTGCGATTGCGTAGACCGCATATGCCAGATCGATACGGGTGCCGTCGCCTCCATATCTCGGGTCGGCGCGGAAGACATCTATCGATTTCAGTGCCTGGATGTGCGGCGAGTAGACGGATGCGCGTACTGCTCTTCGTTCCTCCTCTTCGCGTTGCCGACTCTCGATCCCCTGGACGACTTCTTTGAGGAATCGCCCCGCCGCCGGATAAACCGCGCCGCCCGCCTCAACGAGCTTGACGAAAGGATGAAGGCCGGTGGTGGCATCGCGATATTTTTCCTTCCGGTTTGTGAATCCGCTAAGCCGGCCGAAATGCCGCCAGTCTGCGGCTCCGATGTCACCGCCGAACCGCTGCGCCAACGCGCGGGCCGCCGCGGTTCCCATTTCCTTGTCCAATCTCTCAGGATGTTTTAGCCAGGCTTGGAAATTGCCGGGCGAGGTTTCCACCACAAGCGCCGGCGAGAATCCCGCAATCTTCATCTGCCCGATAGCGTCCTGCGTCAGATCATCGATCAGGCTGAGGTGATGTTCTCCCTTCGGTCGGATGTAGATGTTCCGGCCGTCGCGGTTTTGGTGGCGCAACCAAGGAACTGATCTTGCCAGCGAATCTCTATCCCATACGCGCGGAACCATGACGGCTTCGCCATCATGCGCGTCCGGCTTGAAGAGGCCAACTTCGAAGACTTCGGCGGCCATCGCCTCCACCTGACGCTGCACAGCCTCCACAGTCCTGTTCCATCCCGGCATGCCGCACAAGCCCCCTAAGTACTAAGGGACTGTGCTCAAGCATTCGGGACGCGAACGAGAAAATATTTGTCGGGGATCTATTCTGCCGATGCCACCGGCTTGCGGAGGCGCATGTTTTTGAACGCTTCGAGGTACTGAGCGTAGCAAGGGGAGCAATGGGTCACGTGCTTCCATTGGGGATCGTCCTCGATGGTGTCATCGAACTGGGCGGAGCGGCTGGCGAGTGCAAGAATGCCGCCTTCGTCCGGGCACCCGCGTCGCTCAGGATTCGGATACGCATTCAGAATGCCGTCCTGAACTCGACCCTGAACGCGTTTCCACTTCTGCTCTGGCGTCTCTTCTTTCATCCGCCGAACATTATAAGTGTGTTCGGGAGAAAGCGCCAGAAGAATCTACTCCCCGCCCATTTTCTTCAGCCAACGGTAGAAACGTCGCTTCACCGGTTCCGGTGCGGCATCCCCTACCTGGGCCGCAATCTCGGGCCAGTCGTACCCTCGTCGGAACATCTGGAAAACAAGCCGCATCTGAGCACGCCCTTCATCTTCCAAACGATCCTCGATCGAATCCAGCATGATCTGCTGCTCGAAAACGGCAGGGTACCTGGTCGGATCGGCCAAGGTGTGATCCCGGATCTTCTCGTCGAGTGCTTCGAGGGCCGTGTACAACTTCGGATATTTCCTTCGCCTCCAGTCACCCACGTTCAGTTCAGCTCCTAGCGACAAAGCTTTTCTCAAAACACGACGGGCTGGGGAACAGCCGAGAGCGTTGCCGTACCGTGCCCATAATCTATGGACGCTCTCCTCGGTCAGTTCGGATGCACACCACGCATCCCCAAGTGTGAAGCGCGCGATGTTTACAAGGTGCTGGCGAACTGGCGCGACGCCACGGGAAAACCACTCAGGATTGATGGCTTGGCCGTGACGGTCGAAGGCGGCAATGCAGATGGGAACGGTCCGTCTACGAAGTGCTTCTGGTAAATCGTCGTAGTCCTGCGGAATAACTACAAAAAGTCCCATACCTCTGAAAAACACCCTTCCGGGACTTTGGAGAGCACGGCGGGAAGTTTTTTTCGATTTCGCGTCCCGAACTGCTATCGGCAGTCCCTTAGTACTTAGAGGGGCAAGTTGGACGCGGAAGCAATGCAGGAAATATAGCACAGTTGGAGGAAACGTCAAGTGGGAAATGTGGCCGTCGGAAATGTTGCCGTCATTCATGACGAACATCGTCATCGCCTCGAAACCAAATTGAAACGGGAGCTTGGAGATCAGGTGCTAGCGCTGCTCAATGACGACAGGACGGAAGACGTGGTTCTCAATCCCGACTCTTCGCTGTGGTGGAAGCGGATGGGCGAAGGGTTCACTCGGGTCGGCGAGATTCCGCCGGCGCAGGCTTCTAGCGCGCTGAGCACGATCGCGGCGTGGCGCGGCACAGTGTTAAATCATGAGCATCCTATTCTTGAAACGGAACTTCCGATTGACGGCAGCCGTTTCGAAGGCATCGTTTCGCCGGTCGTGCGGCAGCCCGTATTTGCAGTTCGTCTACGTCCGCGCAAGATCTTTCGGCTCGACGAATACGAAGCTAATGGCATTCTCACGGCTAAGGATGACCCGCTGAACCACCTCCGACGGCAGGACGATTTCCTAAATGCCGTGCGCGGGTTACAGCACGGTGACATCATCCGCGCCGCTGTGCGTGCGAAAAAGAACATCGTCGTCGTTGGCTCGACCGGCAGCGGAAAAACAACATTCGTGAACGCGTGCCTGGACGCGCTGGCGACGTTGGCGCCGCACGATCGCGTGATCTCTATTGAAGACACGACAGAATTGCAGTGTGCTGTAAAGAACTATCTTGACTTGCGTGCGGTAGGGAACGTCACCATGCTCGACTGCCTGCGTGCATGTATGCGCCTGAAGCCAACGCGAATCGTCGTCGGTGAGGTCCGCGGCGCGGAGGCTCACACGCTTCTCAAGGCATGGAACACAGGCCATCCAGGAGGCCTGGCAACGGTGCACGCCAACGACGCCGTAAGTGGCTTGATCCGCCTGGAAAGCTTGGTCGCCGAGGCGACCAGCGCACCCCAGCAAACGCTCATAGCGGAGGCCGTTGATTTGGTCATTTTCGTCGATGAGGAGCCGCAGCTTGCGGCCGGCCGCAAGGTCAGGGAGGTTTTGCTCGTAACCGGGTACTCCGATGGGAAATACACGGTCGAGCACGTTTAGGAGCAAGGCAACAGACATCAAAAGGAGACGTTTGAGAAATGCAGCGAATCAGCAATCGAAACCAATCGAGCCTGGCTATCAGGCTCGCAACATTATTCACCTGCGCCTGGGCATTCAGTGTGCGGCTCCACGCCGCCGCGGCGGGCAACCTGCCGTGGGAGCGCCCCATGCAAACGATCGCGACATCACTCACGGGACCGGTGGCATACGCCGTCGGCCTCATTGGAATCGCGATCGCGGGCGGCACAATGTTGTGGGGCGGTGAACTCACAGAGTTTGGCCGGCGCGCTTGCATGATCGGCCTAGTGGTGTCGGTATTGGTGTTCGCGGCTCCAATGCTGGCGAGCGCCTTCGGCGTCAACGCGGCGGTGGTATAGGGCCATGACCACGGACAGACCGCGAGAAATCGTCATCCACCAATCGGCGAATCGCCCCAACCAGATTCTCGGTGGCGATCGCGAACTGGTCCTGTTGACGATTCTCGTTTCAGTCAGCCTCGCGTTTAGCTTGGCCACGCTGTGGGGCTTCGCCCTGGCTGTGGGTTTCTGGATCGGAGCCATCGCTGTCCTGCAACGGATGGGCAAGGCCGATCCGGTGCTGAGGCAGGTTTACTTGCGGCACATACGATACCGCTCGTTCTATCCGGCGAAGAGCGGCCTATTTAGCCAGTGTGTGCCGCACGCTTCAAAGTGGAGGTGAGGAAAAACATGCACCGAAATGAACACCGAAAACATCCACGCGGCCTGGCTGATCTCCTGCTGCCGCATGCGTTGATCGAGGACGGCATCCTCCTCCAACAGGATGGGTCTTTGCTGGCCGGTTGGTCGTATCGCGGTCCCGACATGATGTCCGCTGCCGCGGCTGAGATGGACGCCTTGAGCGCGCGCCTGAACCACGTGCTCCGGTTCGGATCGGGTTGGATGGTTCAATGTGACGCGATCCGTTCCCATGCTCCCGGCTACCCGGAACACGGAGCCTTCCCCGACCCGGTGAGCCGCGTCATCGACGATGAACGCCGCCAGCAGTTCATGGATGAAGGCGCCCATTTTGAAAGCGAGTATTTTCTGACGCTCACCTACCTGCCACCTCCCGAAGTGGAAGAGCGTGCCAAGGGCTGGCTGTTCGAAGGGCGTGGCGCATATAGCAGCAGCAAGACTGCGGCTCAACATCTGGAACGCTTTCGAATCAAAGTGGACATGTTCGAGAACGTTTTCGGCCAGCTTTTCCAAACTGAGCGCCTTAAGCGAATCACGGTTAGCGACGACTTCGGTCACGAGCACGCCCACGACCGCCTGTTGCGATACATGCGCCGCTGCATCAGCGGTATCGATCATCCCTTTGCGCTGCCAGAGATCCCTTGCTACCTCAATGAAACTCTCGCTTGTGAGGACTTCTACGGGGGTGTCGAGCCGCGAGTCGGTAGGAAGCACGTTCGAGTCATCGCGCTCGACGGCTTCCCCCGCATGAGTTCACCCGGCATCCTCCGCGAACTGGACCAGTTGCCAATCGAGTATCGCTGGAACACACGTGCCTTGCTCATTGACCCCGAGGAGGCGCGCGGAATGCTCGACAAGCACCGCAAGAAGTGGCGCTCCAAGATCCGCGGCTGGAAGGATCAAATCCTCAAGACGCAGAATGGCGCTGTTGACCTTCACGCCCAGGAAATGGCTGCCGACGCGGAGGGAGCGATGAGCGTTGCGGCGGCGGGCGACGTACAGTTCTGTCAGTACAGCGCCAATATCATTTGCCTCGACGAAGACGTTGACCGCCTCTACGAAAGTACTCGCCTGGCCATGAAGACGATCCAGAACCTCGGCTTTTCGTGCCGCATTGAAGACATCAATGCAGTCGAGGCGTGGCGCGGTTCGCTTCCAGGGGACGGTTACTGCAATGTCCGCCGCGTCCTGCTGCACACCCTGAACCTGGCGGACATGATGCCGATCACCTCGGTTTGGGCCGGCTTGCGAGAGAATCCCAGCGCTTTGATGCCGAAGAAGAGTCCGGCCCTTCTGTACGCCGCCACAAGCGGTGCGACTCCGTTCCGGTTCAATCTGCACGTCTCTGACCTGGGTCACACTCTGGTCGTTGGTCCCTCTGGCGCCGGCAAGTCCACTGCTCTCGGTCTTATCGCCGCGCAGTGGTTTCGTTATCCGCGCGCTCAGGTATTCGCCTTCGACCGCGGATACTCCATCTGGATGCTCACTGAGGCAATGGGCGGCGAGTTCTACGATCTCGCCGGACCCCGCTCCCAGTTGGCGTTTTGCCCGCTCCGCGATATCGATGATGATTCCGCTGTTGCCTGGGCCGTCGGGTGGATCGAGGTCCTCTGCGAGTTGAATGGGCTGCGATTCGCGCCCAAGCATAGAAATGCGGTTGCCGAGGCCGTGACACAGCTTCGACTCTCCCCGACTCGCACGCTGACCGAGCTGTCGGCGAATGTACAGGACATGGAGATCCGGGATGCCCTCCAACACTTCACAGTAATGGGTCCCCTTGGGCCACTGCTCGATGCGGAGACCGACAGCCTGGGCGACGGCCGGATGCTGGCGTTTGAAACTGAGAACCTTTTGCAACTCGATGACAAGGCAGTGATCCCCGTGCTGCTTTATCTTTTCCGCCGCATTGAACAGAGGCTGGACGGGTCGCCGACATTGATCCTCCTGGATGAGGCTTGGTCATACCTGCAACACGAACTGTTCCGCGACCGGTTGAAGGACTGGCTGAAAACCATGCGGCGCAAGAACGCGGTCGTTGTGATGGCCACGCAGCAGATCAGCGACATCGCGAATTCCCAGATCTCCGATGTCGTCCTGGAGAACTGCCCGACCAAGATCCTGCTGCCGAACGCTGAGTCGAAGAATCCTGGCTCCCGGGAATTCTACACGCGCGTCGGCCTCAACGAACGGGAACTGGAGATTCTGCAGGTCAGCATCCCAAAACAGCATTACTACGTGGTGAGCACGTTGGGCCGTCGTCTCGTTAATCTCGGCGTCGGCAAGGTTGCGCTCTCCTGGGTGGGCGTCAACGGCCGCGAAGAACGCCAGATCGTCGAGAGCGTGATGAACCAATATCCCGATTCATGGCGAGTCGAGTGGCTCCGGCTGAAAGGCTTGTCGCAATGGGCTGATTATTACGAGTCTCTGGAACGCGTGATCGCGGAACAGAGTGAGGAAGAGGAGGAATTTCTATGCGCAAGAGCGTGATTGTTTTCGTCCTGCTGGCCTTTTCGGTCCAGAACCCGCAACCTGTCGAAGCCGGAGCATTCGCTACCGAGGTGACGCAACTGCTCAACCACGCCCAACTCGTTCTTCAGTACATCCGGCAGGGCGCGCAGCTTGCCAACGAGCTGAACATGTATGCCGACATGCTCAAGAACACTCGGGCGCTCTCCACCCACACATTCGGCGCGATCATGAATGACGTAAATGCCCTCGCGGCGATCGTTCAGGGCGGGCAGGCGCTGGCGTATTCGCTCGGCAATCTCGATCAACGATTCCGGCAGACGTATCCGGGCTACGGCTATAATGCCGGTGCCTATTACACGCAGTACCGCAATTGGTCCCAAACATCGCTGGACACCACGCTCGGAACGCTCCGCGCGGCAGGGTTGCAGGGCCAGCAACTCCAGAGCGAGCAGGCCATCGTGGCCTCTCTGAGAAGTTCCCTTGCGGGGACCGACGGCCGGCTGGAGGCAATACACGCACTGGGCGACATCTCCGAACAGCAGGTGGAGCAAATGATGAAGTTGCGAGAGCTGATGATGGCCGACATGTCCAGCAAGCAGGCATATCAGGCGACGGTGATCCAACGGCAAGCTGCGAGCGAGGCTGCGGCGGAGCGCTTTTTCACATACACACCCAGCCAGAGCGATAACAAGGTTTATCATGCCGGTTGGAATTGATCCGGCGCAATCCGGCACAATTTGAATAGGAGGGGCGAACGACTGTGATGTTTTCGACGTATGACTTCCAACGTTCGAAGTGGCTCACATTCGCGCTCGTGTTGGGTATCCTCGGATTGGCCGCGTGTACTCGGAACGAGCCTCGGAGCGAGATTGTAGAGCGGGCTCAGCACGCAGGAGCCGGCGATCTGGCTAAAGCTCCAGCTTTCTCAATTGAAGACTGGATGCGCAAACACAAGGATGTGGCCGTCCAGATCAATACGATGTGTACACCGGTTCGTGAGAAGGCACCGGCGAATTGGGGCGACACTACCGAGGGAAAAGTCTGCACGGCTGCTCGAAACGCTGCGATGAGCACCTACAGATACCCCAGCGATGACAAGACGTATCACCCAGGCTTGAAGTGACGCCAGCACGAGGCTGACGCTTAAAGGCGAATCAAAACGTTCACCGCCGATAGAAAGGAGAAGTGTGTCTTGACGACGACAAGGAACAGATGCAGGTGGGTTCATTGGGTCATAGTGATCAGTTTCGCCTGTCTTTCAGCATCGTCCCTCTTCGGCCAGCCCCAGCCGAGCCAGATTCTGGATCAATACAGGAATCAGCGGATCACTTGGACTACGAATATCTGGCCGTTCGCAAACACCCTTTTCGGCATCCTGGCGACCATCGAATTCGCTTGGAGCGCCGCAGTCATGCTTCTGGAGAGGACCGATCTCCAATCGTGGACCTCAGCGCTCATCCGCAAGATGATGTGGATCGGGGCTTTCTATGCCCTGCTTTTGAACGGGCGCATTTGGATACCGGCGATCATCGATAGTTTCGAAAAAATTGGCCAAACGTCGTCTGGTTTCAACGGGATTTCGCCTAGTGCGGTGTTCGCACAAGGCATCAACATCGCGGGCGCGCTCATGGACGGTGCCAGCACGTCAGCATTCTTTACAAATACAGGCGCGTGTCTTTCTTTGATTGTCGCCGCCGCACTGATTGTCCTTGCTTTCACAGGCATTACGATCCAGTTCGTTGTCGCCATGGTGGAAAGCTACATTGTTGTGGCTGCAGGATTCATCTTTCTCGGCTTCGGTGGGTCGAGATGGACGGCACCCTACACGGAGCGATACATCGGCTTAGCCGTTTCCGTGGGAGTGAAAATCATGATGATTTACCTCCTGATTGGAACCGGGATGGACGTTGCCCTGACCTGGGTCAACGACGCCCAACAGGTTGCAGCCTCGCCATCGCCGGCCATGGGTGCTTTCGGAATCATGGGCTCCGCTTTGATCTTTCTGATGCTCTGCTGGCAGATTCCGAAACTTTTCGCTGCGGTCTTGGGTGGTTCACCAGCTCTGACCGGAGGCGATCTGATTTCGACTGGAACCGCGCTCGTCGCCGGTGCTGCGACGGTAGCTTCTCTGGGCGCGGGCGCTGTTGCTGCCGCTGCGGGCGGCGCTGCCGCGGTATCGGGTGCCGCAGCGGGTGGGGGTGGCGCGGCTGGGGGAGGATCATCCAGTGGGGTTGCCGGTGTCGGAAGCGGGGTCGGCGCCGCAGGAAGGGCCGGGGGTGGGTCCGTTCCGCCGCCATCGAGCCCGCCGCCGTCGCCTTCCTCGAACGGTGGACCAAAGCAGCCAAGTCCTCCGAGTAGCGGGTCCGGAAATGGATCGATTCCAGCGCCGAGCTTGACCAGCTCCGCAAATGGCGGCGGTGGATATCAGTCGCCCAGCCACGGCTCACCCAGCAGTTCAGGCAGTAACGGGACCGCATCCGCGCCTTCGTCACCCGCGCGGTCCGCTTTGTCATCTGTGGGCGGCGATAGCCTGGCTGGCTCTGGGTTTGAATCCGAACGCCCCGCATCAGGCTTCGCGCCCAGCTCCATTCCAGTTGGAGTGCGCTCGGCAAGTCGGGCGCGCGTTGGATCGGCGTCGACGCCGGCGAACAACGGCGGGACCGCGCCAGGTGAGCAGACGGCTAGCTCTTCTGATCTCTCTGGTGGCAGTTCGGAAGTACCCGCCGGGGGCAGCCCCGTGTCAGAAATTCAGTCGGTCGGTTCAGCTTCTACGGGGAGCTCGCGATCCACGCCCAGACAGAGTCTCACATCCGGTGCACGACGAACGCAGAGGACTTTCTCCAATGCAGCAGATCGTTTGAGAGGAGTGCGGCGGCAGTGGGGAGGCTTACCAAGTGACGCGGCACCGCACACACCACCGCCGCGTATGCCTATCGATCATGGCGAGTGAATTTAAGGAGGTATTGATTCATGGGATTTGCTTTGCGAATGAACCGGGCCGGCGCGTCCGCCAAGCCCAAGACTGTTGAACTTCATAACCCGTACTTGTCAGCCCGCCGCGAGTGGGACGAACGCTACGGCGAATTCATCACGAGGGCGAGGAACTGGCGAACCATGGCGATCGTCTCCGCGGTGGTTGCGCTCATAGCAACCGGCGGAATGCTGTGGCAGGCAGCGCGTTCGAGGGTCATACCCTTTGTGGTGCTGGTTGATAGCCTCGGGCGCCCCATTGCGTCCGGCTTGGCCGAGCAAGCGTCAGTCGGCGATGACCGGCTACGCCGTGCGGTAATCCAGGACTGGATCGAAAACGTCCGGATGGTGACCACCGATGGAATCGCCCAGCGAAGGGCAATCGATCACGTCTACGCCTACATTGCCAGCGGCACGAACGCTCAGGCGTTCATCAGCGATTTCTACCGGAACGATCCTCCGTTCAAGAGGGCGCAGACTGGCACGGTTTCCGTCGAAGTCAAGTCGGTCCTGCCCACCAGTGACCGTACCTTCGAAGTGGACTGGATCGAGACGGCTCGCGACCTTTTTGGCGGCGTCAAGTCCACTGACCATTGGAAGGGATCGTTCACGATTGCGCTCAACGCGCCCACGGAAGAACGGCAGGCACGGATAAACCCATTGGGCCTGTACGTAACTGCCGCGAGTTGGGAAAAGGTTCTGTAATACAGATCGAAGGAGAACAACATGTATCGACGAATTTGTTCGTGGGCCTTGGCCCTCACCGTTTGTGTCTCGTTACTATTTGCGCAGTCCCCGGCACCCCCGCCGATATCGCCGCCCGTTCAGGTCAAGCGTCTTCCAGCGGCGCAAACGCCCACTCCGAAGCGAGGCCGAGTGGACCCCGTGGTCCAGAATTATGACTTTGGCGCCCAGCTCCGCCAACTTCAGGACCCAACGCTCCTGGACCCCGCGAAGGGGCCTAAAGCGCCCGGTGGAAATCCGGAAGGCGATGGAAACGTCCCGAAAGGATATCAACCACGGACCGATGTGCCTCTCAATCCAACCGCGCTTGAGGCCGTGCGAATGAGTGAGACTTGGCGGGGCGGTCAGAATACTCCCGCCGCCGGACCTGACGGGCGAGTGCTGTTTGCATACGGCGCGGGCTTGCCAATCGTAGTATGTGCTCCTCTGCGCGTTTGCATGATCGAATTGCAGGCAGGCGAGCGCATCACCGGCGAGCCGCAAATCGGTGATTCAGTGCGCTGGAACATTTCGCCGGCAATGTATGGACAAGGCGAACAGTCCACTTCGGTGATCATTTTGAAACCCCAGGAACCGGGCCTCGACACGAACCTGCTCATCACCACGGATCGCCGGGCCTACTACCTTCGGCTAGTATCTAAGCCGCAGGACTACGTCGCTAGAGTTGCCTTCAGCTATCCGGACGAAGACAACAGCCAAAAATGGCAGCAGCACATGTTGGAGCAACGCGCCCTTGCGCAAGAGAGCAGCCGCAAAGCGCAGTTGATGCCCGCGATGATCACCGCAGACAAGCTGAACTTCAACTACAAAATCACCGGCGCCAACGAGCAACTCCGTCCCGTTCGCGTTTTCGATGACGGCTCGAAGACCTACATCCAGATGCGTGCCGACATCCAAAATCGTGAGGCCCCGGTCCTCGTGGTGATGGGTTCCGATGGCAAAGGGGAAATGACCAATTATCGCGTTCAGCAGCAGACCTACATCGTGGATTGTCTGTTCGACCGCGCTCAGCTCATTCTTGGAGCCGGCAAGAAGGCCCAGAAAGTGGAGATCAGCCGTGAACAACAACCCAAAGGATAGTTCGGACAAGACCACGCCCGAGGTCAAGCCCATCGAAGCGCCTGCTGGCCTCGATTTGCACCCCAAGCCTAATGCCTCCGTACGGATCAGCAAACGTGCGGGGCTGGCGATTGGCCTAGTGGTCCTCGGACTTCTGTCGGCCTTTGCCTACGGCGGATATCGCCGACAGATCCGTGCTCAGGCCGCTGTCCATGACGCCGGTCTCCCAAGCGCAGTGGGGCCGGCCACCGCATCGGCGAACGAAGTGGAGAAGGACATCCCGGTAGGCAATGCGTCGCTTGCTGGGAATGACCCGAATCAACTCCAAGCCCCTGGTTCCGGGAACGGACAACTGCGTCCCGGCCAGGCTCAGGCTGGCGCCCAACAGTGCGGATTCGATCCGCGCACAGGACAGCCTTACCGATTCAATCCCGAGACGGGCCAGCCGTGTAGCTCATCTGCTCAAGACCGCGTTGTTGTGCGGCAACCGCCACAGTACGGCCACGCTCAGACGGCTAACACCGTCCCCGAGCCGACACCGGAAGAGCGGCGTCTCGCTGCCGCGTACCAGCGCGAGCAGGAAGCGATGCTTGCGCCAACGGGTATCCGCTCCGCAGGTGTAGCCTCCTCGTTCGGCTCCTTTCCGGGCGGGAGCGCGCCTCTTTCTGCCGCTGACGATCTCGCTCAGGTCGCCGCGCTGACTCAGGCTTTCAATGGCCGCGGCCCTAGTGCGGTATCCCCGGCACTGGAACGGGCAGTCTCCTTTTCACCAGCGGGCAATCCGAATGATCCCGACTATGAAAGCCAGAACATGCAAACGGCCAAAGCGGCTTTCCTGGCCTCTGCGCAAGAGCGCAAAACCGACGACTACCTGCGCTCCACCAGGACAGCGCCGCTCGGCACCTATGAGATCAAGGCGGGATGGGAGATTCCGGCCGTCCTCGAACAGAGCCTGAACTCTGATCTCCCAGGCGATATCAAGGCACTGGTCACCTCAAACGTCTTCGATACCGCGACTGGGCGCTACCTGCTAATCCCGCAAGGCTCGCGTCTCGTCGGCAAGTACGATTCGCGGATTTCTTATGGACAGGATGGTGTGCAGGTAGCATGGGACAGGATCATCTTCCCAGACGCGTCATCAGTAGACATCAATGGCATGGTGGGCCTCGACTCCCACGGGAATTCCGGACTCCGCTATGACGTCGATCATCACTACAAGCGCCTCTTCGGATTCGCCGCGCTGACCAGCGCCTTCTCCGCTGCGTTCGATCTCTCCCAGCGCAACACACAAAGCGCTCTGACGTATCCGAGCGTCGGCGATACCGCCTCGGCTTCAGTCGGCCGCGAGATGAGCCAAACGGGCGCCATGATCACCAGGCGTAATCTCAATGTTCAGCCGACCATAAAGGTGCCTGTCGGCTACAAGTTCACCGTACGTGTTAACCGCGACATTCTCTTCGATGCTCCATACGCGCCCCTGCAAGCGAATCCCCTGCCGGCGCAGCCGGGGCAACTTCAGCAGCGTACCGGCATATCCACAACCGGCTATGCGCCGAAACGCTGATAATCAGGGATCGCAGTGAGAGGTGCAACGGTGCGACTTTTTCTACGCTTGACATCGGATGTCAATGACCGGCTGCGGACCCTCATGCGGCACCGTGGAGATCTTTCGCGGTGTGTCGATGCTGCTCTCAACTCGACAGATCTCAGGGCCGTCGAACTTGATTCGGTCGTGCCCGGCAGGACCGCCCCGGCTCTAACGGCGATCATCTCCGGCAAGGCCAACGCTCGCGTACGGTCTGCCGCCAAGCTAAGGGGTTGCACGGTGACGATGTTGGCTAATAGCGCTATCCGGCGATGGCTCGGAGAAAAAGATGGCCATTAACAGGGGACTCTCGCCGCGCGTGCGGTTGACAGGCGTCTTGGCCAGCCTCATCGCTGTCCTCGCCTTGGGCGTGACCGTTCTTGCGGATAACAATAATCTCGGCTTTGGACACACAGTGACGCGACGCGAACAGGCGTTGCTGTTTGTTGTGGCCTTGCTGCTCCTGGCCGCCCAGATCATCGCATACCTCATCCAGTGCGCAAGGCGACCAGCGAAACCCAGAACTGAAAGGCCACCAACCGCGACGCTAGGCACGGAGAAATGACCTTGTGGGGAAAATCTATGAGTTCTGAAATCATGCATCAGATTCTTCAGACGATCGAGGAACAGATGAATTCGAGACCCTCAGCGATTGAGTTCGAGATGGCGTACCAAGCCCGAGTGGCTATGGACCGCATCCGATTTGCCATCAAGCACACGGAACAATTCTGTCCACGGTCAGACCAAGTGCGCGAGGCTGGGCTCCAATTGCTCGACGCCCTCGGAAGACTCGAAACTGTTGATCGCCGCTTCCAGGAACGCTCGCGAATCAGCCGAGGGCCACGGCGTACAGAGGAGGGCAATGCCACTGAGAACGGAAACGGGAGAAGGAAGGAGGCCTTTGCATGAAACAGCGAGCGCCCTTTGGGCATGTGGCAGTTGGTGGCTCAGGTCCGGCCGAATCTGCGACAACGACGGAAAGCCGACCGGGATTTGGAGATGGTGATGGGGGTCGGGTGACTGTGATGCTCTTAACTGAGCCAGAGGTGGCCGAGAGGCTCCGGGTCAGCTTGGCGTGTTTGCGTCGATGGAGACTTGAGAGGCGTGGTCCACGTTTCTTGAAGGTCGGATCGCTGGTACGGTATCCCGCTGATGAACTGAATCGTTGGATTGAGTCCTTACCTGCTGGCGGAGCAGTCGCAACTTCAACATCCGGCGCACGCAATACGCGGCGCTTCGAACGGCGTGAAACCCTCGGCCTGCAAAGTGCTTGACGCATAAACCAAAACTGTTTAGGATATTAGAGTGAATCATTCCCAACTCCAGGAATTCACCTCATGGCTCGGCAAGCGATCATACAAGGCGCGCCTGGAGCGTCTCGGTTTGAGTCGGCTCCAAGAGATCGCGAGAGAGAACGGCCAGAAGGGCGGCAGGCCGAAGGGGACCAGCAAGGTCCGCGGCAACGGCGCAGCGCCGAAGGACACTAAACATGGCGGTATTTCGACCAAAGTTTAAGGACCCAAAGACTGGTAAGCTAAAACCGGCCGCCGTGTGGTGGTACAAGTTCTATTTCGCGGGCCAGTGCATCCGCGAATCGGCCAAGACCTCATCGAAAACCCTGGCCAAGCAAGCCGAGCAAAAGCGGCACCGTGAGTTGGAAGAGGGATTCAACGGCCTCGTTGATCGGCGCGAGGATCGCATCAGGACAATAAATGACTTGGCCGGCGACTACCTGGAGGCGTATAAGCTTCGAGCGAAGTCTGGAACATTTGCCGAGTATGCATTGGGCCACCTCACGCGCCATCTTGGAAAGCAGATGGCGGTCGAGGTCACCGAGAAAACGATCAAAGAGTATCAGACGGCCCGGCTGAAGGAGAAGGCCGCTTCGAAAACCATTAATGAGGAGGTTGGTTTTCTGCTCCGCCTCCTCGGCGAACAGGGCGACAGCATCCGAGTCAAGCTTCGCCGGCAGAAAGCCCTCAAATTGGCAGTCCGCTCAGAGATTGGTAAGGCCTATTCGGCGGAAGAAAAGGGGCTGCTCTACGACGAAGCTAAGAAGCGGCGCTCGAAGGCGATCTACCCGGCTTTGGTCTTGACTCTTAATTGCGGTCTCCGCGATAAAGAGGTTCGCGAACTTCAGTGGGGACGCATTCACTTTGGCGAGGCATACCTCGTGGTCGGGGAATCCAAAACCGATGCGGGCAGCGGCAGGACCATCCCGCTCAATTCCCTGGCTCTGGAGGTCATAAAGACGTACGCGGCTTGGTACCTGAAGAAATTTAGGGAGCTGAAGCCCGAATGGTACGTTTTCCCCGCCGGAAAGCCCCAACCGACCGATCCAACGAAGCCGTGCACCAGCTTCAAGACGGTCTGGCGCAAAATTCGAAAAGCGGCCGGCGTACAAGGTCGATGGCACGATAACCGCCACACATTCATAACCGGCCTCGCCGAGTCTGGCGAGGCCAGCGATCAGACCATCATGGATATCGCGGGGCACGTCTCCAAACGGATGCTCAAGCACTATTCGCATATCCGCATGGAGGCGAAGCGACGGGCCGTAGCGTCTCTTCTTCCTAACGAGAAGAAGTCCACCGAGGGCACTGATAATAGGGACGACAAGGCAGCTCAGCATGGTCCAAAGCAACTGGGCAAAGTTGCTTCATAGCGCGGGCGCAGCTCGCGCACGCAACGCGAGCGCAGCCACTCATCAGCTTCCCGCCTCCTCTCGATGAAGCAGTCCGCCAGACGCCCCAATTTCCAGGGGTCAGTAATAGGTTTCGGTTGTCTTGTAATTCAGGTCGATGTCGAGAAAAACCTGTTTCGCGGTGAAGGCAGAAAACTTGTTGCTGAAGGCCAGATAATACATGCCGGGTCGGAGCCGGACGTTCATGCTTCCCGTGGTCTCCTTGGCCTGCGTCCCCAATAGACCTGGGCCTGATGACCATTGATCCAGTTGGCGTAGTTTTCTTCGTGGCTATGACGGTCTGGATGTCGTTGCCGCGGCCGCCAGAGGCGTTGAAGCTTCCTGTGATCTGAGGTTCCACCAGTCAGGCGTTGATGGTGATGCGGTATTGGACGTAACCGCTGCTTGCACTGTGATCTGTCCTGTTGCGATCTTCTGACTTACTGGAACGTAGCGGGTTCTTCGGAACGGGCGCGGCATTCGACGCCTGCGCCGACGGCAGGCCGCTGTCGTCCTTCGTAGCGCGTGTGCTCCGGCTATTCGAGAGAATAACGCGCCAATGACCAGCACCGCGGCAACCGCCACTATCCATAAAATGCGGCTCGGTCCTGCGGCGGCAGTACTATCTCGCGTGCCGGTTCCTGCCCCGAGCTTGGCCCGGACTTCCGCGAGGATTCTCCTCGACGAGTTTCTTGCGTTCCTCGTCCTCGATCCGCTCTCGGTCCTCAGGTGTCAGCATAGGACCTCTGAGCATGAAATCTCGGCAGATTTGCGTTGTCGGAGGAAATATTCATTGTAGCGTTTTGGGGATTACGTGCGAGAGACTGCCGCCGAATAGCGAAAGCGTATAAACCAAAGTATGTAGCGGCGGCGCTGAATTGGCCAATATAATCGGGAAGGCGGCCCGCGTGCCGGATATTGGAGCCGCAGCCTGCAGACTGCGGGTATTTCCGCCGATAGAAGATTGCCGTGATACCGACATTCGGGACCGACGTGAGAGCCGCGCCCAGGGCCAGTTCCTCAGGAAACCTCTCGTTTCGGTAGCGGCCGGACAGGTCGTTTCATGGAACTCACGCTCCGTCCGTCAAGGGGGCAGCACGCAAATCTACGTACAGATCTGTAGATGTCGTCCGGCCCAAACGGATCCGGCGGCCTTGGCAGCACGCATTTTACTCCGGCACTTCGGACTGCACGGCCCAGCTTACGGAACTGACGCCAGCTTCCAATGACAGCCTCACCACCAGTTGTTCCAACGACTGATCCTGGCGGCCCACCCCCCTGATGCGGGCAGTGACTTTCATCTTGTTGGTTCCCTCGATGTCTTCACTTCGTAGCGCGGTCAACGTCAGCGGACTTTGCGACATCGCTTGAAGCATGAGCGCCCGCATGTGCGCCTCGTCCTCAGGCCGACAGTTCAGTTCGAACCCGTAGGTGACCTCCTGTTCTTCACTCGACGCTTGAGCAGGATAGAGGCGATACGCAAGCGGACGAAGAACA
>Ga0335078_10004516_pt1 | contig 20608 bp, 18 predicted proteins | sample Lox_Sample_32_FD_206711 | JGI IMG/M metagenome (GOLD analysis project Ga0335078, IMG submission 206711) | Soil microbial communities from Loxahatchee National Wildlife Refuge, Florida, United States - Lox_Sample_3.2 | ecosystem: Environmental > Terrestrial > Soil > Wetlands | place: USA... | reverse complement strand
CGCTTGGCGCCGCCCATCGCCTTCATCAGGTCGGCCATGGTGCGGTGCATTTTCAGAAGCTTGTTGATGTCTTCCGGCTTGGTGCCGGAGCCGGCGGCGATGCGGCGTTTGCGGCTTGCTTTGAGCACGTCGGGATTGCGCCGCTCGCCGGGCGTCATCGAGTCGATGATCGCCATCTGCCGCTTGAGCACTGTTTCGTCGAGATTGCGCTCGGCCATCTGATTTTTGAGCTTGGCGACGCCCGGCAGCATCGCCATCAACCCGCTCATGCCGCCCATATTCTGCATCTGCGCAAGCTGCTCGCGCAGATCGGACAGATCGAAGGCGCCTTTGCGCATCTTCGCGGCGACGCGCGCCGCCTTCTCGGCATCGATGGTGGTCGCGGCCTTCTCGACCAGCGAAACGATGTCGCCCATGCCGAGAATGCGGTCGGCGATACGCTGCGGATAAAAATCCTCGATGGCGTCGAGCTTCTCGCCGGTGCCGATCAGCTTGATCGGCTTGCCGGTGACCGCGCGCATCGACAAGGCCGCGCCGCCGCGGCCGTCGCCGTCGACGCGGGTCAAGACGATGCCGGTGAGATCGAGCCGTTCGTTGAAGGCGTTGGCGAGATTGACGGCGTCCTGGCCGGTCAGCGCGTCGGCGACCAAGAGCACCTCGTGGGGCTTGGCGGCGCGGCGCACCTCGGCCGCCTCAGCCATCAAGTCGTCGTCGAGCGTAAGCCGGCCGGCGGTGTCGAGCAGCACCACGTCGTAGCCGCCGAGCCGCGCCGCCTGCTCGGCGCGGGTGGCGATCTGCACCGGCGTTTGTCCTTCGACGATCGGCAGCGTCGCGACGCCGATCTGCTGGCCCAGCACGGCGAGCTGCTCCATCGCCGCCGGCCGTCGCGTGTCGAGCGAGGCCATCAAGACTTTGCGCTTTTGCGCCTCGGCAAGGCGCTTGGCGACTTTGGCGGTGGTCGTGGTTTTGCCCGAGCCTTGCAGGCCGACCATCATGATGACGACCGGCGCCGGCGCGTTGAGATCGAGCGGCTGGGCCGTTGCGCCCAAAGTTTCGATCAACTGGTCGTGCACGATCTTCACGACCATCTGGCCGGGCGTGACCGACCTGATCACGTCGACGCCGACGGCGCGGGCTTTGACCTGATCGGTCAATGCGCGCGCCACATCGAGCGCCACATCGGCCTCAAGGAGCGCGCGCCGCACTTCGCGCAACGCCGCATCGACATCGGCTTCCGACAGCGCGCCGCGCCGCGTCAGCCGGTCGAGAATGCCGTTCAGCCGCTCCGACAGATTGTCGAACATCTGAAAGCGCCTTTACGCCCGAGGGCGCATTGCGCTGTCGGGCGGTAGCCTCCGGTCTCAAGGGCCGGTCGGCGGTCCAAAATCGGTCTCTTAACGAGAGTGGCCGGAAAATAGGGGGTGCGTCCGCCGCCGTCAACCGTCAACCGTGGGTTTGGCAGGTCAGCGTCAGGCGGAACCCTATATGTATGGGACAATGTCCCGCTATTACCACGGTCCTATTTCCGATCATTTCGACGGCGAGCGCTTTTTCGATTCTGGCGGCACGCCGCCGCGCAGCCGGCGCGATCTGTTCCGCTGGTACCGCTCCCGCCGCGCCACCCGGGCGAAGTGGCCGCGCGCGGCGCCGTCGCCTTATGCCGACCGGCCGCCCGAACGCGTTTCGGGCGCGGCCTGGCGCATCAGCTATGTCGGCCATGCCAGCTTTCTCATTCAGACCGCCGGCTGCAACATTCTGCTCGACCCGGTCTGGTCGAAACGCGCTTCGCCGTTCCGCTTCATCGGGCCGAAGCGGGTCAACGCGCCCGGCATCGGTTTTGCCGACCTGCCGCCGATCGACGTCGCGCTGGTGTCGCACGGCCATTACGACCATCTCGACGTCGCGACGCTGTCGCGGCTTGCCGCGGTGCATCGTCCGCGCATCGTTACACCGCTCGGCAACGACGCCATCATGCGCAGTCACGATCCGGCGATCGCGGCCGAGGCCTATGACTGGGAGGAACGCATCGATCTCGGCTCAGGCATCGCTGCGACGCCGGTGCCGACGCGGCACTGGACGGCACGCAACCTGTCCGACCGCAACATGGCGCTGTGGGCGTCGTTCGTCATCGAGGGACCCGGCGGCCGCATCTATTTCGTCGCCGATTCCGGCTATGGCGACGGCCGCCATTTCCGCAATGCGGCGGCGCGCCACGGGCCGTTCCGGCTCGCCATCCTGCCGATCGGCGCTTACGAGCCGCGCTGGTTCATGCGCGAGATGCACATGAACCCGGCCGAGTCGGTGCAGGCCTTTCTCGATTGCGGCGCCGAGCTGGCGCTCGGCCACCACTACGGCACGTTTCAGCTCACCGACGAGGCCATCGATGCGCCGGTTGTGGCGCTGGCGGAGGCGTTACGGGACGCCGGCATTCCGCCCGAGCGATTTCGCACGCTGCGCCCCGGGCAGGTGTGGGAGCTGTGACGGTCTATCCCGGCGAAGTCTGCGGCGGCTCGATCAGCACGTAGACATTCACGACCAGCTTGTTGACGTCGGCGGTGAGCGGATCGGTGACATATTCCTCGATGAACATGTCCTTGGCGGTGAGCCGCTTGTCGTCGAGATAATTGGTGATCGCCTCATAGGTATTGTCGAGATCGTCGTACGAGCCGCGGTGGACGAATTCGAGCGCGTGGCCCTCCGGCGTCTGGCCGAGCGCGATTTCGCCGTGCGGCGGGTTTTTGGGCGCCGCGGCGATCGGCACCGCGGCTTCGTAGTCGAAGCCGTTATCGTCGGTTGCGGTGAAGATCGTCATCGGCAACCCGTCGGGCTTGATGCCTTCCTTGTCGAGATAGGCTTTGATCTTCTTGAACGAGGCGGTCAGCGTGGCGAAGGCCTTGTCCCAGGTGCCCGAGCCTTTCACGTAGATCATCGGCTTTGCGGTGAGCGTCGCATCGGCGCCGAATACGTCGCCCGGCTGCGCCGGCGCCGAAGGCGGAGCGATCTGTTCGGGGGCAGCGGGGGTCGCCGCGCCCGGCGGCGGTGCGGCCGGCGGATTTTGCGCGGCACCCGGTGCGGCACTCGGGGCAGGGGCGGCAGTCTGGGCGAAGGCTGGCCGCGGCTGCCCACCCCAGAGAACCAGAGCCAAGGCGGCGCCTGCGGCGGCAGCGCGCAGCACGAAGCGGAACGGCATCGTCTTCTCCTCAAGAATTGAGCGACCCGGCGCCCGCGGCAGCGCCTCGCCCTTCGCTGAATCGTGCGGCTAAACTAGCACTTTCCCGATGTTCTGCCGCGTCCAAATCGCCGGAAAAATCGCGATACTGGCGCAGGCCACTCGAATTCTCATATAAACCGCTGGCATTTGGGCTTTATCATGAGCGCGCTGGCAAACCGCGATTTCGTCAAGATGAACGGCCTCGGCAACGAGATCGTCATCGTCGATCTGCGTGGCGCGCCCGGCGCCATCGACGCTGCCGCGGCGCGGGCTGCGGCCCGGCAGGAACCTTACGATCAGCTCATGGCGCTTTATCCGCCGCGCGGCGGCGACGACGCGGCGATCCGCATCTACAACAATGACGGCTCCGAAGCCGGCGCCTGCGGCAACGGCATGCGCTGCGTGGCGGCGCTTCTTAGCGCCGAGACCGGCAAAGCGCGCTTGCAGTTTTCGACCGCCGCCGGGACGATAGCGTGCTGGCGCGACGACCATGGCCTCTTCACCGTCGATATGGGGGCACCGCGATTGCGCTGGGACGAGATTCCGCTTGCCGAGGAATTCGCCGACACGCGGCGGATCGAGCTCGAAATCGGGCCGCGCGGCGCGCCGGTCTTGCACTCGCCGTCAGTCGTCAACATGGGCAATCCACACGCGATTTTCTGGGTCGAGGATCCGGCCGCCTACGATCTCGGCAAGATCGGTCCGCTGCTCGAACATCATCCGCTGTTTCCCGAGCGCGCCAACATCACGCTTGCCGCAACGCCCTCGCGCGATCGCATCGTGATCCGCACCTGGGAGCGGGGCGCCGGACTGACCAAGGCCTGTGGCTCGGCGGCCTGCGCGGCGGCGGTGGCCGCAGTGCGGCTCAAGCGCACCGGCCGCAAGGTCACCGTGACGCTGCCCGGCGGCGACCTTTTGATCGAATGGCGCGAGGCTGACGGCCATGTGCTGATGACCGGCCCGACCGAATTCGAGCACAAGGGCCGCTTCGATGCCGCACTGTTCGCTGCGGCCGGCACGGGAGCGGCGTGATGCGGCTCCGATCATGAGCGTCGAGGTCGTCACCTTCGGCTGCCGGCTCAATGCCGCCGAGGCGGAAGTGATCCGCCGCGAGGCCGCGCGCGCCGGCTTTAGCGATACGGTGGTGGTCAACACCTGCGCGGTGACGGCGGAAGCCGTGCGTCAGGCGCGGCAGACGATCCGGGCGCTGCGCCGCGACCGTCCGGCCTCGAAGATCGTCGTCACCGGCTGCGCGGCGCAAATCGAGCCGCAGACCTTTGTCGCCATGGCCGAGGCCGATGGCGTGCTCGGCAATGCCGACAAGCTTTCCGGCGCCGCATGGGCGCAGGCCCGCGCGGCGTTCGGCGTCGGCGACAGGCCCGAAGCCGCTTCCAAGGCCATCGTCGACGACATCATGGCGGTCAAGCAAACCGCGCCCCATCTGGTCGACGCAGTTGCCGGCCGCTGCCGCGCCTTCGTGCAAGTGCAGAACGGCTGCGATCATCGCTGCACCTTCTGCGTCATTCCGTTCGGCCGCGGCAATTCGCGCTCGGTGCCGATGGGCGCGGCGGTCGACGAGGTGCGGCGCCTGGTCGCCAACGATTGCCGGGAGATCGTGCTCACCGGCGTCGACATCACAAGCTACGGCGCCGATCTGCCGGGCGCGCCGAAGCTCGGCACGCTGGTCAAGCAGATCCTCAAGCACGTGCCGGAGCTGCCGCGGCTGCGGCTGTCGTCGATCGATGCGGTGGAGGCCGACCGCGATCTCCTCGACGCCATCGCCGGCGAGCCGCGATTGATGCCGCATCTTCATCTGTCGCTGCAATCCGGCGACGATCTCATTCTCAAACGCATGAAGCGCCGGCATTCACGCGCCGCGGCAATCGCTTTTTGCGCGCAACTGCGCCGCTTGCGTCCGGATATCGTGTTCGGCGCCGACCTGATCGCCGGCTTCCCGACCGAGACGCAAGCCATGTTCGCGCGCACGCTGGCGCTGGTCGACGATTGCGGGCTGACGCATCTGCATGTCTTTCCGTTCTCGCCGCGGCCGGGCACGCCGGCCGCGCGCATGCCGCAGGTCGCTGCGCCGGCGGTCAAAGAGCGCGCCCGGCGGCTGCGCGAGCGCGGCGCATTGGCGCTAGCCCGCCATCTCGACGGCGAGATTGGCGCGCTCCGCCGCGTGCTGGTGGAGGACGGCGAGGCCGGCCATACCGAACATTTTGCCAAGGTCGTTCTCGCGACCCCGGCGCTGCCCGGCAGCATGATCGATCTGCGGATCGCCGGGCACGACGGCAAGCAATTGCTGGCGGCTTGAGCTAACATCGCCAGAGTAGCGAGGACGCCGCCGAGGAAGCCACCATGGACGATCGTCAGCCCGATTACACGATCGCGACCGCCGAACAGCTCGAAGCCTTGTACACCGATGCGCCTTATGGCCCGGCCGTGCTCAAGGAAACCGATCGCATCACGCCGCAATATCGCAAGCTGATCGAAGCCGCGCCGTTCGTGGTGGTGGCGACCTGCGGCCCGGAAGGTCTCGACTGCTCGCCGCGCGGCGACCCGCCCGGTTTCGTCCGCGTCATCGACGAGCACACTCTCATCATTCCCGACCGGCGCGGCAACAACCGCATCGACAGTTTGCGCAATCTGGTGCGCGATCCGCGCCTCTCGCTGTTGTTTCTCATTCCCGGCGTCGGCGAGACCATGCGCATTAACGGCCGCGCCAGAATTTCCGCCGACCCGAAGCTGACCGAAAGTTTCGTGCTCAACGGCAAAGTGCCGAAATGCGTGCTGATGGTGACGGTGGAGAAGGCCTATTTCCAGTGCACCAAGGCGATCATCCGCTCCAAGCTCTGGGACCCGGCGAGCGTCGTCGACCGCAAGACGCTGCCGACACCCGGCTCGATTCTGGCCGAATTGACCGATGGCAAGATGGGCGGTCCGGAGCATGACCGCCTGGCGCCGGCCCGCATCAAAGAGACGATCTACTGATGCATCATTCCGCAAGCCGCACCGCGGCTATGCGCAATCCATAATCGCGATGCAGGCAGAAATTTCAGGGATCGTGATGAGTTCCGGCTTCGCTCATGGCGTTCGCGCCGCGGAGGGACGGCGAGACGGTCTCTTTGCCGTCCCACCCGCACTGGATGAGCCGCTCGCGCATCTGTGCCGGTATCGGCGCAACGACGCGGATCGGCTCGCGGTTCTTGTAGAGCGGCACCGCGATGGCGCGGGCATGCAGTTGCAGCGGCGGCCCGCCCTGGCGCGGCGCCTGGCCGTAGATGGCGTCGCCAACCACCGGCCAGCCCATTTCAGCGCAGTGCACGCGAATCTGGTGCGTCCGCCCGGTCAAAAGGTCGAGTTCAAGCCACGTCAATCGACCTCGCGCGGCGGCGCCGTTGGCACTGCGCGTTCCCTCCCCCCTTGAAGGAGAGGGATAGGCAGGCGGGTGATGGCTCGCATTGGCGAACGACCCCCCTCCCCCCTCCGCCCGACTTGATCGGGAGCCGGCGGCCTCCTTCTCGAGGGGGGAGGCGATAAGATTTGCAGTCTCCGACGCTCGTCCGAGCACTTTCCACTTCGTCACTGCGGGCTGCCCGGCCGGGTCGTGCTTCATCCACCAGCCGATCTTGTCGTCCAGCCGTCCGAGCGGCAGGTCGATCGTGCCTTCGTCGCCCTCCGGGCCGCCTTCGACAATGGCCCAGTAGGTCTTGTCGATGGTTCCGTTGCGAAACAGCTTGCCCAGCTCCGCCAGAGCCTTGCGGTGACGGCCGAGGATGAGGCAGCCCGACGTATCGCGGTCGAGCCGGTGCGCCAATGCCGGCGGCCGCGGCAGGCCGAAGCGCAGCGCGTCGAAATGATCCTCGATCGATTCCCGGTTGCGGTCCTTGCTGTTCGGCGAGCCGCGATGCACCGCCATTCCGGCCGGCTTGTCGATCACCAGCATCAGCCCGTCGCGGTAGAGCAGCCGCGACACCATCTCTTGCGGGGTCATATTTGCGTACCTTGGCGAAACCGCTATCACGGGCGCGGCATGCAGGAAACTCCGCAAGAGCATCGGCCGGAAGGCGCCGCCGAGGGTGGCGAAAAGCGCGCAAGCTGGTGGCGGCGGCTCTCGGGCGGACTCAAGCGCTCGTCGTCGACGCTCGGCGAGGCCATCGCCCATGTCGTGGCCAAGCGCCAGCTCGACGCGGCGACGATCGACGACATCGAGGATGCGCTCATCCGCGCCGATCTCGGCGGCGATACCGCCGCGCGCATCGCCACCGAACTCCGCTACGGCCGTTTCAAGAGTTCGATCACGCCGGAGGAGATCAAGGAGGTCGTCGCGGCCGAGGTCGAGAAGGCGCTGCTTGATGTCGCGCAGCCGCTTGTCGTCGATGAGACAAAGAAGCCCTTCGTCATTCTCGTTGCCGGCGTCAACGGCTCCGGCAAGACCACGACCATCGGCAAATTGGCGGCGAAATTCCGCGCCGAGGGGCGCTCGGTGATGCTGGCGGCCGGTGATACGTTCCGTGCCGCGGCGATCGAGCAGCTCAAAATCTGGGCGACGCGCAGCGGCGCCGACTTTCTCGCGCGCGAGGCCGGCGCCGACGCCGCCGGTCTCGCCTTCGATGCGGTGACCGCCGCCAAAGCGCGCGGCAGCGATATTCTTCTCATCGACACCGCGGGCCGCCTGCAGAACCGCAGCGAGCTGATGGGGGAACTGGAAAAGATCGTCCGCGTCATCAAGAAGGTCGACGCCTCCGCGCCGCACGCCGTGCTGCTGGTGCTCGACGCCACCGTCGGACAGAACGCGCTTTCCCAGGTCGAGATTTTCCGCAAGACCGTCGGCGTCACCGGGCTCGTTATGACCAAGCTCGACGGCACCGCACGCGGCGGCATTCTGGTGGCGCTGGCGGCGAAATTCGCTCTGCCGGTGAATTATGTCGGCGTCGGCGAGGGCGTCGACGACCTGGCGGCGTTTTCGGCGCGCGATTTCGCCCGCGCCATTGCCGGGCTGGATGAATAGGCATATTGCGCTTATTCCCGCGCGAGCGGAATCCGGAGAGGCTGGGTTCCCGCTTTCGCGGGGACGAGCGGCAAGCTAAGTAGCGAGTACCATGCAGACGCCGAAAAAGCCGCCGCTCAATCCGCTTCTCAAGCTCGTGCTCGATCTCGGGCCGCTCGTCCTGTTCTTCTTCGCCAATTCGCATTACGGCATCTTCGTCGCCACCGCGACCTTCATGGTCGCCGTGCTGGCGGCGCTCGCGGTCTCTTATGGGCTGACGCGCCATTTGCCCATCATGCCGGTGGTCACGGCGATCATCGTCGTCGTGTTCGGCGGCCTCACCCTCATCCTGCACGATGCGACCTTCATCAAGGTCAAGCCGACCATCATCTACGCGCTGTTCGGCGCGGTGCTGATCGGCGGGCTGTTTTTCAACAAGCCATTGCTCGGCGTCGTCTTCGACTCGCTGTTCAACCTGACCGAGGAAGGCTGGAGAAAATTGACGCTGCGCTGGGCGCTGTTCTTCCTGGTGCTCGCGGTGCTCAACGAGGTCGTCTGGCGCAATACCTCGACGAATGTCTGGGTCGATTTCAAGGTGTTCGGCGTCACGCCGCTGACGCTGGTATTCGGTGCGCTGCAAGTTCCGCTGCTCAAGAAATACGCGGTCGAGCCGGCGGAGTGACGGTCAGGACTTTGCCGCCAGCGCCTTGTCGATCTGCGGCTTGAGCAGCGCCTGGTAATTTTCCGGCGTGATCGGGCCGACGAGCTTATAGGCGATGCGGCCGTCGCGGCCGACCACGAAGGTCTCCGGCACGCCATAGACGCCCCAGTCGATCGCGGCGCGGCCGGAGCGGTCGGCGCCGGCGGCGACGAACGGATCGCCGTAGCGGCCGAGGAAGCGCCGCGCATTGTCGGGGTCGTCCTTGTAATTGATGCCGACCAGGCGGAAGCGGGTGTCCTTGGCCATCTGCTCAAGGAGCGGCGCCTCGTCGTGGCACGGCACGCACCACGACGCCCACACATTCACCACCGTCACCGCGCCTTTGAAATCGGCGGGCGCGATGCCGGGCACCGGCGCGCCGTCGCGCTCAAGCCCCGCGATCGGCGGCAGCGTCGTTTGCGGCGCCGGGTGGCCGATCAGCGCCGAGGGAACGAGCGACGGATCGCCGCCTTTGAGCTGGATCAGAAACAACACCGTCAGTCCGAGGAAAACGGCAAGCGGCACCAGCACAAGAACGCGGTGCCGGCGCACGGTGCGGCCTTCCTGCTCGGTGACGCTCATGCCTCTTCCTTGGCCTGTTCGGCGGCGGCGTTTTTCGCCCGTTGCGGCGGCGGTTCCGCGGCGGACCGCCGGGTCATTCCCTGCATTTCAAGCTCGGCGATCCTGCGCCGTTGCGTGCGGTGATCGGCCACGACCCAGACGAGCAGGCCGCCGATGACGATCGCGGCCGCGGCATAGGCCGCGGCGATGAAATCGATATGGGCCGTCGTCTGCATCGTCAGCTCGCAGCCAGCTCTAAATTCTTGTCCAGAGTCTTGGCCTGCATGAGCAGGAGCGTCCGCACCCGGCGGCGCAAAATTTCGTTGCGCATCGCCGCAAGCAGAAGCGTGACGAACAAGAAAGTGAAGGCTCCGGCCATGAAAAACAGCGGCCACAACATGGTCGGATAGATGGTCGAGCCGCCGATGCGGAACACCGAGGCGCCTTGATGCAGCGTGTTCCACCAGTCGACCGAGAATTTGATGATCGGCAGATCGATGGCGCCGACCAGCGTGAGGACGGCCACCGCGCGCGCCGCGCGCGAGGGGTCTTCGACCGTGCGCCACAAGGCAATGACCGCGAGATAGAGCAGGAGCAGAACCAGCTCCGAGGTCAACCGCGCGTCCCACACCCAATAAGTGCCCCATTCCGGCCGGCCCCACAGCGAGCCGGTGACGAGACATAGCAGCGTGAAGGCCGCGCCGATCGGCGCCGCCGCCTTGGCGGTCACGTCGGCAAGCGGATGCCGCCACACCAGCGTGCCGAGCGCGGCGACCGACATCAGTCCCCAGCACAGCATGCCGAGCCATGCCGAGGGCACGTGCAGATACATGATCTTCACCGTGGCCCCCTGCTGATAGTCATCGGGCGCGGCCATGGCCTGCGCGACGGCGAACGCCCCGGCCAGTACGGTCACGCCGGCAAGCCAGGGAATGGCGCGCTCGGCGAGTTTGAGGAACCGCGATGGATTGGCGAGATCGAGGAGGGCCATCGGCAGCTTTCCGATATTCAAAGTTTCTTAGGGCAAGTGGCGGCGGCAATACAATGCGGCCGGACGGAAGGTCTCGTCACTTTTGCATGAGTGCGATGCGCCGGCATTTTACCGTCCGATCCTATTCCATCTCTTGCCGTAATGCCGCAGCGGCGGCGAATGGTCCGACCACCAAGCTCGCCAGCGTGAGCGCGCAAAGAATCGTAAACGGCGCGCCGAACGGTGTCGGTCCGATGACGGCGGCATTCGCTGCGGCGACGCCGAAGATCAGAATCGGCACCGTCAATGGCAGCACGATGACGGCCAGCAGCAGTCCGCCGCGGCGCAAGGTCACCGCAATGGCGGCGCCGATCAGGCCGACGAAGGTCAGTGCCGGAGTGCCGACCAACAGCGTCAGCATCAGCGCGCCTTCGGCCAATGGATCGAGATTGAGCAGGAGCCCGACCAGCGGCGCGCAGATCACCAGCGGCAAGCCGGTGGTGAGCCAGTGCGCCAAGCCCTTGACCGCCACCACCAGTTCCAGCGGCATGCGCCCCATCAGAATGAGATCGAGCGAGCCGTCGTCGTGATCGCCGGCGAACAGCCGGTCGAGCGCCAAGAGGCTGGCGAGCAAGGCCGCAAGCCACAGGATCGCCGGTCCGATGCGTTTGAGCAGGACGAGGTCCGGTCCGATCGCGAAAGGAGTGAGCGTCACCACCACCAGGAAAAACAGCACGCCCATCAGCGCGCCGCCGCCGACGCGGACGCCGATACGCATGTCGCGAACCAAGAGAGCGGACAGCGGAGTCATGGCGCAGCCCCTTGATCGAGCCGCAATTCTTGAGAATTGCTCAGCCCGATCGGACCGTGGCTGGCGGCAAGGATGAGGCCGCCTTGTGAAAGATGCGCCCGCATCAGCTCGGCGAGGCGGTCTTGCGCCGCCGCATCAAGCGAACTGGTCGGCTCGTCGAGGAGCCAGATCGGGCGCGGCGCGGCAAGGAGCCGGGCGATGGACAGCCGCCGGCGCTGTCCGGCCGAGAGGTAAGCCGCCGGTAGGCCGGCGAGACTGCCGAGCCCGACCGCCTCGAGCGGCTCGGCGACGTCGTCCGACCCGCCAAGGAAGCCCCCCCAGAACTGCAAATTCTCGGCGACCGAAAGCGAGCCTTTCAGCGCATCCTGGTGGCCGAGATAATGCGCCTGTTCGGCAATGCTGAGCTCCGGATCGCCGCCGTCCAGCGCCAGCCGGCCCCCGGCGAGGCGGACGAGGCCTACGACCATGCGTAACAGCGACGACTTGCCGGCCCCGTTACGGCCGCTGACGGTCAAGGCCTCGCCGGACGCAACGGTGAAGCTGACGCCGGCAAACACGTCGCGTCCGCCGCGGTGACAGGCCATGTCGACGGCAACGAGACGCATCACCGGTCCGGCCGCGCAGCTAGCCGCGATTTCCCGACTGCCTGGTTCATAGGCGGCATGGTAGCGGATCATTCCTTGCTGAACTGGCACAACCGTCGAAAAGACCTTATAAGCCGCCAGCCGGGCTGCGGGCGTGCCGGTGACGCCTGACAGTCCGGCCGCCAGCGCTCCTTCGGAGCCCGTTTCGGCAACAAATGAGAGTCCGAATTGCGCCGGTAGCCCGCCGGCGGGATAGGAAAAAAGTCATGGCATCGCTCGATAGCTTCAAGTGTCTGCGGCCGCTCAAAGTCGGCTCCAAAACCTACGCCTATTTCAGCCTGCCGGCGGCGGAAAAAAACGGCTTGAAAGGCATTTCCCGGCTGCCTTTTTCGCTCAAAGTCCTCCTTGAGAATCTGCTGCGCAACGAGGACGGCCGCACGGTCACCAAGGAGGACATTCAGGCCGTCGCGCAGTGGCTCAAAACCAAGACGTCGGAGCGCGAGATCGCGTTTCGGCCGGCGCGCGTGCTGATGCAGGATTTCACCGGCGTGCCGGCGGTGGTCGATCTCGCCGCCATGCGCGACGCCATGAGCCATCTCGGCGGCGATGCGAAGAAAATCAATCCGCTGGTGCCGGTCGATCTCGTCATCGACCATTCCGTCGCCGTCAATCATTTCGGCAACGCGCTCGCCTTCAAGCAGAACGTCGAGGACGAATACAAGCAGAACCAGGAGCGCTATCGCTTCCTGAAATGGGCGCAGCGCTCGTTCGAGGACTTTCGCGTGGTGCCGCCCGGCACCGGCATCTGCCACCAGGTCAATCTCGAATATCTGTCGCAGACCGTCTGGACGGCAAAGACCAAGATCAACTTCCCCGACAAGTCCGTCGCTACCGAGCTCGCCTACCCGGACACGCTGGTGGGCACCGATTCGCACACCACCATGGTCAACGGCCTGTCGGTGCTTGGCTGGGGTGTCGGCGGCATCGAGGCCGAGGCGGCGATGCTAGGCCAGCCTTATTCGATGCTGCTGCCGGAGGTGATCGGCGTGCGCTTGAACGGCAAGCTCAAGGAAGGCATGACCGCGACCGACCTGGTGCTCACCGTGACGCAGATGCTGCGCAAGCGCGGCGTGGTCGGAAAATTCGTCGAATTCTTCGGCCCGGGTCTCGCCAATCTGTCGATCGCCGACCGCGCCACCGTCGGCAACATGTCGCCGGAATACGGCGCGACCTGCGGCTTCTTCCCGATCGACGACGACACCATCCGTTATCTGCGCGACACCGGCCGCTCGGCCGAGCGCATTGCGCTCGTCGTCGCCTATGCCAAGGCGCAAGGCATGTATCGCACCAAGAACACGCCGGACCCGATGTTCACCGACGTGCTCAAGCTGGAACTCGGCTCGATCGAGCCGTCGCTCGCCGGGCCGAAGCGTCCGCAGGACCGCATCGCGCTCAAAGAAGTGAAGAGCGGCTTTGCCTGGTCCATGGACAAGGAGTTCAACAAGGCCGCCGAGATGGACAAGCGCGTTCCGGTGGAAGGCCGCAAGCACACGCTCGGTCACGGCGACGTGGTGATCGCGGCGATTACCTCGTGCACCAACACCTCCAACCCCAGCGTGATGGTCGCGGCGGGGCTGCTCGCCCGCAAGGCGGCGGCCAAGGGGCTTACGGTGAAGCCTTGGGTGAAGACCTCGCTGGCGCCGGGATCGCAAGTCGTCGCCGAATATCTGGCGAAATCGGGCTTGCAGAAGGACCTCGACACGCTCGGCTTCAATCTGGTCGGTTTCGGCTGCACCACTTGCATCGGCAATTCGGGGCCGTTGCCGGAGGAGATTTCGGAAGCCATCAACAAGAACGATCTGGTGGCGGCCGCGGTGCTCTCAGGCAATCGCAACTTCGAAGGCCGCGTCAATGCCGACGTGCGCGCCAATTATCTCGCCTCGCCGCCGCTCGTGGTCGCCTACGCCATCGCCGGCTCGATGCAGGTCGACGTCGCCAAGCAACCGCTCGGCACCGATCAGAAGGGCCGCAAGGTCTATCTGCGCGATATCTGGCCGTCGAACCGCGAGATCACCGACGTCATCCGCAAGTGCATCAACAAGCAGATGTTCACCAAGAAATACGGCGACGTGTTCAAGGGCGACGCTCATTGGCGCAAGATCAACGTCGCCGGCGGGTTGACCTTCAAATGGGACGACCGCTCCACTTATGTGCAGAACCCGCCGTATTTCGAAGACATGCCGAAGCGCAGCCAGCCGATCGAGGACATCGTCGACGCGCGCATCCTCGGGCTGTTCCTGGATTCGATCACCACCGATCACATTTCGCCGGCTGGCTCGATCAAGGAAGAGAGCCCGGCAGGCGAATATCTGCGCGACCATCAGGTCCGGCCGCGGGATTTCAACCAATACGGCACCCGGCGCGGCAATCATCAGGTGATGATGCGCGGCACCTTCGCCAACATCCGCATCAAGAACCAGATGCTGCCCGGCGTCGAAGGCGGCTACACCATCCATTATCCTTCGAAGCAGCGCATGACGATTTACGACGCGGCGATGCGTTACAAATCCGAACACGTGCCGCTCGTGGTGTTCGCCGGCAAGGAATACGGCACCGGCTCGTCGCGCGACTGGGCGGCCAAGGGCGCGATCCTGCTCGGCGTGCGCGCGGTGATCGCGCAAAGCTTCGAGCGCATTCACCGCTCGAATCTGGTCGGCATGGGGGTCGTCCCGCTGGTGTTCGAGGAAGGCACCTCCTGGCAGACGCTCGGCTTGAAAGGCGACGAACAGGTCACCATTCGCGGCCTGCATGGCGATCTCAAGCCGCACCAGCGTCTGATGGCCGAGATCATCGCGTCGGACGGCGGGCTCAAGCGCGTGCCGCTGATCTGCCGGATCGATACCGCCGACGAGCTCGACTACTATCGCAATGGCGGCATCCTGCAGTTCGTGCTGCGGCGCCTGGCGGCCTGATCGGCGCGGGGAATCCGGGAACTGAAAATCCCTCACCGCGAAGTGAGTGGCGGTTGACCGAGGCCGGCTGTAAAAGTCGCAGCGTCGCGAAACCGTCGCCAAAAAACTGGTGCCAAAAGTCGGTGCCAAATGTCGGTGCCAAATGTCGGTGCCAAGAATCGGTGCCAACCGACCGGTGCCAATAAACCGGCGTCAATGACGCGGCGCTGAACTTGGTCGGCCGTCGCGGGTCTGGGGTGGAGGTTTTCGAATGCCGGGTCGCCGTCGAACATTTCCGCTACGGATTTCGCCGGCAGCCCTGGTCGCCGGGTTTTTGATTGCGACACTGGCGGTCGCGCGCGCTGCCGAACCCCGGGCCCTGCTCGAATTGTTCACCAGTCAAGGCTGCTCGTCCTGTCCGCCTGCCGACAGGTTGCTCGGCGAACTGGCGGCCGATCCGTCGGTGATCGCGCTCAGTCTGCCAATCGATTATTGGGACTATCTCGGCTGGAAGGACACTTTGGCCAGCCCCGCGCATACAGCCCTGCAGCGCGCTTACGCACGGATGCGCGGCGATCGCCAAGTGTACACCCCGCAGATCGTCGTCAACGGCGCCATGCATGTGCTCGGCAGCGATCAGGCGGCCATCGAGCGCACGATCGCCGTGACCGATCGAAAATCGGGCGTGATGTCGGTGCCGGTATCGCTGACGGTCGGCGACAACGGGGTCGACGTCAAAGTCGAGTCGGCGGAGAGCGCGCACAATGCCGGCGAAGTCTGGCTATGCCCGGTGGCGAAAGCGATCGCGGTCACGATCGGTCGCGGCGAGAACCGTGGGCACACCATCACTTACCACAACGTGGTGCGTGGTTGGCTCAAACTCGGCGAATGGACCGGTGCGACGGCGTCCTGGAAGGTGCCGCTTTCGGAACTCAAGACCGACGGCGCCGACGCCGCGGCGGTCCTGGTGCAGGAGGGCACCCGTGACAAGCCGGGCATCATCCTCGGCGCGGCTATCGCTCCGCTTCGGTAAGCGGACGGCACAGGACAGAGACCGGCTGTCCATCCTCAGAAATAAAAAAAGGCCGGCATGGCGCCGGCCCGAAGATTGGGGAATGAACCACATCGTGAACTCTGTTGCCGCGGCCCGATCCGTCCGCACTCCGGGGGGCTGGGGGGCTGAGGAATCCGGAACGCGATCCGAATCGGGCCTTGAGGCAACAGGCTGTTATCTCGCAGCCCAGCTTGGCGTGTGCTTGTCCGAAATAGGGCCGCATTATGATTCGTTTAACGAACGCGTGATTCCGAAGGTCTTTTCTGTCGCAGCCGCCGTCGATCGGGCCGTTCCGCAACGATTTTGCCGCGCCGCAAGCCCCTTGCCGACAGTCCGTTCTGGCGCGATCATGAAGCCGTTGTGACGAAGCCCGCATAGTCTGGGCTGACAAGGTGGTCAGAGTTTAAGGAGGCGCCGATGGATTTCGGCGAAACCGATCCAAGCGCGTGGCGCGGGGGCGAGCTTCGTGCGCCCGCCCCCGCAACCGAAGTCAGATTCAGCCGACGCGAGCTTGACCGGATACTGCGGCTATACGGCCGCAAGGTCGCCGATGGCGAGTGGCGCGATTACGCCATCGATTTTCTCAAGGACCGTGCCGTGTTTTCGGTGTTTCGCCGCGCCTCGGAAGTGCCGATCTATCGCATCGAGAAAAACCCGAGATTGGGCCGCCGCCAGGGGGCTTACAGCGTCATTTCGGCCACCGGACATATCGTCCGCCGCGGTCACGAGCTTGATCGCGTGCTGGGCGTGCTCGATCGCTCGCTGCGGGTGGTGGCGGGTTGAAAAGCGCTACGGCGGCAAACTATCGCTGGCGCCGAGCGGCCGCTGCATCAGCACGGTGTCGAGCCATCGGCCGTGCTTGAAGCCGACCGACCGAAACGTGCCGATAAGGGCGAAGCCGGCCGCGGCGTGGACCGCGATCGAAGCGGTGTTGGCGCTGTCGCCGATCACGCCGATCATCTGCCGGAAACCTCTGCTCTCGGCCTCCGCAATCAGCCGGTCCAGCAGAGCGCGGCCGACGCCCAGGCGATGGAATTCGGGCGCAATATAGATCGAATCCTCGATGCACCAGTGATAGGCCGGACGATCGCGGTAAGGTCCGGCATAGGCGTAGCCCACCACCGTGCCTGCCGCTTCGGCGACAAAGTAGGGGAAACTACCGCTGAGCAGCGCCTGCATGCGGTGCGCCATCTCCGCTTCGCCGGGCGGTTCGATCTCGAAGGTCGCGGTGCCGTGGCGCACGGCATCGGCGTAGATGCGCGTGATGGCGGGGATATCGTCCAGAATGGCAGGCCGGATAACGAGCGGGCTCATCGCGGCTAAACTGGCAGAAAGTTTCGGCGCGGAAAACAAAACGCCCCAGGGGTTTGAAGCCCCGGGGCGCCGGTTTGCGTTACCGTGGAATTCGGTCAGCGACGGTCGCCGAACAGCCGCAGCAGCATCAGGAACAGGTTGATGAAGTCGAGATACAGCGACAGCGCGCCCATCACCGCCTTGCGGCCGGCGACGGTGCCGTCGTCCATCGGCGAATACATCTCCTTGATCCGCTGGGTGTCGTAGGCGGTGAGCCCGACGAAGATCAGCACGCCGATCACCGAGATCGCCCAATCGAGCCCGCTCGAACGCAGAAACACGTTGACCAGCATCGCGATGACGATGCCGATCAGGCCCATGAACATGAACGAGCCGATGCCGGTCAGATCACGCTGCGTGGTGTAGCCATACAGGCTCATGGCGCCGAACGTCGCCGCCGAGATGAAGAACACCCGCGTAATTGAAACCAGCGTATACTCGAGGAAGACCGAGCCGAGTGCGACGCCAAGGAGGCCGGCGTAAACGAAGAACAGCGTCAAAGCAGTGCCGGCAGTCAACCTATTGATCCGGTAGCTCATAAAGAACACAAGGCCGAGCGTTCCAAGCAATAGAATGATCGCCAGCGGTCCGCTGAATATTGCCTGCCCGAAGGCGGTCAGCCCGACGAGCTGTCCACCGGCGATCTGGATGGCATCGCCGCCGGCCGCCTGATAGGTGAGCCACGCGGCGACGCCGGTCAGCGCCACGCCGGCGGTCATGTAGTTGTAGACGCGGATCATGTACGCGCGCAGGCCCGCATCGATCGTCACCTGGTCGGTGCGATAGCCGGCCCTCGCGGCCGCATAATTCCGATCAAAGTCGGACATGGAAATTACCCCTGGGTTGGCCCGGCGCTGTGCCGGGTTTGGCGTCCGCAGATGAGCCGGCCGCCACGTGGCAGGAATCTAGTGCGAAAGGGCTTTGCGCGCCAGATGGGTGCGACGCCATATTTCCACAGTGTTACAAACCGTTCATGGTGTTTAACGGCACCGCCGGAATTGCAAATAGTCACAAATTCCGCAGCACCTCCGCGGGCTTGCGGCCAAGCGCCGAAAACGTGCCGGCAAGCCCCAAAGCCACCGTGACAAAAAGCGCAAGCGCGGCAGTGGCCGCCGCCGCGCCTGGAACGAAGGCAAAAGGAAATTCCATCAGCTGCGTCACCACGAGATCGGCTGCCGCCGCGCCGGCGGCGACGCCGAACAGGACGGTGACAAGACCGATCAGAAGATATTCCAGCGCGTAGGCGGCAATAAGCCGCCCGCGCGTGGCGCCAAGCGTCTTGAGCACCACCGCGTCATAGACGCGGAATTGCTGGCTCGCGGCGAGTGCGCCGCCGAGCACGAGCGCCGCGGCGAGGAGCGTAATCAGGCTCGCGGCGCGCACCGCCAGAATAAGCTTGCCGACCATGTCCTCCACTGCATCGAGCGTGTCCTTCACGCGCAGCGCCGTCACCGTCGGGAAGGCTTGCGAAAGCGCCCGCACCAGCGCCGCGTCTTCGGCCGCAGTGCCGCCGTCGGCAAAGGCGAGCGTGGCGATATCGCTGTGTGGCGCGCCGGCAAACGCTCCGGGCGAAAACACCAGGACGAAATTGATGCCGAGGTTCTCCCAATCGACGGCGCGAAGATTAACGATGCGCGCGGTGATATTGCGGCCGAGCACGTTCACCGTGACGGTTTCGCCGATCTTGAGGTTCAAATTCGCCGCGGTGCGGCTCTCCAGCGACACCAGCGGCGGCCCGGCATAGTCGGCGTTCCACCAATGGCCGGCGACCAGACGCGAACCGGCGGGAATGGCCGACGCGTAAGTGATGCCGCGGTCGCCGCGCAGCACCCAGCGCGACCCCGCGGCGGGTTTCAATTCGTCGGCGGGAATGCCGTTGGCCGCGACGATGCGGCCGCGCAGCATCGGCACCCGTTCGAGGCTCGCGCCCGGCGCCTGTCGATGCACGAAGGCATCGAAGCGTTCGGCGTCGGCCGCCGGGATATCGAGGAAAAAGAACGACGGTGCTTGCGCAGGCAGCGCCTGGCTTAATTCGCGATGCAGATTGCCGTCGATTTCGACCACGGTGACCAGCAAGGCCAGGCCGAGCCCGAGCGAGAGCATGACGCTCGGCGTCAGCGCGCCCGGCCGATGCATGTTGGCGACGGCCAGACGCAAGGCCGTCGAGCGCGGGCGCGGCAGACGCCGCGCGATCGCCGTGACGGCGAGCGCGAATAGCCGCAGCGCCAGGAATAAGGCCGCGGCGGCCGCGACAAAGAACTCCGCGACGCGCCGGTCGTAGGTCGTCAGAATCGAAAGCGCCGCGAGCAGCGCGACGATGCCTGCGGCGGCGAGGATGTAACGCGGCCGCGGCCGCTTGGGCTCGGCGGCCACTTGCTCGCGGAACAGCATCGACGCCGGGGTATCGCGGGCACGCCCGAGCGGCCACAGCGCGAACGCCAGCGCCGTGAGCAGTCCGTAGCCCAAAGCCAGCGCCAGCATTTCCGGCTGCAGCGCCGGTGCGACCGGCAGCGCAATGGCGGCGCCGAAGGCCCGCACGATGACAAACGGCAACGCCGCCCCGGCCGCAGCGCCGATCACGGCGGCGAACAGCGCGACGAACAGGATCTCGCCGCAATACACCGCGAAAACGCCGCCGCCGGTCAAGCCCAACGCCTTCATGGTGGCGATGGCATCGCGCTGCTTGGCGAGATAGCTCGCCACCGCATTGGCGATACCGACGCCGCCGACGAGAAGCGTGGTCAGCCCGATCAGCGTCAGGAATTGGCTGAAGCGCGCGACGCCGCGCTCGAGCGCGGGCGCGGCCTTGCTGCGGGTGCGGATTTCCCAGCCGGCCTGCGGAAACTCCGTCTGCGCCTGTCTTTCAACCTGTGCCACGGCCGCATCGCTCGAACCCTGCGGCAGGCGCAGCCGGTATTGCCAGCGTATGAGGCTGCCGGGCTGCACCAGTCCGGAGGCCTGCAATGCGGCCTCGCCGATCAGCATGCGCGGGCCGAATCCGATGCCGCCCGAGAGTTTGTCCGGCTCGTTCGTCAAGGCCGCGCGCAATGCGACGGTCGCGGCGCCGATGGTGATGCGATCGCCGGCCTTGAGGTTCAGCCGCGTCAACAGCGCCGGATCCACCGCCGCGCCGAATGCGCCGTTATCTTGCTTGAAGACCGCATCGAGCGGCATCGCCGGATCGGTCGCGGCCGCGCCAAACAAAGGATAACGGCCGTCGACCGCCTTGAGCTCGACCAGCGTCGAGCGGCCGTCGGCGGTGCGGGCCATCGCCCGCAGCGTGGCGACGGTGGACACTTCGCCGCGCCCGTCGAAGAACGCGCGTTCGGCGGCGTTCGCCTGCCGTTGAATGAGGGTGAAGGCGAGGTCGCCGCCGAGGATCGCCTGGCCGGCGCCGGCGATGCCGTTATTGAGGCTCGCGGC
>Ga0335078_10004515_pt1 | contig 20610 bp, 22 predicted proteins | sample Lox_Sample_32_FD_206711 | JGI IMG/M metagenome (GOLD analysis project Ga0335078, IMG submission 206711) | Soil microbial communities from Loxahatchee National Wildlife Refuge, Florida, United States - Lox_Sample_3.2 | ecosystem: Environmental > Terrestrial > Soil > Wetlands | place: USA... | reverse complement strand
GCGTTCGCCAGCGTGCCCGCGATGCAAGCCGTCGCGCCGCCGCGCAAGCGTCTTCACCCGATCGACGAGCTGCTCGAAGAGATGATGAGCCGTCAAGCGTCCGACCTTCACCTCACGTCCGGCGCGTCGCCCGTCTTGCGCGTGCACGGCGAGATGCACTTCCTGAAGGAGCGCCCCGCGCTCAGCTCCGACGGGATCATGTCGCTGATGGAGCCGCTCTTCCCCGAGAAGGCGCGCGCCGACTTCGACGAGAAGCACGACGCCGACTTCGCCTACGAGGTGCCGGGTCTCGCGCGCTTCCGCGTGAACGTCTTCGTCGACCGCAACGGCGTCGGCGCGGTCCTCCGGCAGATCCCCATCGAGATCATCCCCGCCGACAAGCTCGGCCTGCCGCAGGCGGTGCTCGATCTCTGTTTCCTCACGAAGGGTCTCGTCGTCGTGACGGGTCCGACGGGCTCCGGAAAATCGACGACGCTCGCCGGCATGATCGACTTCATCAACAAGAACCGAAGCGATCACATCATCACGATCGAAGACCCGGTCGAGTTCGTTCACAAGAACATCAAGTGCCTCGTCAACCAGCGCGAGGTCGGTCAACACACGAAGAGCTTCAAGAACGCGCTCCGCGCCGCCCTCCGCGAGGATCCGGACATCGTGCTCGTCGGCGAGATGCGCGATCTCGAGACCATCGCGATCGCGATCGAGACGGCGGAGACCGGCCACCTCGTCTTCGGCACGCTCCACACGACGACCGCCATCTCCACCGTCGATCGCATCATCGATCAGTTCCCGACGGATCAGCAGGAGCAGATCCGCGTGATGCTCAGCGAGTCGCTCAAGGGCGTCATCGCGCAAGTGCTCTGCAAGAAGATCGGCGGCGGCCGCGTCGCGGCGATGGAGATCCTCCTCGGCAACACGGCTGTCGCGAGCCTCATTCGCGAAGGCAAGACGTTCCAGATCCCTTCGATCATGCAGACGTCGCGAGGCGCGGGCATGGTGACGATGAACGACTCGCTCATGGCGCTCGTGCAGAAGAAGCTCGTCGATCCGAAAGAGGCGTGGATGAAGAGCGTCGACAAGTCGGGGCTCGTCGGCATGTTCAAGAACGCGGGCATCGAGCTCTCGACGACTTGACGCCCGCGATCCGTTCAGTGTGATCCGTTCCCCGTCGGCGCCGGCGCATCGGGAGCCTCGGCGCTCGACGTTCCGTGAACCGCCGCCCGCTGACGCGAGCCCATCGTGCCCCGCGCGACGCGCGTCGCCCGCGATTTCTCGACCGCCTCGAGCCGCGTCTCCGCGCTGGGGCGCTGGCCTTGCGAGACGAAACCAAGCTCCGCCATCACCGGGCTGTCCTTGCCGAACACACCCGCGACGAGGTTCTTGATCGGCAAGACGAGCGCCCTGACTTGCGCGTCCGCTTCCTTCGCGAGGTTCACGCTCTTGATGAACTGCGCGCGTGCGGTGGTCGCGTTCTGCTCGGCGGTGCTCGCGGCGTCGAAGAGCTTGATGGCATCGGCGGCTTTGATCGCCGTGCCGTTGTTGAGGATCACGGTCTTCTTGAAGTATTTCGCCAGTCCCGCCGAGATCATCCGGTTGCGAGACAGACGCTCGCGCTTGTTGAGGTTTGCTTTGCCCATGACTTCATCGCTCCTTCGGAAGCGGCTCCGGCGCCGTGCTTGGCGTCGGCATCGCCGTCCCGCATCCCCATCGATCCGACGCGCGAGAAGTTGCGTGAACCTGTCAGGCGCACCGGAACAGCGCGGGATCGCGCCGGAGAAGCGCTCGGTCGCAGTCGAGCGGCGCGCGGACGCGTAGGAGCAGCGCGCGGACGCGCCGGAGCGGCGAACGGACGCGCCGGAGCGGCGCGCGGATCGGACCGAGCACGAGCTCTCACGCGATCGAGCGCCGCTCCGGTGCACGAACGCGCCCGACGGTGGTAGCCTCGCTGCATGCTCTTGCTTTGCGAACGGTGCGATCGCCACGTGCGAAACGGCAGTGAGGCTTGTCCGTTCTGTGGGGCGACGCTGCCGCGCGTCGTCGCGTCACGCGCGAAAGCGCGCGGGAGCCGAAGCGCGATGCTCGGCGCCGCAGCAGTCGTCATGTCGTGCACGAGCGGGACGGGGCTCGTCGCGTGCGGTCAGACGTCACCCAGCGACGACGGCGGCACCGCGGATGCGGCAGAAGACCAAGGCTTCGTCGCAGCGTACGGCGGCCCGCTCCTCGACGCGGCCAAGGCGATCGAAACGGGCGCACCGGACGCGCCCGTCGCGGCGTACGGCGGTCCGATCTTCGACGCGGGAAGCGGAGATTGACGTGTGCTGATGGGGCTCACCGTCTGCACGCGCTGCGGACGACACGTGCGCACGTCACCATCGCGCATCGCGCGATGTCCTTTTTGTGATGCGGAGGTCGCGCACGTCGAGCGCCGGCGATCAAGTGTACGGATGTCGCGTGCAGCGCGTCTCGCGAGCGTCGCGCTGATCGGCGCAGCGTGCTCGAGCACCGACGAAGACGTCACGCTGGACGCGGCGTATGGAGACGCGCCACCGCCCGACGCTTCCCACTTCGATCATGACATCGCCGACACTTCGGTCTACGGCGACGCGAGCGCGCCGCCCGACGCCCTGCAGGTCGATGCGACGGCCGACGCGCCAAGCGAGGCGAGCGACGCGAGCGATGACGTGGACGACGCGGGGGACTGATCTGGTAGGCTCGCGCGCGATGAAAAGACCGCTCGCGCTCGCGCTCGCATCACTCGTCGTCGCTTCGATCGCATTCGTCGACTGCAAACCCTCGGCGGGCGCGTCGTGCACGGAGAACGCCGCCGTGTGCAACTCGCCCACGTCGCACATGGCGTGCGTGACGGGTCACTACGTCGAAGAGACGTGCAAGGGACCGAACGGCTGCAAGGAAGCCAACGGCAAGGCGACGTGCGACACGACGAAGGGTGACATCGGCGATCCGTGCGCGTCGGCGAACATGGGCGTCTGCGGCACCGACGGCAAGACGAAGCTCCGCTGCGACACGGGCAAGCTCGTCTTCGTGTCGCGCTGCTCGAAGGACGGCTGCACCACCGACGACAACAACAACGCCCACTGCAACGATCCCTTCGACAGGATCGGGGACGATTGCAAAATCGATGCGACGCGCAGCGAGCGCGCGAACGGCGCGTGCAACGAGGACTTCAAGAGCGAGCTCCGCTGCAAAGACGGAAAGATGGCGCTCACGCACCAGTGTCGCGGCGAGCAAGGCTGCGTGCCGCTCTCCTCGGGTCCGTGGTGTGATCGATCGATCGGCGAAGCGGGCGACGAGTGCGATCCCGACAAGCAGGAGTTCGCGGTCGCGTGCGACGCGTCGAAGGAAAAAATGTACGTGTGCAAGAGCCACAAGCTCGTGTCGCCCGTGCGCTGCGGCGGCGAAGGCAAGTGCTACGTGCGCCAGTACGGACAGGACGGCTTCAGCCACTACCAAGCGGAGTGCGATCAGTCGCTCGGCGCGATCGGCGACGACTGCGTGAAGGAAGGGCAGGGGGCTTGCTCCGACGATCTGAAGAACAAGCTGATGTGCCAAAACGGAAAATTCGTGCTCGACACGGCGTGCAAGAAGGGTTGCATGGTGCGCGCGCCGGACGGTACGCCGTTCACGTGCAAGGAGAACGCGGAGCACTCGCCGGGAGCGAACGCCGGCAAGAAGTGACCGACGACCGCGGAGCGAAGCGAAGCGTACGCGACGTAAAGTGCTAAGCTCGACCGCATGAGCTTATCGGTGTGTCCTTCTTGCTCGCGCCACGTGCGCGAGCGTGCTTGTCCGTTTTGTGGCGCGAGCGTCGCGCGCGAGAAGACGATCACGCTGCCTCGCGTGTCGCGCATCGCGCTCGTGGGGGCCGCTGCGGCCGCTGCGGTGACTTCGATCGCGGCGTGCAGCAGCCCGCAGGCGCTGTACGGCTGCGTGTGCCCGCCGCCCGATGGAGGCACCGACGCGCACGTCGACGCGATCGCGACGTTCTACGGAGGCGTCCCCGTCGACGCGGCGACGACCGACGCGACCGACGCGACGACCGAAGACGCGCCGACCGACGCGACGACCGACGCGACCGACGCGGGCGAGGAATGACCCTCGGCGATCGCCCGCGGTCGTTGCCGATCGCGCCCACAGCGCTCCCCGCCAAGCGTCGCCTCCCGCTCGCCGACGACGTGCGCCCGCAGGACGCCGTGCGCCCGATCTACGCGGTGTGGGAAATCACGCTCGCGTGCGATCTCGCGTGTCGTCACTGCGGCTCGCGGGCCGGGCGCGCGCGTCCCGACGAGCTCTCCACCGAGGAGTGTCTCGATCTCGTGCGGCAGATGCAGGAGCTCGGCGTCTTCGAGGTGACGCTGATCGGCGGCGAGGCGTACTTGCGCGACGACTGGGTCGACATCGCGCGCGAGGTTCGCAAGCGCGGCATGCAGTGCACCATGACGACGGGCGGACGCGGCCTCACGAAGGAGCGCGCGCTCGCGGCGAAGGAGGCGGGCATTCAGAGCGTGAGCGTGTCGGTCGATGGGCTTCGCGAGACGCACGACATGCAACGCGGCGTGAAGGGCTCGTTCGACGCCGCGATGGTCGCGTTCGACAACTTGCGCGAAGCGAAGATCCCCGTCGCCGCGAACACGCAAATCAACAAAGTGAACCTCCGCGAGATCCCCGCCGTCTTCGATCTCCTCGCGTCGAAGAAAATCCACGGCTGGCAATTCCAGCTCACGACCGCGATGGGCCGCGCGGGCGACGAGAAGGAGCTCTTGCTCGAGCCGTGGCAAGTGCTCGACGTCATCCCGATGCTCGCCGAGGTGAAGAAGAAAGCGGACGCCGCGAAGGTGCGCTTCTTCCCCGGAAACAACATCGGGTACTACGGGCCGTATGAGGCGATCTTGCGCGCGAGCTTTCCCGGCAAGCACCGCGGCACGTGCGGCGCCGGACGCAGCACGCTCGGCATCGAAGCCGACGGATCGATCAAAGGTTGCCCTTCGTTGCCGACCGCCGACTACACGGGCGGCAACATCCGCGACGCTTCGCTCAAAGACATTTGGGAGCGCTCCGCCGCGCTGCGCTTCACGCGCGATCAGAAGGCGAGCGATCTGAGCGGCTTCTGCAAGACCTGTTACTACGCCGAGGAGTGCAAGGCCGGATGCAACTGGACGACGCACGTCCTCTTCGGCCGCATCGGCGACAATCCCTATTGCTACCACCGCGCGAGCACGCTGAAGGAAGAGCGCGACGTGCGCGAGACGATCCGCAAGACCGCCGACGCGCCGGGACTTCCTTTCGACTACGGACGTTTCGAGATCGTGGAGGAGCCATGGCCGCATTGAACGTGTGTGCGTCGTGCAACCGGCACGCGCGCGAAGGGACGTGCCCATTTTGCGGGGCGAGATCCGTGCAGACTGCAGCGATCTCGGCGCGTCGCATGGCGCGAAGCGCGCTCTTCGCCGCGTCGGCTGTCGCGCTCGTGAAGTGCGGGACCACGGAGCCGTCGCCGATGCCGCTCTACGGCGCGGTGTGCGTGGACGGGAGCTGCAACGTCGAGCAGGACGCATCGGACTCGTCGACGCTCGCGATGTACGGCGGGCCGTGCCCGGGCGGCGGTTGTTTCGACAGCGGGTCGCCCGATGCGTCACCCGATGCGAGCGACGCGTCCGAGGACGCAGCCGTGGACGCGCCCGGCGACTCCGATTGACGCACGCGCTCGACGAGCGAACACTGATCGCGTGACTCCGTCACCGCTCGCGCACGCACCCCCCGGCGAGATCATGCTCGCGCCGCGCGCACGAGAGCGTCTTCGCATCGCGGACGGCGCGAGCGCGTTCTTCCGCGGCATCGGGTTCGTCGCGTCGACGCCGCGGGTGTGGCCGTACGCGATGGTTCCGGTGCTCGTGCTCTTCGTGCTGGTGGCGTCGATCGCGGCGCTCGGATTTTGGGCGACGTGGGCGATCGCGCACGCGATCGTCGGCGGATCCGGCGCGCTGTCCGAAGTGGGGCGCGTCTCGATCGAGGTCATCCTCGATTCCGTCGCGCTGCTCGTCGCGCTCGTGTGCGGGTTTGCGTTCGCGCAGCCGCTCTCCGGGTTCGCGCTCGAGGCGATCGCGGAGCGTCAGAGCCTCGCGCTCGGCGGCCCGCGGCGCGACAAGCCAAAGTTCGCGGACAACCTCACGCGATCGATCGCCGTGAACCTCCTCGGTCTCGCCGTCGGGCTTCCGATCTTTGCGATCCTCACCGTCATCGAGCTCTTCGCGCCGCCCGCGGTCGTCGTCACGTGGCCGCTGAAGTTCGTCTTGTCCGCGCTGCTCCTCGCGTGGGACCTCCTCGATTATCCGCTCGGTCTCCGCGGCGCGAGCGTGGGCGCGCGCCTTCGATTCATCGGGAGGAATTTCTCCGCGGTGCTCGTGTTCGGCGCGTTCGGGGCGATCGTGCTGCTCGTGCCGGGGATTGGTCTTCTCTTGCTTCCGTTCGGCGTGGCGGGCGCGACGCGTCTCGTGGAGAGCGCCGAGCGCGCGGAACGCGCGTGAAGCGCGTCCTCGGCGTCGCGATCGTGCTCGTCGGCGCGTGCATCGGCACGACGATCGATCCGAAGAGCTACGATCAACACTGCGACGCCGACACCGACTGCGTCGTGATTCGCAGCGGCGACATCTGCTCGTGCGACTGCACGCTCTCGGCGATCAACGACGTCGACTTCGACAAGTACACCGACGACATCGTCCGCATCGGCGCGTGCGTCCATTCGTGCGTCTCGGACGATCCGGACGCCGCGCCCTACGTCTGCGGAGCGGGCGTCGGCGCGCTCTGCGCAGCGGGCACGTGCGCGACGTACGCTTTGCCGGCGGACGCATCGGCGGAGTGATACGCTGGTTTCATGGCCCGTAACCTTCAAGGGACGGGGGGCGCCGCGCGTGTGACGGATTCAGTGACGACGACGACGACGAAGCCGAAGCGTGAACCGCTGTCGCAAGAACGAATCGCGAAGACGTCGCTCGAGCTCATCGATCAAATCGGGCTCGACGAGTTCTCGACGCGACGACTGGGCGCGGCGCTCGGGTGCGAAGCGATGGCGATCTACAACCACTTCCCGAGCAAGGACGCGCTGCTCGACGCGGTCGTCGACCGGTTGTTTCGCGAGGTGGTCGTTCCGCCGAAGGGGCCCGGTTGGCAAGCGCGCGTGCGAGGGTTCGCCGCGTCGTACCGCGCGCTCGCGCACGCGCACCCCAAAGCGTTCCCGCTGCTCGCGACGCGCCGCTTCCGAACGCGCGCGCGCAACTTGGTCGAGCAGATCATGAGCGCGCTGCTCGAGGAGGGTCTCCCGCCGAAGTCCGCCGCCGAGCTCTTTCGCGTGCTCTCGAACTACTGCAACGGCGCGATCCTCGACGAGCTCTCCGGCGCGTTCCCGCCCGCCGAGCGCGACGAGTACCCGAACATCCAGCGCGTGCAGCAGTTCCTCGCGCCCGAGCACTACGACGCGATGTTCGATCGCGGCGTCTCGCTCCTCATCGCGGGCTTCGAGAAGTGATCGACTAAAGCTCCGCGCGGACGAGCACGAACTTGTTGCACAGCTCTTTGTCGGTGATCTCTTTGTAGCTCCGCGCCTGCACCTCGCTGCGGAGGCCGCCCGTGCGCGTGTGCTCGGTCACGAAGAACATCACCTTCGTGCCTTTTTCCTTCTGCTGCTTCACCCACTGCGTGAACGCCGAGCCGCTCGAGACGAACGCGGGGATGTGATTGCCCGTGTAGAAGTTCTCGCCCTTCCAGTTCATCTGGTACGCGATGAGCGGCTCTTCGGGCCCGCTGCGCGTGCGGTAGTACGCTTCGGTGACTTCGTGCTGACCCCAGTGCGGGCCGGTGCGGACCATGTACACGTCGACGCCCCACACGGCCCACACGAACGCGAACCCGCAGAGCCCTGCGATGACCCACGTGCGAATGCGCTCGACGGACAGGAGCACGAAGCCGACGGCGGCGACGATCGCGAACGCCGCGAGCACGCCGTTGAAGTCGAGCGAGTCCGGCCACGGACGGCGGTAGTTGTACGTGAAGAGGTGGAGCAGGCGGATCGCGCCGGGTTGATCGGCGCCTTCCGGTTTGATCGCGAGATCGCGTCCGACGAGGAGCACCACGAACGCCGCGCCGATCGCGGACGCGCTCCACATGAGCTTGTCGTGAAGGGACGACTCGCCGTCGCCGTCGTCGCGCTTGCCGAGCTTCGCGAAGCGCGTCGCGACGTACCCGACGGCGACCGCGGCGATCGACGCGTAGATGACGACGTCCTTGTCGAGCGCGCCCCACGTCGTGTTCTTGTCGCCCCAAATGCTCCCGCCCATCTTCCACGCGACCAGCGCGACGGCGACCGCGCTCGCCGCGCCGAACGCGACGCCCGAGAGCGCGAAGCGCGGCGAGGTCGTGTCCCGCTTGCCGATCATGTCGTCGAGGACGATGCCGATGAGCATCGCGATCGGAGGAACTGCCGGGAAGATGTAGTGGTGGAACTTCGTGCCCATGAACGAGAAGAGCGCGAAGGCGAAGACGAACCACATCGCGAGCATGACCGACGCGCCGTTGCGCGCGATGGTCGTCGCGTCGTTCGACGCGGTGTCGGGTTTTCGCATCCACCAGAGCAGTCCGAGCGGCGCGAGACCTATCCACGGGAAGAGCGCGTACCCGAGCTGCCACACATAGAAGCGGAAGCTCGTGTCGTCGCCTTCGTTCGTGTCGTGCACGTGGTGGACGGCGCGGTTGAACATGTCGTGGAAGATGAGTCGATCGGTGAACGGCGATCCGTGGCGCACGTACATCGCGACGTACCAAGGAATCGCGACCACCAAGATGATGAGCAGACCGCTGACGCCTTCGAAGCGCGTGAGCTCCGTCCAGCGCTTCGTCGTCGCGACGTACGCGAGGCCGACGAGACCAGGCAAACCGAAGCCGGCGGGTCCTTTGCCCATCGTCGCGATCGCCGCGAGGAACCACGCCGCGATGTAGTAGATGCGGCGCGCGCGGCGCTCGCCCCAGTTCAGATAAAGGAGCGTCGCGAGACCCGCGCCCCACACGATCGCTTGGATGATCGGCTCGAACGCGCCGAAGAGGCGCAGCATGCCGCCGCCGAACGAATCGGGGTGAACTCCCGCGGCCTTCGGGATCGACGCCGGGTGCGCCCAGTTGCACGCTTCGTTTCCGGGTAGGCCGCAGTTTCCGCCGCCGGACCCGCTGCGGAACTCGTCCCAGTGCCAGTCGAAGCCTTTGTGCTCGCCGTGCGTGACGATGGAGATGTTGCGCGAGAGCAAATAGAGGATCTGCGGCAGCGCGCACATCACGATCGCGCCGAACACGAGGTGCCACGCCGAGATGCGCCACTTGCGTCCGAACGCGTCGAGCTCCCACGTGCGAATCGGCGCGTTTTCGTCCGTCGCCAAGCCGAGCATGAGAAGCCCCATCGCGCCCGACATCGGCGCGACGAAGGGCATGTCGGTCATCGTCTGGTGCGCGAGGAAATACCAATCGGGCATCGTCGCGAGGACGATCCCGCCGAGGAGCCCCGCGCGCCGACCGAAGATGCGCGCGACGCCTTTGTAGAGCAGGTACATCCCGAGCACGGTCAAAAGGAAGTTCGGCGTGCGAACGACCCACTCCGGATGCGCGCTCGCGAGCCCATCGGCGCCGATGAGCATCTGGTCGGGTTGGTAGTGCGTGCCGAGCGTCGCCATCGCGATCGCTTGGATCCAGAAGTTGAGGATCGGCTTCGACCAGAACCATCCGTCTTGTGCCCACCAGAGCGAGATCCAATCGTCGCGCGCGAGGATCTCACGCGAGACTTCGCCGTAGTGCGTCTCCCACGGATCCCAGAGCGAGTAGCTGCCGAGCGTCGGCAGATAAAGGAGGGCCGCGATGGTGACGAGCCAGAATCCGTGGCGCTTCCACAGCGGACGCGGAAGACCGAGCTCGTCTTTCGCCCAAGGTCCGAGCGTGACGCCGAGCTTGTACACGGCGTAGACGACGAACTCGAAGCTGAGCGTCACGCACGCGCCCCAGAACCACTGGTTCACCATGCCGCTCTGACCGCCCATGAGCGACGCACAGAAAATCAGACCGGTGCCGACCACCCCGACGAGCGCGGGAACGAGCGCCGCCGTCGAGACTTTGCCCGCGGCTTCCGCCGCGTCGTCGAAGGTGCCGCAAATGTCGAGCACGCCCCACGTCGCGACGAGCATGAACAAGAACCCGAGCGGCACGCCGAGTCGAAGCTGCGCGTCGTGCGCCATGAGCACGAACGCGCCGAGTCCGCCGACCAGCGCGGTGATCCCGCCGCGCTTCCAACGCAGGGGGTTCCCCTTTGGGAGAAGGCGCTCTTTGTCGTCGCGGGCGTCGGGCTCCGCTGCTTCGGGCTCGTGCTCCGGCTCGTCCTCTTCTTCGTCCTCTTGCTCGTCGGCAGGCGTCTCTTTCTTCTCTGGCGCCTTCTCCGCTTCGGGCTCCTGCTCGGACGCGCCAGCCTTTTTCAGATCCGGCTCGGGCTCCGACTTCGCTTCCGCGGCAGCAGACGTGTCGTCCGGCTCTTTCTGCGGAGTTTCGGTTTTTTCGGGCTCGGCCATGGGTGACGGGGTCGTTTGATTACCACCACCAACGAGTCTCGGAACCGAAATGTTCGGGCGTTTCAGCTTCCGATGAATTTCGCCGCGCGCTTTTCGAGGAACGCGGCCATTCCTTCGCGTTGGTCGGCGGTCTCGAAGAGCGAGGCGAACGCGCGGCTCTCGAGGTCGTTGGCTTCGGCGAGCGGCAAGTCGTCTCCGCGGAGGAGCACGCGCTTGCACTCGGTGATCGCGCGCGGGCCCATCTGCGCGATCGTCTTCGCGACCTCGGTGACCTTCGCCACGAGCTCGGCGTGCGGAACGACCGCGTTCACCAAGCCGATGCGTAGCGCGGTCGCTGCGTCGATCGCCGCGCCGGTGAAGCACAGCTCGCGCGCGAGCCCGAGCCCGACGCGTCGCGAGAGTCGCTGCGTGCCGCCGAAACCGGGGATCACGCCGAGCTTCACTTCCGGCTGACCGAACTTCGCGCGATCGCTCGCGTAGAGAAAATCGCACGCGAGCGCGATCTCGCACCCTCCGCCGAGGGCGAATCCGTTCACGGCGCCGAGGAACGGAACGTTCGCGGCTTCGATGGCCGCGCACAGCGCGTGCCCCTTCGCAGAGAAGGCGTGCGCGGCGGCCGGCGACAGGTTCGCCATCGCGGCGATGTCCGCGCCCGCGGCGAACGCTTTGTCGCCGGCGCCCGTGAGGATCGCGCATCGAAGCGACGCGTCGCGCGAAAGCTCGTTCACCGCGGTCGCGAGCGCTTCCACGAGCTCGGCGTTGAGCGCGTTGAGCTTGTCGGGTCGATTGAGCGTGAGCGTCGCGATGCCGCCCTCACGCGAGACGAGAAGCACTTCGGACATGGGCTTGTCCTAAAGCACATTGCGCCGAACCGCGACACGATTGTCATGGTCGTGCGTGGTCGTGATCGCGAAAATGCACGGAAATCTTGCGTTGGCGCGAGACTTGTAAAAGATTGTCGGTTGGATGTCTTCGCGTCCCCGCTTCGTTCGACTTTGCCTCGCGCTCTGGCTCTTCGCGTTCCTCGCGGGCGCCTCGTACGCCGTCGGTCCGACCGCCGACGCGCCGCGCCTCGCGCAACACTGAGTCACTTCGCGTAAGCGTAGAACCCGCGACCGCTCTTTCGTCCGAGCCAACCGGCGGCGACGAGATTTCGGAGGAGCGTGGGCGCGCGGTATTTGCTGTCGCCGAAATCGCGGTGGAGGACGTCGGCGATGAAGAGCACCGTGTCGAGCCCGATCAAATCGGCGAGCTCGAGCGGCCCCATGGGGTGATTGAGACCGAGCTTCGCGCCGGTGTCGATGTCCTCCGGCGTGCCGAGGTTTTGCTCGAGCGTGAAGATCGCCTCGCAGAGCATCGGGATGAGCATGCGGTTCACGAGGAAGCCCGGCGCGTCCTTCGACGTGACGACGGTCTTTCCCATTTTCTCCGCGACGCTCTTCGCGGTTTGGAACGTGTCGTCGCTCGTCTGCACCGCGCGCACGAGCTCGACGAGCTTCATGAGCGGCGGAGGGTTCATGAAATGCAAACCGACGACGCGATCGGGACGCGACGTCGAGCCCGCGAGCTTCGTCAGCGAGATCGACGACGTGTTGCTCGCGAGAATCTTCCCCGGCTCGAGCGCGTCGTCGCACTGCTTGAAGAGCTTCAATTTCAAATCGAGGTTCTCGGTCGCTGCCTCGATCACGAGATCGCACCCGCGAAAGGCGCTCGGCGCCTCGATCGCTGCGATGCGCGACACGATTTGCGTCCGCGCGCTCGCGTCGAGCTTTCCCTTCTCGACTTGCTTGCCCAAGATCGCGTCGATCTTCGCGATGCCTTTCTTCGCGAGCTCGACGGTCGCGTCGCAGAGCTTCACGTCGTAGCCCGCGGTCGCCGCGACTTGCGCGATGCCGCCGCCCATTTGTCCGGCTCCGAGGACGCCGATGGTTTGGATTGTCATCGGCGCGCAGTATAACGAATCGATGCGCGTCGCTTCGGCCATTGTGATGCTCGCGCTCGCGTCGTGCGTCACGCTCTCGCCGGTCGATCGCGCGCTCTCGCTCACGCGACAGGATCGGCGCTCGGAAGCGGAGGAGCTCTTGAAGAAAGAGATCCGCGAGCACCCGAGCGACGTCGCCGCGCGAAAGCTCCTCGTGCGGCTCTACGGGTTCGACGGCGATCTCGGCGCGGCGAAGGCGCAAGTCGACGAGCTTCGCGCGATCGTCGCGCGCGGGGATCCGTCGCCCGAGATCGAGCTCGGTCACGCGTACGAGCTCGCGCACCGGTTCGACGAAGCGCTCGCCGCGTACGACGACGCCGCGAACATCGCGCCCGACTCGCCGAAGGGTCCGCTCGAAGGCGGCATGCGATGCGCGCGTTGGGGAGAGGTGGAAGAGGCGAAGCCGCGTTTGGAAGAAGCGATTCGGCGCGGAGCGCGCGACGCGGAGACGTACCACGCGCTCGGCGTCGTGCTCCTTCACTTGCGCGACGTCGACGGCGCGGAGCGCGCGTACAAAGAGGGCCTCCGCGTCGATCCGCAGCACGACGAGAACCTCATCGGGCTCGCGACCGTCGCGATCATGCGCGACGACGCGAAGGGCGCGCTCGCCGCGTACGAAGCGCTCGTCGCGAAGCACCCGAGCTATGCGGCCGGACAGCTCGGTCGCGCGTGGGCGCTCGCGAAGCTCGGACGAAAAGACGACGCGCGCGCCGCGCTCGATCGCGCCGAAGAGCTCGGCGCGCCCAAAGCGAACGTCGACAAACAGCGCGCGGCACTTGCGGCGCCGTGAGGTAAGCTCGGCGCGATGGCTACGCCGCTCTCCGAAATCGACGACGTGCTCGCGGAGCTCGAGACGCTCCTGAAGAATCCCGACGTCGGCGCCGCGCTCGCCGACAAAGGCGTGAACACGAGCCTTGCGATGCTCGCGATGGATGGTCTCGCAGCGTATTTGCGCGGCGAGAAAGCGAAGGCGATCGAGGAGCTCACGCACTTCACCGAAGAGGTCGCGTCGCGCATGCGTGAAGCGGCGAAGGAAAAGCCCTCGTGAGCTGGACGCGCACGCTGCCCGCGGGCCGCGCGCACGCGCACCCCGAGCCGCTGAGCGGCGCGCTCTTCAGCGCGGTCGAGCTCATGCCCGGCGATCGCGCCGTGCTCGTGCTCGATCAACGAAAGCTCCCGCAGTCGGAGCGCTACGAGCACCTCGGCGAGTGGCGCCAAGTCGAAGACGCGATCAAGACGATGACCGTGCGCGGCGCGCCGGCGATCGGGATCGCCGCGGCGTACGCGATCGTGCTCGCGTCGTACGGCGGACGCGACGTCGTTCGCGCCGCGGCCGACGCGCTGCGCGCCGCGCGCCCCACGGCGGTGAACCTCGCGCACGCGATCGACGCGATGATGCGCGCCGCGGAGATCGACGCGAGCCCCGCGAACCTCGCGAAGGTCGCGCGCGAATATCACGCGGCCGACGTCGCCGCGTGCAAACGCATCGGCGCGCTCGGACAAGAGTCACTGCCGCAAACGTGCACGGTGCTCACGCACTGCAACGCGGGCGCGCTCGCGACCGGCGGATACGGCACCGCGCTCGGCGTCGTGCGCGCGGCGATCGCCGCGGGAAAAACAGTGAGCGTGATCGCGAGCGAGACGCGGCCGCTCCTTCAAGGCGCGCGCCTCACAGCGTGGGAGCTCGCGCGCGATCGCATCCCCGTCACGCTCGTCGCGGACGCCGCGGTCGCGTCGTTCATGGCGCGCGGCGAGATCCACGCCGTGATCGTCGGCGCGGATCGCGTCGCGAAGAACGGGGATGTCGCGAACAAAATCGGAACGTACGCGCACGCGATCGCGGCACACGCGCACGGCGTTCCGTTCTACGTCGCGGCGCCGTGGTCCACCGTCGACCTCGCGTGCGCGACGGGCGCGGACATCCCGATCGAAGAGCGCGCGCAAGACGAGCTCCTCGCGTTCGGCGACGCACCCATCGCGCCGCCCGGCGTCCCCGCGCGAAACCCAGCGTTCGACGTGACGCCCGCGCGCTTGATACGTGCAATCTACACGGAACGCGGCGCGACCGCTCCGGCGGAGATCGCGAAGCTCGCGTGACGCGCCGCTCGAGCCGCGCGTTCGACACGCGGCCCGCCGCGCCCTAAGGTAACGGCCGATGACCGCCGCGCGATTTGCTCCGAAGCCGGAATGGCTCAAAGTCCGCGCGCCCGGAGGTGCAAACTACACGCATCTCAAAGAGACGCTGCGCGAGCTGGATCTGCACACCGTTTGCGAAGAGGCGCGTTGTCCGAACGTCGGCGAGTGCTGGAGCGAAGGCACCGCGACCGTGATGCTCCTCGGCGACACGTGCACGCGCGGTTGCCGCTTCTGCGCGGTGACCACCGGAAATCCGCGCGGCGCGGTCGACGGTCGCGAGCCCGAGCACACCGCGCGCGCTCTCTCGAAGCTCGGCTTGCAATACGTCGTGCTGACGATGGTCGATCGCGACGATCTCCTCGACGGCGGCGCGTCGCACGTCTCGAAGACCGTCACGCGATTGAAGGAGCTCCGACCCGACATGCTCGTCGAGACCCTCCTCGGCGATTTCCAAGGTCACCTCGATTACGTCGACACGACCGTCGACGCGAAGCCCGACGTGTGGGCGCACAACATCGAGGTCGTGCGTCGCTTGCAGCGCACCATTCGCGACGTGCGCTGCAGCTACGACCAATCGATGCGCGTGCTGCGGCGCGCGAAGGAGCGCGATCCGTCGCGCATCACGAAGAGCTCGATCATGGTCGGCATCGGCGAGACCGACGACGAGGTGATCGACACGATGCGCGACCTGCGCGACGCGGGGGTCGACATCGTGACGATCGGACAGTACCTGCGCCCTTCGCCCAAGCACGCCGCGGTCGATCGTTTCGTGCACCCGACGCAGTTCGATGCGTTCGCGGCGCGAGGTCGCGAGATGGGATTCAAGTACGTCGCGAGCGGTCCGCTCGTGCGGAGCTCGTACAAAGCCGCGGAGGCGTTCGTGCGCGGCATTTTGCGTCCCGATGATCCGCAGGCCGTGCTCGACGATCGCGCGGCCATCGCGCGTTCGCACGGCGGCGCGCTCGTCGCGCCGTCGTCGCTCGTGCGCCGAAGCTGATGGTTTCTTGATACGCTCGCGTCCATGAAACGACGCCATGCAGTACCGCTCGTTGCGGCCCTGGCGGCCGTCACGATTCCCTCCGTCGCCGCCGCACGCGACGAAACCATCCGCGAGCCCGGCGAGCACCCGGACTACCACTTCGACATCGAGCCGCACGGAGTCCTCGGCCTCGACTTCTACGGCGACGGCGGACTCGGCCTCGGCGGCGGCATCCGCATCTCGATGCCCGTGTGCAAGAACTGCTTCATCCCGAAGATCAACAACAACGTCGCCGTCACGTTCGGCGCCGACTTCGCGTTCTTCCCGTTCTTCGACAACCCCGGCTACGCGCCTTGGTATTTGTATTTGCCCGTCGCGATGCAGTGGAATTTCTTCGTCGCGAAGAAGTGGAGCGTCGCTGCGGAGCCGGGCATCGTCCCGTGGTTCGGTCTCTACGACTACGGTGCATGCAACGGGTGCCACAACTGGGCGATCTGGCCGTCGCTGTCGTTCGTCGGGCGATACCACTTCAACGATCGCGTCGCGCTCACGATGCGCGTCGGGATTCCCGAGTTCTTCAACATCGGCGTTTCGTTCTGGCTCTGACGGGACGAAATGCGAGAAACGCCTTGACGCGTGACGCGCGAATGAATATTCATTCACTCGCTCGGCGATGACGACCCACGCGCAAAAACCGGCCATTCCGTACGCGCAGGCCGCGGGCGACAAGAAGGAGTGCATCCTGTCGGCCGCGCTCGATCTCTTCGCGGAGAAGGGGTTTCACGGGACGGCAGTGCCCGAGATCGCGCAGAAGGCGGGCGTCGCAGCGGGGACGATCTACCGCTACTTCGCGAGCAAGGAAGCGATCGTCAACCAGCTCTACCAGCGTCAGAAGTCGCAGCTCCTCGCGAGCGTGATGGCGGACTTTCCTTATCAAGGACACGCGCGCACGCAGATCCATCACTTCATCACGCGGATTTTCGAGTTCGCGCAGCGTCACCCGCAAGCCTTCAAGTTCCTCGAGCTCCACCACCACGCCGAGTATCTGGACGACGAGAGCAAGAAAGTCGAAGCGAGCGTGGTGGCAATGGCCAACGAGTTCGTCGAGCAGAACGAGCGCGCGAAGGTGCTGCGCAAAGCGCCCGATGGGATGCTCGCTGGGATGGTTTGGGGAGCGATGGTTGGTCTCGTACGCGCGAGCTGGGAGAAGCGCGCGAAGCTCGACGCGAAGAGCGAAGCCGCGTTCGAAGAAGCGATTTGGGACGCGATTCGGCGTCCGTGATCTCGTCGCGCGGCTCGCGCGAAAGTTTGGCTCGAAATCGGAATGAACGTTCATTCTACTTGATGCACGACCACGGAGAAATTCGATGAAGCCTTTGACCATCCTCATCACGGGAGCGACTGCGGGAATTGGACGACACACGGCGATCGCGCTCGCGCGCGCGGGGCACCGCGTGTTCGCGGCGGGCCGGCGAAAAGCAGCGCTCGAGTCGCTCGCGAAGGAAGCGAAGATCGAAGGCGTTGTCCTCGACGTGACGAGCGCGGACTCGATCGCGAGCGCCAAGAAATTCATCGACGAGAAAACGAACGGCTACGGCGTCGATGCCGTGGTCAACAACGCGGGCTTCGGGATGCTCGGACCGCTCGAGGACGTGACCGACGAAAATCTCCGCAAGCAATACGACACGAACGTGTTCGGTTTGATGTCGGTGACGCGCGCGTTCTTGCCACAGATGCGCGCGAGAGGATTCGGGCGGATCGTCAACGTGAGCAGCATGGGCGGCAAAATGACGTTCCCGCTGATGGGCGCGTACAACTCGACGAAGTACGCCGTGGAGTCGCTCTCCGACGCGCTTCGCAACGAGCTGCATCCGTTCGGCATCGGCGTGTCGCTCGTCGAGCCTGGGTACATCCGCACGGAGTTCGCGGACGTCGCGATGAGCAACTTGTCCGTGCCGGAGTCGTCGCCCTTCGCGCCGATCGCGGCCCGCGCATCGGAGATTTTGGCGCTCTTCGAGAAGACGGGCGTCGGACCGGAGCACGTGTCGCGCGCGATTCGCAAGGCGATCGAGTCGCGGCGTCCGTCGGCGCGTTACGTCGCGCCGTGGCGCACCTACTTTGCGCTTTGGGCGTTCAACGCGATGCCGACGGCGTGGATGGACGCGATTTTGCGCGTCGCGACCGGCCTCACGCCTCGCGCGCTCCGCGTGAAGGCTCTGCCCAAAGGCGAGCCGGCTCATGCGTGATTTCCGTTAATTGAGCGGAACGGGGGTTTCGCGGCGGCGGCGTTGTGACAATCTTCTTGAGAACAAACGGACGGGCCCGTCCGTAAGAAGAAGAAGGAACGCATGCGATCCGTGCTCTTTGCCGCCTCCGCGATTTTTCTCTTCACCGCTTGCACCGCGAGTGACGCGCCGAGCCCCAACGCGCAGACGACGCGGAGCGAAACTGCGTCGTCCGTGGAGGCGCCGTCGTTCGCGCCCGTCGTCGACGACGAAATCGCGGGCGAGATTTTGATCGACGCGAAGGACGATGCGACCACGGCGGACCTCGCGGAGATCTCGAGCGTCGCGGGCGTCGCGATTCATCCAGCGTCGTCGCTTTCGGACGCGATGGACAAATTCGAAATCGCGGACGTCGCGCCGTCGGACGAGTCGCGCGTCCTCGACGCGCTCCGCGCCGACCCGCGCGTCGAGCACGCCGAGCCGATGGGCGTCTTCACCGAGTCGTTCGTGCCAAACGATCCGCTCTACGCAGAGAAGCAGTGGCATTTGAAGCGCGTTGGCGCGGAGACGGCGTGGAACTATTCGTGCGGACAAGGGGTGACGGTCGCCGTCGTCGACACGGGCATCGCTTGTTACGACAAGGCGCCGTTCATGAAGGGGACCGATCTCGCGGGCACGAGCTGCACGTCGGGTTGGAACTTCGTCGACGATCGCGCGGAGGCTTGGGACGATCAAGGTCACGGCTCGCACGTCGCGGGCACCATCGCGCAGACGACGAACAACGGAAAAGGCGTCGCCGGCCTCGCGTATTGCGCGACGTTGATGCCGGTCAAAGTCCTCAGCAAACACGGTTGGGGAACGACGGCGAACGTCGCCGAAGGCATTCGCTTCGCCGCCGATCACGGCGCGCAGGTGATCAACTTGTCGCTCGGCGGGCCCATCAAGAGCCAGATCTTGGAAGACGCGGTGAAGCACGCGGTGTCGAAGGGGACGCTCGTCGTCGCGGCCGCGGGCAACTCGGGAAAGTCGGTCGGGTATCCCGCGGCGTATCCAGAGGTCGTCGCGGTGTCGGCCACGGACTCGAACGACAACATCGCGTGGTTCTCGTCGCGCGGACCGCAGATCGCGATCGGAGCGCCGGGCGTCGCGGTCACGCAGCAAACGATTTGCAACAACGGGCGTGACAAGTGCGAGGTGTTCGGCACGTTCAACGGGACGAGCATGGCGTCGCCGCACGTCGCGGGAGTCGCGGCGATGCTCGCGGCGCAAGGCGTGACGGATCCGGGCGCGCTCCGCGCGACGCTCGAGAGCACGGCGCGTCCGAAATCCGAGAAGACGCTCTTCGGATCGGGAATTCTCGATGCGTCCGGCGCGACGACGCATGTGTTTTACACGCACCTCGCGCTTCGCCTCGCGGCCCTCGCGGCGCTCGCGTTCTTGATCGCGCGTCGCGTGCGGCAAAAACGCGGCGCGTTTCGGTGGACGGTCGGTTCGACGGTCGGCGCGCTCGTCGCGTCGGTCGGCTTGCTGCCCATCTTGCCTGCGATCGGCGCGCTCGCGCACGCCGGCTCGTCGCGCGCCGCGCTCGAGCTCTTCGCGCGTCCGATCGGCGAGTGGGATTTGCTCCTCGGCGCGGGGCTCCACAGATATTTGCCCCTCGCGAGCGCGCTGCCGGCCGTCGCGCTCGCGGCGATTGGATTCGGGAGCAAGCGCCTGCGTCCGTTCATCGGAGGTGTCGCGCTCGGGAGCGCCGCGCTGCTGGCGCAGCTCGCGGTCAGCGGAGAGACGGCGTTCGCGCTCGGAATGCTCGCGATGCGCGTGTGGACCGTCGTGAACGCGCTCGCGTGCTTGTGGATCGCGCGCCTCGCGCTCGACAAGAAGTGATCACAACCCGCGCGGGAGCGGCAGACCGGGCACGCTGCTGAGCGTGCCCTTCGCGACGAGCTCGCCCTCGACCTCCGCGGACACTTCGCAGCGCGCGATCGATCCGACCATGTGCGTGATGGCGACGCGATAGTCGATGCGTTGACCTGCGAAGACGGGCTTGAGGAGCTTCACGTCGACGGCGGCGGACATCCCACCGCGCGACGCGCCGTGCGCGACGTGATCGAGCAGCGTGCGCGCGCGCGCTTCGTCGAATCGCGGCGCGAGCGTGAACGTGCGCTCGAGGTTTTCGAGATCGGCGAGCGCTTCGGCCTCGGTCGCTCCGCGCTTCTCGTACTCGGACACGATCGCGTCGATCACGAAGAGCAGGTTCGTCGCTTGCGCCATGCCTTCGATCGTGTAGACGCCGGGCCAGAGATGGAAGCCGGGGAAGTGTCCGTCGAAGACGGGCTCGTTCGCGGACACGTGGCGCGCGCCGTGGAGCGCGGGGATCGGTTTGCGCTCGAACGCGAGGATGCGATCGATCATGAGGAACGGTCGCCGATGCAAAATGAGTCGCGTGATGACGTCGGGGCCGAGGCGAAGGTCTCTCATGCGGATCCTCCGAGCAGGCGCGCGATGCGATCGAGATCGGCGTCTTCGTCGGCGAGGTGAAGCGCGACGCGCGCGCCGAAGATCTCGCGGAACAATCCGCGGTTCACGCGACCGGGGCACACGCAGACGACGTCCGTGACGCGTTCGCGTTCGAGCGTCTCGGCGACGGCGATCCAATCGACGGGGGAGGTGAGCTGCGCG